>CEQU01067494.1_pt1 | contig 68661 bp, 59 predicted proteins | sample 531031 | NCBI WGS metagenome assembly CEQU01 (sample SAMEA2621216, study PRJEB7988) | marine metagenome | isolation source: saline water (ENVO:00002010), including
ACACTCGCAGCACACACCCGACAACCTTTGTCAGACACGCCCTAGGTCAAGTCCCTCGTAGTGGTGTAGCGGTGCGTTCCTCTTCGTGGGGTTGATTAGGCGGTCAGTGCTGGCAGGTCATCAGCTCCGATCTCGGGTTCGGTGCCTGCGACGATGTGGACGCGGGAGCGGGCGAGGACATCGAGTCCGAGGTAGCGGCGTCCTTCGGCCCATTCGTCGGTCTGCTCGGCCAGGACGGCGCCGACCAGGCGGATGATGGCGTCGCGGGTGGGGAAGATCCCGACGGCGTCGGTGCGTCGGCGGATCTCGCGGTTGAGGCGTTCGGCAGGGTTGTTGGACCAGATCTGGGTCCAGACGTCCTTGGGGAACTCGGTGAAGGCGAGGATGTCGGCCCGAGCCGCGTCGAGGTGATCGTGGACGGCGGGCAACTTCTGCTCGACATAGTCGAGCAGCCGGTCGAACTGGGCGTGCACCGAGGGCCGGTCGGGCTGGTCATAGACCGAGTGCAGCATCGCCTTGACCGCCGGCCACATCGTCTTCGGCGTCACGCTCATCAGGTTCGCGGCGTAGTGGGTGCGGCATCGCTGCCAGGACGCGCCGGGCAGGTTCGCCGCGACGGCCTCGACCAGTCCGGCGTGGGCGTCGGAGGTGACGAGTCGGACCCCGTCCAGGCCTCGGGCGACCAGGTCGGCGAAGAACTCGTTCCAGGCCGCGCCGGTCTCGCACGTTGCGACACGCATGCCTAACACTTCGCGGCGCCCGTCGCCGTTGACGCCGGTGGCGAGCAGGACGACGGCGTTGATCACGCGGCCGCCTTCGCGGACCTTCATCGTGAGCGCGTCGGCCGCGACGAACGTGAAAGGGCCAGCTTCTGCGAGGGGTCGGTGGCGGAACTCATCGACGATCTGATCCAGATCGGCCGCCATCCGCGAGACCTGCGACTTCGACAGGCTGTCGATGCCCAGGGTCTTGACGAGCTTGTCCATCCGACGGGTCGAAACACCGGCCAGGTAGCAGTCCGCCACGACCGTGATCAGCGCAGTCTCAGCGCGCTTGCGGCGCTCGAGCAGCCACTCCGGGAAGTAGGTGCCGGTGCGCAGCTTCGGGATCGCGACATCGATCGTCCCGACCCGCGTGTCCAAGGGGCGGTGCCGGTAGCCGTTGCGCTGCGCCGTGCGATCCGGGCTGGGGCGGCCGTACTCGGCGCCGACCACGGCATCGGCGTCGGCCGAGAGCAGCGCGTTGATCATCGTCTGCAGCAGCTGCCGCATCAGATCGGGACTGGCCTCGGCGAGGGCTTCACCGAGCAGGCCAGCAGGGTCGACAATGTGTGGAGCGGTCATCGTGTGTCCTCTTCAAGTTGGTTGTGAGAGATCTCTTGAAGAATCACGCGGTGGCCGCGTTCACGTCCACCTCAGGGACGATCTCGACGACCGCGCTACACCACTATCAGGGACTCAACTCGCGACTATCACCGGTTGCGGTTTCCTCGATCGACGACACACGCTCGGGCTACTTGCACGTGTGCCGGTTAGGTTCGCGGTGCCGGTGTCAGCAGAGCGAACTGTGCTCCAGCGGGGTCGGCCAGCACGGCGACGCGTCCGGCTGGGATGTCGCTGGGTTCGGCGACGAGGGTCGCTCCGAGCCGTAGCGCGTTCGTCAGGACTTGGTCGGTGCCGATGGCTGGGTCGACGGTGAAGTAGACGCGCCAGTGCGCCGGACCACCGTCGTGGGCAACGATCTGGTGGCGTCCGGCCACGGGTGCCTGATGTCCGGTCGGCGTCCAGACTGCGTAGTCGTAGGTGTCTGCGTTTCCGATCTGTGTCGAGCCGAGTCCGACGAGCCGAGCGTAGAAGTCGTCGGCGACGCTGCCTCTAGGGGTCAGAAGCTCGGCCCACGCGAACGCGCCGGGGGTGTGACTGGCGAAGCGCCAGCCCGGTCGCGGCTGCCAGAGGCCGGTGATCGCGCCCGTGGGATCAGCGATGAGTGCGACTTCTCCCTGGCCGGGGACGTCTACGGGACCGTACAGAATGCGGGCATCGCTTTCGGCTGTGTGCCTCGTGGCGCGGGCGATGTCGTTCGTGGTCAGGTAGACCGTCCACGCTGCGGGCTGGTCGCCGTCTGTTTGGCGGAGCCCCGCGATCACGGCGCCGTCGAGCGTGCGAGAGTAGCGGTAGCCGGCCGGCGCCTTGTCCTCGATGCGCCAGCCGAACAGTTCGACGTAGAACTGGGCGGCTGCATCGGAGTCGGGGGTTTGGAGGTCGATGAGGTTCGGGACACCGGCGGTGGTCTCGGTCATGGGGCGGGCCTTTCGGGACTGGTAGCTGACAGGTAGGCCCGGCCGCGGGCGGAGAGTTCGTAGCCGGTGGGCAGGCTGCGGGTCAGGCCGTGCTCTTTGAGGGTGCGGATGCGGCGTTTGAGGGAGTCCTTGCCGAGCGGCAGTCCATCGACGAGCTGCCCGGCGGTGATGCCCGGCTGGCCTGCGATCCGGTTCAGCGTGGTGCGTGCCCACGGGGTGCGGGCGTCGAGGCGGTCCAGCAGGGCGTCGATGTCGGCGATATCGGAGGGCGAGAGCACTGCGTTCTCCGCGAGCGCTTCTCGGGCATCGGAGCCGACCCACGCCACAGCGATCCGCCACAGCGGGATGCTGTCGTCCCCGCGGAAGGTGGTGAGCAGCTCCTCGAGGGTGGCGTAGCCGGCGTCCCGCGCGGCAGTGGCGTCGAGCTGTTCGGGGTCGGCTCGGTCGATCGCCTCGATGCGCACGATGCCGGCCACGGTGCGGAACGTCGATCCGGGTGTCACGCGAGGCGTCGTCCAGCGGCGATAAGCGATAGCGACCTTCCCGGTGGCGACATCGTGGGCGATCCGGTTGGTGAGGATCATCGGGCTGCCCTGACGAACTCGGTGACCGGTCGTGGTGCGCGACCCAGAACCTCGGCGGTGTCGGGAAGCACGGGCGCGGCATGGCCGGCGTCGATCGTCGCGAACAGGCTGGTGAGGGTGTTGACGTAGTCGGGGTGCCACCCCAGGTCGAGCGCTGCGCGGCGAAACTCCTCCTCCGAGACCGGCTGATACTGCTCGATCGGAATCGTGGAGTCTCGACAGGCGGCGGCGAGGTCGGTGAAGGTCAGGCTCTGTGGTCCGGTCAGTGCGTACTCGCGGCCGTCGTGATCGCCGAGGAGGGCTTCGACGGCGACGGCGGCGATGTCGCGGGTGTCGATGAAGCTGACCGCGGCATCGCTGGTCGGCAGGCGCAGCAAGCCGTCGTGTGCGTCGGCGAGGGCGCGCAAGGGGCCGTCGGTCAGGTTCTGGAAGAACCAGTTCGGCCGCAGGATCGTCCAGGCCAGGTCACTGCGTTGCAGGTGCAGTTCAACGGCGCGCTGCTCGACATCGGCCGGAGCGTATTCCATGCCCAGGGCGGTCATCAGCACCACGCGCTCGGCACCTCGGCGCTGGGCGAGGTCGAGGAACTCGACCACCGCTGTCCCCAGCCCGGTGACCGAGCGGTGGCCGTCGTCGCCTCCGGGGACGATCAGGAAGACCCGGTCCACGCCCTCCAGTGCCGCCGGCCACGTTGCTGGGTCGCTCCAGTCCAGCGGGATGGCGCTGCGGCGGGACGCTGCCCGCACGTCGACGTCCCGAGATTGAAGCTGTGCCAGCGCTTCGCGGCCGACTTTCCCGCTGGAGGCGGTGACCAGGGCCGTCATGGGTTGGTCCCGAGGACGAAGGCGAGCTGGGCGAGCACCACATCGCGGTAGTCCAGATCGGCCGAGGCTCGGTGCCCTAGCACGAGGGGGTAGAGCAGGCCGTCCATTGTCGCGACCACCACGTCCACGATCGCGGTGACCGCGAACCGGGGAGAGAACGAGCCAGACTCCACCCCACGCTCCATCGCGTCTAAGAACGGTTGTCGGTACTGTTCGGCCAACGCGGCGGCGTGGGCGCGCAGCTCGGCATCGTGAGCGGCGGCGGTCCAGAACTCCATCAGCATCCGCCACGTCGGCACCGGCGTGGACAAGCCGCGGTCGACCAGCGCGACCAACTGCTGCCACGGGTCCTCGAACCCTGCGGCCAGCTCGGCCAAGGCCTCGACCTCGCCCGAGGTCGCACCTTGAAGTGCCTCGATGAGCATGTCCTCACGGGACCCGAAGTAGCCCTGCAATGTCGACACCGCGACACCCGACGCCTGCGACACGTCGGCGAACCGGGTCGCGGCATACCCACGCTCGGACAACACCTCCACGACCTGCTCCAGCACCTGTGCTCGTCTGGTCCCGCCAGCACGCCGCGTCCGCGTCAACCTATTCTCGCTCATGCTCATACCGTATCACCATACGGTATGAGCATGAGCGGTCCTGCTATCGGCCGTTGGCTCGGAGGATCGCCACCGCCGAGACGGTGGCATAGCCGCGCCATTCGAGGGCTGCGGCCTCGGAGTAGCTGGTGAAGTCCACGATCCACCCACCATCGCTCTGCTGCCCGTTCTCCAGACGATCCAGGTCAGCGACGACTGCGGCCTCGTCGACAAGGCTGCGGACCGGACGTCCCGGCTCGGGCGCGAAATCGAGGAGATGGAGCGTCTCACCTGCGGCCCCTCCTTCGACCGGGATCGCACCGTCAGCAGGCACGTATTTGCCAAGGCGCTGCAGGAATTCGTGGGCTTCGGGGTGGCTGTCAGCGGCCGCATCAAGGAGCTGAAGGGCGAACGACAGGACGTAGGCGAAAGGCTTCTCGTCCATCTGGTCAATCGCGTCGAAGCAGTAGCGGGTGACCCGTGCCAGCCAGGGATGCTCGCGCGCTTTCTGAGTGTCGCGGGCGAGGCGATGAGCCTGGGCGGCGACGCCGGCAGTGATCTGCAACGACGACTCCTCCGGGTCGGACTCGACCCAGAAGGGAGCGCAGGCCGCGGGGTTGGCGATCGGCAGTGCGAACGGGAGGCCGCCGTCGGGAAGAGTCACGGAGTCGAGCCAGTCGAACAGTTGGGTCGTCGCCGATGTCGTCTCCGCACCAGCGTCACCGATCGCCTCCAGCGCGTGAAGGGCACCGGCTGGTTGGCTCTCGGGCGCGCGAAGATCGGGCTCGATGCCCCAGCTGTAGCCGCCGTCACCGTTGCGGTAGCCGTCGACCGCAGCCAGCACCGCGGCACGATCGGTCGCGGTCGTCCCTCCGGTGAGCAGGGCAAAGCGTCGTCGATCCAGTACGCGTCCGTGGGCTGCCAGGAACGATGCCGCTCGCCCGATGTCGTAACTCATGCTTCCCACGGTGTCACGGGGGATGCGCTGTGGTCTTGGACGAATCGGTCAGCCCTGAGGATGCTGCCAAACACGGTGGTCGCTTGCAGCGGTCCTTATGCGGCGAGCGCGCCGGGAGTGGTTCCGGCCAGACGTTGGGCGTCGCGGTTCAGGTGGGATTGATCGACATATCCGGCCATCGTGGCGGCCTCGGCGAGCGGGGTGCCCGATCGGGCCAGGTGGAGAGCGTACTGAAAACGGTGGATCGCGGTGAGCGTCTTCGGGCCGTACCCGAACAGCTTGTCGCTGACGCGACGCAGGGTGCGTTCCGAGAGACCGTGACGGTATGCCATGTCCGTCACGCTGAGGCCCGCCCTTGCGGTCTTGTCCAACGACTCGGCGAGTCGAAGCGCAGACGCTTCGGGCGCGGCCTTCTCCCAACGCGTGACAAGAAGGCGCTCCAGCGCCGCCGCGGGATCAGCGTGGGCGCTCTCCGTCACCATGTTCGGCACCGTGATCAGCTCACTCAGATCGAACCGCTGATCGGTCAGCTCGTGTGCGGGAATGCCCATCAGAACATGCGCGGCGCCCGGTGGCAGCCTCAACCCCCACGTCACCCCGCCGGTCTCGGACGACGAGATCATGGCGGTGGTGTCCGCGCCGGCGAACAAGAAGCGACCCTCGGACCACATGAGGTCCATGACTCCATCAGGCAGAATGCGTAGATCGCCGGGCTCGGCCTCGACTCGCCACAGCAACGCCCCGGTGCGGGGGCCACGCCGAGCTGTATAGCTGCCCATTGTCCGCACCTCCCCGCGTAGACAAGATTCTACCGTCGGCCATAGTCAGGAGTCGGTCTCAGTCGAGTTCGCGAGAACTGGCATCGGGCCACTGCGGACGAAGCGGAACCGCGGGGTGCTGTCGTTGACTCGGGTCGCGACGTCCGAGTCGTAGGCGGCAAGAGAGCCGTCTGCGGTGACGACGTGCTGGCCGTAGCGGGCGCCGACGGCGATGAGGATGGTGCCCTCGATGTCGGCCGCTGGCCAGCGGACGGGGTTGAGATGTCCGGCCACGTCGAGGAAGCCTCCTTCGGCGACTTTCGGGATCGCGCGGATGTAGCCGGAGGCATAGCAGGCCCCACCAGCTTCGACGACAAGGCGCTGGCTGATGATCCCGGAGACGATGAGCCTGCCGCCGGTGCGGACGTGGACGCCGCCGTAGGCGGCACCCAGGAGCCGGGTGGGTCCGCTGACGCGCAGGAGCGTCCGTTGGTCGTCGTAGAAGACCACCTCGTCGCCGCTGTCATGGACGCGCTCCGTCATGCTTCTTCACGCTAGCCCGTCTGGCCGGACGTTCACAGGCGGCGGCTCTGGTCGACCCGCTGCGCGTCCCTGCGCGGGATGGGCTGGGCGGAACGCTCGGCGGCGGACTGGGCGCGGCGCAGCGCGGCAGACGCTGCCCGGTACTCGTCCGACTGTTGCGCTCTGGTGATGTCCTTCGGGTTGCCCAGCGGCGCCGGCCCGATGATGTCGTAGCGGTGCCGGTACAAGGCGATGGTCGTGGCGGCGGTGAGCCAGGCATTGCGAGCGCGCAGGTTCGCGCTGGGACGCCCAATGTGCGCGGTCCAGTCCTCCCCCGCATTGATCGCATGGTGGAGAGCCTGTTGGGCGGCGGCCTCGATGAGGGCGGCTCGTTCGTTGAGTGCGGCTCGCATGTCGTTCGGGATCGGTTCGGCGGGAGTCGCGATGAGCCCGGCTGCCCGTCGCGCCCGTGTGCTCCGACCTTCCGGCAAGCGCGTCGTGGCCTGGTCGATACTCGTGGCGAGTTGGGCCGCGGGGTCGGTTGGGTCTTCGCCGGGAGTGAGGGACGGGGCCAGGGCGGTCAGGATCGCGGTGACGTCGTGGCCGGCAGCTTCGTGGCGGGCGAGTGCGCCTTCGAGGTGGTCGTAGTAGGGGCTGGTGAACACGTCATCGGCGACGTCCTCGGGGAACGGTGCGACATCGAGCAGTGCCGCCCACCGGTCGACTTGGGCTTCGCGGGCCAGGACGTCGTACTCGTCCAGCAGCGTGGACAAGGAGGCGTGACGGTCGGCCTCGAGCTTGAGTGTCTCGGTCGCCGACAACTCGGCGTCGCTGCGCGCGAGCACACGTGCCAGTTGCTCGGTCACGGTCGCGGTGTCGGGCTGGTCGAGGTGGGGTTCGACCTCGTGCGGGTCGGGCTGGACGACGTAGGCGTGATTGCTCTCGCGTCCTCGGGTGAGGGCGACGTAGAGCAGCTCCCGCGACGCCTTCTCAGGATCGATGAGTGCATGGGCGGTGTCCACGGTCGAGCCCTGAGCCCGGTGAACCGTCGAGGCGTAGCCAAGCTCCAAGTCCTCGCGCACGTATCCGGCAGGCAGCACGAGCGCCTTCCCGCGCGGAATGTCACCTTTGCCGAGCCGACGCACGGCGCAGGAGCCGTCGTCGTAGCGGTAGGTGATCTGCCAGCGGTCACCGTTCTTCACCCACGATCGCCCGGTGCTCAGGCGCCGGTCGTTGCGACGGGTGACAACGAGATCCCCAACGCCAGCGGCCGTCCCGTCGTGCAACCGCACGCCGTCGGCCTCGACGACGCCCGCCTCGATAAAGTCGGCGCGGGCGCGTTGGTTCAGCTCGGCCACCGTGTCGCCGTTGCCCGCGATCATCAACGTCGAGCGGCCCGCAGCCCGGTCTGCCCGCCAAGCGTCGTAGACGGCATCGAGCATCGCGTCGAGTTCGCCGTCGTGAAGTCGTCCGTGCGTGTCGTAGGTCTCCAGGATACCCGCGTTCCCGTGGCGTAGACCGAGGCTGGCGCTCTTCTCCCACTCGTTCGCGAAGCGGCGCACGTCGGTCAGCTCGGGCACCTTGTGGCGGTGGCGCACGAGCATCCCGAACGCTCCCCCGGTCTCGATCGCCGAGAGCTGCGCCCAGTCACCGATGAGCAGGACCTTGGCGCCGACCTCAGCGGCGTGGGTGGTGATGCGGTCCAGGGCGAGGGTCCCGGCGAGCGAGGCTTCGTCGACGAGCACGAGCTGCCCGGGCTGGAGGTTCCACCGGTCGCGGTGGTGTTCGTAGAGGAACTTAGCCGTGTTCTCGGCCCGGACGCCGAGGGAGTCTCCGAGAACTTCGGCGGCGGCCGCGGACGGGGCCAGACCGATCACGGAGTCCTTGCCGTGCGCGGCCGTCCATGCCCGGTGCAGGGCGCGCAGCGCCGTGGTCTTCCCGGCCCCGGCAGGCCCAACGAGCAGATCGAGGGTGAGTCCGGAGCCTGCGATCACGGTGATCGCCGCCGCCTGGTCCGCCGCGAGCTGGACGCCCTTGATCTTGCGTGAGATGTGCCTGGCGAGCAGCCGTCCGGACAGTTGCGGCGCGTCCGCGGTCTGGGAGTGATGAAGGAGCCGGGTTTCGGCGTCCAGGATGTCTTGGCTCGAGTACGCCACCTGATCGGCGGGCTGGAAGCGAGTCGAGCCGTCCATGCTCCGGTAGTGGTCGGGCACCGCGCGGTCATAGTCGGGTGTGAGCCGCAGGGATGCTTCCTCGGCGCGGGCGACGATCTGGTCGAGCACCGCCGTACGGTCGTCGGTCGTGGCGAACCGCACGCCCATGATCTGGCGCATCGCCTCGGCGTGCAGATTCCACCGTGTCCATGTCGCCCGCCGGTTGCCGACCTCCATCAGCACCACGGCCGCGATGTCTTGCACCTGTTCCAGGCCCACGTCGTCGGCGCGCAACCGCGCCTCCGTCGAGCCCTGCGCCAGGAGAAGTCCTGCCCAGGTCGTCGCGTCCTCACCCAGTACGACGGTTGCGCGCTCGCGCCACTCGGCGGTCAGCTCGGCCAGGGAATGCAACTCCTTGTCCGGCCGCGTCTCCAAGGTCGCTTGCTGGCGCAGCCGCGCAATCGTCGCCGCCGAGGGCTGGCGTCCATGCTCGGCGACGTACTCGGCGATGAGCCGGTTCTTGACCTGCTCGATCCCATCGGCCCCGTCGCTGGTGCCGGTGGTGCGGCGGGAGAACTCTGCGATCAGCTCGGCGGGTACGCCCTCGATCTCCCAGCCAGTGTTGCGGTCCTTCCCGCGGTCCACCGGAGCCCAGGAGACACCGAGCAGGCGAGCGGTGTGATCGGTGAGGAAGGCGTTGTACGACGCCGACATCGCGACCGTGGCGCGGTGCAGGGTGCGCGAATCCAGAGTGCGCCAACGTCCGTCTTCGCCCTGGACCTTATTCGAGACGACCACATGGGTGTGGAGCTGCGGGTCCGCCGCGCGGGAGTCGTAGTGATCGAACGCGCTGGCGATCACCCCGGCGACGGGCATCCGCGCGATCCCACCGCGCCCGACCCTGGTGGCCGCGACGCGCTCCTCCAGCATGGTCATCGTGTCGCGCAGCGCAGAGTGATGGGCCTGCGCAAGCAGCGCTTGCGTCCCGGCGTCGGCGACGCCCCACACTACGCTGAGCGACTTCGGCGGCGAGAACGTCAGATCGAAGCCTGCAACCGCGGTGCGCGGCTTCTTCGCAACCTCTTCCTCACGGATGCGCTCGATGGCTTCCTGCCGTTGCGCACCGGTCAGCGACGCATCCAGCCGCGCAACCCTCGCCGCAATCCGCTCCCGCGGGGGAAGCAGCCGCGGATACGGCGACCCGAGCTTCTTGCCGGTCACCGGATGCACGCCCTCGCCGAGCAGCCTGGCGAGGTGCTCCTCGGTCACCGTGTCGCCGTCCGCGAGCGCTGGACCCTGGCCGGTGTCGAGACTGGACAGGCCCGTGCCAAGCCACGTTCCTGGAGGACAGCCGGACTCGGTGTAGTACCGGGTCAGCGGAGTGCCCATGTCCCGGTCGCCGTCGCCCGCGGCGACTGACCTCAACAGGTATTCGTACCCGCGGCCCGACGACATCACGCGGATCGTCATCACCACGGCCGGCCCCTTCCGAGACGATCTCGGAAGGGGCCGCCTCAGCGGTCAGGTGCGCCCCGCGCGCCCGCTCTGCACCCTTGGTGCCAACCGTGTGGAGGAAATCTACGGGCCTCTGATCAAGCCAGCTGAGCGGACCACCGTCAGGTGGTCCGAAGAGTTCAGCGATGCGTCAGCAAGCAACGCTATGTACTAGCCGGCGCTGGCCCTCGCCTACAGAATGATGGTGGCGTAGAAGGTCCGCGGATCGATGTCGGCTAGCGCGAGCATGTCGTCGGACGCTGATCCCCCCGAGTGCGGCGCGGTCACTCTCGGCATCCGAAGCCGGACGGCGACGACAGGTTCTTCGTCGACCTTCTGGACGAGGGCGTAACAGATAGCGAGGACGTGCCGTCGACTCGCTTCGCCGGTGTCGCTGGTAGCGGTGATCTCACCAATGGGCGGCGTAATCGATACTCCGGCGGAGGTCAGTTCGGTGACGAGGTGGTCGGGCAGGTCGCTGCTCCACGACGACGCGGCTTGGCCGATGGTCCGGGCGACCACGTTCTGTTCTTCACGGTTCCAGGTCGGGATGTTCAGAGTGATCTTGTGCTCGTGGCCGCGTTCGGTGAGCCGAACGGTGACCTGGTTTGTCTCGATGGCCAGGTCTTCGATGGCGCGGCGGGCCAGGGCGCGGGCGCGGGGTAGGTCGCGGTCGGGTGGTCCGGTGATGAGGACGGGTTCGATCATCTTGAGCCAGGCGCGTCCCCATGCGGTGGCGCCGAACTCACGGGTCATGGGGTGGCCCCCAGATTGAGCCGCAGCACCTCATACAGCTCGTCGTCGCCGAGGGTCAGCAGGTCGGCGTCGCTGCCTGTGAGGGCTGCGTCGGCGAGTCCGCGTTTGCGGGCCTGCATGGTGGCGATGTGGTCTTCGACGGTGCCGGCGGCGCGCAGGGTGTAGACCGTGACGGGCTGGTCTTGTCCGATGCGGTGGGCGCGATCGGATGCCTGGTCCTCGACGGCGGGGTTCCACCAGCGGTCGTAGTGGATGACAGTCGTGGCGCGGGTGAGGTTGAGGCCGAACCCGGCCGCGCGCAGCGAGAGCACGAGGATGCTCGGTCCGGTGCCGTCCTGGAAGTCGCTCACGATGCGGTCGCGGCTGGTCGGGCGTAGTCCGCCATGCAGGAACGGGACCGTGATGCCGTGACGCTCGGCGAGGTCGCCGGCCAGGAGCCGGCCCATCGCGGTGTATTGGGTGAAGACCAGGCAACCGGTGCCGGTGGTCAGGGTCTCGTCGAGCATGTCGCTCACGCGGTCGAACTTGCCCGACCGCTTTGCCAGCGGCCCGTCCTGGCCGAGGACCTGGGCAGGGTGATTGCAGACCTGCTTGAGTCGGGTCAGCAATGCCAGGACGTTGGTGCGGCGGGTGGCGCCGAAGCCCAGGCCCGTGTCGAAGCTCTCGGCCAAGGCCCTGTCGTAGAGGCGGCGTTGCTCGTCTGTGATGGTGCAGGCGATGTCGATGACCTGGCGGGCCGGGAGTTCGGGCGCGACCTCGGCCTTGGTCCGTCGAAGCACCAGGTCGCGGGTGTGGGTGGCGAGCCGCTCGGCCGCGGTCGTTGAGCCGCGGCGTTGGATCGGGATCACGTAGCGGTCGCGGAAGCGACTGCGGGTGCCCAAGAAGCCGGGTCGGACGAGGTCACCGAGTGCCCACAGGTCTCCCAGCTCGTTCTCCACCGGGGTGCCGGTGATCGCCAGCCGATAGTCGGCCCGGATGGCCGTGGCGGTGCGGTAGGCGAGGGTGCGAGGGTTCTTGATCTGCTGGGCCTCATCGAACGCCACCACACCCCACGAACACTCGGTGAACCTCGCGGGGTCACGGCGCAGGCGCGCATAGGTCGTCACGGTCACGGTGCCAGACCCGGGCTCGCAGCGGTCGCCGACAATGCGTAGTCCGGGGGCGTGGCGGGTGATCTCGCGTTCCCAGTTCGTGCTCACCGAGGTCGGGCAGATCACCAGATGCGCCTCCTCAGACTTGCCGAGCATGAGGGCGAGGGTCTGGATGGTCTTGCCCAGCCCCATGTCGTCCGCCAGCACCGCGCCGCCCTCGTGACCGGTGAGCCATTGCACGCCTGCGAGCTGATAACCACGCAGCCTCGCCGCCAGCCCCGCACCGACGAGCGTGTCAGTGAGCCGCAGAGCGCTGTGGAGGTGCAGTGTGGTGGCCCCGGCGGTGTGAATGTGAGCGCCGTCGACGGCTACAGCACAGTGCGCCGCCACCGGTAGGAGCGCCGTATCGGCATCGGGGTCTCGCGCCAGGTGTGTCCAGGCCCGCAGCGAGTCACTGTCGGTCTGCGCTGGCTCACGATCACGGAGCCAGCGCCATCCCTCGTGCAGGCTCATCTCTTGGCCGGAGACGTCACGGGCCACGATCTTGTCGCCGTCAGGGATCGCCAGTCGCATCGTCGCCGTGGTGTCGGCGGGTACGCCGGAGTCGAGCGTGGCCGGGTCAGGCGTCCAGAGGAACCAGCTCGCACGCTCGGGCAGGTAGGTCAGTTGTGAATCGGCGGTCACGGACTCTCGTCCAGCAGGGCGCGGGTGTTGTGCAGGCTGGTCTCGATGAATCGTGCGATCACCTCCTGCTCGCGTGCGGTGAACCCGGCCAGGGTCGCGCGGGTCTGCGCATCCAGGCGCCCGTAACGGTCCAGCATCTGCTCACGCACCGCCGGGACGGCTTCGATCAGCACGCGGCGCCGGTCAGCGCCATCGCGGACCCGCTGCACCAGCCCGGTTTCGGTCAGCCGGTCGATCATGTGCGTGATCGCCCCGGTGGTCAGCCGCAGCCTGCGTGACAGCTCGCCGGCCGGCAGTGGTCCGTCCACGATCACTTCGTGCAGACACGCTAGATCAGAGGGACCGATGCCTGCCTCACGGGCGACCGCCTCGTTCACCGCATCGACCGCCGACAGCCACGGGGGCAGGGCGCGTGCGATCCGCTCTACCGCATCGGGCTCCGCCGGGGTCTTGCCGTCACTCGCCATCCCACCAGTGTACCTGAACTACTCATTATCTTAGTCATTCAGGTATTATGTGGGCATGCGCACTCGAACTCTTGGCCTCGTCGCGATCCTGCTGGCAGTCTTCGTCGACCTGCTCGGCGTGACGATCGTGACTGTTGCCCTGCCCTCCATCACCACCGATCTGGACGCCAGTGCCGCCCAAGCCCAAGCGGTGCTGTCCGGCTACACGCTGACCTTCGCGGTCGGGCTCATCACTGGCGCCCGGCTGGGCAGACTGCTCGGCCTACGGCGCGCGTTCGTCATCGGCGTGGTCGGCTTTACCCTCGCCTCCCTAGCCTGCGGACTCGCCGATGCCGCGTGGCTGCTCGTGGCCGCCCGCGTCATTCAAGGACTGTTCGCGGCGCTCATGGTCCCGCAGGTCCTGGCGTTCATCCAGCTCATGTACGAACCGAGCGAGCGAGCCAAGCCAATGGCCGCGTTCTCCGCTCTGCTGGGCATCGCCGCCGCCGCGGGTCCGATCCTCGGCGGCGTGCTCATCGCCCTGGACTTGTTCGGCACGAGTTGGCGGGGCGTGTTCCTGGTCAACGTGCCCATCGGCATCGCCGTCATCATCCTGGCGCTGCGGACCCTGCCGGCGGCACGCTCCGAGACTCGGGTTCAGCTCGACCTGCTCGGCCTGGTGCTCTCGGCCGCGTCCTTGTTCCTGATCCTGCGGGGGCTGGCGGGCCTGGCCGACACCGACACTCCGCTCATCGAAGCCGCCGCCATTGCCGGTGGCGCGGTGCTATTCGTGGTGTTCTTGATCCAGCAGCGCGCCAGCGACCGCCGTGGCGGTCAGCCGTTGGTGCCGTTGGCGTTGCAGCAGCGCAGCACCTTCCGGTCCGCGATGGCGGTCCAGGTGTTGTTCTTCATCCCTGTGATGGGCTTCTCCCTGGTCATGACCCAGTACGTCCAGAGCCATCTCGACTACAGCGCCCTCATGGCCGGCCTCGTCGTGCTGCCCTGGGCGATCCTCACCGGAGTCGGCGCGGGCATCGGCACCACTGCACTCCTGCCACGCCTGGGACGCCTCGTCGTCCAAATCGGCCTTCTCACCATGAGCCTGGGCATGGCGCTGGTGATCGTCGCCGTCCTTCTGGCCTCCGACCAGCCCGCCTTCGCCTCGTTCCTGCCCGGCGCCGCCATCGGCGGGCTCGGCATGGGGCTGGTCGTCGGACCGCTGACCGAGACCGCCCTGGCCCGAGTGAGTCGCGACCACGCCTCGGAGGCATCTGGCCTGTTCAACAGCGTCGGTCAACTCTCAGCCAGCTTCGGCTTCGCCACTGTCGGCAGCACCTACTTCGCCATCACGGCAACCGCAACCGGCCCCTCCGATTCCGCCTACGACCAAGCACTCAGTTTCGCGCTAGGTGTTGGCATCGCTGTCGCCCTCATCGCCACCGTGGTCGCCTTCCGCCTACCCCGGCATCACATCGCCGGCAGCACCCCGACCACAGAACCAGATGCGTATCGGTGACAGGAGCATCACGTGTCCGGGGTGCCTCTCCGATGTGACGCACGCGCGGTGGGATGGTCGAGTCGCAACCACGCGGCGCGACTGTTTCGCCAGTGCGTGGGCGTCAGCCCCGGCCAATACCGGCGCGTTGCGCGGCAAGCCGCGTGAGCTGATGCTCACGATCTGCTCGTCTCCTGGTCTCGATTCCTTCACTCTCAACCGTCGGCGACGCCGGGGCGAAGGGCGGGCTGGTAGTCCGGTAGGGACTCGTCGGGTTCACCGCCGCACCTGACGGTCACTGTCCTTGTCCGTCTCGTTGTCCCGGTGGTCCCGGCGTACCTGAAGGTCATCGAGCCCGATCGGCTCGGTGCCCAGGGGATCGGGAGGAGACCACGATGACAACGAGGGCATGGGAGACAATCGCGACGGCGCATAGGGCGCTGGGGACACGTCTGGTGTTGTGAGGCCGTGCCATGTCTGCCGCCTTCGACGTCCTCGAGCAAGCCAGCCACCTGCGCCTGCCGGAAGCCGCTCGCGTCTATGCGACCGCGGGTGTGCCGGTGTTCCCGTGCGTTCCGGGTGAGAAGCGGCCCCTGACGGAGCAGGGCTTCCACGACGCCACCACCGACCTCACGCAGATCGAAGCGTGGTGGTCGCGCTGGCCGGAGGCGAACGTCGCCCTGCCCACCGGACCTGTCTCGGGCGTCGAGGTGGTCGATGTCGATGTCCACGACAGCGGTTCTGGCTACAGCGCGTGGGAGCGCGCCAGAGACGGCGGGCTGGTCGAGGGGTGGGGTGCGCTGGTGCGCACGCCGTCGGGTGGACTGCACGCCTACTACCCGGCGGGCGGGCGGGAGCAGCGTTCGTGGCAGGCCCCGAGGGCGCATGTGGACTTCCGCGGGACCGGTGGCTATGTCGTCGTCCCGCCGTCCAGGGCCAGCTTTGGCATGGATCAGGTCGGTGTCTACGAGCTGATCGCGACCACAGCCTCTGCGCCGATGCCGGTCGATGCGGTACGTCTTCGGGACTTCCTCGATCCGCGCCCGCCAGTCGCTTCGTCTTCGGTAATGCCGGTGCGTGGGGTGGACGCCGGTCGGCTGTCGCGGTGGGTGTCCGCTCTCTCTGAGGGTGAGCGAAACCAGGGTCTGTTCTGGGCGGCTTGCCGTCTGGCCGAGTCGGGCACCGCGCCGGGTGAGGCCCTGGCGGCGCTCGGGCCTGCTGCCGAGCAGGCTGGGCTCGGCTCGCGGGAGGTCTCGGCCACGATCCGCTCCGCGTTCCGCACCACCGCCCCGCACGCAGGCGGTCAGGGCTCCTCGGCGGGCAAGCAGCACGACGCTCCGCGACGCGCGTCACGGTCTGTCATTGGGCAGGTGCTCTCATGAACCCCGGATCGTCGCCGGTGGTGCGTCGTCGCGGAGGACGCCTGGCCGTGATGACCGCGGTGGCCGGGACGGTGCTGATCGCGTTGGGGGCGTTCTGGCTGTCCTTCACCGCTCTGGCCGATCTGGCCCGGCGTTCGGGCATAGAGGCGGGGCAGGCGTGGGCATGGCCGCTGATCGTGGACGGCATCATCGTCGTCGCGACCGTCTCGGTCGTCGCGCTGGCCGGACAGCGGGGTGCGTGGTATCCGTGGATGCTGCTGGCCGCTGGGGCGATCGTCTCGGTCACGGCCAATGCCCTGCACGCCATCGTCGCCGCGGATGCCGATGTGCCCGGCGTACTGGCTGCCTCGGTCGCTGCCGTGCCGCCGTTGGTGCTGTTGGCAATCACCCATCTGACCGTGATCCTCACCCGGCCCCTTCCCGAACCCGCACGCAGCGGAGTGTCCGTCGAGGACGACGCGGTGCTCCCGCGCGCGGCGGTCCGCGAGCTGGTCACTCCCGATTCGACCGAGACCGGCGCTGAGCCTGCGCCGGTGGAGCGGGACCGGCGTGAGGTCGCCGCCGAACTGCGAGATGCGGGCTGGTCGAACAAAGCCATCGCATCCCGCGTGGGAGTGCACGCGTCCACGGTGGGTCGGTGGTTCGCCGAGCCCACCTCCCTGGAGAACAGCCGCGAAGGCCAGGAGACGCGACCATGAGCGAACAGGACCGAGACGACCAGCAGGTGCCCAAACGGGCGACGCCACCGGACGGCCCTGCCCGACCGGACGTTCAGGAGTCGACGACCGAGGAGTCGAGGGCTACGGCGTCCGAGCAGACGACGGCCCGCGAGCGAGAGGTCTCCGAACTGGCTCGCCGCCGCGACCCCTCGCTGGACGGGAAGGATCCCGCCACGGCGCGTGATGCCGCCCGGTGGGATGCGCGCGGTGTGGCGTGGGTGCGCCCGACCGATCTGGTGGCGCAGTCCAGCGCCCGGTGGGCGGGCCGTGGCATCAGCTTCGAGACCGAGCTGGCCCGACGCATGCGCCGCCTTCCCCTCGAAGCGACCGCCGCGACTCGGACGGCGATCAGCGAGCGTGCGCGCCGGTTGCCGCCGTTGTCGGCGTTCGGCCGCAGCCGCGGGTCCGGCCACTCGGGGACCAGCCGGTCGGAAATCGGGTTGGGGTGACACAGGCCCATGACCACTCCCGGGAGAGCGACGAGCGAGGTTCCTGGGGAGCGCGTGCGCACCTACCGTCCAGGAGGTGCCACCACCATGACCACGACCAACGTCCCATCACGAACGGACTTCACCACCGGCGAAGGCCTGCGCGCCTTGCTGCACCGGCTCCACCAGGGTGGTCCGCGGGCATGGCGCGCCGACGCGGAAGCTGCCGCGCTGATGCACTACGCGGCGGAGAAGTACGCGCCCTTGGCTCGCAAGCACGGTCTGGATGCGTGGGAGGCGGCGTCGGCGGCGTTCGAGGCGATGCGCACCCCGGCAACAAGGCGGGCCGATGACCCGTGGGCGGTGGTCACGCGCGCGGTGCAGGTGACCTGCATCGCCGAGGAACGCGGCAACGGACTGTTGTGCTCGCCGCATCAGGCCAGGCGGGTGCAGTTCTCGGTGTTCCACGACGCGGAGCGCTTCAGCGACCGCGAGAACCCGCTGGCCGACTTCCATCCCGCGTTCCACCATCACGACCCGACCGGCACCGACCTCGCATCAGGACCGGAGCCCACGACGGAGTCGTCCACTGCGGCTTCCAGCGCGGCCGAGGACACGATCGCGCTGTTCACCATGCTCGGCTGGCCCCCACACACCGCCCGCGGCGCGATCGAGTACGTGTGCGAGCGTCTCGCCCGTGCCGGGTCCCGGCACACGGCGTTCGAGGCGCTGCGCCGCGACAAGTCTGCCCGGGCGCTGCTCGACCTGCCTGCGCCCTCGTGGCACGGGCTGCTGCGGACCGTGCTCGGCAACCCCGAACCCACCTATACGGGAACGTCGCTGGGACGGGGTGTGCTGGTGCGGTTGCTGATCGGTGAGCCGTTGCGGGTGCTGCTGCGCGATGACGACCTGGTGCTGACCATCACCGTCGCGGCCCCGAGTTCACCCTCTGGGGGCGAGGGCCGTGGGTAACCGAGACGGGCACATCGAGCTGGAACGCACCGTCGCCTCGATCATCGTCGGACGCCGGCACCGCACGGCATTCGGAGACATCGACCAGCTCGCCGTCTCCATCGACCGCGACGGGATCTTGCAACCGATCACCGTCACCCCCGACGGTGTGCTGGTGTGCGGGGCCAGGCGCCTGGCGGCGATCAAGAAACTCGGGTGGCGGACCGTGAAGGTGTGGGTGCGCGCCGGGATCACCGACCGTCTCGGGCAGCTGCTGGCTGAGCAGGACGACAACCAGCTGCACAAGCCCCTCACCCAGACCGAGCAAGCTGCGCTCTACCAGGAGCTGAAGGCGCTGATGGCCGAAGACGCCGCCAGCCGCTAAGAAGCCTCACGGTTCACCGCCGAAGGACAAAAGCCCAGGTCACACGGTGGGGCCACGGTGGCCCCACCGCCCCGCCCCGGGTCTGGGAAGACACGCGAGCAGGCCGCCCTGATGGTCACGGGCCGCAATTCCTACACGAGTCTGGAGCGCATCTCTCGACTCCAAGACCTCGCGAACGATCCAGCCCAGCCCGCGCGTGTGCGCGAGCGTGCGGCCGCCGAGCTGGAGGCTGTCGACGCTGGTGCGTCTATCACCGCGGCCGTCCAGAACACCAACGCTGAGCTGTCGTGGGCCGAGCTGGACCGGCTCGCTGCCGATGAGTCCCAGCCGGTCATGGTGCGCCGCCGCGCCGAGAGTGAGGCGGCACGGGTGCGTGAGCAGGCCGCACGCGACGCGAAGGCCGCCGAACTGGAGGCTCTCGCCAAGGAAGCCCTCGCCCGGGCCAAGGCGGCCAGCAAGAAGCGTCCTTCCCAGCGCCGCACCCCGGCGACGCCGCTGGAGGGAGTGGTGTTGCCGCCGCGGGCGTTCGTGCACGTCTGGGCCGAGCTGGGCGGCTGGTGGCACCACTACGACCCGGCACAGATCGCCGCCGAAGTGACCGATGAGGACTGGGAACGGTTCGAGGTCACCGTGGCCGGGACGATCGCGTTCGCCGAGCACGTCCGCACCCTGCGCACCCCCGAGACCGACACCGCGGACGAGGACAGCGAAGAGACCGCAACCCATCCGCGTGAGCCGATAGCCGTCTGACACGGCCGCGCGATCCTGCGCCCCTCCTGCCCTGGGTGGCGGTGTGCACCTGTGAGGCATGAACCCCTCTGACCTGACTTCCCGTCGCCGGGTGCTGATTGCCGTGATCGCCGCCGCCGTGGTGCTACTGGTGATCGTCGGCGTCGGCGCCTACGGCCTCATCCGCGGAACCCAGCCCACCGGCCCCAGCGGCGACGACGCGGTGACGCTCGCGCCCGGCCCTACCGGACCGTCCGGAACCTCGGCCACGCCTCGCCCCCTGTACGACACCACCGATGCAGAGGCGTTCGCCCGCTCCGTGGCGGTGTCGTTGTTCACCTGGGACACCACCGGCAGCCACGGACCCTCGGACTACGCCCAGGTGCTCGTCGACGTCGGCGACCCCACCGGGACCGAGACCTCCGGGCTGGCCTCTGACGTCCGCTCCTACCTCCCGGCCACCGACGCCTGGGCACAGCTACGGACGCATCAGACCAAGCAGTGGATCACCATCGAGACCGTCGAGATCCCCGACGCCTGGGCCGATGCCGAAACGCAGGCAGCCCCAGGGCAACTGCTGCCCGGCACCACCGCCTACACGATCACCGGCACCCGCCACCGGGCCGGCATCTGGGGCACCGAACCCATGCAGACCGAACGCCCGGTCTCGTTCACGGTCTTCATCGCGTGTGAGCCCTCGTTCGATGCGTGCCGGTTGCTGCGGCTCTCCCAAGTCGACAACCCCCTGCGTTGAGAGACGGGGTGATCCGGGATGCGTAAGATCCTCACCACCTTCGTTCTCGCCGCGTTTTTCCTTGGCCCCTCGGTGGTGCTGCTGGGTCTGGGGGTGCTGATGAACCCGGCCGCCCGCGCCGAGGCGATCTGCCTACCGGGCACCACTCTGACGGTCGGGCCGATCCCGGACTCCCTGACTGCGACCACCCGCAACGGCGAGGCGGTCACGCTGAACCGGGCCCAGCTCACCCACGCCGCCACGATCATCACCATCGGCGGGCAGACCGAGGGCATCGACGACCGCGGCGTCGTGATCGCGCTCATGGCCGCGTTGACCGAGTCCCACCTGCGGATGCTGTCCAACACCAGCGCCTACCCGGAGTCGGGTGACTATCCCAATGACGGCAACGGGTCCGATCATGACTCGCTGGGCTTGTTCCAGATGCGCCCCGCCACCGGGTGGGGCACCGTCGCGGAGTTGATGGACCCCACCTATCAGGCGCACGCGTTCTACGGCGGACCCGAAGGCCCGAACCACCCGAGCCCGCGGGGTCTACTGGACATCCCCGGCTGGGAACAGATGGACCCCGGCGAGGCCGCCCAAGCGGTCGAGGTCTCCGCCTACCCGGATCGGTATCAGAACTACCAGCCGGTCGCTGAGACCATCCTCGCCACCCTCACACGCCCGGCAGGCGGTGGGGACTCCGGTGTAGTGCCCGAGACATCCCGGGTGCTGTTCCCGCTGCCCGAAGGGACGTGGACCAAGACATCAGACTTCGGGTGGCGCACCCACCCCATCACCGGAGAACGGTCCTTCCACACCGGCACCGACTACGCCGCCGCGGACGGCACACCGTTGTTCGCGGTCGCCGATGGCCGCGTCACCACCGCGGAGTTCTCCGGCGGATATGGCGGGCTGATCGTCATCGACCACACCGTCGCCGGGCAGCGGGTCGCCACCGCCTATGCGCACATGTGGTCCCACGGCATTCACGTCCAAGCCGGTGACACCGTGACCGCCGGACAGCACATCGGCGACGTCGGCTCCTCGGGCAACTCCACCGGACCCCACCTGCACCTCGAAGTGCGCCCCGGCGGACCAGGCGCCGAAGCCGTCGACGCCGCCGAGTGGCTCGCCGAGCATGGCGCCAGCGAACACGACGGCGGCGAGACGGCCGGACCGGGATGCGCGCCCGGCGGGGACACCGGACCGCCCACAGAGTTTCCCGGCGGCGATCCCGACGCGATGGTCGACGACCCCACCAGCGATGGGCAGATCACCGCGCGCACCGCCCACGCCCTCGAACAAGTCCGCGCCGCGTTCCCCGAATCGGCCTGGGCCTGCTACTCACCACGCCCCGGCACCGTCTCCGAACACCCGCTCGGGCGAGCCTGTGACGGCACCTTCGGCAACGCCATCGGCGAACCTGCCACCGGCCAAGCCCTCGAACTCGGCTGGGCCGTCACGAACTGGCTCCAGACCCACGCCGAGTCCCTCGGCGTGGAGTACCTGATCTGGCAGGACCAGATCTGGTCGCTCGCTCGCGCCGATGAGGGCTGGCGCCCCTACACCCGAGGCACCGATGTCACGACCAGGCACCTCGATCACGTCCACGTCACGATCCGAGAAGGGGCCTGATGAGCATGGACGTCTTCCCGGACTTCGGTGCCGTGGGCGGGGCCGATGACCTTCGCGCCGTGATCGGCGCGCTGCTGACATTCGTCCTCATCGTCGCCGTGCTCATGCTGATCGTCTGTGCCATCACCTGGGCGCTCGCCACCGCCAACGGCCACCACACCGCCGCGACCAAGGCACGCGTCGGCGCGTGGACAGCCCTCGGCGCTGCGGCGCTCGCCGGTGGTGGCATCGCGTGGGTGAACTGGCTGCTCGACCTCGGCAGTCAGCTCTGAGCCCGGCCCGTCCCATGGGGTCGGTCTCAGCCGGTCAGATCGAGACATCGATCGCACCTGTGGCGAGGAAGTAGGGCGACGTGACCGGGAGTCGCCGCGAGTGAACCATCCGGAATCGGGCGGCCTGCCACCACGGGCCGATGTCGTGGGTACCGGTCAGGAACACGACTCGGCGCCCGTCGGACCACGGGACGACCGAGGGGCCGCAGACTCCCCGTCCCATCCACGACGGGATACCGGCCACGTCGGTGTCGAGAAGCCGCTGCGGCACTGACCAGTCCGCGCGATCAGGCGACGGCCTCGTCGCCCGCATGAGCCACAGCCCCTGGCTCGGGTAGGGGGTGGTGCCGTGCAGGTTGGTGCCGCGGGCGAGCATCATCTCCCATCCTTGCGGGGTCCGGTAGACCGCGTTGTCGAAGAATCCCTCCTCGGTCGTGGCGAAGCGGCGGGCAGGCTCCCACTCGATACCATCGACGCTGTCGGCCACGTGAAGCTCAAAGTCGGGCTGCTCGCCGGGGGCGACCTCGTGCGGAGTAGCCAGGAACCACATCCGGTAACCGCTCTCGACCGCGACCACGAGTGGCTCGAGAACACTGGCCCGGCCCGGCCATCCGGCCAGCGCCGGCACGTCCCGCCGCAGCCATTCACCTCGGACCCCGCGCGTGAGGACGCCGATGGCGTACGCGCTGCCCTCGCCGTAATGCCGCGCGCTTGCGCGGCCGGCGTAGTAGATCCGCGCATCACGGCCCTTGTGAGGTGGGACGTAGCTGGGGGTGTGCATGCCGCCTGCGTCCCACGAGCCCTTGGGCGGGTCGGGGGTGATCGGGTGCCGGTCGAGCATCCATCCCGCATGTCCTGGTTCGGCGCCGACGGGTAGGCGCGCCCGATAGAGGCGGTTGCGGAAGGTGGCGGAGAACCCGCCGATGAACATCACCCAGCGGCCGTCGATTAGATGCACGTCCGGATCGCTGAGGCCGAGGACGCCTCTCGGCATCCGGGAACCGAGCATGTCCCAGATCGGCTCGGCGATGAGTGGGCTCGGCGTGAATGACATGGCGGCCTCCGTGGTGAGCGCGCTTGAGCGCGGACTCCCCTGAGTGCCAGGTAGGTCATCACCAGCGTAGCGAATCACCGGTGTGGCGATCCCAGCGATCCATGTGCCTTGCGTGACTACTGCGAAGCTCATCGGCGATCAGTCAAGCCGGGAACGAGGGTGCACCTGTCCGACGAGAACCACCTCTCGTCGAGCTTGAAGGAGCACCCCGCCGTGAACACTCTGACCCTCATCACCGAAGCCGCCGCCCTCTACGGTTCGGCGTTGCCGATGCAGATCGACATCAACCCCAACGACTCCGGCCTGCCGGGCATCGGCCAGCTGCGCACCATCGTGGGCGCGGTCATGACCGTCGGCCTGATCCTGTCCGTCCTCGCGCTGATCGTCTCGGCGATCGTCTGGGGCTTCGGCGCCAACAGCTCCAACCCCCATCTCGCCGGACGCGGGAAGGTCGGCGTCCTCGTCTCCTGCGGGGCGGCGATCATCTGCGGCGCCGCGGTCACGCTCATCAACTTCTTCTGGAACGTCGGCCAGCAGGTCTGAGCCCACCCACCAACTCGACTCTGCGTGAAGGAGTGATCTGCGGTGGGTGTGTGCGATGTCCCCATCATCTCGTCCGTGTGCGATGTGGCCGGTGAAGCCGCTGCCACCCTCGTCTCCGCCCCATTCGACTGGCTGGCCTCGGCGATGGGTGCCGCCGCGGGCTGGCTCTTCGAGGCCGTGTGGGCGGTGTTCGACACCACCACTCTGGTCGACGTCACCAGCGATGAGTACGTCGGTGTCTACAACGTCCTGTTCGGCGTCGCGATCTTCATCATGCTGATCTTCTTCTGCCTCCAGCTCATCACCGGACTCATCCGCCGCGACCCCACCGCACTGTCTCGCGCTGCGCTGGGGCTGGCGAAGTCCGTGCTCGGGTCGTTTCTGGTCATCACGATCGTGGCGCTGCTGCTGGAGATCACCGACCAGCTCACCATCGGGATCGTCCAGGCCACCGGGAACACGATGGAAGGCATGGGCGATCGCATCGCCCTGCTCGCCGCCGGACTGGTCGGCATCAACATCGCCGCCCCCGGTGTCGGAGCGATCATCACGATTTTCCTCGCCGGGCTCGCGATCAGCGCGGCAGCGATCGTCTGGTTCTCCCTGCTGGTCCGCAAAGCCCTTTTGCTGGTCGCGATCGTGTTCGCGCCCATCGCTCTGGCGGGTTCGTCGTGGGATGCGACCAAGGGTTGGTTCTCCAAGTGGGCGGCCTTCGTCCTGGCGCTGATCGTCTCCAAGTTGGTGCTCGTGGTGATCTTCCTGGTCGCGATCACCCAAGTCTCAGCACCCATCGAGGCCGACCTGGCCTCGATCAGCGACCCGATCGCCGGGATCGTGCTGATGTTCATCGCCGCGTTCGCGCCCTACATGACCTACAAGTTCATCTCCTTCGTCGGCTTCGACATGTACCACGCGATGAGCAGCGAGCAGGAGGCCAAGGGCGCGATGAACCGGCCCATCCCCACCCCGTCCAAGCCTGCCGGAGAAGGACCGAAGAAGATCCTCGACGACACCTCCGGTAACGGCGGCAAGGGCGACGGCGGTGACGGGGGTGGGGGTGGTGGGCCGACGCCGCCGAAGACCACCCCGAAGAACGCGCCAGCCACCGCCGAGGCAGGCAAGGGAGCGACCGCCGGCAAGACCGCGGGAGCCGGTGCCGGATCTGGCGGCGCCGGTGCCGCCGGTGGTGGTGCGGGTGCCGGTGCTGCGGCCGCGGGGCCGGCTGCCGCCGCGGTGGTGGCGGCGAAGGTCGCCAAGGACTCCGCGACGGCCGGTCCGAAAGCTGGTGCTGCGGTCGGCGGTCATGCCGAGGCCCAGGCAGGGGCGGCGGACCAGACGGCGAGCACCCCGCCACCGGCCACTACTCCTGCGCCGGTGCCACCAGCCCAGCAGACGAAGCCGCCCGCGCCGTCGTCGAAGCCTGTCCCACCGCCGTCCTCGAAGCCGAAGGAGTGACCCTGTGATGGCACGCAAGCACAGCGATCACGATCAACGCGACGACGGCGTGCTGACGCCGGCCAAGTTCTCCCGCCTCACCCGTCGCGGCGTTCTGCTCGGGCTGTCGTTGCCGCAGCTCATCACCCTCGGAGCTGGTGTGCTCTCGGTCGTCGGCGCTCTGTACGCCGGTGGCGGCGTCCTGCTGGTCTACACCGCCCCCGTCTGGGTGGCCTGCGCGGTGCTGACCTGGGTGCCCGTGGGTGGCAGGAAGCTGATCGAGTGGCTGCCGGTCGCCTTCCGGTGGGTCTGGCGTGTCACGGGCGGGCAGCTCTTGTATCGCCGGACGGTGGTCAAGCCGCGCCCCGCCGGAACCCTGGCACTTCCGGGTGATGCCGCGAACCTGCGGGAGTTTCTGGACCTCGAGACCGGGGCGGCGATGATCCACGACCCGCACGCGAACACCCTCACCGCCATCGTCGGGCTGTCCCACCCGGCGTTCGTGCTCCTGGACCCCGGTGAGCAGGAACGCCGCGTCACCGCCTGGGGCCGCGTCCTGGCCACCGCCTGCCGCTCCGGGCGCATCGCCCGGCTCCAGGTCACCGAACGGACCCTGCCCGACTCCGGGACCGGCCTGGCCGAATGGTGGGCCGAGCACGGCACCGACGACGGTTCGTGGACCGCAACCACCTACGGCGAGTTGATCGAGCGCGCAGGACCGGCCGGGGAACGCCACGCCACCACGCTGTCGCTGGCGTTGGACATGAAGAACAGCTCCCGGCAGATCAGGACCGCAGGCGGCGGACTACGGGGAGCCGCCGCCGTCCTGCGCCAGGAGATGACCACCCTGGTCGCCGCGCTGCGTGCTGCAGACCTCACACCATCTGAATGGCTGACGCCAGGTGAGGTGGCGGTGATCCTGCGGGGTGCCTATGACCCGGCGATCGCGGCTACCCTGGAGCGCCACGGCGAACTGGGACGCGATCTGGCCACCGCCGGACCTGTCGCCCTCACCGAAAGCTGGGACCACCTACGCTCCGACAGCGCACATCACGCGGTGCTGTGGATCTCCGAATGGCCGCGCTCGATGGTCTACCCCGGCTTCCTCGCACCGCTCCTGCTCTCGACGGGCATCCAGCGCACGTTCTCCCTGGTCTGCACCCCGATCCGCTCCGACCAAGCAGCGCGGGACATCCGCAAGAAGAAGACCGAGTACATCTCCGACGCCGCCCAACGGGCGAAGATCGGGCAGATCGAGGACGCCTCCCAGACCGCGGAGTACCAGGACGTGCTCCAGCAGGAGGCCGACCTGACCGCCGGCCACGGGGTGCTGCGGTACACCGGCCTCATCTCCGTGTCCGCACCCACCGTCGACGAGCTGGAGGCCGCAGTCTCGGCGGTCGAACAGGCCGCGATCCAAGCCTCCTGCGAGACCCGCCGCCTGGTGGGCCAACAGGCGCAGGCATTCGCGGTCGCGGCCCTGCCGCTATGCCGGAGTGTGTAGTCCCCGTCGGGAACGCCTGGTGGTCGATGATGGGGAGACCATCGACGAGACGGAGACACCTATGGCGGACCTTCCCGACCATGAAGAGCGAGCCATCCGTGACTATGTCGACAGTCAGTCCCCAGCCGACGATCGCGCAGAGCTCGTGCAAAAGGTCGGTTCGCACCGCGTGCTGGGTCATGTGCATGAGGTGTACGACGTGCACTGCACTTCAACGCGCTGGTGGGTCATGACGAACCCAACCAATCTCTACCTCCAGTCCGATTTCCCGCAGGCCGAGCAAGCCCTGATCTTCCATATCGGCCTTGGCGCATTCATGGCGGAGCGGAGCCGAGCCGAGCTTGATGAAGACGCGGAAGAGCACGTCTCCTCGTCATGGCGACGGTTTCGTCAGGCGCTCGAAGCGATGGACGAGGCTTCAGAGTCAGAGGACTTCCAAGCTGTCGGGATCAAGTGCAGGGACGCGCTCATCGCTCTTGGAAAGTCCCATATGGACGCGCCGTGGCTTGGCGAGGTTCCGGGAGCGCCGAAGGCAGCGGACTTCAAGGGTTGGGCGAGCATCTACGCTGAACGCCTCACAGATGGGCGGATGCGTAACTACCTCAAAGCTCTGGCGGACAAGACCTGGGACTTGACGGTCTGGCTCCAGCACTACAGCAATGCCACGCCTGTCGACGCTGACATCGTGCTTGAGGCTACTGCTCACCTCATCGGTACGTTTGGCAAAGTCATCCGGCGACGTGAAGCAGGAGAGCCGGAGCGGTGCCCGCGCTGCGAGTCCTACCAGTTGGCTGAGGACATTCAGCACGACGCGGAACAGCGGGGCTTCTTCGCTTCGACAGTCTGTGGCGCTTGCGGCTGGCGCTCGGATGTGGACTTCACCCCGTGGGCGGAGCATTTCGAAGGATCTGACATCGAGGGCTATCTCTCCAGTCCCGGACTCGGCATCTCGGATCGACTTCATCCCGAAGGAGATGACTCCGCCGGTTAGGGGCTGGCTGGCGAGCGTGCGCACCTGACAGACGTCAACCGTCTGTGAGAAAGGGCGCCGCTCATGCCTACGTTCGATGATCCGATCAGCGACGCCTCGGAGGCATCGGCTGCGCTGCGTGGTCTGGCCCACGCGACCCGTTCCTTCGACGACCCGGCTGACACCTATGCGCTGATCGGTGACCTGCTGGCCGGGGTGCGATCGCTGCGCCAGGTGTTCGATCAGCTCGCTGCCGCGCACCTGTCCCATCAGGCTCGTGCGCACGATGACGACGGTGTCCATGCCGCCGGTGCACGCGATGCGCAGATGGCGGCCGACGACCTGCATCAGGCCGCCGCGCTCGTGGACGGCGCCGAGGAGCGCCTGAACCGGGCGTCGCAGGCGTCGGGGCGGGTCGCGTGGCATCCCGAGCCCGAGCCCGACCACACGATCCCGGAGCCGCGGTGGGTGAGCGTGGTGTTCCTGCAGGGCTCCGAGGCCGACCCGGTACTGGAAATGATCGACCGCGACGGCACCGACACGGCCATCGACCACCTTGCCGGGTGGGACGACGGCGAGGAGACCACGCAGGCGGCACTGGAGAACGGCTACGTCTACGACACGCCTCCGTCTGGTCGGTGGGATCGCGCCGTCACCCGCGGTGACTACACGCTGACCTACGACTACCTGCACGGCCACGTCGGACTGCTGCGCGCCCACGTCCCCGAGCCCGAGTACGCCGAACCCGAGCGATCCGGCGGCGCGCACGCAGGGGCGTTCGGGGTCGGTCAGGGGTTCAGTCAGCGTCGCGCATCGCGGCCGGTCGACCAGGCCGGTGCTCCGAGGCCGGGTCGCTCTGTATCGCCCGTGCGGCATCCGGCCTCGCGACCCGAGGTGCGGGGGTTGGGACTGTGAGCGCCGAGCGTGAGCGGCTGCACAGCACGGTGCTGGTTGGCCCCAGTGGTGAACCTCGCCGGTACCGCAAGGCCCGCCGTCGGGCGGCAGCAGCGATCGAGACGGACGCTAAACGGGTCCGGACCGCCGAGCTGAAGGCCAAGGCCGAAGCCGAGCGTGCCGAACGCCGAGCCACGACCTACCTGCCCCGGGCCGGTGAGCCCGGCGCCGCCGCGTTGCGGACACCGGGACGGTTTCGGCTGCCTCGCCATCAGGACACCTCCGCGACGTTGGCCGGGGCCTATCCGTTCTTGGCCGAGGGCGGCCTGGGCTCTGAGGGCGTGTTCGTCGGCCAGGACCTGTACTCGGGCGGCAGCTTTGTCTACGACCCGTGGGTGCTGTACCAGCGCGGCATCATCACCGCCCCCAACGTCGTGCTGGCGGGGATCGTTGGCTCAGGCAAGTCCTCGCTGGCCAAGTCCCTCTACACCCGCTCGATCCCGTTCGGGCGCCGCGTCTACGTCCCCGGTGACCCCAAGGGCGAGCACACTCCGGTCGCCGAGCTCGTCGGCGGTAAGGCGATCGTGCTCGGTCATGGGCTGGCGAACCGGCTGAACCCGCTCGATGAGGGGCACCGACCCTCGGGGGTCTCGGACCTGGAGTGGACCACCCAGGTCGCCTCCAGACGTCGTGACCTGATCGGTGCGCTGGCCGCGACCGTGCTGGAGCGGTCGCTGTCGCCGTTGGAGCACACTGCGATCGATGTCGCGCTGACCGCCGTCGTCGCGGGCAACGACGTGCCGATCCTGCCGATGGTCGTCGACCACATCCTCCAGCCCCGCGCCGACGACGACAGCGACGGGCGGCTGGCTGAGGACGGTCGGATGGTCGGCCACGCGCTGCGCAGGCTCGTGGCCGGTGACCTGCAAGGACTCTTCGACGGACCGTCCACGGTGGCGTTCGACCCGAGCTTGCCGATGATCTCACTCGACCTGTCCCGGGTGGCGGAGAACTCCACCCTCATCAGCGTGTTGATGACGTGCAGTAGCGCGTGGATGGAGTCGGCGCTGCTGGACCCGGCCGGTGGGCAGCGGTGGGTAATCTACGACGAGGCCTGGCGGCTGATGTCCCATCCCGCGTTGTTGAAGCGGATGGATGCGCAGTGGCGCCTCGCGCGGCACTACGGGATCGCGAACATGCTGATCTTCCACAAGCTCACGGACCTGGACAACGTCGGCGACTCCGGCTCGGCCATGCGCGCGCTGGCCTCCTCGCTGCTGGCCAATGCCGAGACCAGGATCATCTACCGCCAGGAGTCCGATCAGCTCGGCGTCACCGCTTCCACGCTCGCCCTGACCGGCACGGAGCAGAAGCTACTGCCCGGGCTGGGCACGGGTCAGGGGTTGTGGCGGATCAAGGACAGGTCCTTCGTCTGCCAGCACCAGCTCCATCCTGCCGAATTGGAGGCCTTCGACACTCGGCTCCGGATGACCGGGGGCCAGTCATGAGCCGCCCCCGCTACCGCCGCTCCGGCAACCCCGGTGAGCCGGACGCCGGCCGGACACAGGACCACGACAAGTCGGCGGCGCCGGTGGTGCTGCCGCATGTTCTGGTGCGGGTCGACGACGACGGCACACTCGCGGTCACCGTGGACGGTGAGCCGTTCGAGCCCGAAGAGTTCGCCCCGCCCTGGCGGCGCTCGGGCTTCGGGACGCTGATCGATGCGGTGACCGGTGACCGGCGGGTGCCGGTGCGGGTGGAGGTCCGTGAGGTCGACGGCACCGCGTTCACCGACATCATCACCGCCGCCCGACGGCGCCCCGCCCCCGAACCCGAAGGCGAGTCGGCGCCCGAGGAGGCGACGGCGGCGGTCGAACTGGTGGAGGTCACCGGTGAGGGCTTCGTGCCGGGCGAGGATGTCGCGGTCGCGGTCATCGTCGCTCACACCGACGCCACACCGGCTGGCAACGCCCGCGCGCTGATCGACGCGGCCCAGCTCGACGCCGCCCGCTTGGCCAGTGCTGGAACCGGTGAGGTGTTCCTGCTCGGCAGGGTCTCGGGTGTCCAGGTGATCGTGAGGCCGCGATGAGTGCGCCGCGGACGCCGGGGACGGGTGACGGTCTGGCGAATCTCGCGATCGGCGCCCTGATCGGACTGGCGGGACTGGCTGGGGTGCTGCGCTTGGCGGGCACGATCGCCGCGTTCCTCACAGGCGCCCCACAACCGCGAGCGGGGGTCGCAACCGGGTTCATGGTCCTGGTGCAGCCTGGCGATCCCGGCGCCGCTCTGGACGCCGAGGGGCTGAGCGCGGTGGCGTACTGGATCACCGCGGTCATGCTGCTCGTCGGTTTGGGGGTGCTGGCGTGGTGGGTGTGGGGTCAGGTCCGCGACCATGCCCGCCGGGTCGAGGTCGATCCGCGACGACTGGCGGGCACAGCGACTCGTAGTGAGGTTGCCCGCGCCGCCTCCGGGCGTGCGCTGCTGGGTCGCGCGTCGACGTTGCGGCCTTCGCTCGACAAGCCCCAGACCGGGGATGTCGGCTACCTGCTGGGGCGTTCGCGTGGCGCGAGCGTGTGGGCGAGTGTGGAGGACTCGATCCTGCTCGTCGGCCCACCTCGTTCGGGCAAGGGCCTGCACGTGGTCATCAACGCCATCCTCGATGCGCCCGGCGCCGTGGTGACCACGAGTACCCGGCCGGACAACCTCACCGCGACGTTGAAGGCGCGTGAGCGTGATGGGCGGCCGGTGGCGGTGTTCGACCCCCAGCACTTGGCTGAGGGTGTGCCGGCGGGGTTGCGGTGGTCTCCGGTGCGCGGCTGTGAGGACCCGCTGACGGCGATGATCCGCGCCACCGGTCTGGCCTCTGGCACCGGCCTGTCGGCTGGTGGTGTGGAAGGTGGCGGGTTCTGGGAAGGCAAGACCCGCGCCGCACTGCAAGCGCTCCTGCACGCCGCCGCCCTCGACGGGCGTCCGCCATCGGAGCTGTTCCGGTGGACCCTCGACCCCACCGCCGCCGCCGAGGCCGTCAGCATCCTGTCGAACTCCTCCCAGGCCGCGACCGGGTGGGCCGAGTCGTTGGAGGCGATGATCGAGGCCGACCCCCGCACCCGCGACTCGATCTGGCAAGGCGTCTCCCTGTCCCTGGCCGCGCTGGCCGACCCGCGGGTGCTCGACGCGGTGAGCCCACGGGCAGGTGAGCACTTCGACCCCCAGACCTTCCTCACCGGCTCGGGCACCCTGTATCTGCTGGCCACCGGCGCGGGGGCGGGGGCGTCGTCGGCATTGGTGGCGGCGTTCGTCGAAGACCTCGTGGAGACCGCACGGCGCATCGCGGCCCGATCGGCTGGCGCGCGGTTGGACCCGCCGCTGTTGCTGGCGCTGGATGAGATCGGCAACCTCGCACCCCTGCCGTCGCTGCCGACGTTGATGGCCGAGGGTGGCGGGACCGGGATCACCACCCTGCCCGTCCTGCAGTCCCTCGCCCAAGCGCGGGACAAATGGGGTGAGAACGCCGCGAACGCGATCTGGGACGCCGCGATCGTGAAGATCATCCTGGGTGGGGCGTCGAACTCGCGTGATCTGGCGGACTTGTCGACCTTGATCGGCGAACGCGACGAGTACACCGACTCCACCACCGTCGGCGACCACGGCTCCCGGTCGGCTCAGCGCTCGGTACGCCGGGTGGCGATCCTGCCCCCGGACCGGCTCCGGACGTTGCCGTTCGGCACCGGCATCACCATGCTCCGCTCCGCGCCCCCGATCGTGACCGACCTGCGCCCCTGGACGAGCCGCGACGACGCCACGACGTTGAAGACCGACCGGGGCGCGGTCGAAGCGCTGCTCAGAAGCGAGCGCCCGTGAACCCCCGTCACTGGCGCCAGAGCGGGTGGCACTGATGGCCGCCCGCAGGCGCACGCCCCCGCCGGGTCAGCTCGAGCTGGACCTGTGGGGACTGGACGAGAGCGCGGCCGACGGCGCAATTAGCGACGCGCCGATCGCCGATGACGACGGAGCACCGGCTACGACGAGTCAGGGAGTCGATGATGAACCACTACGCGATCCGGGTCCGGGAGCACTGGACCCTGCACGCCCCGGACCGGGTGGCGGCGCTGGAGGACCCGGAGCGGTTCTTCAGCGACCTGGGGGCGCAGATCGCCGCCGAAGTGGCGGACCTGGCAGGCAGACTGCAGCACAGTCCGGCGTTGACCGTGGAGATGAGGCGCTCTTCGGGGCAGACTTACTTGCAGGACGCATCTCGTCGGATGACGGCGCGCAGGATCGCGGAGGAGATCGTGATGAACCAGCACCTGGCCTGGGCCGGCGATCCGAGCCTGCCGCTGGATCAGGCCCGCGAGGAGTGGGAGCAGACGCGCCCGGCCGACGAGAACCTGATCGCCTGGGCCGAGCGGACGCAGGACTCCCCGTACCCGATCTACTCGACAGCGGAGCTGGAGGACAAGGCGACCGAGTGGGCGCTGCCGACCGAGTTCCTGACCGGGCTCCTGGAGGCGGAGATCCCCCGGATGTACCTGGAAGCGAACCGGGAGATTCTCGCGGAGGCCGCGACTATCCGGTTCCTGCGCGAAGTCCACTAGCACCAGTCGGCGGGCCTGCGGCGGGTGCGCAGCGGTTCGTGCCGTCCTCCCAGGACGACCTGGCCCCCTCGGGTGCGAAAGCACGGTTCGAAGCGAACGTCGCCGCGATCCGCCTCGCCCGCGCACTCACCAAGGAAGACAGGACGGCGACGGCCGAGGAGCAGCACGTGCTGGCCCGGTGGTCCTCCTGGGGTGCGATCCCGGAGGTCTTCGACAACGCCAAGTCGGAGTGGGCGGGCGAGCGTACCGAGCTGCGTGAGTTGTTGAGCGACAGCGAGTGGGATGCTGCCGCGCGGACGACGATCAACGCGCACTACACCGACCCGGCGATCGCACGGCAGATGTGGCGCGCGCTCGGCGCGCTGGGGTTGGACAGCGGGCAGGTGCTGGAGCCGGGCTCGGGGGCGGGCACGTTCATCGGACTGGCGCCCGAACAGGCCCAGGTGACCGGGGTGGAGTTGGACCCGATCACCGCGGCGATCAGCCACGGCCTCTACCCCCACGCCACGATCCGTGCCGAGTCGTTCGCTGACACCCGCCTGCCCGAGGGCCACTTCGACGCGGCGATCGGCAACGTGCCCTTCGCCAATGTCAGGCTGCATGATCCGGTGCACAACCCGACGGGTCAGTCGATGCACAACCACTTCATCCTCAAGTCCCTGCACCTGGTCAGGCCGGGCGGGCTGGTGGCGGTACTGACTTCGCACTACACGATGGATGCCCAGAACCCCGGCGCCCGCCGGGAGATGAACGCTCTGGCCGATCTGGTCGGCGCGATCCGCCTCCCCTCTGGTGCGCACCGGCGGGCTGCGGGCACCGAGGTCATCACCGACCTGCTGATCCTGCGCCGCCGCGAAGACGGCCAGCCCCCGGCCGATGACCTGTGGGAGAGGGTCACTCCGATCACCATCGACGGGCAGCGGATCAAGGTCAACGCCTACTTCGATCACCACCCGGAGCACGTCCTGGGCGATATCAGCATTGGGCAGGGCATGTACGGAGGCGACAGCCTCCTCGTCACCGGCGACCTCGACCGGCTCGACGCCGCCCTGGCCGATGCGATCGACCAGGTGACCTTCACCGCCCGCCGTGGCGGGCTGTCGATGACCGCCCGTTCCGCGGTGCAAGAGTCGCGGCGGGCGGCGTTCGTGCCCTCGCCTCCGGAGCTGTGGGACGGCAGCATCACCACCACCGAAGGTGGCGGGTTCGGCACCGTGGCCGCCGGGACCGTCGAGCCGCTACCGGTGCCCAAGTCCGCGGCGAGCGAGCTGCGCGCACTGGTCGGGCTGCGCGATACCGCGATCCGGCTGTTGACACTGGAAGCCGCGAGCGTCGACGACACCGACGACATCGCCACCGCCCGCGAGGAGCTACGCCGCGGGTATCAGAAGTACCTCGGCACCTACGGACCCTTGAACCGGTACACGCTGCGACGCACCGGCCGCACCAATGAGGCCGGGGAGGACACCTACGCGCGGATCGTGCCCACCCCGATCCGGCTCCTGCGAGGCGACCCCTTCGGGGCGCTGGTGATGGCCCTGGAACAGTTCGACGACACCAACCAGAGCGCCACCCCTGCGGCGATCATGACCCGCCGGGTGGTCGCACCGCGCGCCGAAGTCCAGGGAGTGGAGACCCCGGCCGATGCGATCGCGGTCAGCCTGGACAAGACGGGCGGGATCGACCTGGCTCTGATCGCCGACATGCTCGGTATGGGCGAGCCCGAAGCCCGCCAGGCTTTGGAGGGGCTGGTGTTCACCGACCCCGGCACCGACGACCTCATCCACGCCCCGGCCTATCTGTCCGGGGACGTCCGCACCAAACTGGATGCTGCCAAAGCCCGCGCCGCCGACGAGCCCGCGTTCGGGACGAATGTGGAGGCGCTGGCCGGGGTGCTGCCCGAGGCGCTCGGGGTCGAGGACATCACCGCCCGGCTCGGGGCGGTGTGGATCAGCGCGGAGGTCCACGAACAGTTCCTGAACGAGTTGCTGCGCACGAGCGAGGTGCGGGTGGAGAACCCGCTGCCGGGGATGTGGGAGGTCCGCGGCGGACGCCAAGGGCTGCTCGCGACCAGCGAGTGGGGCACCGAACGCCGCCCGGCACCGGACATCGCGCAGGCCGTGATGGAACAACGCACCCTGCTGGTCTACGACGAGGTCGAAGACTCAGGCGGCCGCAAACGCCAGGTCCTCAACCCGCTGGAGACCACCGCGGCACAGGAGAAGGCCGACGCGTTGGTCGAGCGGTTCGCCGAGTGGGTGTGGGAAGACCCCGAACGCGCGGCAGGCCTGGTGACCGAGTACAACCGGCGGTTCAACTCCATCGTGCTGCGCGACTACACCGGCGCTGGCGAGTACCTGTCCCTTCCCGGTCTGGCGGCGACGTTCACGCCCCGCCCGCACCAGCGGGCCGCGGTCGCACGGATGATCGCCGAACCTTCCGCGGGCCTGTTCCACGAGGTCGGGGCGGGCAAGACCGCGGAGATGATCATGGGCGCGATGGAGATGCGCCGGATGGGCCTGATCGACAAGCCCGTGGTCGTGGTCCCGAACCACATGCTGGAGCAGTTCGGCCGCGAATGGCTCCAGATCTACCCGCGGGCGCGGGTTCTTGCCGCCTCCAGCCAAGACCTGAGCGCCGAGAAGCGTCGGCTGTTCGTCGCCCGCGCGTCGGCCAACGAGTGGGACGCGGTGATCCTCACCCAGGGGGCGTTCGCGAAGATCCCGCTGCGGGCCGAGACCCAGACCGCGTACATCCAGGGGCAGGTCGATCAGGTCAAGCAGGTCCTCGACGACGCCCAGGGTGAGGACCGGATGAGCGTCAAGCGCGTCCAACGCAAGCTGCTCCAGCTGGAGAACAAGGTCAAGGCACGCGTCGACACCGGCCGGGACGCCGGGGTGTGCTTCGAGGACACCGGGATCGACTACGTGATCGTCGACGAGATGCACATGTACAAGAACCTCGCCACCGAGTCCAACATCCGCGACGCCTCCATCGAGGGCTCCGCCCGCGCCTCGGACCTGCACATGAAACTGGACTACCTGCGGTCCCAAGGCCGCGAACGCATCGTCACCGGCGCCACCGCGACCCCGATCTCCAACTCGGTGACCGAGGCGTACGTGATGCAGCGCTACCTGCGCCCCGACCTGTTGGAGGCCGCCGGGATCGGGGCATTCGATGCCTGGGCGGCGACGTTCGGACAGACCGTCACGAGCATGGAGATGGCACCGGCCGGGAGTAACACCTTCCGGATGAAGACCCGGTTCGCGAAGTTCTCCAACGTGCCCGAGATGTTGAAGATGTGGTCGATCTTCGCCGACGTAAAGACCGCCGACGACCTCGACCTGCCCACCCCCGACCTTGCCCCACGTGGCGACGGCAAACGCGCCCCGGCCACCGTCGCCGTGCAGCCGACCGTGGAGCTGGAGCAGTTCATTGAGCAGCTCGGCGCCCGGGCCGAGAAGGTTGCCAACAAGAGCGTGTCTCCGGATGAGGACAACATGCTCGTCATCTCCACCGATGGCCGCAAGGCCGCCCTCGATGTCCGCATGATCGTCCCCAACACCCCATCAGGGCCGACGAAGGTCGACGTCGCCGCCGACGCGATCCACCGGGTCTGGGAGCAGACACGCGACCACGAGTACCTCGACACCCTCACCGGACAGCCCTCACCCATCCGCGGTGGGTTGCAGCTGGTGTTCTCCGACATCGGCACCCCCAACGTCGACCGGTGGAACGCCTACGACGAACTCCACGCCCAGCTCGTCTTGCGCGGGATGCCCGGCGAGGCGATCCGGTACATGCACGAGGCGAAAACCGACACCGACAAGGCCCGACTGTTCGCCGCCGCCCGCAACGGCCACATCGCAGTCCTCATCGGCTCAACCGAGAAGATGGGCGTCGGCACCAACGTCCAGAACCGAGCCGTCGCGCTCTATCACCTGGACTGCCCCTGGCGACCGTCCGATATCGCCCAACGCGAGGGCCGCATCCTGCGGCAAGGCAATCAGAACCCCGAGGTCGCGATCGTCCGGTTCGTCACCGAACGATCCTTCGACTCCTACATGTGGCAAGGCGTCGAACGCAAAGCCACCTTCATCGCCCAGCTCATGCGCGGCCGGCTCGACACCCGCGAGATCGAGGAGATCGACTCCACAGCGTTGTCTGCCGCCGAGGCTAAGGCCATCAGCTCTGGCAACCCGCTGCTACTGGAGCACTCCACCATCCAGAACGAGGTCACCCGGCTGCGCCGCCTGGAACGGGCCTACCACCGCAACCAGTCCATGCTCGTCCACACCCGCGACCGCGCTACTGACGATGCTCGCCGCACCGAAGCCGACATCACCGCCCTACAAGCTGCGCTCCCGAGAGTGCGCGATACCTCGGGCGACGGGTTCCGCATCGACCTCGCCGAGAAGAGCTACACCTCGCGGGCCGATGCCGCCCACGCGCTGGCCGAGTGGTCACACAGCTCGGACCTGAAGTGGGCGCCGCGCTACCAGTCCCGTGACTACGGCACCATCGGATCTATCAGCGGCTTCGACATCACCGTGTCCACCCGGCCCGCGCTCGGTGGCGACCTGGTCGTGAATGTCGCGCTGGCCGGGGTACCGCGCAGCGGGTTCATCGTCACCCGCGAGGCGTTCCTCGACGGCGGCGTCGGTCTGATCCAGCGCATCGAGAACCGCGCCTCCGGCATCCCTGCCCTGCTCGACCACGCCCGCGACGACCTCGCCGAAGCCGAGCAAGCAGCCGCCGATGCCGACCAGCGCATCGGACAACCCTTCCGGCACGCCACCGCGCTGGCTCACAGCGAGGAAGACCTCGCCCGCGTCGAGACACAACTGGCCGCGATGCAAGAAGAGACCGACCAACCCTTAGAACCCCAACCAGCACCCGAAGCCGGACCGTCGTCCTCGCCGGCTGACGCGCTGACCGTCGAGGAGGTCAAGGCCCACCGACCAGCCCTCGGCGTCCGTGCCGACCGGAGCCGCACCGCGATCGCACGAGCGGCCGGGGCAGACAGCTCAGCGGTCACGATGCGGCACCGCGGTCCGGCGTTCTGAATCGGACTCCTGCGCTGAGGTCCGTCTTGTGTTCGATCTGTCGGCGCGAAGTGCTCCCGAAGTCGAGCAAGCGGCACGCTGCCCAACCTGCTCGTTCGGCGGGAGATCATTGGGGATGTGAGCGCTCGCCACCACCTCGTCCCGCAGTTCTACCTGCGGAACTTTGCCAACGGCAACCAGCAGCTCGCCCTGGTCGATCGAGCCCGACCAGACCGAGCGATCAGAAACGCGGTCCGCAAGGCATGCTCGGAAGTTGGCTTCTACCGGATCGAGACCGACGTGCTCGCCCGCGAGCAGGACCGAATCGGTCACGACCCCGAGGTGGTCGAGCACCACTTGAGTCAGTTCGAGCGCGCGGCAGCGCCCGCCATTTACAAGTTGATCCGGACCGGCCTCTCGGACTTCACCAAGGAGGACTGGTACCACCTGATCAACCACATCGCGCTCCAGACCGTTCGCGGGCATCGGTGGCGCGAGGACTTCAACGCGGCTGCCACCCATCAGATGCGGCTCCACCTGGGGCAGACCGTCACCGACGAGCAGATCCGTGCCTGGCTTCGTGAGAGCGATCGGCCGATCACCGACGAGGAAGTGAGCGCGTTCCGAGTTGAACTGTTAGGCCCGAAGGGTCCCAGATTGGTTGCGCCCGAAGCGGTGATGGTTCAGGAGAGCCTCAAACTCGCCCTGAGCGGACTTGGGGAACGCCTGGCAGACGGGATGCACTGGACCCTGATCCGCAGCGACGAGGCCCCGGTCCTGACCTCTGATGAGCCAGTCTGTTGGTGGTCGCCGGGCGATGGGCCGGTTGGATATGCGACGGCCAACGTCGTGTGGTTCCCTCTGAGCCCGCGGTTGATCCTGCAACTACGTGACCGAGACCTCGACCAGCGGGCCCTCGGCCTTCCGACGATCGACACTGCCGCCGGGAGAGATGACCTGATACGCCTCATCAACGGTCAGGTCGGAGGTCAAGCGCACCGCTGGATCATCCACCACCCCGATGACCGTCCCCTCGACCGCCTCCAACTGGCACCCCGCACGAAGTGGGGAGATCAACTCGTGAGTTCCACGCATGAAGGAAGTACGCGTCGCGAGCTCTGGTACCACCGCCGCCTGCCCGAACTGGATGACGGAGACTCCACCTCCAGGAAATGATTCGGAGTGCGGCCACGTCGACCGACATGCACCCGCACATGTATCGCCATGTCGGGTACGACCTCGTCGCCCGAGAGTTCCTTCCGTGGTCGCCTCTGTCCCGACGCAACTGGGCAGGCGTGTGGCGGTCACGCGGGTGCACCTACCAGTCGAGAGACAGTCGCGCCCACTGCGGTCTGTCGCCGACGAGGACAGGAGCAGACCGATGGCTATTCGCACGCAGCAGTCTCTGACGGGGTTCATCGCAACCGATCCGCAGCTGACTTACACCGAGAAGGGCGAAGCGCGGTTCTATGCGCGGGTCGGGCAGGAGAACTACCGGCGAGAGACCGACGGGTCGTTCACCAAGCTGGAGCCGGACTTCCACAACCTAGTGATCTACCGCGCCAGCGCCGAGCGCGCCTATGAGCGGTTCGCCAAGGGCGACAGCTTCGTCGCCGAGGGGTACGCCCACGAGTACTCCTACACCCGCGACGGCCAGCAGATCGAGGGTGAGGAGTTCGTAGCCAAGAAGATCGGCCACGACACGGCCCGCACCACCTACGAGGTCGCGCGCACCCGCCGCGAGGAGCCCACCGTCGAGCGGGCTGCCGAACGCGACGGCCCCGCCCGCAACGCCACGGCCCCTTCCCGCGCGAGCAATGCCAGCGCGAGCCGGCAGCCCGCGCTCGGCCTCTGACCCCGAGACCCGACGATGAATGAGCACACACCACCGAAGCCGCCGGACCTGGACGAGCCCGAACCTGACACCCCGCCTCCTTCTGAAAGCGGTCCGGCTGGTGGTGCGCGGGTGCTGGACGAGCCGCCGCACCCGGTGAACTGGAACCTGCTGACCGCCAAGCAGGCCGCGATCGAGTGGCGGGAGCTGAACGCCTGGGTGGACTGGCTGCGCCACGCCTACGGTCTGCCCGCCAGTGTGGTGCCGCCGTTCTGGTACCGCCACCCAGAGTTGGTGTGGGAGCTGTCGGCGCTGCACGTTCATTGGCTGTGTAGCTACGACCCCGAGCAAGACGGGTCCGCGGGGCTGGGGTGGCATCACGACTTCGCCGAAGCGAGGCTCCGGCTGCGCGACTGGGTCGCCGCGTCCGGAACGCGGGTGGACCGTGACCGGCCGACCCGTCAAGCCGTCTGGCCCGGCCAGGACGCTCCCGAGCCGGTCGAGGAGACCGTGATCGCCGACCGGGATGCGGACTTCGTGGCGTTCGTCAACGTCGACCTCGCCCGCCGTCGCGACGCCGAAGAGGCGTACTACGCCTCCCTGATCGCCCACGCCACCGACGGAGACGGTTTCGGTGAGCAGACCGGGCGCTCCGGCTCCGAGGCCGAGTAGGTGCACGGGCGATGGTGCGTTCCTATGACCGCAAGACCGACCGGGCCGGCGCGGACCGGCCGGTGCGGGTCCGGTTCGTCAGACGCGAGGAGATTGATGCCGAGAAGGTCGCCGAGGTCCTCATCCGTCTTGCTCTGCGCGCGGCCGGGGATGGCACCGCCACCGGACGGGCCGGTGAGCACCTCCGCGGTCTGCTCGAACCGCGGCGGTAGACTGGCGGGGTACGAACCACGATCACGGCGCCCACTGGCACCCGACCGTAAGCCCCACTGATGGGGTGTTCTTTTCGCATATCTGACGTGACCGCCACCCCGGCGCCCCAGCCGCCCGACCCTTGTCGGGCCTCTGAAAGGCGGTCACACCGATGACGCTCACCGACCACACCACCGGCCTGGACCTACGCGCCTTGCGCGCCCTGGCCGCCGGCACGACTCGTCGCGCCGACCACAGCGAGGAGCCGCCGGCCGACGGTCTGGTGCCGGCAGTGTCCTACCTGCGGGTCTCGACCAAGGACCAGGCCACCCGCAACGGCCTCGAAGAGGGCCTGTCCATCCCCGCCCAGCGTGATGCCGCCGCCAGGAAGGCCGAGCAGCTCGGCGCGGTCATCGTCAAGGAGTTCATCGAACCCGGCGAGTCCGCCAAGACCGCCAGGCGTCGCGCGTTGCAGGAGATGCTCGACTACCTGGCTGCGAATGCGGTGCAGTACTGCATCATCAACAAGGTCGACCGCCTCGCCCGCAACCGGCTCGACGACGCAATCATCCACGCCACCCTGCGCGGTGCCAACATCACCCTGGTCTCGGTCACCGAGAACATCGACGAGACCCCTTCCGGGATGCTGATGCACGGCATCCTGGCCTCGATGGCCGAGTTCTACTCCCTCAACCTCGCCCAAGAGGTCACCAAGGGCATGGTCCAGAAGGCCACCCTCGGCGGCACCCCCACCAAGGCCCCACTCGGCTACCTCAACGTCCGCACCACCGACGCCAAGGGCCGAGAAGTCCGCGACGTGCAGGTCGACCCCGAGCGTGCCGAGCTGATCCGGTTCGCGTTCACCGCCTACGCAGGCGGCGAGCACTCCCTCTCATCGCTGGCGCGGGAGTTGAAGACCCGCGGCCTGACCACCCGCCCCACACCGTCCCAGCCCGCCCGGCCCGTGACGACCACCGCGTTGCACAAGATCCTGACCAACCCCTACTACCAGGGCACCGTCACCTTCCGCGGCATCACCTACGACGGCGCCCACACCCCACTGGTGGATTCGGAGACCTGGCTGCGCGTGCAGACCCAGCTCGATGCGAAGAACGCCGTCGGAGAACGCCCGCAGAAGTACGACCACTACCTCAAAGGCAACCTCTACTGCTCCTGCGGCGCCAAGCTCATGATCGAACGCCCCCGCGACAAGAACGGCGAACGATACGAGTACTTCACCTGCTCCGGCCGCCGGAAGAAGACCGGCTGCACCCGCTCCGCCGTCCTCGCACCGCGAGTCGAGGACCGGATCGACCGGGACTACGGCACCAACGGCCTCACCACCGCCGAAGCCGAACAGATCGCCTCGGTGCTGCACCATGTGTTCGCCCAGCTCGAAGCCTCCAGCGACGACGAACGCAAGCTCCTCCAGACCCAGCGCGACAAGCTCGACGCCGAACGCCTCAAGCTCGTCCAGGCCCACTACGCCGACGCCATCCCCCTCGACCTGCTCAAGGCCGAACAGGACCGCATCCGCACCAGCCTGGACGCGATCACGAACCGTCTCGACGGCCTCGCGACCACCTACCGCGACGCACACGACGGGCTCGATCAGCTCCTCGGCGTCCTCACCGACCTTGGCGATCTCTACGCCCGATGCGAACCCACTGAACGCCGGATGCTCAACCGCGCCCTCTTCAAGCGCATCGTCGTCGACGAAGACGAGAACATCACGTTCTTCCCCACCGAGCCCGCAGCCACCGTCCTCGCCCACGCTCGCAGCGGTGGGACCACCGAACCCAGCCCGGACGCGAAACTGCCCCGTCATCAGACGGGGCAGGTTTCGAATTTCTCGACTTACGTGGACCTGAGGGGACTCGAACCCCTGACCCCCTGCATGCCATGCAGGTGCGCTACCAGCTGCGCCACAGGCCCAGATCGTTTCCCGCTCCGGCGGGACAACTCGATCAGCTTACAACATGTTCCCGGTCTCTTCGAACCGTCGCCGCCCCGGGCGTGGCGCGCGACGCGACGTGAATCACTCGCCAGCCGAGGCTCCGGCAAGGACGATGGGGACGACGGGGCAGTCCTTCCACAGGCGTTCGAGCCCGTAGTACGACCGCTCCTCCTCATGGAAGACATGCGCCACGAGGTCGCCGAAATCGAGGAGGATCCAGCGGGACTCCTCGCGTCCTTCGCGCCGGAGCCGCTTGTGGCCTGCCTCGAGGAGCTTCTCCTCGATCTCATCGGCGATGGCGGCGACATTGCGCTCGCTGCGCCCGGTGACGATGAGGAAGACGTCGACGAGCGGCAGCGGATCGGACACGTCCAGGGCGACGAGGTCCTCACCGCCGGTCGCGTCCGCTGCGGCGGCGGCGATCTGGAGCATCTCCCGCGACTGTTCCGTCGCCGGCATCAGATCGCTCCCGTCACGAACGCGAGGATGAGCACGCCCACGAGGGCGAGCGCCAGGACACCGGCGGTGATCGCGAGTGTCAGCATCAGCCGCCCACCCTTCTCGGGGGTGGGGGGCTTGATGACGTCGCCGGGCTGCTTGTGGGTGCTGATCGCGGCGCTGGCGGCGATCGGCGTCGGTGACGAATGCGCCGGCAGCTCACCGTCGACGAGAACCGCGTCCACCTCTTTGCCGTCCGCCGTCCCACGGGCGTGTCCGGTGGATCCGAAGCCCTCCGGCAGGTCGTACGACCCCGTGAGGATGACCTCGCCCGTCGAGGCGACAGGCGAGGCGAGCGTCGACGGCGTCTGAGACATGATGAGCGCGTTGGGAGTGCTGACCGAGCCGCTCGACGAGCGCGTCAGCAGCTGATCGAAGGACGCCGGGGCCCCCGCAGCCTCCTGCACGCCCCCGGCGAGGAGCCCTGCCCCGAGAGCCGGGTTCACCACGGGCCGCTCGGACTCGTCCGCGACCTCTCGGCCAGCCTCGCCCGAATCGTTCTCGGCCGGTGCATCCGCACCCTCGGGGACGGAGGCGACGATGGGCGTCGGCTCGCCCAGGGCGGGGTCGACCGGCGCCGCGGTCCACACGGGCTTCTTCGCCGCTGTGGTGTGTTGAGCAGCCACCTCCGGTGTGATCACCGGCACCGAGGCGGTGCGTATCTTCTCCTGCTGGCGCGCCTGCCGGCGCGTGAGCGGCGCCTCACCGAGGTTCACACTGGAGTCGGGGGCCGGCGCCGGCGACACATCGGTCGGGGGCGCCGGCCGGGGCAGGCGCGGCTTCGGAGAGGCGACCGGTGCCGCCTGCGCGGGCGCGGCGTCGTCGGTGTCGGCTGTGGCATGGGCGTCGGCGTCCGGGGGTGTCACGACGGGCGTCGAGCCGGTGTTGCGGATCTCCCGCAGCTGACGGCGGGTCAGCGGCTTGTCCGCGGGGTGCTCGGGTGTGCTCATTCCATGCTCCGGTAGAGGTGATGCTTCGCAATGTATTGGACAACCCCGTCGGGGACGAGGTACCACACCGGGTGACCTCGACGAACCCGGTCTCGACAGTCCGTCGACGAGATCGACAGCGCGGGGATCTCCAGCTGGCTCACGTTCTCCGACGGCAGTCCCTCGGTGCTCAGCACGTGGCCGGGACGGGAGACGGCGACGAAGTGGGCGAGTTGCCACAGTTCATCATGGTCCCGCCAACTGAGAATCTGCGCCACGGCGTCGGCGCCGCTGATGAAGTACAGCTCCGCGCCCGGTCTCTCCGCCTGCAGATCGCGCAGTGTGTCGATGGTGTAGGTCGGGCCGGCCCGGTCCACGTCGACGCGGCTCACGGTGAATTGCGGGTTCGATGCCGTCGCGATGACGGTCATCAGATAGCGATGCTCGCTGGAGGTCACGCTCTGCTTCTGCCAGGGGCGTCCGGTCGGAACGAAGACGACTTCATCGAGGTCGAAGGACTGCGCCACTTCGCTGGCCGCGACGAGGTGCCCGTGGTGGATGGGATCGAACGTCCCGCCCATCACTCCGATCCGAGGGGCTCGCGCCGTGGACATGCAGCGGGCCTAGTGCCCGTGTCCCGCCTTCTGAACGTCGTTCGCGTGCGCCTTCGCGTAGGCCTCCGCCTTATGTGCGTGGCGGTTCGCCACGTTACGATACGACGCGGTCACGAGCGCCAGCAGACCGAAGACGGCCAGGGCCACCGCACCGTACCAGAAGGTCTCGAGCGCGACGTTGCCGTGGTGCTCGGTCTCCTCCGCCGCGAGGATGACGATCTCAGCCAGTGTCATTCGTGCTCCGTTTCGGGTGGGCCCGGGATGTCCGGACGCCGACCAGTCTATTTGGGATCAGGCTCGGACGTGGCCTTCGCCCCGCCCGATCCACTTCACGCTCGTGAGTTCGGTCAGGCCCATCGGCCCTCGGGCGTGCAGCTTCTGCGTGGAGATGCCGACTTCTGCCCCGAAGCCGTACTCTCCGCCGTCCGTGAAGCGTGTCGACGCATTGAGCATCACCGCCGCGGAGTCGACCTCGGCGAGGAAGCGCTCGGCCGCTGCCGGGTCATCGGTGATGATCGCCTCGGTGTGGTGCGTCGAGTAGGTTCGGATGTGCGTCAGCGCCTCGTCGATCCCGTCGACGACGCGCATGGCCAGATCCAGACTCAAGTACTCCGTGGACCAGTCGTCATCGGTGGCCGCCACGACGCGAGGCGAGAGTCCTGAGATCGTCTCGTCTCCATGCACGGTCACCCCCGCCCCCTCGAGCGCGTCCAGCAGGTCGGGGACGAGTCCGAGAGCATCGCGGTGCACGAGGACCGTTTCGACGGCGTTGCAGACGCTGGGTCGCTGCGCCTTCGCATTGACGATGATCTCCCGCGTCCAGTCCGCGCGCGCGGTGGCGTCGACGAAGATGTGCACGACCCCCGCGCCGGTCTCGATGACGGGCACGGTCGATTCCGTCACGACCGTTTCGATGAGCTGCGCGCTTCCCCGCGGAACGAGGATGTCGACCAGCCCTCGCGCGGTCATCAGCTCGCGTGCGCCGTCGCGTCCGAACCCATCGATCGTCTGCACCGCTTCGGAGTCGATGCCTGCAGATGCGAGGGCATGCCGCATGGCTGACACGAGGGCCCTGTTCGTGTTCTCGGCCGCGCTGCCGCCGCGCAGGACGACCGCGTTCCCCGACCGCAGGGCGAGGGCCGCGATGTCGACGGTCACGTTCGGCCGGGCCTCGTAGATCGCGCCGACGACGCCGAAGGGCACGGCGACCTTCGTCAGCCGGATGCCGCCGCCGATGATGCGCTCGTCGAGGACACGTCCGACGGGGTCGGGAAGGTCGGCGATCTCCCGCACGGCGGCGGCGAGAGCGGCGACGCGCGGGGCGTCCAGGCGCAGGCGGTCTCGCAGGCCATCGGCGAGCCCGCTCGCCGCACCGCGTGCGAGATCCTCGGTGTTCGCGGCGACGATCTCGGCCGAGGCCGCCTCGATCGCGTCGGCGATGGTCCGCAGCGCGTGCGACTTCGCATCGTCGTCCAGGAGCGCGACGGCTCGGCTGGCATCCTTCGCCCGCTGCATCCGCTCGCGTGCCGAAGCCTCCGTCACCGTGGTCATCGTTCCAGCCTACTGATTCCCGGCCGCCCGCACGGGCCCCGTGGCGGGCGCCGCATCCGGTGCCGGATCCGGCTCGAACCACGTGCCGACGTGACGCCCCTCGAGCGCCTCGGCCACGAGGTCCGCGCTCGTCACGAGCACGCCGATGCCCGCTGCCGAAGCAAGCTTCGCGGCCGAAGCCTTCGTCGCGGCACCGCCGGTTCCGAGGCTGTTGACGACCGTTGCGCCGAACTCGTAGTCGTCGAGATCGTCGCCCCAGGCCACACGATCGATCGGGCGAGCACCCGGCTCGCCCGGCGGGCGCGTGTAGAGGCATTCGATGTCGCTGAGAAGAACCAGCGCGTCGGCACCGATCAGGCGGGCGACCAGCGCTGCCAGGCGGTCGTTGTCGCCGAAGCGGATCTCGTGGGTCGCTACGGTGTCGTTCTCGTTGACGATCGGCAGGATGCGCAGTCCCAGAAGCCGCTCCATCGCGCGGCGCGCATTCGATCGCGGTGTCGCGTTCTCGAGGTCGCCTGCCGTCAGCAGCACCTGCCCGGCGACGACACCGAAGGGGCGCAGCGCATCCTGGTAGCGGTAGATCAGCACGTTCTGCCCGACCGCCGCGGCCGCCTGCTGGGTGGCGAGGTCGGTGGGACGCTCGTCGAGGGTGAGGTACGGCATTCCGGTGGCGATCGCTCCCGACGAGACCAGCACGACCTCGGCGCCGCGAGCATGGGCGTGGGCGAGCGCTTCGACGATCGGGGCGATCTTGCCGCGATTCGCACCGCTGATCGACGAGGACCCCACCTTGACCACCACGCGGCGCACGGTGGCGAGACCGGAGCGGTCGACGACGCTCACCCGTCGCTCTCCTCGCTCCACCCGGACGACGAGAGGCGCTCGGCCTCGAGATCGGCGCGCGCCTCGGCCTTGGCATCCATGCGTTCGCGATACTGCTCCCGCCGCTGCGACGTCGTGCGGCGGTTCGACGGATCGATACGGGGATCGGTCCCCCGCGGAGCGGTCATGAGTTCGGCAGCCGAGCTCAGCGACGGCTGCCAGTCGAAGACGACGCCGTCGCCCTCCCCGATCACCACGGTCGCACCCGGGGTCGCACCGGCGCGGAACAGCTCGTCTTCGACACCGAGCTTGTCGAGGCGGTCGGCCAGGAAGCCGACGGCCTCATCGTTGCGGAAGTCGGTCTGCTGCACCCACCGCTCCGGCTTTGCGCCGACGATGCGGTAGAGGTTGCCGTAGGTGCCGCCCTCGACCCGAATGGAGAACTCCTTCTCGGAACCGCGCGGGCGGATGACCACGCGCTCCTGCGGCCCCTCGTCGGCTCGCGTCGCCCGATGGCCGGCGATGATCTCCCCCAGAGCGAACGTGAGCTCACGCAGCCCCGAGCGAGCGACCGTGGAGATGTCGAAGACGCGGAAGCCGCGAGCCTCGAGGTCGGGGCGCACGAGATCGGCGAGGTCCTTGGCCTCGGGCACATCGAGCTTGTTGAGCGCGACCAGCTGTGGCCGTTCGAGCAGCGGCACCTGATCGTCCGCGACCGGGTAAGCGGCGAGCTCCGCGAGAATGACGTCGAGATCGCTCAGCGGATCGCGGCCGGGGTCGAGGGTGGCGCAGTCGAGCACGTGCACCAGTGCCGTGCACCGCTCGACGTGCCGGAGGAACTCCAGGCCCAGCCCGCGGCCCTCGCTGGCACCCTCGATGAGTCCAGGGACATCGGCGATGGTGTAGCGCGTGTCACCGGCCTGGACGACGCCCAGGTTCGGATGCAGTGTCGTGAAGGGGTAGTCGGCGATCTTCGGTCGCGCGGCCGAGACCGCCGCGATCAGGCTCGACTTGCCGGCCGAGGGGAAGCCGACCAGCGCCACATCGGCGACGGTCTTCAGCTCGAGGACGACATCGCCCTCCCAGCCCGAGGTGCCCAGCAGCGCGAAGCCGGGCGCCTTACGCTTCGGTGACGCCAGGGCGGCGTTCCCGAGACCTCCGAGGCCGCCCGGGGCGGCGACGAAACGCATCCCGGGGTGGATGAGGTCGACGAGGGTCTCACCATCGGGCGCCTTCACCACGGTCCCGACCGGCACAGACAGCTCGAGGTGCTCTCCCGCCGCGCCGGACCGGTTGTCGCCCATGCCGAACCCGCCGTTGTCGGCGCTGCGGTGCGGAGAGTGATGATACGACAGCAGCGTCGTCTCCTGCGGGTCGGCGACGAGCACGATGTCTCCGCCGTGTCCGCCGTTGCCGCCGTCGGGACCGGCGAGGGGCTTGAACTTCTCCCGTCGCACCGACACGCAGCCGTTGCCGCCCTTGCCCGCGCGCAGGTGAAGGGTCACCCGATCGACGAAGGTGACCATGTCATTCCCCTCAGGATGTGGATACAGATGAGGGGCGAGCCGAAGCCCGCCCCTCATCGAAGACTTCTCGTGAGCCCCGGATCACTCCGCAGCTGCGACGATGTTGACGACCTTGCGACCGCCCTTGCTGCCGAACTCGACCGCACCGGCGGCGAGGGCGAACAGCGTGTCGTCGCCGCCCCGGCCGACGTTGGCGCCCGGGTGGAAGTGGGTTCCGCGTTGACGGACGATGATCTCGCCCGCGCCGACGACCTGACCGCCGAAGCGCTTCACGCCGAGGCGCTGCGCGTTGGAGTCACGACCGTTGCGAGTGGAGCTTGCGCCCTTCTTGTGTGCCATCTCAGCTTCTTCCTGGAGTTACTTGATGCCGGTGACCTTGACGCGCGTGAGGTCCTGGCGGTGCCCCTGGCGCTTCTTGTAGCCGGTCTTGTTCTTGAACTTCTGGATCACGATCTTGGGGCCGCGCTCCTCACCGAGGACCTCGGCGGTCACCGAGACCTTCGCCAGCTTGTCGGCGTCGGTCGTGACGGCGTCGCCGTCGACGAGCAGGACGGCCGGAAGCTGCACCTTGTCACCGATCTGAGCGGCCAGACGATCGAGAACGACGATCGAGCCGACCTCGACCTTCTCCTGCCGGCCACCGGCGCGCACAACTGCGTAAACCACTTCACACCTTGTTTCGTCTTGGGGAGCGCACGGCTCCGGTTGTCTTGAAAGACGGGTAACGGTGCGGAAGCCATGCTCTCGGCGTGTCGCCATGAGTATGCGGCACGCTACGCACCAAAGGAATACTTTACCGGATGCCGCAGCCCCGCGCAAAGCGACGCCGCCGGAGTCCGCGCCGTAGGATCGCGGGATGGCGATCCTGATCGATCCACCTCGCTGGCCCGCGCACGGACGCTTGTGGTCGCACCTGATCAGCGATGCGAGCCTCGACGAACTGCACCGCTTCGCAGCGGCGAACAGCATCCCCCGGCGCGGTTTCGATCGCGATCACTACGACGTTCCCGACGACGCCTACGACCGTCTCGTGGCTGCGGGCGCTCACGCCGTCGGAGGCCACGAACTGGTCCGGCGCCTCATCGCCTCCGGACTGCGCGTCACCGCTCGCGAGCGCCGCGGGCGGTGACGCGCGACCTCCGCGACGTCAGTCTTCGCTCGGCGGGGCCGGCGTGACGGTGCTCACCGGCGTACCCGTCAAGGCGGCGGTGGTCACCCGGCGCCGACCGCGTCCCTGACCGGGGGCCTTCGGCTCGGGGAGCGCATCCAGAACGGAGTCCAGGAGGACGTCCGTCTCGGTGCGGGGACCCTTCGATGACTCGGGCTTCTTGCGGCGGGGCTTCTTGCCCCGATCCGCGTGCTCGGCCCGGGATCCGTCCTTCGGGGCAGGCTGGCCGTCCTTGGGCTCGGGCAGCACGACATCCACCTGTCCACCGGCGGCGGGGGCGTCCTCCCCCTGCGACGGGTGGATCGTCGAGGCCGCGATCTGCGCCAGCGCCGACTTCACGCCCTCGGTGATCGTATGCGTGCCGCCGCCCTGGGACGACGACGATCCGTTGCCGTTGCCCTGCGAGGGACCGCCGTTGCCGTTCTGGCGCTGTCGACGGCCGCTCGAGGACGACCCCGATGACCGATGCTTGACCACCGGGTCGTGATGGACGATCACGCCGCGGCCGGCGCACACCTCGCACGCCTCGCTGAAGGTCTCGAGCAGCCCGAGACCCAGCTTCTTGCGCGTCATCTGCACGAGTCCGAGCGACGTGACTTCGGCCACCTGGTGCTTGGTCCGGTCGCGACTGAGGCACTCGACCAGACGCCGCAGCACGAGATCGCGGTTGGATTCGAGCACCATGTCGATGAAGTCGACCACGATGATTCCGCCGATGTCGCGCAGCCGCAGCTGCCGCACGATCTCCTCGGCCGCCTCGAGGTTGTTCTTCGTGACCGTCTCTTCGAGGTTGCCGCCGGAGCCGACGAACTTGCCGGTGTTGACGTCGACGACGGTCATCGCCTCAGTGCGGTCGATGACGAGCGATCCGCCCGAGGGCAGCCACACCTTGCGGTCCAGCGCCTTCTCGATCTGCTCGGTGATGCGGAAGCGGTCGAACGGGTCTCGGTCCTCCTCGTAAGACTCGACGCGATCGAGGAGGTCGGGAGCGACCCCTTCGAGATACGCGGTGATGGTCTGGTGCGCATCCTCACCCTGGATGAGCATCTTCGAGAAGTCCTCGTTGAAGACGTCGCGCACGATCTTGACCAGCAGATCGGGCTCCGAGTGCAGCAGCGCCGGGGCCTGCTGGGATTCGACCTGGCGGCCGATGTGCTCCCACTGCGTCGTGAGCCGGTTGACGTCACGTGTCAGCTGCTCCTCCGTCGCGCCCTCGGCGGCGGTACGCACGATGACGCCGGAGGACTCGGGCAGCACCTCTTTGAGGATCTTCTTCAGACGCGCCCGTTCGGTGTCAGGGAGCTTGCGCGAGATGCCGTTCATGGCGCCGCCGGGCACGTACACGAGATAGCGCCCAGGGAGCGAGATCTGGCTCGTCAGTCGCGCACCCTTGTGTCCGACCGGGTCCTTCGTCACCTGCACGAGCACCTTGTCGCCCGATTTCAGCGCGAGCTCGATCCGTCGCGGCTGATTGCCGGTCTCGACGGCGTCCCAGTCCACTTCACCGGAATAGAGCACGGCGTTTCGTCCCCGGCCGATGTCGACGAACGCGGCCTCCATGCTGGGAAGCACGTTCTGCACGCGACCGAGATAGACGTTCCCGATGAGAGACGAGTCCTGATTGCGGGCCACATAGTGCTCGACGAGGACGTCGTCCTCCAGCACCGCGATCTGGATCCGGCCGTTCTTCGATCGCACCACCATGACCCGGTCGACCGCCTCACGGCGCGCGAGGAATTCGGCCTCGGTCACCACGGCACGACGGCGACCGGCCTCGCGCCCGTCACGGCGGCGCTGCTTCTTCGCCTCGAGGCGCGTGGATCCCTTGATCCGCTGCGGCTCGGTCACGACCTCGACGGCCCGCTTGCGGCCGGAGGACCGGGGCGATTCGTCGTCGCCGTCGCTCTTGTCGTTCTGGCCGCCGCCTCCGCGACGTCGACCGCGGCGGCGAGAGCTGCCCCCAGACTGCTGCTCCCGGTCGCTCTCGACGTCGTCATCGGGCCGCGCCGGCAGCACCGCGATCTCGGGAGCGTAGAAGTGCAGCTGCGTCGACACCGCGGAGACGAACTGCTCCGGCAGGAGACCGAGACTGACAGCGGTCAGTCTCTCCGGTTCGGAAGGTTCTTCGGGCGGAGCCGGAGGAACCTCGGGCTCGGCCGAGGACTCGGGCTCAGGGGACGGCGCCGGCTCGGAGGACGCTTCCTCCTGGGTGGGCACCGTGACCTCGGCGGCCCCTGCGGGTGCCGAGAGTTCCTGCGTCCCAACCTCGGGCGACTGTTCCGCCTCTACGTTCGTCTCCACCGGGGCGTCCGGTTCGGAGTCTGCTGGGACGTGTGCATCATTTCCATCGGCCATCTCTGGCGTACTCCCCGCGGGTGACACCGCGCGTCACCCGTCGAAATCTCGTGCGTGGCGCCCATCCCTGGGAAGGGGCGTCCCCGCGAACTCACTCGGTGTGTCGTCGCGCCCGGTCCAGCGGGTTCCGCGACGACGATAGGGCGTTCATCGCCCGAAGTCTTCTGTCGATGCCCGTGGCGGCGCGGCCGCCGTGCATCGCCGTTCATTATCGCACTTTCGCTCCGATAATGCGCGACCGCGGCCGCAGTCGGTCCACAGCAGACCCATAGCGGACGATGAGAGGGTCGCCGTATGGCTTCGCCCTCGTCGCACACCCGCCCGACCGGCCTGGCGATCTGGCTGATCATCGCGGGGGTGATCGGGTGGTTCGCCGCCTTCAGCCTCACGGTCGAGAAGATCGAGCGACTGGCGGACCCGAGCGCGTCGGCGTCGTGCGACTTCAGCGTGCTGGTGCAGTGCAGCGCGAATCTCGACTCCTGGCAGGGCAGCGTCTTCGGCTTCTCCAACCCGATCCTCGGCCTCACCGGGTGGGTCGCACCGATCGTCGTCGGCGCGGCGATCCTCGCCGGAGCACGCTTCGCGCGTTGGTTCTGGTGGTGCTTCTGGGCGGGCATGGCGTTCGCGTTCGGGTTCGTCGTCTGGCTGATCGCGCAGAGCATCTTCGACCTCGGCACGCTGTGCCCGTGGTGCATGGTGACCTGGGCGGTGACGATCCCGTCCTTCTACGCGGTGACGATCCACCTGCTGCGGTCAGGCGTGGTGCCGGTTCCTGCGCGCGTGCGCAAGGCCGCCGCAGGCCTCATGGCCTGGGTGCCGCTGATGGCGATCCTCAGCTATGCGGTCGTCGTGCTGCTGGCTCAGGTGCAGCTGAACGCCCTTCCGAACATCTTCCAGACGATCTTCGGCTGAGCTGCAGCGCGAAGGCGCCGATCCCCAGGGGGATGCGGCGCCTTCGTCGGGCTGAGGAGAGGGTCAGAACCAGATGGCGAGTTCTCGGGCCGCCGACTCGGGGCTGTCAGACCCGTGCACGAGGTTCTGCTGCACCTTCAGGCCCCAGTCGCGGCCGAGGTCGCCGCGGATCGTGCCGGGTGCAGCCGTGGTCGGGTCGGTTGTTCCCGCGAGCGAGCGGAAGCCTTCGATGACCCGGTTGCCGGCGACCCGGATGGCCACGGAGGGGCCCGACATCATGAACTCGAGCAGCGGCTCGTAGAAGGGCTTGCCCTCATGCTCGGCGTAATGGCGCTCGAGACGCTCGCGCTCGGGCTCGACCAGGCGCAGGTCGACCAGCGCGTAACCCTTCGCTTCGATCCGGGCGAGGATCACGCCGGTGAGACCGCGGGCGACGCCGTCGGGCTTGACGAGGACGAGGGTTTCTTCGGTGGCCATTCAGTCTCCGTTCGTGGGTTCCGCGTCTGCGGCACGCGAGGCGTTCCGGCGGTCCAGCGCCGCCCCCTTGATGGTCGCATACGCCCACATCGCTCCGAAAATGAGACCGACCAGCACCAGCGCGGGAACGAGGAATCCGCCGAGGACGACGACGACCTGGAGGGCCCACCCCAGCACGATCCCGGCACGGTACCGCAGCAGACCAGCGGTGACGACCATCGCCAGTGCGACGACCGTGCCGCCGACGATCCCCCACCACGGCGGGATCGACCCCGGGAAGGCGCGCAGTCCGAACACGACCAGTCCACCGAGGAAGACGATGATCGATTCGAATCCGAGCACCACCGCGCCGAGCGACTCGGCCGCTCCTCTCGAACGCCTCACTCGGGGCTCACGCATCGGCGCCACCGCGCTTCCATCCCTCGGCGACCGATACCGCGATCGCTTCGCCCGCGAGCACCACCGAGCCCGCGATGACCACCGCACGCTGAGCGGACTCGACCGCCCAGGCCCGGGCTTCGTCGGCGGCGGTCGGAAGATCACCGTGCACGGTGACGTCCAACCCCGCGGCCTCCGCGAGATCGGCCAGGGCGTCTGGGTCACCGGCGCGGTCCGAGGCGGGTGCGGTGACGAAGACGCGCGTGGCGATCGGTGCGAGGGCCGCGACGATGCCGGCGGCATCCTTGTCGGCGAGCACGCCGAGCACCACGCCCCACTCCTCGAACGCGAAGGACTCCCGCAGCGCAGTGGCCAGCGCTGCGGCGCCGTGAGGGTTGTGGGCCGCGTCGACGAGCACGGTCGGCGCGGTGCCGAGCAGCTGCAGCCGGCCCGGAGAGGTGACGACGGTCAGCGCCTCGGCGAGCACGTCCTCCGCGATCGCGCGTCCGCCGGCACCGAGAAGCATCTCGACGGCGGCGATCGCCAGAGCGGCGTTTCGCCCCTGATGCGACCCGTACACCGGCAGGTAGGCCCCTTCGTAGCGCCCCGCGAGTCCCTGCACGGTCAGCTGCTGGCCACCGACGGCGAGCCGAGCCTCGGTCAGGGCGAACTCACGACCCTCGAACGCGACCCTGGCACCGCGCGCGGTGGCCGTGGCGCGGATGACCGCCTCCACCTCGGTGTCCTGCCGTGCCGAGACCACCAGCGCGCCGTCCTTCACGATCCCGGCCTTCACGGTCGCGATCTCGGCCGGGGTCTCGCCGAGGCGGTCGGCGTGGTCCATGCCCACCGGTGTGAGCACCGCCACATCGCCATCGGCGGTGTTCGTGGAGTCCCACGAACCCCCCATGCCGACTTCGACGACCGCCACGTCGACGGGGGCATCGGCGAACGCGACGAACGCGAGCACCGTCAGGAGCTCGAAGAACGTCAGCGGGTCCTCCCCCTCGGCGACGAGTTCGGCATCGATCATCCCCACGAAGGGATCGATCTCGTCCCAGGCGTCGGCGACGGCCGCGTCGTCTATCGGCTCACCGTCGACCAGGATGCGCTCGGTGAAGCGGTCGAGGTGGGGACTCGTGAACAGGCCGGTGCGAAGCCCGTGCGCACGCACGAGCGCCTCGATCATGCGGGCTGTCGAGGTCTTTCCGTTCGTGCCCGTGATGTGCACCACGCGATAGGTGCGCTGCGGATTGTCGAGCAGGTCGAGCACCCGCTGAGTGCGCTCGATCCGCGGCTGCACCCATCGCTCACCGGCGCGGTCGAGAAGCGCCGCGTAGACGGCGTCGGCTCTCTCGCGATCGGTCATCGAATCGCCTCCATCCGGGAAACGCGGACCGTGACGACGCCGGCGTTCGCGTAGGTGCCCGCAGTCACGGTGGTCTCGAACTCCATCGACGATCCGGTCGCGCTGTCCCCGAGGACGTGCTCACGGGCGAGCGTCTCGCCGGCGACGTCCGCGATCTCGAACGCCGACTCCACCTTGGCCAGATCGCCCGCGTCGGCGAACAGCAGCTCCAGGCGGATGCGGTCGCTCACCTCGAATCCTGCCGCCTTGCGGGTCTCCTGAACCGCCCTGATCATGTCGCGGGCCAGTCCCTCCGCCTCCAGCTCGGGGGTCGTGACGGTGTCCAGCAGGACGAAGCCGCCGTCGGCAAGCAGCGAGATGGCCACGCCCTCGGCGACGCCTCCCGCCTCCAGCGTGAGGTCGTACTCGCCGCTTTCGAGCGCGATGCCGTCCACGACCACCGCGCCGTCGATCTCCTCCCAGACGCCGGCTCTGGCGCCGGCGATCACGTGTTGAACGCGTCTGCCCAGTCGCGGGCCGGCGGCTCGGGCGTTCACGCTCAGCCGGCGGCTGATGCCGTACCGCTCGGCGACGGCCTCGTCGAGCTCGATCAGTTCGACGGCCTTGACGTTCAGCTCCTCGCGCAGAATCGCCTCGAACGGCACCAGCGCGGCGGCGTCTCGCACGACGACCGTCAGCGCCGCGAGCGGCAGCCGCACGCGAAGCCCCTCGCGCTTTCGCAGGGCGTTCGCCGCGCTCGAGACCTCGCGCACGGCATCCATCGCCGAGCGGATGTCGGACGCCGGGGCGAAGGCCGAGGCATCCGGCCAATCCTGCAGATGCACGCTGCGTCCGCCGGTCACGCCCTTCCAGACGTGCTCCGACACCAGCGGCAGCAGGGGCGCCGCAACCCGCGCGAGGGTCTCGAGCACCGTGTACAGCGTGTCGAAGGCGTCTCTGCTGGCGGGATCGTCGGTCACGCCCACCCAGAACCGGTCCCTCGAGCGGCGGATGTACCAGTTGGTCAGCACTTCGGCGAAGTCACGCAGGCGCGCGGCGGCCGTCGTGGAGTCCAGTCCCTCGAGATCGTCGGCGACGCCGCGCACCAGGTCGCCGGTGAGCGCCAGGATGTATCGGTCGAGCACATCGGTGCTGTCGGTGCGCCACGTCGCCTCGTATCCGCGCACCCCGCTCGCGTTGGCGTAGGTGGCGAAGAAGTACCAGGAGTTCCACAGCGGCAGGAGGAACTCCCTGACCCCCGCACGGATGCCCTCCTCGGTCACGACCAGGTTCCCGCCGCGCAGCACCGGACTCGACATCAGGAACCAGCGCATGGCGTCCGAACCGTCGCGGTCGAAGACCTCGCTCACATCGGGGTAGTTCCGCAGCGACTTCGACATCTTCTGCCCGTCGCTGCCCAGCACGATGCCGTGACAGGAGACTCCGGTGAAGGCAGGGCGGTCGAAGAGGGCGGTCGAGAGCACGTGCATGACATAGAACCAGCCGCGCGTCTGCCCGATGTACTCGACGATGAAGTCGGCGGGCGAGTGCTCGTCGAACCAGGCCTGGTTCTCGAACGGATAGTGCACCTGCGCATACGGCATCGAGCCGCTGTCGAACCAGACGTCGAGCACGTCCTCGATGCGCCGCATCGTCGAGCGGCCCGTGGGATCGTCGGGGTTCGGGCGGGTGAGCTCGTCGATGTACGGCCGGTGCAGGTCGACCTCGCCCGACTCGTTGCACGGGAGCCCGCCGAAGTCCCGCTCGAGCTCCGCGAGTGAGCCGTACACGTCCACGCGCGGGTGCTCGGGGTCGTCGCTCCGCCAGACCGGGATCGGCGTCCCCCAGTAGCGGTTCCGGCTGATCGACCAGTCGCGTGCTCCGTCGAGCCACTTGCCGAACTGCCCGTGCTGCACGTTCTCGGGCACCCACGCGATCTGCTCGTTGCCGGCCAGGAGACGGTCCTTGATGTCGGTCACGCGCACGAACCAGCTGGAGACCGCCTTGTAGATCAGCGGATTCCGACAGCGCCAGCAGTGCGGATACGAATGCTCGTAGCTCGCCTCCCGAAGGATGCGGCCGGCCTGTCGCAGCAGACGGATGAGTGGCCGGTTGGCGTCCATCCACAACTCGCCCGCAACGTCGGAGACCTGCGGCAGGAATCGCCCACCGTCGTCGAGGCTCATGACGAGGGGGATCCCGGCGGCCGCGGTCACACGCTGATCGTCCTCGCCGTACGCGGGCGCCTGATGGACGATCCCCGTGCCGTCGCCGGTCGAGACGTAGTCGTCGACGAGGATGCGCCAGGCATCGCGCGTGCCCCACGCGTCGGTGTCGGCGTAGTAGTCGAAGAGGCGATCGTAGGAGACGTCGGCCAGGTCGGCCCCGAGGAAGGTCTCCGTCACCGCCTCGCGGGCCTCCTCGGGTGACGCGTAGCCGAGGTCCTTCGCGTATCCCGCCAGCAGGTCCTCGGCCAGCAGGTAGCGGTGCGCCGTCGCCTCCACCGGGTCGTCATCCCGGTGCACGTCCGCGGCACCGGCGGGACCGGCCGGCAGCACGGCGTACCTGATGTCGGGTCCGACCGCGAGCGCGAAGTTGGTCGGGAGGGTCCACGGCGTCGTCGTCCAGGCGAGGGCTCGCACGCCGGTCAGGCCCAGGGCCTCGGCCTTGGCCCCGACGAGCGGGAAGGTGACGGTCACCGACGGGTCCTGCCGCATCTTGTACACGTCATCGTCCATGCGCAGCTCGTGCGCCGACAGCGGCGTCTCGTCGCGCCAGCAGTACGGCAGCACGCGGTGCCCCTCGTAGGCCATCCCGCGGTCGTGGAGGGTCTTGAAGGCCCAGAGCACCGATTCCATATAGCCGGTGTCGAGGGTCTTGTAGCCGCGCTCGAAGTCGACCCAGCGCGCTTGGCGCGTGACGTAGTCCTCCCACTCACGGGTGTACGCCAGCACCGACGAGCGCGCCTTCTCGTTGAACGTGGCGATGCCCATCGCCTCGATCTCGCTCTTCTCGGTGATGCCGAGCTGCTTCATCGCCTCGAGTTCCGCGGGCAGCCCGTGGGTGTCCCATCCGAAGACGCGGTCGACCTTCTTGCCGCGCATGGTCTGGAAGCGCGGGAAGAGATCCTTGGCGTAGCCGGTGAGGAGGTGACCGTAGTGAGGCAGTCCGTTGGCGAAGGGCGGGCCGTCGTAGAAGACCCACTCCGGCGCACCGTCGCGCTGTGCGATCGAGGCCCGGAAGGTGTCGTCTTCGGCCCAGAAGGCGAGGGTCTGCTGTTCCAGGTCGGAAAAACGCGGGCTCGGCTGCACGTCGGCGGCCGGGCCGAAGGAGGATCGGGGGTAGGTCATCGCACTCTCGCAGGTTCTCGTCCTGCGGGGACGATCCACCCGTCGGGAGAACCGCGGTACCACCCCGCGTGCCGCTCGACCCGCGTGTCGCGGGCCGGGGCCACTCTCACAGCGGCTGTGACGGGCCTGACCCGCTCGGTTCTAGTGATCCCGCCGCACGATCGAGAGCGGACGACGGAAGGTTCTTCCGAGGACTCCCCGGTGATGGCCGGATCGATGTCTGTCCGGACATTCTACGCGCGGATCGGCGACCCGCGACCATCGCGGGGTGAACCCGACGCCGGTCTTCTTCGCCCGATGCCGCCTTTCTGGACTCGTGCCACAATTGACGCTCGTGACATCCTCCCCCGCATCCACAGCTCCGACCTCCACTCCGCGCCGCGTGGCGTGGGCCTCGATGGTCGGCACGTCGCTCGAATCGTTCGACTTCTACGTCTTCGCGTACTTCTCCGCCTTCTTCCTCGGCCCGCTCTTCTTCTCGCCGCTCGGCGAGTTCGGGTCGACGCTCACGTCGTTCCTGACGATCGCGCTCGCGTTCGTCGTGCGCCCCATCGGCGCGGTGCTCTTCGGCTACATGGGCGATCGCCTGGGGCGGCGCGCGACTCTGCTGTGGACCATCGGCATCATGGGCGTCGCGACGGGCCTCATCGGGATGCTGCCCACCTACGCGCAGGCCGGCTGGCTGGGCGCTGCTCTCCTCATCGCTCTCCGCATCGCACAGGGCCTGTCGCTCGGCGGCGAGTGGGGCGGATCCATCCTCATCGCGACCGAACACTCCTCCCCCGTGCGTCGCGCGTTCTTCGCGGCCATCCCGCAGCTCGGCTCACCGGTCGGGTCCATCCTCTCCGCCACCGTGTACATCGTGATGACTCAGGTGCTCAGCGCCGAGGATCTCGCAGCGTGGGGCTGGCGCATCCCGTTCCTGCTGGCCATACCGCTCCTCGCCGTCTCGCTCTACCTGCGTCTGACGATCACCGAGACGCCGGTCTTCCGCGACGTCGTCGCCGAGGGTCGCCGCGACCGGGTGCCGTTCGTGACGATGTTCGCCCGGCGTCCGCTCGCGATCGTGGTCGCCATCGGCGCGGCACTGCTCGGCATCGGGTCCTACTCGCTGATGAACACGTACACGGTCAACTACGGGGTCGCCCAGCTCGGATTCGCCTACCAGGACCTCCTGGTCGCCACGACCATCGGCGGTCTGCTGCAACTGGTCACGATCCCCCTCTTCGGGTGGTGGTCCACCCGCATCGGGTCCGCCCGTGTGGTGATGTGGGGCGCACTCGGCACGCTTCTGATCACGTTCCCGATGTACTTCCTGCTGCAGTTCGCCACCTTCCCGATCCTCGTGGGCACGATGATCATCGGCGGCATCCTGCCGACGATGGCGTGGGCGGCACTCGGCGGACTCATGAACGACCTCTTCCCCGATCACTTCCGCTACTCGGCCCTCTCGCTGTCGTACGCCATCGCCGCGACCGTGAGCGGATTCGTGCCCGCGCTCACCCTCGCCCTGGGCGAGGCCACCGCCTATGCGTGGTGGCACCCCGGGATCGTCCTGGCGATCATGTCGGCCATCACGCTGCTCGCGGCATGGGTCGCGGCCCGGATGCCGACGGCGGCGCACGTCGCGGCTCCCGAGCCCGTTCAGGTGTGACTCGACCTCAGCGGGGGTGACCCGGCCTCAGCGAGGGGCCGTCCTGCGTCGGTAGACTGTGCCCACCCGCACATTCAGGCACGCTCACACAGTGCCGCCCATACCGCGCAAGGAGCACCATGGCCGAGATCCCCGACAAGCCCGCCCTCGAAGGTCTCGAAGACAAGTGGGATGTCGCATGGAACGCCGCGGGAACGTACCGGTTCGACCGCGCGCGGGCCGCGGTTGCCGGACGCGGCGGGGTGTACTCGATCGACACACCCCCGCCGACGGCGTCGGGAAGCCTCCACATCGGCCACGTCTTCAGCTTCACGCACACCGATATCAAGGCGCGATACGAGCGGATGCGCGGCAAGGCCGTGTTCTATCCGATGGGCTGGGACGACAACGGCCTGCCCACCGAGCGCCGCGTGCAGAACTACTACGGCGTGCGGTGCGATCCCTCCCTCCCCTATGACGCGTCGTTCACGCCGCCGTTCGAGGGGACGACGAAGACGATCAAGCCCGCCGACCAGGTGCCGGTCAGCCGCCGGAACTTCATCGAGCTCTGCGAGCGTCTCACCGTCGAAGACGAGAAGCAGTTCGAAGCGGTGTTCCGCCAGCTCGGACTGAGCGTGGACTGGGATCAGACCTATCGCACGATCAGCGACGACACGATCCGCACCAGCCAGCTGGCGTTCCTGCGCAACATCGAGCGCGGCGAGGCCTATCAGGCGCTTGCACCCACGCTGTGGGATGTCGACTTCCGCTCCGCGATCGCGCAGGCCGAGCTCGAGGACCGCGATCAGCAGGCGTCTTACCATCGCATCGCCTTCCACAAGAGCGACGGGTCGGGCGACGTGCACATCGAGACCACGCGCCCGGAGCTGCTGCCCGCGTGCGTGGCGCTGGTCGCACATCCGGATGACGAGCGCTACCGGCCGGTGTTCGGCTCGACGGTGCGCACCCCGCTGTTCGACGTCGAGGTCCCCGTCCTGCCCCATCCGCTCGCACAGCCCGACAAGGGCTCCGGCATCGCCATGATCTGCACCTTCGGAGATGTCACCGACATCATCTGGTGGCGGGAACTCGACCTTCCGAACCGCACGATCCTGGGCAAGGACGGACGCCTGGTCGCAGAGGCACCGGATGTCATCGTCTCCGACCGCGGCACCGCGGCCTACGCTGAGCTTGCCGGCAAGACCGTCTTCAGCGCGAAGAAGGTCGTCGTCGAGCAGCTCGAGGCCAGCGGCGAGCTCATGTCGGTGTCCGCACCGTTCACCCATCCGGTGAAGTTCTTCGAGAAGGGCGACCGCCCCCTCGAGATCGTGTCGACGCGGCAGTGGTACATCCGCAACGGCGCGCGCGACGAGAGTCTCCGGGAGCGCCTGATCGCCTTCGGTCGCGAGATGTCGTGGCATCCCGACTTCATGCGCGTCCGCTACGAGAACTGGACCGGTGGACTCACCGGGGACTGGCTCGTCTCACGTCAGCGCTTCTTCGGCGTGCCGATCCCGGTGTGGTACGGGCTCGACGCCGAGGGCGAACGCGACTATTCGCGTGTGCTCACCCCCGACCCGCAGAGCCTGCCGGTGGATCCGACCATCGACGTGCCCGCCGGCTTCACCGAGGACCAGCGCGGGATGCCGGGGGGATTCGACGCCGAGCGCGACATCTTCGACACCTGGGCGACGTCTTCTCTCACCCCGCAGCTCGTGGGCGGCTGGGAGCGGGACCACGGGCTGTGGGACCTCGTCTCGCCCTTCGACCTCCGACCGCAGGGCCAGGACATCATCCGTACCTGGTTGTTCTCCACGATGCTCCGAAGCGTGCTCGAGGACGACCGTGCGCCGTGGACCGATGCCGCCATCTCGGGCTTCATCGTCGACCCCGACCGCAAGAAGATGTCCAAGTCGAAGGGCAACGTGGTCACACCTGCCGACATCCTTTCGCGGCATGGTTCGGATGCGGTGCGATACTGGGCGGCTTCGAGTCGCCTCGGCGCCGACGCCGCCTTCGATCCGCAGAACCCGACGCAGGTGAAGATCGGCCGGCGCCTCGCGATCAAGATCCTGAACGCCGCGAAATTCGTCCTGTCCTTCCCTGTTCCCGACGGCGCGCAGATCACCCACGCCCTCGACGCCTCGATGCTCGCCACTCTCGACGTCGTCGTCGCCGAGGCCACGCGCGCCCTCGACGCCTACGACCACGCGCGGGCGCTGGAGGTCACCGAGTCGTTCTTCTGGACCTTCTGCGACGACTACCTCGAGCTGGTCAAGGAGCGCGCCTACGACCGCACCGACGTCGGGCAGCCTTCCGCCGCGCTTGCCCTCCGCACCGCCCTGTCGACGTTGCTGCGCCTTCTCGCCCCGGTCGTGTCGTTCGCGACGGAGGAGGCGTGGTCGTGGTTCGAGGATGGATCCATCCACACCTCGGCGTGGCCCGAGACCGGCGACGGCGACGGCGACCCGGCGGTGCTCGCAGCGGTCGGCGCCGCACTCATCGGCATCCGCCGAGCGAAGACCGAGGCCAAGGCGTCGCAGAAGACTCCGGTCACCCGCCTTGTTCTGGGGGCGCCTGCCGACCGGCTCGAGGCCCTGCGCCTGGCGGAGGGCGACCTGAAGGCTGTGGGACGGATCGAGGATCTGACCTATGTGGAAGCGACCGAGACCACGGTCGTCGAGATCGAGCTCAGGGAGGTCTGATGAGACTCGGAACACGATGGACCTCGGGAGAAGAACCGCCGGAGGCGGTCCCCGAGAGCCTGCGCGAGGGAATCGCGGGTGTGGATGCCACCATCCCCGTCGACGTCCTCGGCGCGCCGAGACCACGATGGACGCTGACATGGCTCGAGGGCAAGCCGATCGCCGAGCTGGCCAACGGCGTGCTCGTCGAGCTCGACGAAGAGGGCAACGCCGTGGTGCGCCACGCGTCGGACGACGAGTCGCCCTGAGGCGCTCACCCGCCTGACGCGAGCGCTCACCACGCTCACCCGGGCGGGATGACGACGCCCGCGGACGCCTGAGCGCGGGCACGGAGATCGTGATGACGCGATTCGATCGCCGCCGCGAAAGCGGCACGTTGCCGTCGCGCGATGCGCGCGGCCACGAGGGCGGCCAGGCGACGCGAGAAGCTCAGGAGCACGCGATCGACCGCGGTCGGTGCGGACGCGTGCGAGACCTCGACGAGAGTGGTCATCACGATTCCTTCAGATCGGTGAGCGGGAAGAGGTCGGCACGGATGGAGACCGGTCGGACGCCCTCGCCGACCTGATCGCGATGGCGCTCCACGGCGTCATCGATCAGCTCCATGATCCGGTGCGACAGGTCTCGCAGCTGCTCGGGCGTCAGACGAGCCGTGGCCGTGGAGACCATCGCTCCGTCCGCCCAGGCATCCTCCAGCGCGTCATCGGGCTTCATCACGAAGTCGATCAGCCGCTCCTGCCGGTGGCGGAAGAACTCGCTCATCACCAGCTGCGTCGCGGACCGCTCGGAGGGCGAGGTGGCCCCTGCGGGGTTGGTGAACGACACTCCCCCGATCGGTCGTTCCCACCACCGTTCGCGCGCCGATCCACGGTCGACGCACTCGCGGATGAGGTCGTGCTTCGCGAGCGCCCGCAGGTGATAGCTCGTCGAACCGGTGGACTCGCCGAGGTGTTCCGCGAGCGTACTGGCGGTCTGCGGACCGTACTGGCTCAGAATGTCGTAGATCCGCACCCGGAGAGGATGCGCGAGAGCTCGGAGAGCACCGGCCTCGAGCACCCGATCGTTGCTGTGATGCGCCGGTGACCGGGTGACATCGGCCCTCTTGTCGTCCATGGCTCGAGCATAGAACCACAAAGACTTCTTTGCAAGCGTTGCTTTGCAAAGACATCTTTGGTGAAGAAGCGCTTGCCGAATAGGGTGGATGAATGGTCCACGAGAATCCTCTGCTTTCCCCCTCCACGCTCCCCTATCGCCTGCCGGACTACGCACGAATTCGACCCGAGCACTACCTCCCCGCGTTCGAGTGGGCTTTCACGGAGCACCTGCGGGAGATCGAGCAGATCGCCACCTCCGCAGCACCCCCGACCTTCGAGAACACCGTCGTGGCTCTCGAAGAGTCGGGACGCATGCTCGAAGACGTCGCTCACGCGTTCTACACCGTGGCATCAGCCGATGCGACGGCGCCCATCCAGCAGGTCGACGAGCAGTTGGCGCCGCTGATGGCCGCCCACGAGGACGCGGTGCGCCTCGATGCGCGCCTCTACGCGCGCGTGCGCGCCGTGCACGACCAGCTCGACACGCTGACGCTGAGCGAGGAGGATCGCTACCTCGTGGAGCGACACCATCGGGAGATGGCGCACGCGGGCGCGGCGCTCGACGCAGACGACAAGGCGCGGCTGTCGGAACTGAATCGGCGCCTGTCGGTTCTCACCACGACCTTCGAGAAGAACCTCCTGGCCGACACGAACGAGCTCGCCGTGGTCTTCGAGGATGCAGCCGACCTGGACGGGCTGTCCGAGGGTGAACTCTCCGCTGCGGCCGAAGCCGCCCGAGGACGCGGCCTCGACGGCGCGTGGGTGGTGACGCTCACTCTCTTCACCGGCCACCCCTATCTGTCGTCGTTGACGAACCGCCGCGCGAGGGAGCGGATCATGGCCGCGTCACGCAGCCGCGGTTCCCGCGGCGGAACGCACGACAACCGAGGCGTCCTGCGCGACATCGTGCGACTGCGCGCCGAGCGCGCAGCACTGCTGGGCTACCCGTCGCATGCCGCCTACATCACCGCCGACCAGACGGCCGGTTCCCCCGAAGCGGTCGAGGAGATGCTCCGCCGGCTCGCCGTCCCCGCGGCCCGGAACGCCGCGGCAGAGTATGCGGCGCTCCAGGAGATCGCCGACCGTTCCGCCTCACCCCACCAGATCGCCGCACACGACTGGGCGTTCTACACCGAGAAGGTGCGCGCCGCGCGATACGACCTCGATCGAGCCGCCCTGCGGCCCTGGTTCGAGGCGGAGCGGGTGCTGAAGGACGGCGTCTTCCGTGCAGCTGACGCCCTGTACGGTCTGTCCTTCCGGGAGCGCGACGACCTGGTCGCCTACCACCCCGATGCGCGCGTGTTCGAGGTGTTCGACGCCGACGGATCCGCGCTGGGTCTCTTCGTGCTCGACCTCTACACTCGCGACAGCAAACGCGGGGGCGCATGGATGAATCCGATCGTCTCCCAGTCCGCGATGCGCGGGACGCATCCGGTCGTCGTCAACAACCTCAACGTCTCCAAGCCTGCAGCCGGCAGTCCGACTCTCCTCACCCTCGATGAGGTGACGACGCTCTTCCACGAGTTCGGCCACGCCCTTCACGGCCTGCTGGCCACCGTGACCTACCCGCACTTCGCTGGGACCAACGTCTTCCGCGACTTCGTCGAGTTCCCGAGTCAGGTCAACGAGATGTGGATCTACTGGCCGGACGTGCTCGCGGCGTACGCACGTCACATCGACACCGGCGAGCCGCTCCCCGCGGAGATCGTCCGACGCCTTCATGACTCCGAGGCGTTCAATCAAGGCTTCGAGACCAGCGAATATCTCGCGGCAGCCTGGCTCGACCAGGCCTGGCATCGATTGAGCAGCGGCGAGGTCGACGCCGAGATCGACGTCGCGGAGTTCGAGGCCGCCGCTCTTGCCGATATCGGACTCGACCACCCCGCGGTTCCCACCCGGTATTCGTCCGCGTACTTCGCGCACATCTTCTCGGGAGGCTACAGCGCCGGCTACTACTCGTACATCTGGAGCGAGGTGCTCGACGCGGACACGGTCGAATGGTTCCGCGAGAACGGCGGCCTGACCCGGGCGAACGGCGAACGGTTCCGCGCCCGCCTCCTGGGCGTCGGTGGGTCCAAGGACCCGCTCGAGGCCTACCGGGACTTCCGCGGCCGGGACGCCGAGATCACGCCGCTCCTGGCGCGCCGAGGCCTCACCGCCTGATACGCGAGAGGACCCCACCGTTGCCGGTGGGGTCCTCGCGTCACGGAAGGTCAGGCGCTCTTGCGCTTCTCCCGCATGACGAGAGTGGGGGCCGCACCCTTCTCCACCGCGTCACGGGTCACGATGACCTTCTCCACGTTGTCGGCGGAGGGGATCTCGAACATGATCGGGCCCAGCACGTCTTCGAGGATCGCGCGCAGACCGCGCGCACCGGTCTTTCGCTCGACGGCGAGTTCGGCGATGGCCTCCAGCGAAGCGCGATCGAACTCGAGGGAGACGCCGTCGAGCTCGAACATGCGCTCGTACTGCTTCACGAGTGCGTTCTTCGGTGCGGTCAGGATCTCCATGAGCGCCTCGCGATCAAGCGGCGAGACGGCCGCGACCACCGGGAGGCGACCGATGAACTCGGGAATGAGACCGAACTTGTGGAGATCCTCCGGGCGCACCTCCGAGAAGAGGTTCAGGTCGTCGCCCTTCGTGTGAAGCGGCGCGCCGAAGCCGACGCCGTGCTTGCCCACGCGCGAGGAGATGATGTCCTCGAGTCCGGCGAACGCCCCCGCCACGATGAACAACACGTTCGTCGTGTCGATCTGGATGAACTCCTGGTGCGGGTGCTTGCGGCCGCCCTGCGGCGGGACGGACGCGACGGTGCCCTCCAGGATCTTCAGCAGCGCCTGCTGCACGCCCTCGCCCGAGACGTCGCGGGTGATGGACGGATTCTCGGCCTTGCGGGCGACCTTGTCGACCTCGTCGATGTAGATGATCCCGGTCTCGGCCCGCTTGGTGTCGAAGTCCGCCGCCTGCAGGAGCTTCAGCAGGATGTTCTCGACGTCTTCGCCGACGTAGCCGGCCTCGGTGAGCGCGGTCGCGTCCGCGACGGCGAACGGCACGTTCAGCCGCTTCGCGAGGGTCTGTGCGAGGTAGGTCTTGCCGCATCCGGTCGGACCGAGGAGCAGGATGTTGCTCTTCGCGATCTCGACCTCTTCGGCGCGCTGCTCGGCGGACTGGATGGTGCCGTGCGCGCGCACGCGCTTGTAGTGGTTGTAGACGGCGACGGACAGGGCGCGCTTGGCGTCCTCCTGCCCGACGACGTACTCCTCCAGGAACGCGAAGATCTCGCGCGGCTTGGGGAGATCGAAGTCGGCGACCTCGCCCGAGGACGATTCGGCCATGCGCTCTTCGATGATCTCGTTGCACAGCTCGACGCACTCGTCGCAGATGTAGACGCCGGGACCGGCGATCAGCTGCTGCACCTGCTTCTGGCTCTTGCCGCAGAAGGAGCACTTGAACAGGTCGGCGCTCTCTCCGATGCGTGCCATCCGGCTCCTCCTCAAACAGCGGGCCTCAGCCCCGGGTGTCCTTCGAGCCTAACCGTAGTCTGTGACATCGGTGGGAATTGCGACGGCGAATGTGCCGGAGACACCGAACGGACGACGCCCCGCCTCCCATCGGGGGCGGGGCGTCATCAGGACCGTCGCGTCAGGACGTGATCGCGGCGGGTGTGCGCTTGCGCGTGGTGAGCACCTGGTCGACGACTCCATACTCCAGCGCCTCGGAGGCGGAGAGGATCTTGTCGCGGTCGATGTCCTTGTTCACCTGCTCCGCCGTGCGGTTGGTGTGTCGGGCCATCGTCTCCTCGAGCCAGGTGCGCATGCGGAGGATCTCCGCGGCCTGGATCTCGATGTCGGATGCCTGCCCGTGGCCGGCCTCCCCCACTGCGGGCTGGTGCATCAGGATGCGCGCGTTGGGAAGAGCGAGACGCTTGCCCGGAGCGCCCGCTGCCAGCAGGACCGACGCGGCGGAGGCCGCCTGTCCGAGCACGACCGTCTGGATCTCCGGCGAGACGTACTGCATCGTGTCGTAGATCGCCGTCATCGCGGTGAAGGATCCGCCCGGCGAGTTGATGTACATGATGATGTCGCGGTCGGGATCCTGGCTCTCGAGAACCAGGAGCTGCGCCATGACGTCGTCGGCGGACGCGTCGTCGACCTGCACGCCGAGGAAGATCACGCGATCTTCGAACAGCTTGTTGTAGGGATCCTGTCGCTTGTAACCGTAGGCGGTGCGCTCCTCGAACTGCGGGAGCACGTAGCGACTACCGGGCATCTGCAGACCGGACGGGGCGGGGACGCCGTGTGTCGGGGTGTACATGTGCGGTTCTCTCTCTTTCGCCTGCGGACTCAGCTCGCGGTCCCGCCGCCGCCGGAGACGTCGGCGGCGTGCTCGCGGATGTGGTCGACGAACCCGTACTCCAGCGCCTCCGCAGCGGTGAACCACCGGTCCCGGTCGCCGTCGGCATTGACCTGCTCGACGCTCTTGCCGGTCTGCGAAGCGGTGATCTCCGCCAGGCGCTTCTTCATGTCGAGGATGAGCTGCGCCTGCGTCTGGATGTCGCTCGCGGTTCCGCCGAAGCCGCCGTGAGGCTGGTGCAGGAGGACGCGGGCGTTCGGTGTGATGTAGCGCTTGCCCTTCGTCCCGCTGGTCAGCAGGAGCTGCCCCATCGAGGCGGCCATGCCGATGCCGACGGTGACGATGTCGTTCGGCACGAACTGC
>CEQU01035889.1_pt1 | contig 67853 bp, 66 predicted proteins | sample 531031 | NCBI WGS metagenome assembly CEQU01 (sample SAMEA2621216, study PRJEB7988) | marine metagenome | isolation source: saline water (ENVO:00002010), including
GACGCCCTGTTCTTCCGACGGCTGCGGGCCCGGATGGGCGGCCGCCTCGACTACATCCTCTCCGGTGGCGGCGCGCTCGATCCCGATCTCTCGCGCCTGTTCCGCGGTATCGGCGTGCCCGTCATCGAGGGCTACGGTCTCACCGAGACGACCGCTCCCCTGACCGGGAACCTGCCCGACGACATCCGCTCGGGAACCGTCGGCTACCCGCTCCCCGGCTCGACTGTTCGCATCAGCGAGCACGGCGAGATCCTCGCTCGCGGGGTCGGCATCTTCTCGGGCTATCGCGACCCGGCGCACACCGCCGAAGCATTCGTCGACGGCTTCTTCCGCACCGGCGACCTCGGCCGTCTCGACGACGACGGCCGCGTGGTGCTCGAGGGACGCCTGAAGGACGTCATCGTCACCAGCAACGGGAAGACGGTCGTGCCGCAGCCGTGGGAGACGCGCGTCGAGGCTGATCCGCTCGTCGCGCACGCGGTCATGGTGGGCGAAGGCCGCTCGTACCTGTCGGCGCTGCTCGTGCTCGACCGCGCCGCGACCGAGGCGTGGGCGGACGCGCAGGGAATCCGCCTCGACGCCGTTTCCGGCGAAGGGGTCACGCCGATCTCCGAACCTCGCCTGATCGCCCACCTGCAGCGCAGCGTCGACGCCGCCAATGCCCGCGTGTCGCACAGCGAGGGCGTGCGCCGATTCGCCCTCGTCTTCACCGACCTCGACGACACCCGCCTGGTCACTCCGACCATGAAGATCAAGCGACGCGCCCTGCTGGAGCGCAGCGGCAACGCCGTCGACGACCTCTACCGCTGACCCCTCGAGAGGACCCCCATGACTTCCGCCACACGCGCGTCGCTCGTCGCGATCGTCGTCGCCCTCGCCCTCGGTGGCCTGGTGGCCTGGGCAGGCAGCCAGGGCACCGCGCTCGTCGCCGGCATCCCGCTGTTCGCCCTCGCCGTCGCAGCCGCGTTCGCCGTGCAGGTGATCGTGTGGATCCCGTCGCAGCTGGGCCGCACGGAGAAGTTCTTCGACATCACCGGCAGCCTGACGTTCATCGGCGTCTCGGTGGCCGTGCTGCTGCTCGCGCCGGTCGCGGATGCGCGTGGGTGGGTGCTCGCCGCGATGATCGTGCTGTGGGCGGTGCGCCTCGGTGCCTTCCTGTTCGTGCGAGTGCACCGCAGCGGTGGCGATGACAGGTTCGACGTCCTGAAGACGAATCCGGTGCGCTTCCTGCGGGTGTGGGTGCTGCAGGGCGCCTGGGTCTCGCTCACGGCCTCGGCGGCATGGATCGCGATGAGCAGTGAGACCCGCGCTCCGATCGGCTGGCTGGCCGTGGTGGGAATCGCCGTGTGGGTGCTCGGCATGGTCGTCGAGATCGCCGCCGATGCTCAGAAGACCGCCTTCAAAGCCGACCCCGCGAACAAGGGGCGGTTCATCCGCAGCGGACTGTGGTCGCGCTCACGTCACCCCAACTACTTCGGCGAGATCGTGATCTGGCTGGGTGTCTTCCTCGTCGCCGCGCCCGTTCTCACGGGATGGCAGTGGGTCGCGCTGATCTCTCCGCTGTTCGTGATCCTGCTCCTCACCCGCGTCAGCGGCATCCCGCTGCTCGAGCAGAAGGCCGACCGCACCTGGGGCGGTGAGGACGACTACGAGGCCTACAAGAAGCGCACGCCGACCCTCATCCCGCGCCTGAGCTCGCCCGCCTGAGACGACACGCCGAACGGGGCTTCCGCAGCGTTACCTTTTCGTTATAGAATGCTCGCACGGTGATCGTTTTGCTGTGGCGATCACCGGCATGTGATTGCTCTTGGTGCAAAAGGAAAGGGCCGGTCGGAAGCCTCTCCGACCGGCCCTCACTCTCGCCGCCACAGTGCGACGAGAACCGCGGCCGTGATTCACACCCCGCCGCCACCGCCGCCACCGCCACCGCCACCGGCTGAACCGCCGCCGCTGGAGCCGCCCGACGTCGACGACGACGATGCGGCCGCCGTCGACAGCGACGCGATGCCGCTGGAGAACGACGAGGAGTCGAACCCGGCGGTGCCGTAGTACCAGTACGGCGCGACACCCGCACCGTACATGACGGCGAGCTGCTGCGCCCACGCCTTCTCCTGACCGAAGACGACCGCGTACGGAAGCAGCTTCTCGTACAGGCGGATCATCTGCACCCGGTCACCGGGATCGACCGACACCCGCTCCGCGCCCGCGGGCGACTGAAGCATGCGGATGCGGTCGGCTTCGGCCCACTCGATGAACATCTCAAGGCCCTTGAGGTGGTCCCGCACCTCGGCGCCCTCCGCGCTCAGCGGCTTGCGTGCGACCAGGACCATCGTCAGCACCGCCAGCGCGATCGAGGCGAACATCACCAACAGCGGGATGCCCGCATCCACCCCCGACGAGATCGCCACGACGCCGAGCACCACCGTGAGGGCCATGACGCCGAGCGAGACGAGGATCGGCAGCACACGCGCACGCCCAGGGACCGGGCGACGCAGGCCGGTGCCTGTCAGCTCTCGATTCGCGGCCTTGATGATCTTCTGCGCCGCCGTCGAGAAGCGCCGGTCCTGCGAGCCGAACTCGTACTCCGCCCCGGGTGCCCCAGACGACCCGAACAGTCCGTCAAGAAGCATGCGCCCGTCGCCGTCAGCCCGGCTGCGGTCCAGCAGCTGGGCCTTGAGCTTGGTGCCGCCGAAGAACTTCTTGTCACCCTCGACGATCCGGATGCTCCCGACGATCGCCTGTTCGAGAACCTCGGCGGGGATCGCCTTCGTCGTGCGCCCGAGCATCACGGCCGACTCGAGCGCATCCACCTGCCGCGGCGGGGTGAACTCGGCGATGATCGTCGGGCGACCGGGCGCGTCGGCGAGCGAACGCCGACGGTGCACGATCGCGAAGACCACAGCCCCGATCATCCCGAGCCCCGACAGACCCTGTGCCCACCCCCACGGCGAGGCGAGGTAGCTCGTATCGAAGAGCACGAACGTGTCGTCCTCGAACCCGACCGCAATGGTCACCGTCTCGAACCGGTCCAGCGCAACACCGCCGGCCTCGATCACGACGGCTCCATCCTCGCCCTGGTTCGTGCTGATCGGGCAGGCGTCGGCAACGCCGTCGCGACCGAAATAGCACGCCTGTTCGCCCGCGAGGGAATCGGCGAGCTCGGGTTCGACGGTGAGCGTGACCGAGACGTCTCCGAACGGCTGACGCCAGTCGAGGCCGTTGATGTCCCAGTAGAACTCGTCGCCGGTGTCGGGGAAGCGCCACGTGACGTTCTGGAGCTCGTACGTGAACACGTAGGTCTGCTCGCCGTGCACGTAGTCGTCGGCGGCGGAGGTCATGACGAACGATCCGTCCTCCTGCTCAACCTCGACGGCGCGCGCCTGCCCGTCTGCATCGGTGACCGACAGGAGTTCCGGGAAGAGCGGCTGACCGTTGTAGGTGTCGGGGATGATCCGCCGCATGCCACGGTTCTGGTCGGAGTCGGGGAACTCGGCGACGAAGGTCTCCACGACGCGCAGGGTGCTGTGGCCGTCCTCGTCGAGGCCGAGGGTGTAGTCGGCGTGCATGCTCGCGAACGAGAAGTCGTCGACGTCGGCGGCGGCTGCCGGGGCCGAACCGACGGCGACGAAGGCGATCGCGAGCGCCACGGCGGCGACGCCGCTCCGCTTCAGACGCGCGCGAACATGCTGGACCGCCCCCGTGACAGACATGTCTCCAGCCTAGGGGGCACGATTCGGCCTACTCTTTCTCCATGACCGATCGCCGTCTCGCCGTGGAAGCGTGGGAGAGCCTGTTCCGCGCCCAGCACGAGATCCTCGACGAGATCAGCGCCGACTTCCACGACGACGAGCTCGGCCAGGGCGAATACGACGTGCTGCTGACGGTCACGCGCGGGCCCGAGATGACCGCACGCCTGCGTGACATCACCGCCAACATGCTCATCAGCCAGCCGAGCGTGTCGCGCCTGGTCGACCGGATGGTGCAGCGCGGCCTGATCTCGAAATGCCCCGACCCCGACGACGGTCGCGGCTCGCTCGTGCGCGCGACGGAGCGCGGTGCGACCACCTTCCGTCGCGTCGCCTCGCAGCACGCCCGCTCCATCGCGGACCGGATGTCGTGCCTCGACGACGACGAACTCGCGCGCCTCCGCGACATCACCGCCAAGCTGCGAGCTCGCGCCTGACCGCTGCCCTCCAGGAGTGTTCGGTTGCCCCTCGATGTCGCTCGAGAGTGTTCGGTTGCCACTCATCGTCGGTTTCGGCCCCGGATGCGACATCCCGCGACCGGTGAATGGCGGGATGCGACATCCTGCGCCATATGAATCGGGGGGGGCGCACCGCTCCTCCACAGGGCGGGAGGAGACAGCATCCATCCCCGGATGCCGGGAAGTGGCGGGTGCGGCGCGCGCGGTAACGCGATAGTCGGGTGCATGCCACGGCGACCGGAACCGATCGATCCGCGGCTGGGCGTCGCCTTCTCCGTCGCAGAGGCCCGCCGGATGGGCGTGAGCGCACGACGCCTGCGCGGACGGGACCTGGAGATGCCGTTCATCGGCGCTCGAATGCGTGCGACCGGCGCCGTCGACATCGCGTCGGAGACCGCGACGCCCGGCGCTGACGCCGCGCGACGAAGACGGCAGGACACGGCGAGGAGGGCGGCCGCCTACAACACGGTGATGGCGGACCACGCGTTCTTCAGTCATGGCACGGCGGCCGCGCTGTGGGGGCTGCCCCTTCCGAGCGGCGCTCTCGAGCCGGACGCCCTCGACGTCTCCGTCGCCGCGCCGCACCGTGCGCCGCGCGCGGCAGGGGTCCGCGGTCACCAGCTGGCGGCTCACCTCGTCTCGGTCCGGATCCGCGACGGGATGCGCATCGCGTCGCCCGCGGCGACCTGGGCGCAGCTCGGCGGCATCCTTTCGCTCGACGACCTCGTCGCCGCCGGAGATGCACTCCTGCATAGACCTCGCACCGAGGATGGGCATCGCACCGGACCGGAGACCGCTCTCGCGACGTTCGCTCAGCTCGAGGCCTCGATCGAAGCCGGTCGCCGGATCGGCGCATCCGCACTCCGCCAGGCACTGCCGCTCGTGCGCGAAGGGGTGGCGAGCCCCACCGAGACGGCGCTTCGCCTCGGGCTGTGGCGCGCGGGGCTCCCCGATCCGATCCTCGATCACGATGTGCGAGACGATCGCGGACACCTCGTCGGGTGCACGGAGTTCGCCTATCCGACCTTCGGCCTCCTGATCGAGTGCGAGGGCGACCACCATCGCACCGACCGCCGCCAGTGGAATCGCGACATCGAGAAGTACGGGCGATATCAGGATCTGGGATGGACCGTGCTGCGGTTCTCAGCGATCCACCTCGCCCCGAGTGTCAGCCCCGCCGTGACCCGCATCCGCCACCATCTCGCACAGCGCGGCTGGGCATGCGATCCGTCCGCGTGACCTCGCGCGGTCGTGGTTTTCGGTTGTCATTCGATGCTGGTTTCCGGAGCGGATGCGACATGCGGTGACAGGTGAACCGGAGGGTATGGCATCCCGTGACAGGTGAACCGACGGATGCGGCATCCGGCGGGTCAGCACTCGATGACGTTCACCGCGAGACCGCCCTCGCTGGTCTCCTTGTACTTGTGCGACATGTCGATGCCGGTCTGACGCATCGTCTCGACGACCGCATCGAGCGACACGAAGTGCGAACCGTCCCCGCGCAGCGCCAGCCGCGCCGCGGTGACGGCGGTGGACGCGGCAATCGCGTTGCGCTCGATGCAGGGGATCTGCACGAGCCCACCGACGGGATCGCACGTCAGGCCGAGGTGGTGTTCCATCGCGATCTCCGCGGCGTTCTCGATCTGGCGGTTCGTGCCGCCCATCACCGCCGTCAGTCCGCCGGCCGCCATCGCGCACGCCGACCCGACCTCGGCCTGACAGCCGCCTTCGGCGCCCGAGATCGACGCGTTCGCCTTGAAGAGCGACCCGAGAGCGGTCGCCGTGAGAAGGAAGCGCCGGATGCCACGGCGGCGGTTCGCCTCCGCGACGGCGTCGTCGTCCCCCGCGTCGGCGACATCGCCCGCGGTGCCGAACCCCAAGAGGGCACTGCCGACCAGTTCCCCGTGGGGCGTGACGGCGTTTCCGGCGCCGAGTCCCGAGTCGGCCAGGAAACGCCACCAGTACATCGCGACCGCCGGCAGGATTCCGGCCGCACCGTTCGTCGGCGCGGTGACGACCCGGCCTCCGGCGGCGTTCTCCTCGTTCACGGCCAGGGCGAACGCGCCGAGCCACTCTCCCGGCAACTCGCGACCACCGGCCGCAGTGGTGTCCTCGAGCTGTGCTCGGATCACGCTCGCGCGCCGCTTCACCTTCAGCATGCCCGGCAGCACCCCGTCGGCGTGCAGACCCGCCGTCACACAGTCGGCCATCGCATCCCAGATGCGATCGAGGCCGGCCGCGACCTCGGCCTCCGAGCGCAGCGCCGTCTCGTTCATGCGCGCAGCCTCGGCGATCGTCAGGTGGCGCTCGTCGCAGATCGCGAGGAGCTCCTCCGCCGAATCGAAGCGGATCGGTGACGGAGTCGCTTCGATCCTCGGAGCCTCGCCGTCGCGCCGGATGAAACCGCCGCCCACGGAGTAGTAGGTCTCCTCAGCCAGCACGCCGCCCTCGTCGTCGCGCGCGACGAGCGTCATCGCGTTCGGATGCTCCGGGAGGCGCGTCCGAGGTTCGAAGCTCACGTCCGCCTTGGCGAAGGGCACCGGTCTCATGCCGCCGAGGAGCATCCGGTCCCCGTCCGCCAGGTTCGACCAGGCCCCGCGGATCGCTCCCGGATCGGCCGTCTCGGGATCGAGCCCGGAAAGCCCGGCGACCACCGCATCCGGAGTGCCGTGGCCGATTCCTGTCGCCCCGAGGGACCCGTAGAGCGCGCACGTCACACCCGTGACCCGGTCGAGAAGCTTGCTCTCGCGCAGGCGGACGGCGAAGTCACGCCCGGCGCGCATCGGGCCGACGGTGTGGGAGCTCGAGGGTCCTACTCCGATGGAGAACAGCTCGAACGCCGAGACATAGGCGCTCATCGCTCCAGGCTACGCCCCACGGCCTGCTCCGCGCCGAGACAGAGCGACAGCCCCGGCTCGTGGAGTCGGGGCTGTCGCCGGAGGGAGGTCTACTGTTCGACGGGCGTCGGTCCGTCCGCGGATGCCGCGGAGTGGGACTCATGCGCCTGCAGCACCGAGTGCTGGGCCTCGGTCGCGACCTCGATCTTGCGCGGCTTCGCCTTCTCGCTGACCGGGATCGTCACCGACAGCACGCCGTTGCCGTAGCTCGCCGAGATGCGTTCAGTGTCGATGCCCTGTCCGAGGTTCAGCTGCCGAACGAAGCTCGCCGCCTCGCGCTCCCGGGTGATCCACTTGACGCCGTCGCCCGACGCGAGGGTCCGCTCGGCGCGAATCGTCAGCAGCTGGCCGTCGACGTCGATGTCGACCGAGCCCGGGTCGATGCCGGGGAGGTCGGCGTTCAGGACGTAGTGGTCGCCATCGCGATAGAGGTCCATCGGCATGCGGCGGGGTCCACGTCGCGCGTCGAGGAGGCTCGACGCCATGCGGTCCAGCTCACGGAACGGGTCGTAGGTTCCCATTTCTGCTCCTTCGTAGCGGGTCGGATGCGGCCATCCGACAGTGTCTTGTCCAAGTTGAGTCACATTGACTCAAGTAAGCCCAGATTAGCACTCTCCTCCTGCGAGTGCCAGATCTTTCGATCGCCCTGGGCGAACGGGACGACAAGAATGCCGAAAGGGTCGGGATCAGCCGGCAGCGCCGACCTCGGGACGCCATCGCGCCCGCGTGCCATACGGGCCGACCGCCGCCGGAAACGCGAAAATCCCCCGCCCGATGGGCGAGGGATTCCTCACTGTCTCAACACAGTGCGCGCCTCGAGGGACTCGAACCCCCAACCTTCTGATCCGTAGTCAGATGCTCTATCCATTGAGCTAGAGGCGCAGGACCTCCGCGCGAAACGGCGCGAAGGCCGAGGTTCAGACTACCTCACGATTCGGTCGGTGGCGAATCGATGGCGGCGGCGACGTCTTCCGGTTCGTCCACCGCTCCGACCGTGACGTCGCCGATACGACGGCGGTGGGCTGCCAGGCGCGGCAGATCGACGAGACGCAGAGCCTGCATGCGTGCGGCCCGCATCTGCCCGTAGTCGGGTTCGAGGTCGGGACGTGCTCCCTCGACGACCAGCCGCCGCTGCAGATTCGACTCGACGTCGCCCCAGGCGGCCTGGCGTGCACCGGCGACGAGTTCAGCGACGGCCTCGGCGTCGTCGGCCCGCTCGCGCAGCACCTTCGCGACGCCGGTGTACTGCCGCTGTCGACGTCGAAGGTTGCGGGTGTCCCGATCGCGGTAGTCGTGCGTGCCGTCGGGATCGGAGTACTTCCCCCACGCCTTCTTGCGCTGCTTGCGGGTGAGGTCGGCCGCGGCCTCCTGCTCGGCGGCGAGCGCCAGAAGCGTCTCCCTGGCGAAAGGGGCGACCCGTTCGGGATCGAAGGGCTCGTTGCGCGCGATCGTGTCGACGAGGATGCGGTTGCGCACCGCGAGCCGTGCCGCGGCGTCGGCGATCGAGACACCTTCCGCGATCGCGTCTGCGTTGCGCCCCATCCGCACACCTCCCGTCCACACGAGATCGTATCGTCCGCACCTGAGCCGGATCTGGCATGCGCCGTGTGCGATACCCGTCGCCCGAAGCCCGCGCAAGCCCATCCCCAAGCCCGCACGCGCGCAATAGCGTCTCAACCGGGCCCAGACAGGGACCCGGTTGCCTTTCGAGAAGAGGAGTGACTCATGGGATTCATGGATGACGCGAAGGATGCCGCGGAGACCGCCGGTCGCAAGGCCGGCGAAGCGTGGGAAGACACCCGGGACCGCATCGACGACAAGCTCGACGAGATGCGCGCGGAATCCGACGTCAAGAAGGCCGAAGCAGAGCGCGACTCGGTGAAGGCGAAGAACGAGGCCAACGAGAAGATGCGCGGCGACAGCTGACCCGCTCGCTCCGGGCCCGCGCGACGCAGCGGACCCGGGAGTTTCCGCGGACATCGGCACCCGCGGGCAATCCGAAAATGCCGATACTGCGAATCACCTGTGCGACACCCCGTTGCACAGATTCAGGAGGTTACACATGTCATCGTCACCGAACCGCCTCGTCGCCTCGATCATCGGCGCGGTCTACATCGTCGTAGGTCTGCTCGGTTTCCTCGTCACCGGCGGCGTCGGATTCATCGCGACCGAGGGTGGGCTGCTCCTCGGCATCTTCGAGGTGAACCCGCTGCACAACATCGTCCACGTCGCGGTGGGAGCCGTTCTCCTCATCGGCGGCCTGTCGTCCGTGGCCGCGGCCAAGGGCATCAACATCGCCGTGGGAGCTGTCTACCTCCTGCTCGGCGTCGTCGGGTTCTTCCTGGTGGGAACCGCGGCGAACATCCTCGCCCTCAACACGTTCGACCACTTCCTGCACCTGGCGAGCGCCATCGTGCTGCTCGGCGTCGGCCTTGCCGCGGACCGGAGCACGTCTGCTCGCGGCCGCCTCGCCTGAGCCGGACAGATGTCGAGCTCGCACGACGCTCGTCGGCGCACCCCCGCGATCGCGTGGACCGTCACGGTTCCCGCGATCGCGGCGTGGGGCGCCGGCCTCATCCAACTCGCCCTCGCGGCGGGCGCGATCACGGCCGACGACTCGTCGCTCGCATCGCGAGCCATCGGCGTCGCCCTGCTCCCTCTCGGCGCGGCGGCGATGGTGTGGGGCGCCGTCGTCCTCGCGCGTGGCGTCCTGCCGCTTCCTCGCGTCACGATCGCCGCATCGATCGGCGCCATCCTGGCGATCGCCGGCGCCCTGATCGTCGACGCGGCGCACACGAGCGCGTTCGCCGCCGCCGCCGCCGTCGCGCTCATCATCGTGGTCGCCGCCTCGAGCGCCCGCGCCCTGCGGCGCACCGGCCGGCGCCCGAGCGGGAGCACGGGTGGCGCCGTCATCGGCCTCGTCGCGGGGGCCATCGTGGTGTCGGCCCTCGTCACCCCCGCGCTGTCATCCGTCGAGGCGACACGCCTCGCCGATACTCCGGGCGGCTATCAGCCGGCGACGCACGACCACCACTGACGATCGAACGCAGCGGTCAGGCGAACGCAGCGGTCAGGCGAACGCAGCGGTCAGGCGATCGCCGCGATCCGCCACGATGCCGTCGACTCCTGCCCCGGCTCGATCACGATGAGTCCCGCGTCGTAGTCGTAGCTGCCGGCATTGTAGGCATCGGGCGCACACGTCATCGGCTCGACCGCGAGCCCGAGCCTGCTCTCGTCGGGGTCGGGCCGATCGGCCGTGTGAACCTGCACCCACGGACATGACGCATCCCACTGCATGAGCACGCCCGAGCCGTCCTCTGCGGTCAGCGTCACGGTCGCGTGACCGTCGCCGTCGCGCACGAGGTCCGTGTAGGCGTGATCGATCTCGACGGCGCCGATGCGCCGTGCCGCGCGGAAGTCGAACCGCGCCGGATCGTCGGCGTCGACGGGGCGGAGGGTCGTGGGGATGAGCCGCTCCGGCGTGACGGCCAGCACCTGGTCGGCGGGCAGCGTCAGAGTCCACTGATCGACCCGGCCCTCACCCGCCACGAGATAGGGGTGCGGGCCCGTTCCCCACGGTGCCGGCGCATCCGATTCGTTGTGCACCGTGACCGACTGGGTCAGCCCATCCGCCCCGAGGGCGAACGACGCGCGCACCAGCAGACGCCACGGATAGGCCGTCTGCGGCGGGATGACCGCCTCGAGCACGACGTGATCGGCGCCCGCGTCGACGGCGTCGAAGTCGAGCCACGTGGCCAGCCCGTGCAACGCGTGTGCGCGTGCCGGCTCGGTCAGGGCGAGCTGGAATTCCCGGCCGCCGAACGAGTACGCACCGTCGACGACGCGGTTCGGCCACGGCGCCAAGGTCGCGCCGCGATGCGCCGGGCGCACTTCGTCGGCACCGAACGGCACGACCAGGTCTCGGCCCGCGAAGGTCAGCGAGCGCAGGGTCGCGCCGACGCTCGCGATGACGGCCTCGTACTCACCCGCCCGGATGGTGTGCTGGATGCCGGACGCGGGGGTTCGTGCCATGGTTCTAGAGTCCCTGTGCGAGTCGGTAGTACGCCTGGTTCCACCGCAGCTCCTGCTGGAAGCCGCGCACCGTGGTCTGCTCGTCGATGACGGCGAGCTCGGTGCGCGCGATCTCCGCGAAGTCGCGGAACACGTCGAGGCTGACGGCGGTCGTCATCACAGTATGGTGCGCCGCGCCGGCCGCGAGCCAGCAGGCCGCCGACGTCGCGAAGTCCGGCGCCGGCTTCCACACCGCGCGTCCGACCGGGAGCTTCGGCAGATCGGGCGCGTCGACGTTCTCGACCACGTTCGCCACGAGGCGGAACCGGTCGCGCATGTCGCTCATCGCCACCACCAGGGCGGGACCGGGGTCCGCGGTGAAGACGAGCCGCACCGGGTCGTCCTTGCCGCCGATCCCGAGCGGATGCACCTCGAGGCGCGGACGCTGCGTCGACAGCGACGGCGACACCTCGAGCATGTGGGCGCCGAGGATCTTCTCATCACCCGGCACGAGGTCGTACGTGTAGTCCTCCATGAGGGAAGCCCCGCCGGGGAGCCCCGCACCCATGACGTTCGCGATGCGCACGAGCACGGCGGTCTTCCAATCGCCCTCTGCGCCGAACCCGTAGCCGTCGGCCATGAGGCGCTGGACGGCGAGTCCCGGCAGCTGGGTGAGGGCCCCGAGGTCTTCGAAGCTCGTCGTGAACGCGCCGAATCCGCCCTCTTCGAGGAACGAGCGCAGGCCGATCTCGATGGCGGCGCCGTCTCGCAGCGCCGCGTGGCGCGCGCCACCCGGCAGCAACTCAGGCTGCACGTCGTAGAGGTCGGCGTATTCCTGCACCAGGGCGTCGATGGCGTGCGGCTCAGCCTGCGTTACGGCACGGGCGAGGTCGTTCACGCCCCACGTGTTGACCTGCACGCCGAACCGCAGCTCGGCTTCGGTCTTGTCGCCTTCGGTCACCGCGACGTAGCGCATGTTGTCGCCGAAGCGGGCGAGCTTGAGGGTGCGGGATGCCGCCCACCCGGCGCACGCGCGCTGCCAGTCCTCGACCTGCTGCAGCACGTCGGGATTCGAGACGTGACCGACGACGGTCTTGCGCGCGACGCCCAGGCGGGTCTGGATGTAGCCGAACTCGCGGTCGCCGTGCGCGGCCTGGTTGAGGTTCATGAAGTCGAAGTCGATGTCTGCCCACGGCAGCTCGACGTTCGCCTGCGTGTGCAGGTGCAGCAGCGGCTTCTGGAGGGCGTCGAGGCCGGCGATCCACATCTTCGCCGGACTGAAGGTGTGCATCCACGCCATCACGCCGATCACGTCGTCGCGGGCGTTCACCTCGAGGGCGAGACGGCGGATGCTGTCGGCGTCTTTCAGCACCGGCTTCCACACGACGGTCACGGGCAGGCCGGACAGGCCCGCGACGACCGCCTGCGACTGCTCGGCGACCTGGCGCAGGGTCTCGTCGCCGTAGAGGTTCTGGCTGCCGGTGACGAACCAGACCTCGTATCCGTCGAGCGTGGTCGCGAGTGCGTTGCGGGTCATGGGAGTCCTTCTGTCACAGGGCGGAGACGGCGGCGGCCTCGACGGCCAGGCCGGCGGCGTAGCGGTCGAGGTAGGCGGCGAAGCCGGCGACGTCGTCGGGGTGCGGATGCGCCATGTCGGCCTCGACACCGGCGAAGACCTCGTCTTCGAGATACGTCGACAGATCGCGATCGCCGCCGTGCACGCGGTAGGCGGCGAGCACGGCCATGCCCCACGCGCCGCCCTCGGCCGCCGTCTCGCCGACGGCGACGGGAGCGTCGAGGGCCGCCGCGAGGAAGCGCTGAGCGACCCCGGCGGTGCGGAACATGCCGCCGTGCGCGAGCATCCGGTCGATCGCGACGCCCTCGCCGGCGAGCACGCGCATGCCGAGGGCGAGGGTGCCGAAGACGCCGTAGAGCTGGGCGCGCATGACGTTCGCGAGGCTGAAGGAGCTGTCGGGGGTTCGCACGAACAGCGGGCGTCCCGCGTCGAGTCCGGCGATGGGCTCCCCCGCGAGGTGGTTGTAGGCGAGCAGGCCGCCGGCATCCGGAGCGCCGGACAGCGCTTCGCGGAACAGCACGTCGAACACCGCGTCGGAGGCGAGCGGCGATCCCGCCGCGGCGGCGAAGCGCTCGAACATGCCGGCCCACGCCGCGAGCTCGCTCGCCCCGTTGTTGCAGTGGACCATCGCGACCGGGTCGCCGGCGGGGGTGGTCACGAGGTCGAGTTCGTGATGCGCCTCGGCGAGCGGATGCTCCAGCACGACCATCGCAAAGATGCTCGTGCCGGCGCTGACGTTGCCGGTGCGCGGCGCGACCGCGCCGGTGGCTACCATGCCCGTTCCGGCATCTCCCTCGGGCGGGCACATCGGGATGCCGGCGGGGATGGCACCATCGAGGTCGAGGAGCGATGCGCCTTCGGCGGTGAGCCGGCCCGCGTCGGCGCCGGCGGCGAGGGGCTCGGGCAGCAGGGCGAGCAGATCCACCTCGGGAGCCAGCTCGGCGTACCGCGCGACGAGATCGGCGTCGTAGGCGACACCGCCCGCGCCGATCGGGAACATCCCCGAAGCGTCGCCGACGCCCAGCACGTGCCGTCCGGTGAGCCGGCGGTGCACGTATCCGGCGAGGGTCGTGACGGAGGCGATGTGCGGAACGTGCGCCTCCCCATCGCGCAGAGCCTGGTGGAGGTGGGCGATCGACCAGCGCAGCGGGATGTTCACCCCGAACGCCTCCGAGAGCTCGGCCGCGGCCGCTCCCGTATTCGTGTTGCGCCATGTGCGGAACGGAACGAGCAGCCGGTCGTCCGCGTCGAGGGCGAGGTATCCGTGCATCATCCCCGAGATCCCGAGCCCGATGATCTCGGGGGCCCCTCCGGTGCCGGAGCGCGCTTCCCGCAGGAGGTCAGCGACCGCAGCACGCACGCCGTGCCACACATCGTCGAGATCGTAGGTCCACAGGTCGTTCTCGAGGCGGTTCTCCCACGCGAACGACCCGGTCGCGATCACCGCGGTCGGATCCGTCGCCTCGACCAGACACGCCTTGATGCGCGTCGATCCGAGTTCGATGCCCAGTACACCCTTCATCGCGCGTCCTCTCGTCGGTCGTGCGCATCGGCGGAGTCCCGCCGTTCGTCTGAGGTCTGCCCGTACACGTTCTGGTAGCGGGAGTAGAGCGCGTCGATCTTCTCCGGCGGGATCGGGATGAGCGGCCCCGCCTGCCGGGCCAGGTGCACGGTGCGTGCGGCGTCCTCGCACATCACCGCGGCCTTGACCGCATCCTTTGCGCTCACACCGATCGTGAAGGGCCCGTGGTTCTGCATGAGCACAGCGCGGGATCGGTGACCGCGCAGGGTCTCGACGATGCCGCGGCCGATCGAGTCGTCACCGATGACCGCGAACGGGCCGATCGGGATGGGGCCGCCGAACTCGTCGGCCATCCCGGTGATGACGCACGGGATCTCCTCGCCGCGCGCGGCCCACGCGACCGCGTAGGTGGAGTGGGTGTGCACGACGCCGCCGACCTCGGGCATGTTCCGGTAGACGTAGGCATGCGCCGCGGTGTCGCTCGACGGACTGCGCTCGCTCCCGGGAGTGCCCGGAACGACGGCACCGTCGAGGTCGCACAGGATCATGTTCTCCGGCGCGAGATCGTCGTACGAGACCCCCGAGGGCTTGATGACGAACAGGTCGGCTCCGGGCACGCGTCCGGACACGTTCCCGCCGGTCCAGACGACGAGGCCGTAGCGCACGAGTTCGCCGTGCAGGCGGGCGACATCCGCGCGCACGGTGTCGATGGACGCGCTGATCTCGGCGCTGAAATCGGTCACGGGTCCTCCGTCGGGTCTCGTGCGGCTGGTCGACGTGCACCGACCGCGCGCTATGTTACCGGTAACAATTCTCCGACGCCAGTCGCATCGTCAAGGATGCAGCATCCCGCGCGGCGCCGCCGCGGACGCCCGCGGCACGACGACGGGTGGTGCCGCCGGCACGACGGACGCACCCAGCACCGCCGCCACGACACGTCGGGCCTCACCCGCGAGGTCGATGCGCACGGTGGTGAGCGACGGACGGTAGAAAGCCGCGTCGGGATTGTCATCGAAGCCGATCACGCTCACATCGCCCGGAACGTCGAGTCCCGTTTCTCGGAGGCCCGCGATCAGACCCAGCGCCATCTGGTCGTTGGCGGCGACGACCGCCGACGGGCCGTCGGCACGGGTGATCGCCGCGGCGATGTCGGGGGCGAGCACCGCCGCGGTGACCGCGGTCCAGTCGCCCGTCCACATCGGCCCCGTCGTCCCGCGCGCGGCGAGCGCTTCGCGGACACCGTCGATGCGGGCGCGCGCTTCGAGCCAGTCGGCGGGGCCGGCGAGGTGGGCGATGCGACGATGCCCGAGCTCCCACAGGTGCGCGACGGCGAGCGCTGCACCCTCGCGCTGCCGCTGGTAACCCTCGCCGGCGTGCAGCGCCTCGACGGGCACGTCGGCATGAGCGGCGACCACCGCGTCGAGCGAGCGCTCGTGCGGGGCGAGCACGATGATCCCGTCCACCCCCTGGGCGCGCAGCCGGCCCGCGGCCTCGACGACCGACGCGGTGTCCTCGGCGTCGGCGTAGGCCGTCGCGATCCACCGGTCGGCGGCTCGGGCGGCCGTCTCCAGCGCCGCGATCCCCACCGCGGGACCGTACAGGGTCGCGTCGGAGGCGATCACGCCGAGGGTGCGGGTCGTTCGCGTGCCGAGCGTGCGCGCGGCGTTGTTCACCCGGTAGTCGAGTTCGGCCATGGCGGCGAGCACGCGCTCTCGCGTCTCGGGGCGGATGTGCGGATGGTCGTTGATCACGCGCGAGACGGTCTGCGTCGACACCCCCGCCCGCTCCGCGACCTGCCGCACGCCCGCACGCACGGGATCGGTGCGTCCGGAGCGGGACGAGTCGGTCATGACCCCTCACAGTAGTGGGGGCCCGCCGCGCGCGCCGGAGCGTCGCTCACGTGAAGGCGAGCACCTCGTCGCCCCAGCCGGCGCGAAGCGCGGCGTCGAGGTCGTCGACCACCCGGTCGACCCCGTCGATCACGAGCGTCGCGCGACGCTGCTCGTCGAAGGCCGGCCACGCGATCGCGTCGGCGGCATCGGGGGCGCCGCCGTGCGCGAACGCCGCCCAGCGACGCATCATCCGGTGCGAGATGCGCTGCGCCGCGTGCCGGCCGCCGAGGCGGAAGACCGGTCCCTTCGTCGGTCCGTCGACGGCACCCCACACATAGGGCAGCTCGCTGCCGTGGGTGGCACCGAGGCCGATGAGCCGCAGGAACGGCGTGGCGTGGTCGAAGCGGTACAGGTATGTCGGGGCGATGCGGGAATGACCCTCCACCGTCCACAGCGTGGGCATGCGGAAGCCGACGTCCCGCGCGATCCCGAGGCCCATGGCCCGATGCCGCGTGTCTTCGTAGGCGGTGCGCACCTGCTCCATCTCGGGGAGGGTGAGAAGGGGATCCTCCACCTTGAGGTCGGCGAACATCCGATCGATCTGATCATCGGTGATCGGCAGGAGCGGCGACTTCATGAAGCGGAAGAACGACGCCTCGTCCTTGTTCGTGCCGATCAGGAGCGGGATCGGAAGGGCCCGCCCCTCCGAGAGCACGGTGATCGGCGACTCCGGCACCAGGTCGCCGTCGATGATCGGCGAGAACGCGATGGTGCCCGGGTCGGCGGCGGGGATCTCCGCGAACACGCGCGTGGCGGCATCCACGATGCGCTCGGCCGGCACCTGTCGCAGCTTCGCCGGGTCGCGCTCGCCGAGGATCGTGAGGAAGCGGTCGGCGACGCGCTCGGAGCGCTCGCGCCCGTACACGCTCGAGACCGGCGACGATTCCGCGATGACACGGTGCACCAGCCCCTCGGCGCGAGGCACGGCGAGCAGCGTCGTGACCAGGCCACCTCCCGCGGATTCGCCGAACACCGTCACGCGAGACGGATCGCCCCCGAACGCCGCGATGTTCGCCTGCACCCACGTGAGGGCCACCAGCACGTCCTTGAGGGCGAGATTGCCGTCGAAGACGTGCTCGCCGTCGCTGAATCCGGAAAGGTCGAGGAAGCCGAGTCCGCCGATGCGGTAATTGATGGTGACGACGACGACATCGCCGGTGCGCGCCAGGCGGGCAGCGTCGTAGAGGGGCTGGCTGCCCGCGCCGAACGTGTAGGCGCCGCCGTGCACCCACACCATCACCGGCCGCGTCCGCGGGTCGGCGCCGTCGGGCACCCACACGTTGAGGAACAGGCAGTCCTCGTCCATCACCGGGTCGGGGCCGAGATCCATAGCCCTGTTCACCTGCTGCGGCGCGACGGCCCCGAACGCCGAGGCTGCGGTCACACCTGTCGGCACCGCGGCGGGCCGCGGGTCGCGCCACCGGGCTTCGCCCGTCGGCGGCGCGGCGTAGCGGATGCCGGCGAACAGGCGCACGCCGTCACGCTCGACGCCGGCGAAGGCCCCAGCGGCGCACGACACGATCGGCGCGTCCGGCATCGGCTCTCCCGCGTCGTCCATGCTTCCTCCGTCCCCGGCGCCCGGGCGCGCGAGCCTCCATTGTGACGGCTCGGGCACCGCTCCCGCCATCCGGGCAACCGACTGTTCACCCCCGCGCTCTGCCCAGGGCGTGCCCAGGCGTTCCGGCTACAGTGTCGTGGTCATCCCGTTGTGTAACTACCTGGCGGCCCGCGGTCGGCCAAGGCGGCACGAGTCGTCGCAGACCGCGGCGCACATCCACGGCATCCGGCCGTGGCAGGAACACAGGAAAGATGTATACGAGCGCCACCCCCAAGACGCCGGCACCGTCGCCGGCGTCGCTTCTCCGACAGACCGGCGCGGGCTACTTCCCGATCGCCCTCATTGCCCGCCTCCCGTTCGCGATGATGGTGGTCGGCGTGCTGACCCTCGTCGTCGCCGCCCGGGACACGATCGCCCTCGGCGGGGCGACCTCGGCCCTGACGGGCCTCGGCACCGCCCTCATCGGCCCCCTGCTCGGGGCCGCCGCCGACAAGTACGGTCAGCGGCCGGTGGTGCTGATCGCCGGCCTCGTCAACAGCGGGCTCCTCGCGCTGATCGCGTGGCTGGCCTTCTCCCCCGCACCGACCTCGACGCTGCTCGTGATCGCCTTCCTCATCGGGGCGTCCACGCCGCAGGTCGCGCCCCTCTCACGCAGCCGGCTGGTCGGCATCATCACGCGCGTGTACCCGCGCCCGCGGGCGGCTCGCGTGCTCAACGGCACGATGGCCTACGAGTCGGCCGCCGACGAGATGGCGTTCGTGTTCGGACCGGTGGTCGTCGGGCTGCTGGCCACGACCGCGGGACCGACGGCACCGGTGGTGGGCGCCGCCGTGCTCGCGGTCGTGTTCGTCACCGCCTTCGCGCTGCACCCGACCGCGACAGTGCGCGCGGCCGACGCAGCACCCGCCTCGCAGGCACCGGTGCGCGAACTCTTCCGATTCGGGGTGCTGGTCCCGGTGGCCGGCACGCTCGGCATGGGCCTGTTCTTCGGCAGCGCGCTCACCGCGCTCACCGCCTTCATGGCTGAGCGCGGGGCGCCGGAGCAGGCCGGCCTCGTCTATGGCGCCATGGGGCTCGGCTCGGCCGCGCTGGCGCTCGCGGTGGCCCTCTTCCCCGCCCGCTTCACCCTCGCCGCCCGGTGGACGACGTTCGGTGCCGTGCTCGCGGCGGGCGCCATCGCGCTCGGTCTCGTCACATCGGTCGCCGGCATGCTCGTCACGCTGCTGGTCGTCGGCATCGGGATCGGGCCGACCCTCGTGACGATGTACACCCTCGCCGCCGGCCGCGCACCGGCCGGACGCTCGGCCACGGTGATGACCATGCTGGGTTCCGGTGTGATCGTCGGCCAGTCGGCAGCATCCGCACTCGTCGGCGCACTGGCGGAATCGACCGGCGCGGGTACCGCCCTGTGGGCGCCGCTCACGGCCGCCGCGCTCGTGCTCGGCGCGGGCGTCGCGAACGCGCTGCACACGCGCGGGCGCTGACCGCCGACGACGCTGGTCGAGCCCGGGGTCAGAGATCAGCCGGGCCGATGTCTCCTTCGCCCTCCTCGCCGAGTTCGGCGACGACCGGGTCCTCCCCCTGCGAGTCGGGCTGCCCGGCACGGCCGGGAAGGTCGTCGACGGGGATCTGATCGATGTCGCCCGGGATCTGATCGGGGTCGTCCCCCGTCGCCGCAGGCGAGGGGTCGAGCACGTCCGGGTCGCCCTCGTCGCGGCGTTGCGTCATCTCCCAATCCGCCTGCGCCGGGTCTGCCGCAGGGTCCTGCTCGATGGTCGTATCGCGTCCCGCGACGGGCTGCGCTCCGACGGTCGCCTCCTCGTCGCGCTCTTCCGGGATGTCATTCGCGGTGCTCATGCCGCCTCCTTCTCGTCGTCTCCACGTTCCCTCGGCTGCCCCGCTCGCTTCACCCCCTTGCCGTCCGGGCGCGCATCCGTTAGGCGTTGTCAACCCCCTGGGTCAGGCCCGCCGCGCGGCGCACAGTAACCAGACCGGACGAGCTCCGGCACGGAGGGGGACACACCATGACACCGAAGACGGATCAGCTGCCGGCTCACGACGACGATGTGATCGCTTCGCTGCGCGCCCTTCCGCCCCGCGCACCAGTCGAGCCCGCCCCGGCGCGCGAGAGGGTGCAGTGGATGCTGGTGGATCTCGACCGGTACGTGGTGTCGGTCGATGGACGGACAGTGGGCTTCATCGACGTCGTCGGCGCCGTCTTCGTGGCGCTCGGCGGCGCACGGTACGACCAGGCGGTGGAGATCGTGCAGACGTTGAGGTTCGAGCACGCCGTGGACACGCTCGCGAAGACGGAGGCCGCGTAGCACTGTGCTCCGGTCGCTTCAACCCCCTCGGGCCGGTTCCGGGCGACGCCTAGCGTCGTGAACCCGACGACGAAAGGACTCTCATGGCTCAGATCACCGAGAACATCGACGTGGACGTGCCGGTCACGGTCGCGTACAACCAGTGGACCCAGTTCGAGAGCTTCCCGAAGTTCCTCGACGAAGTCGTGGAGATCACGCAGACCGGCGACACGCACACCCACTGGAAGGTGAAGGTGGGCGGAGCCGAGCGCGAGTTCGACGCGGAGATCACCGAGCAGCATCCCGACGAGCGCGTCGCGTGGAACAGCACGGGCGGCGACACGGAGCACGCCGGGGTGGTGACCTTCCACAAGCTCAGCGACACCACGACCCGCGTCACCGTTCAGCTCGATTGGGAGCCGCAGGGCGCGCTCGAGAAGATCGGCGACCTGGTCGGCGCGGGCGGCCACGCGGTCAAGAAGGACCTGAAGAACTTCAAGGAGTTCATCGAGGCTCAGGGCGCCGAGACGGGCGCCTGGCGCGGCGACGTTCCGCGCTGATTCACGGCTTCGGCGCCGGTGCGGCGATGCTCGCGAGGGATGCGGGTCGCAGCACCGGCGCCTCGTCGTCTCCCAGCACGGTGAACAGCGTATGGGTGCACGCGCGGCAGCGCACGATCGCAGCTTCGTCGTCGAGTTCGACGACGGCCTCGGCGAGCGCTCCGCTCGCTCCGCACGCGCCACACACGACGACGAGAGTCGTGACCTCCACGGCGAAGAGGGCGCCGAGCCGCCCGGCGAGCACGTTGCCGTCGAGCGGCGTGACCGGGTCTACCGGCCCTGCGGGGTGTTGTGCGCTCATCAGCTCAGCTCCCTCCGAATCGTTCTGTCCGCACGCGCCCCGGGTCGTGACCCGAGGCGACGAGCGCATCGGCGACGGCCTCGACGAAGCCCGTGGGACCGCACACGAAGATCAGCGGGTTCATCGACGGCGACCACACCGCGTCGGCCAGGAGGTCGGCATCGACGCGGCCCGTCCGGCCGTTCCAGCCGTCCGGCGCTGTACGCGTGTACACCCAGGTGGTCGTGACCCCCCGATCCTCGAAAGCCGAGATCTCCTCGGCGTAGAGCGCGTCTCCGGCGGAACGCACCGAGTAGAGCAGCCGCATCGGTGAGACGGAAGCGGATGCGGCGATGCGGGCGCGAGCGATCGCGACCAGGGGCACGACGCCCGATCCGCCGGCGATCAGCTGTACCGGCGACGGGTCGTCGGCGCGCCAGACGAAGTACGCTCCGAGCGGACCCTTCACCTCGAGTTCGTCTCCGGCGCGCACCTCGCGGACCAGATACGGCGAGACCTCGCCGTCCGGGATCTCGTCGACCGCGAGCTCGACCCTCGCCCCGCCACCCGAGGAGGCGAGGGAGTACGACCTCTCCGCCTGGTAGCCGTCCTCGGCGGTGAGCCGCACATCCAGGTGCTGACCCGGGAGATTCCCCGGCCATCCCGGAACGTCGAGCATGAGCACCCGGGCGTGCGGCGTGGTCGGCGTCACCGACACCACGCGCGCCGGGAGCCATGCGGAAACGGTCACCAGTAGCGTTCCTCGCTCCACGGATCCCCGTGCATGTTGTAGCCGTTCTGCTCCCAGAAGCCCGGTTCGTCGCGCTTGTGCATGACGATCCCGCGAACCCACTTCGCCGACTTCCAGAAGTAGAGGTGGGGGACCAGAAGGCGCGCCGGGCCGCCGTGCTCCGGCGTCAGCGGCGCCCCGTCGAACTCGAAGGCGATCCACGCCTTGCCGCCCACCAGGTCGGCCATCGGCACGTTGGTGGTGTATCCGCCGTAGGAGTGGATCATGGCGTAGACGTGGTCGGTGTCGACGTCGGCGAACACACGGTCCAGCGACACTCCGCGCCACGTCGTGTCGAGCTTGGACCATCGCGTGACGCAGTGGATGTCTGTGTTCACCGTCTCGACCCCGAGGGCGTGGAACTCCTCCCACGTCCACCGGGTGACGACGTCTTTCTCGGTTCGCAGCGAGAAAGCCCATTCCTGCGTACTCACGCGCGGTGTCGGCCCCGCCGACAGCACGGGGAAGTCCTCGGTCAGGTACTGCCCCGGCGGCAGGCGAGGATCGGCCTCTCGCCGTCGAGAGCCGAAACCGCGGGAGATGATGGCCATCGTCGGGCCTTTCCTGAAGCTGTCGGAGACGCGATGCGATCAGCGTACGCCGCAGGCCGGCCGTCGCACCATGATGCCCGTGCGACCGTCCGGTGGGATCAGAGTCCGAGGATGCCCTTCAGCCGACGCGCGTTGCGCACCGCATGTCCCTCGCCGTCGTTGTTGAAGTAGGCGACGACGGAATGCCCGCCATCGCGCCACTCGGTGATCCGCGCGGCCCACCAGTGCAGGTCGTCGTCGCTGTAGCTCCCGGCGTAGAGGTGCTCGTGGTCCGGCCCGTGCAGCCGCACGTAGACGGTCTCGGCCGTGGCGCGCAGGACACACGGCAGGTGCGCCCCGCTCATCACGCAGGAGGCCGCACCGTGTGATTCGAGCAGGCGGTACACCGCCTCGTCATCCCACGACGGGTGCCTCAGCTCGACGGCGACGGGAACCCCACGCGGCATGGCCTCGAGCGCACGGGCCAGGCGCTCGTCGTTCCGCTCGAAGTCCGGTGGCAACTGGAACAGGAGGAAGCCGGCGGCGTCGCCGAGAGCGTCGAGCCCGTCGCCGATCCGACGACCCCATTCGTCGGGGTCGCGCAGCTTGCGGGCGTGAGTCAGACCGCGCGGCGCCTTGACCGCCATGAGGAACCCGGGCGGCACCCGCTCGCGCCAACCCTCGAACACCGAGGCGCGTGGCCACCGGTAGAAGCTGCCGTTGAGCTCGACGGTGTCGAACTCGGCCACGTAGGCCTCGAGCCGCTTCGTGTAGGCGCCGGGCGGATACAGCACGTCCTTCCAATGGTCGTAGCTCCATCCCGACGTCCCGATCCTCACCTCGCCGGGCGTCATGCGTCTCATCCGTTCCTCTTCCGTCGAACCCGTCGTGGCGGGTCATCCCTCAACGCGGTTCCGATGTCGGAGAATCGCGCCGAGGTCGGAGGATGCGGCCAAAATCCTCCGACGTTGGGCCGATTCTCCGACATCGACGCGTGCCGGGAGGAAGGGCTGAGCGTCACGGCCGCAGCACGACCTTGATGCACCCATCCGCCTTCTTCTGGAACGTCTCGTAGAGCGAGGGAGCGTCTTCGAGCGATGCGTGGTGGGTGACGAGGTCGTCGATCCCCAAGGGGTCGGCGGCGTCCTCGACGAGCGGCATGATGTCGTCGATCCAGCGCTTGACGTTGCACTGCCCCATCCGCAGGCTCAGCTGCTTGTCGAACATCGTCTTCATCGGCAGCACGTCGGCATCGCCGCCGTAGACGCCGCTGATCGACAGGGTGCCGCCGCGGCGCACCATGTCGATGCCGGAATACACCGCCGCCAGGCGATCGACACCCGCCTTGTCCATGACGGGCCGGGTGACCGCGTCGGGCAGGTGGCCGAGGGCGTGGTGGGCGGCTCGGATGAACGGTGCGCCGTGCGCCTCCATGCCGACGGCGTCGATGACGGCATCCGCCCCGCGCCCGGCGGTCTCGCTGAGCACCCGCTCAACCGCGTCGTCGTCGCTGTGCGCCTCGACCCCGTGCCGGGCCGCCATGTCGCGCCGTTCGGCGACGGGGTCGATCCCGATGACCCGAAAGCCCCGGTGCGCACCGATCCGGGCAGCGAACTGCCCCACCGGGCCGAGCCCCAGCACCGCGAGGGTTCCCCCGTCCGGCACGCTCGCATAGTCGACGCCCTGCCAGGCCGTGGGGAGGATATCGCTGAGGAACAGGTATCGGTCATCGGGCAGGTCCGCGCCGACGGGCACCGTGTTGTAGTCGGCCAGCGGAACGCGCAGCAGCTCGGCCTGACCCCCGGGAACCTGACCGTAGAGCTTGGTGTAGCCGAACAGCGAAGCACCGGTGCCGTACTCGGTCACCTGCGTCGTCTCGCACTGCGACTGCAGCCCGCGGCGGCACATGAAGCATTCACCGCACGAGATGTTGAACGGGATGACGACCCGCTGGCCGGGCGACAGGTTCGTCACCGCGGCGCCGACCTCTTCGACGATGCCCATGGGCTCGTGGCCGAGCACATCGCCCGGATCGATGAACGGACCGAAGATCTCGTAGAGATGCAGGTCGGATCCGCAGATCGCCGTGGACGTGATGCGGACGATCGCGTCGGTCGGCTCCTCGATCCGCGGGTCGGGCACCGTCTCCACCGAGACGTTCCGCCGGCCCTGCCAGGTCAATGCGCGCATGTCGATCCTCTCGTCGTGTCTGACCAGTCCAGTCGAACCGCCCGCGCGGGCTGTTGCGAGGGGGTTGACATCACACCCGCGGCGGAGGGTGGCGGCATGATCGCGCACCGGGCAGTCTGGAGGCTCACCCACCCGAGGAGAACCTGCATGACCGACACGGCCGCTCGTCCCGACGATGTCTCCCGCACCGAACTCAACCCGCTCTTCGCCCGCGACGGCGAGGCGACGGACTTCCCGATCGACCGCCTTCCCGACGGCGAGTCCCTCCCCGACACGGCGTATCAGGTCGTGCACGACGAGTCGATGCTCGATGGGAACGCGCGCCTGAACCTCGCGACATTCGTCGGCACGTGGATGGATGCATCGGCGGAGAAGCTCTACAAGGAGTCCGCCGACAAGAACATGATCGACAAGGACGAGTATCCGCAGACCGCGGAGATCGAGTCGCGGTGCTGGAAGATGATCGCGAACCTGTGGAACGTGCCCGACGCGGACGACGCGATCGGCACATCCACCATCGGCTCCAGCGAGGCGTGCATGCTCGGCGGACTCGCCCTGAAGCGCCGCTGGCAGCACGCGCGACGCGCGAAGGGACTGCCCACCGACAAGCCCAACCTGGTGCTGTCGTCGGCCGTGCAAGTGTGCTGGGAGAAGTTCTGCAACTACTGGGACGTGGAGCCCCGATACGTGCCCATCTCCCGCGAGCACAAGGTGCTCGACGGACACGACCTGGCCGACTACGTCGACGAGAACACGATCGGCGTCGTCGCGATCATGGGTGTGACCTACACCGGCATGTACGAGCCGGTTGCCGAGATCGCGAAGGCCCTCGATGCGATTCAGGCCTCGACCGGGCTCGATGTCAAGATCCACGTCGACGGCGCCTCGGGCGGGATGATCGCCCCGTTCCTCCAGCCCGACCTGGAGTGGGACTTCCGCGTCGAGCGCGTCGTGTCCATCAGCACGTCCGCTCACAAGTACGGCCTGGTCTATCCGGGTCTCGGCTGGGTCGTGTGGCGCTCGGTCTCCGACCTTCCCGAGGACCTCGTCTTCGACGTCACCTACCTCGGCGGCCACATGCCGACCTTCGCGCTGAACTTCTCCCGACCGGGGGCCCAGGTTCTGCTGCAGTACTACCTGTTCCTGCGTCTCGGGCGGGATGGCTACCGCCGCGTGCAGCAGGCCTCCCAGGATGTCGCGGTGTACCTGGCGACCGAGATCGGCAAGATGGACGCGTTCGAGCTGTGGAACGACGGCACCGACATTCCGGTGTTCGCCTGGCAGCAGGCCGACGGCCACACCGACACCTGGAACCTCTACCACCTGTCCGAGCGGCTGCGCCTCAAGGGATGGCTCGTGCCCGCCTACCCCATGCCCGACGGCCTCGGCGATCTCGTCGTGCAGCGCATCGTCGTGCGCAACGGCCTCTCGCACAGCCTCGCCGACGCGCTCCTGCGCGACATCCGGGAAGCCGTCGATCACCTCCACCGCCTCGAGACTCCAATGCCGGTGGAGGGCCAGACGACCACTTTCACGCACTGAGCCGGGCCGCCGCCGCTCGGTGTCGCACGCCGCGCGTAGATTGCGCGCGTGACCAGTGCGACACCGGGCCGTGCGATGCGGGCGGCGCCGGGTGCGATGCCGGGGCCGTGCCTCCTGTGCGGCGGCACCCGCGGCACCCGGGCCGACGACGGATGGCGGTGCGCGGTGTGCCTGTGGCGTTACGGCGACGCACCCGACGCCGACCTCCCGCCGCCGCGGGTCGACGTGGTCTACTACCTGCGGTTCGACGCGAGGGTGAAGATCGGCACGTCCGCCCGTCCCCGGCAGCGGCTGGCAGCGATCCGGCACGACGAACTCCTCGCCTTCGAACCGGGTGATCGCGCCCGCGAACGCGAGCGCCACATCCGGTTCGCCGCCCTGCGAGAAGGGGGCGAGTGGTTCCGCGCCGACCGCGACCTGCTGTCCTTCGTCGCCGACCTGCGCGGTGACACCGACCCGTGGCATGCGTATGCGCGCTGGATCGGCGACGCGTATCGGGCCCGAGGATGAGACCGACGTGGTGGACTGGACGCATGGCCTCCTCCACACCCACCCCCGTCGCCCTCGTCACCGGCGCCTCGTCCGGCATCGGCCTCGCCACCGCCCTCGCCCTCCTCGAGAGGGGCTGGGCCGTCTACGGTGGCGCGCGCCGCGTCGACCGGATGGGCGCCATCAGCGACGCCGGCGGAACAACGATCGAGCTCGACGTGACCGACGAGGCGTCGACGACGGCCGCGGTCGACCGCATCCTCGGCGAGCGCGGCCGCATCGACGTGCTGGTGAACAACGCCGGCTACGGCTCCTACGGGGCCCTCGAAGACGTTCCGCTCGACGAAGCGCGGCGGCAGTTCGACGTCAACATCTTCGGCCTGGCCCGCCTGACCCAGCTCGTGCTGCCGACGATGCGCCAGCTCGGTCGCGGGCGCATCATCAACATCTCCTCGATCGGCGCGCACATCTACGAGCCCCTGGGCAGCTGGTACCACGCCACCAAGTTCGCCGTCGAGGGGCTCAGCGACTCCCTGCGCCTGGAACTGGCACCGCACGGCATCGACGTCGTGATCGTGCAGCCGGGCCCGGTGCGCACCGAGTGGAACACCATCTCCCGCGAGAGCCTCCTCGAGCACTCCGGCGATGGCGCGTATGCGGGGCAGGCCCAGCGGATGTACGCGAACTACACGCGCGTCGACGAGGGACCGATGTCGGCCTCGCCCGAGGACGTCGCCCGGACGATCGTGACGGCCGTGACCACGAGCCGCCCACGCAGCCGCTACGCGGTCCCGTTCTCGGCGGGACTCATCGTGAGACTGCGGCGTACGCTTCCCGACCGGGTCATGGATGCGATCCTCTCCCGGATGGCGTGAGGACGACCCGATGACTCGCTCACTCGACTCCCTGTCCGCCGACGGCCAGGCCTTCCTTGCCGACTACCACCTCGCCACCCTGTCGACCATGGCCAAGGACGGCGGCATCCACGTCGTCGCGGTCGGCTACACCGTGCACGAGGGCGTGGTGCGGATCATCACCTCCGACGGCAGCCAGAAGGTGCGCAACATCGAACGCGATTCCCGGGCGAGCGTGGGTCAGGTGGCGGGGCCGCAGTGGATGTCGATCGCCGGCCAAGCCGTGATCGAGCGCGACGCCGATGCCGTCGCGCTGGCTGAGCGTCTCTACGGCCTGCGGTATCGCACGCCGCGCCCCAACCCGCAGCGCGTGGTCATCCGACTCACCCCCGACCGCGTCCTGGGTTCGGCGCCGCTCTTCACCGCCTGACCGCGCCCGTCGGCCCCGGCAGGCAGAAGTGCCGAACGCGCCGAGACACCCCGAACCGCGCGAGACACGCCGCGATGCGTGGTGTTTCGCGCGGTTCGGCGTTTCTCGTGCGGCCTCGGTCAGCGAAGGCGCTCGGGACGGAATCCGTATCCGACGATGCGCGCGGCGAGCGGCCGCAGCAGCGGCAGCGCGAGGCGCATCGCGATGCGCTGCCGGCGGGTCGGCGGGTCATCCAGGATCTTCACGCCCCGGCCGGTCGCGATCCGGGCGTGCACGGCACGCTGGATGCGCTGCATCATCGCCGTCGGACGCTCACGCCGACCCTGCACCGCAGCCGCCGCGCGGTCGATCACCGATTCCGCGCCGGATCGGAGGGCGGGTGCCAGCAGGCGCGCGGCGGCCACGGCGTCCTGCACGGCGTAGTTGATGCCCACGCCGAACGCGGGAGACATCGCATGCGCCGCGTCGCCGATCAGCAGGGCACCGGGCGTGTGCCACCGGTCGAGACGGTTGATCTGCACCGAGAGCAGCTTGACGTTCTCGAACGAGCCCAGTTCGGCCGCCTGGGCGGCCAGTCGCGGCACGGCGCGCGCGATCCGCGCCCGGAAGGCGTCGATCCCCTCCGCACGGAGCGCGTCGAAGGACCCCTTCGGGATGAGCATGCCGCTCTGCAGGTATCCCGGCCGGGGAAACGTCACGAGCATCGTCTCCTCGCTGATCCACGCCAGCGTGTCGGGCAGAGGCGTCGGTGGTTCCGGCAGCCGGAACCAGGCCACATCGGCCGGTACGCCATAGTCCCGCGGCTGCATCCCGAGCGCCTCGCGCACCGTCGAATCGCGACCGTCGGCGGCCACGGTCAGCGAAGCCTCGACCCCGAGGTCGCCTTCGGCCGTGCGCGCGTGCACGCCGGAGACCCGGCCATCCGCATCTCGGCGCACGCCCGTGACCTCCGCCCCCATGATCAGGTGGAACGACGGATGCTGCCTCCCGGCCTCGGCGAGCATGTCGAGCAGGTCCCACTGCGGCATGAGGGTGAGGAAGCGGTTCGGCTTCGGCAGCGAGGTGAAGTCGATCGCGTGCACCCGCACGCCGTTGACCACCGCGTCGAGCTTCGGCAGCGGCTTGTGCGCGATGGTGTCGAACGCCGAGCGCAGGCCGAGGTCGTCGATCAGGTTCAGCGTCGAGGGATGGACGGTGTCACCGCGGAAGTCGCGGAAGAAGTCGTCGTGCTTCTCGAGCACGACGACATCCACTCGCTCGCGGGCGAGCAGCAATCCGAGCAGGACACCTGCCGGTCCCCCGCCGGCGATGCACACCTGCGTGCGGAGCGTCATGCCGCCACGCTATCGCGAGGGCGCCATCGGGGTAAGGCAGCGTCACTACGATCGACGGGTGAGCGAAACGACACCACGGGCCTGCATCCTCGCCATCGACCTGGGCGGCACCAAGGTGGAGGCGGCGCTCGTCCGCGACGGTGTCGTCCTCGAGGGCACTCGCCACCGCACTCCGACCGGGCGAGCCGCCGATGCCACCGCCCTGACCGCGGCTGTGCGGGAGACCGTCGATCGCACGCTCGCCTCGGCGCCCGCGGATGCGCGTGTCGTCGGCGCCGGCATCGGCAGCGCAGGTCCCCTCGATCGCGACGCGGGCACCATCTCACCCCTGAACCTGCCCGTGACGGATTTCCCCCTCGCGGCCGTCGTCGCAGACGTCGTCGGCGACGACGTGCCGGTCACCCTCGCCCTCGACGGCACGTGCATCGCCCTGGCGGAGGCCCGCTACGGCGCAGCTCGCGATGCCGACAGCAGCGTGTGCATGGTGGTCTCGACCGGCGTCGGCGGCGGCATCGTGCTGGGTGGGCGGATGCTCGCCGGCGACAGCGGCAACGCGGGCCACATCGGCCAGGTGCGTCTCACGCCGAGCCGGTCGGTCACCAGCGCGCGCGAAGACACGCTCGAGGAGATCGCCTCGGGCCCGGCATCGGTGCGCTGGGCCCGCACCCAGGGCTGGACCGGCGAGACGGGCGAAGACCTCTCCCGGGACGCCGCAGCGGGTGACGAGACCGCGCGCGCCGCGATCGTGCGATCGGCGACCGCGGTCGGTCAGGCGATCGCGAGCGTGGGCGCCCTGCTGGATGTGCGCCGCTATGTCATCGGCGGGGGCTTCTCGTTCGTGAGCGACGATTACGTGCACCTGGTGCAGGATGCGGCGCGCGCCGCCGCCGTGCTGCCGGCATCGCGAGCGAGCGAGGTCGTGCGGGCCGAGCTCGGCGGCGACGCACCGCTCGTGGGCGCCGCCTGTCTCGCAACGCCGTGACTCCGCGCCACGGTCAGCCGAGGGTGCGCTCCAGCGCCGTGGTGATGTCGGCGACGAGATCATCGACGTCTTCGAGACCCACTGAGAGCCGCAGGTGCCCGAAGCGCCGGAACGCCTCGGGGTAGTTCTCCGCGCCGCCTCGCGTCTCGGTGCCCACGTGCACGATCAGCGACTCGTCGTGCCCGAGGGAGAACGCCGAGGTGATGACGCCCAGCTGCGACACGAACGTGTTCTGCAGGTCGGCGTCGCCGTCGAGCGCGAACGCGAGCATGCCGCCGTAGCCGCGCCCGACGAACTGCCGGGTCGCGACCTCGTGGTCGGGGTGGTTGCTGAGACCCGGATAGGCCACGAACGCGATGCGCGGATCCGCGTCGAGCAGCCGGGCGATGGTCGTCGCGGAGGCGAAGTGCTGCTGCAGGCGCAGGGGCAGCGTCACCGATCCGCGCAGGATCAGCCAGGCGTTGAACGGCGAGATCACCCCGCCCACGTCGACCAGCGCATCCCGCCTGACGCGGTCGACGAGCCCGGCGTCGCCGATGACCGCACCGCCGAGGGCGTCACCGTGGCCGTTGATGTACTTCGTGAGGGAGTGGATGACGAGGTCGGCCCCGTCGTAGAGCGGCCGGTAGAACGGGGGCGGGGTGAAGGTGCTGTCGACCGTGAAGATCGCGCCCACCTCGTGCGCGATATCGGCGAGACCCCGGATGTCGGCGACCTGCGTGGTGGGGTTGGCGATGGTCTCGACGTGGATCATGCGCGTCTCGGGCCGCAGCGCCGCCCGGACCGCAGCGGGATCGGACACGTCGACGAAGGTCGCCTCGATGCCGTACCGCTCCGGCAGCAGCTCGCTGAACAGGCGCCACACGGCCTCGTATCCCACGTCGGAGACGACGACGTGATCGCCGCTCTTCAGGAGGGTGAAGAACACCGCGTGCAGTGCCGCGACCCCCGAGGCGAACACCGTCGCCGCCTCGCCGCCCTCCATCGCGGCGAGCTTGCGCTCGAGCGCGATCTGGTTGACGCCGCCGTTCCGGGTGTAGACGAGCCCCTCGGTGTCGGACCAGTCGATGGTCGAGGGATCCTCCGGGAGCACGTAGGAGTTCGCCATCACGAGAGGCGTCCGCAGTGCGCCGGTGCCGGGGTCGGGCGCGTTGCCGCCGTGCACCGCCCACGTGGCGTCGCGCACGGAATCGGGATCGCTGCGGTTCGGACGGATCGTCATCCCCCGATCCTGCCGTCGGCTCCCGATGGTGTCCACACGACCGCGTGCAGCGGCGACCGTTGACGCCGGGCGCTCGGCTGGGTACGTTCAGGCGGCACAACGAGAGGATGTCCCATGATCGAATCCGCACCGTGGCTGACGGTGATCCCTCCGGTCGTGGCGATCGTCCTCGCGATCGTCACGAAGAAGGTGATGATCAGCCTGGGCGCCGGCGTTCTCGTCGCCGCGCTGCTCATCGCCGAGTTCGATCCCCTGCGCACGCTCGCGCTCGTATGGGAATCCTTCGCGGTGCTGTTCTGGGAGGACGGCGCCCTCAACACCTGGTACATCTACATCCTGCTGTTCATCGTTCTCCTCGGGGTGATCGCGGCCTTCATCCTCATGTCCGGCGGCACCCAGGCGTTCGCCGATTGGGCCGTGAAGCGCATCCGCACCCGCCGCGGTGGGCAGATCCTGCCTGCGATCCTCGGCATCGTCATCTTCATCGACGACTACTTCAACGCCCTTGCGGTCGGCCAGATCAGCCGGCCCGTCACCGATCAGCACCGCATCTCGAGGGCGAAGCTCGCGTACATCGTCGACTCGACGTCGGCGCCCATCGCGGTGCTCGCCCCGTTCTCCAGCTGGGGCGCCTACATCATCGGCATCCTCGCCCCGATCGTCGCCGCCTCGACCCTCAGCATCAGCAGCGTGGAGGCGTTCCTCGGCGCCGCGGCATCGAACTACTACGCGATCGCGGCCGCCCTGCTGGTGTGGCTGGTCATCGTCTTTCGCGCGGACTTCGGCGCAATGCGCCGTGAGGAGCGGCGCGCTCTCGTCGAGGGGCGCCCGTACGCGGACGGCGAGGTGATCCCGGGTCAGCTCACCGACAACCTCCCGGTGCACCGCCCGGGCGCCAAGCGGGCGATCATCGTGCCGTTCGCCGCGCTCGTGGTCGGCGTCTTCGCGGGGATCGTATGGACCGGATACTCCGCATCGGGATTGTGGGCGCCGGTGGACATCCTGGCCTCGACCGACACGAGCCTCGCGCTCATCTACGGCGGCATCCTGGGGCTCGCGTGCGCGATCTACTACTACGTGCGCTATACGACCGACAATCCCCGCTTCGGCTGGAGCAGCTTCGGGCAGGGATGGCTCGGCGGCCTCAAGGCGATGTCTCCGGCGATCGGCATCCTCATCCTGGCGTGGATGCTCGGCGGTCTCATCGACATGCTGGGCACGGGTGCATATCTCGGTGAACTCGTCGAGGCGTCCGACGTGCCGCCGGCCTGGCTCATCCCGATCGTGTTCCTGCTCGCCGCGGCGATGGCCTTCTCGACGGGCACGTCGTGGGGATCGTTCGGGCTCCTGCTGCCGATCGTCGGCGGCATCGCCAACGCGGTGGATGCGCCGGAGCTGCTGCTGCCCATGCTCGGCGCCGTGCTGGCCGGTGCGGTCGCGGGCGACCACAGCTCCCCCATCTCCGACACGACGATCCTGTCCTCGACCGGAGCCGGCTGCAACGTGATCACCCACGTCGTCACGCAGCTGCCGTTCGTGGCCGTCGCCGCCGTCTCGGCGCTGCTCGGCTACGTCGTGCTCGCCGCGACGACGCTGGTGTGGCTCGGGCTGATCGTCACCGTCGCGGCCCTGGCCGGCGGCGTCCTCGCGATCCGCGCGATCAGGAAGCCTGTGGAAGAGGAAGCGGCTGCCCGGCCCGACGAGGCTCAGCCAGCTTGACCAGCACGACGCCGACGAGCACGAGCGCGCCGCCGACGACCTGAACCGCCCGCGGGGCCTCACCGAGCAGCAGCCACGCCAGCAGCGCTGCCGCGAGCACCTCGGTGAGCCCCACGAATGACGCGAGGCGGGCGCCGAGGCGCCGCGCGGCGGCGATGCCGCTGACGTACGACACTGCCCCGGTGACCACGCCGAGCACCAGCACCACACCCCACCAGGGCGCGGAGAAGAAGGCGAACTCCACCATGCCGGTGCCGACACCCATCGGCAGGATGCCGGCGCCGGCCGCGACGGCGAGGATCACCACGGCGACCAGAAGGCCCCCCGCGGCGAGGGTGACCGGCGGGAGGCCGTGCGCGTCGTCGCCCGAGACGAGGTAGTAGACCGCGAGCCCGACCATCGCCCCGAGCGCCCACGCGACGCCGCCGATGCTGACGGACACGCCGCCGAGGACGCCGAGCAGAAGGAGCAGGCCGACCGCCGCGACCACCGCTCCCGCCAGCGTCAGAGACGTGGGTCGCTGCCCACGTCGCAACCACAGCCACAGCACCACCGCGACGGGCGCGGTGTACTCCACCAGGAGCGCCACCCCCACGTCCATCTGCGCCACGGCGAAGAAGAAGCACAGCTGAGCGCCCGCGACGGCGAACAGCCCGTACAGGAGCACGGTCGGCAGCGCGCGGCGCACCGTTCCCCACCGGCCACGGAGGGCCATCGCGCCCGGGATCGCGAGCAGGGCCGCGGCGATCGCCACGCGCGCGAGCGTCGCAGAACCCGCGGTCCAGCCGATCTCGAGGAGCCCCTTTCCGAGGCTCCCCGACAACCCGAACGCAACCGCGGCGACGAGGGCGAAGGCCATGCCGCCGGCCGCGGTCCCCACGCGGGTGTCATGTGCGAAGGAGCTCATGGCTCATGACACTACGATCACTGTTGGTAATGTGTCAACATGACGTTCGCTCCTGACACGGTCGAAGCGCTGGAGTCGTCGGTGCACCTGGCGAACTCCGCGCTCGCTCCCGACACGCTCACGACGATCGAGGCGCTGCAGGAGTTCTACGTGCGCTTCGCCTACACCGGCGCCGCCCCCACCGCGGCCGACCTCGAGCCGGTCCGCGCGATCCGCCCCCGGCTGCGTGCGCTGTTCGTCGCCGACCGCGACGATGCGGTCACCCTCGTGAACGCGATCCTCGCCGAGCAGGGCGCCGTGCCGCAGCTCACCCGGCATGGCGATACCGACTGGCACATCCACGCCACGACCGATGACCGCCCGATCCACGAGCGGATCCTCGTGGAGACGGCGATGGCCATGATCGACGTCATCCGCGCCGACGAGACGAGCCGGTTCGGCCGGTGCGCCGCAGAGGACTGCGACGGCGTCGTGATCGACCTGTCGCGCAACCGGTCGCGTAAGTACTGCTCGACCGCGTGCACGAACCGCGAGGCGGTCGCCGCCTACCGCGCGCGCCGGCGGGCCTGAGCGACCCGGCGGCCCAGGACGGCGCGCGTCACTCGTCGGCGGTCTCCTGCTTGCCGCGCATGACCAGCTGCGGATCGGGTTCACCGATCACGTCGTGATCCTTGCCCTCGTAGTCGAACTGATTGAGGAAGAACCGCATCGCGTTCAGCCGCGCTCGCTTCTTGTCGTTGGAGCGCACGATCGTCCACGGTGCGTGCTTCTTGTCGGTGCGGCGGAACATCTCCTCTTTCGCGGCGGTGTAGTCCTCCCACCGGTCGAGCGAGGCGATGTCCATCGGCGACAGCTTCCACTGGCGCACCGGATCGAGCTGACGCATGGCGAAGCGGGTGCGCTGCTCGGTGCGCGAGACGGAGAACCAGAACTTCGTGAGGTGGATGCCGCTGTCGATCAGCATCTTCTCGAAGGTCGGCGCCTGATCCATGAAGGTCTCGTACTCCTCGTCGGAGCAGAAGCCCATGACGCGTTCGACGCCGGCACGGTTGTACCAGGAGCGGTCGAACATGACGATCTCACCCGCGCTCGGAAAGTGCTTCGCGTAGCGCTGGAAGTACCACTGGCCCTGCTCGCGCTCAGTCGGCTTCGTGAGGGCGACCACCCGCGAGGAGCGGGGGTTCAGGTGCTCGGTGAAGCGCTTGATGGTGCCGCCCTTGCCCGCCGCGTCACGCCCCTCGAAGAGGATCATGGCGCGTCCGCCGGTGTCTTCGAGCCAGTACTGGAACTTCAACAGCTCCACCTGCAGCCGGTACTTCTCGATCTCGTACTCGTCGCGATCCATGCGCTCGGCGTAGGGATAGCCCTCCTGCCACGTGTAGACCGGATTCCCCTCGGGATCGATCAGGTCCGGGTCGGGTGTGTGCCCGTTCGCGACGGAGTAGCCGCTCTCGCGGAGGTGCTCGATGTACTCGCGCAGGCTCTGGGTCCGCAGGTCTTCCATGATTCGGGATCCTGTCAACGTGTCGTGGCGAACGGGTTAACGACATCTTGCCGCCCGGCGGAGCGCGTCGGCGGCGCTCCGTGACGAGGATGAGGCCTCCAGCGCCCTCCATGACGACATAATTCGCCACCCGCGTCCGGTGACGGCTTATTTTCGTCGTCATGACCGACTCCCCCGTTCCCGTCCTCGAACTTTCCCTGCTGGACGACGGCCCCGAAGCCGCCGACCGCTTCCGCGCCGAGCTGCGTCGCGCCACCCACGAGGTGGGCTTCTTCAGCCTCGTCGGACACGGCATCCCCGACGAGCTGCAGGAGCGCCTGCTGACGACCTCTCGTGCGTTCTTCGCCCTGCCCGACGAGGCCAAGCTCGAGATCGAGAACCTCACCTCACCGCACTTCCGCGGGTACGCCCGCCTCGGCGGCGAGCTGACGCAGGGTCAGGTCGACTGGCGCGAGCAGATCGACATCGGTCCCGGTCGTGAGCCGATCGAGCGCGGCCCGGAGGACCCGGCCTACGTCGTCCTCGAAGGACCGAATCTGTGGCCGAGCGCGCTCCCCGAGCTGCGCGAGGTGGTCGAGGAGTGGTCCGAGACGCTCACCGCGATCGGGCGCCGCCTGCTCGAGGCGTGGGCGCAGTCACTCGGCGCGGAGCCGCACACCCTGCTGGACCTCTTCGCCGAGGACCCGCAGACCCACCTCAAGATCGTTCGCTACCCGGGCGTGCCGGACGACGCGCCCTCTCGCCAGGGCGTCGGCAAGCACAAGGATGCCGGCGTGCTGACGCTGCTGTGGATCGAGCCGGGCGCCGGCGGGCTCCAGGTGGAGTACGAGGGGGAATGGCACGACGTGCCCCCGGTCGAGGGCGCCCTCATCGTCAACATCGGGGAGCTGCTGGAGTGGGCGACCGACGGATACCTGCGCGCGACGGTGCACCGGGTCATCGCTCCCGCCGAAGGCACCGAGCGCATATCGGTGCCCCTGTTCTTCAACCCCGCGCTCGCGGTGCAGATGCCCCGTCTCGACATCGACGAGCAGTACCGGTCGACCTCCCGCGGCATCGAGCAGGACCCCGACAACGTCATCCACGGCACGTACGGCGAGAACCAGCTGAAGTCGCGGCTGCGCGCCCACCCCGACGTGGCGGCCATCCACCACCCGGAGCTCCTCGAGGAGTCCCGCAAGGCCTGAGGACGTCGCGACAGAGTTCGTTCAGACGTATCGACCCAAGGGCGCGCCCGTGCTGCGCGCCCTCGACGGACTCGACCTGTCCGTCCCCGAGGGGACCGTCGCGGCCCTCCTCGGTCCCAACGGCGCCGGCAAGACGACGACCGTGAAGGTGCTCACCACCCTGATACGGCCCGATTCCGGCTCAGCCACGATCGACGGGGTCGACGTGCTCGCCGACCCCCAGGCGATCCGGCGCAGGAGCGGCGCGAGCGGCCAGTACGCCGCCGTCGACGAGAACCTGACCGGGTTCGAGAATCTGCTGATGGTCGGTCTGCTCTACCACCTGGGGCGCCGTGAAGCGACGCGTCGCGCCCGGGAGCTCATCGAGCTGTTCGACCTGGTCGAGGCGCAGAACCGTCCCGTCAAGGGGTTCTCCGGCGGCATGCGGCGTCGCATCGACCTCGCCGGCGCCCTCGTGATCAATCCACCCGTGCTCTTCCTCGACGAACCGACGACGGGGCTCGATCCCCGCAGTCGCCTGGCCCTGTGGGATGTCATCGAGTCCCTCGTCGACGGCGGCACCACGGTGCTGCTGACCATGCAGTACCTCGAGGAGGCCGACCGCCTCGCCGACTCGATCTCGATCATCGACGCCGGCCGCGTGATCGCCGAGGGCACCGCCGACCAGCTCAAGGCCTCCGTCGGCGGACAGCGCGTCGCCGTCACGGTGGTCGACGACGCCCAGGTGGCGCCGGCACGCGAGATCCTGCAGCGCTACGGCACGGGCCCGGTCGCGACCGACGGCGATCGCACGGTCGTCGCACCCGTCGCCGACGGCGCGGAGGCCCTCGCGCGCATCATGGCCGACGCGGCCGACGCCGGCATCGCCCTGCACGACGCCGGGATGCGGCGCCCCACGCTCGATGACGTCTTCCTGCAGCTGACCGGTCATGCCGCCGATGGTGACGACGAGGAGACGGCGGCATGACCACCACCGGCCACGGCACCGGGCACGGCACCGAACGCCCGGCTCGCAGCACCCTCGAGCCGCTGCCCGGCTCACCGCTGTCGCGTTTCCTCTCCGACGGCTATGTCGCGACCTGGCGCAACATCAAGAAGATCGTGCGCGTCCCCGACATCCTCGTGTTCACGCTCATCCAGCCGATCATGTTCGTCCTGCTGTTCACCTTCGTGTTCGGATCGTCCATCGACGTTCCGGGCGAGGACTACACGTCGTTCCTCATGGCCGGCATCTTCGCGCAGACGATCGTCTTCGGTTCCACGTACTCCGGCTCCGCGATGGCGCAGGACCTGAAAGACGGCATCATCGACAGGTTCCGCACCCTGCCGATGAACCCGTCGGCGGTGCTCATCGGCCGCACGCTCGGCGATCTCGTCATCAACGTGCTCTCGCTCGTGGTCATGATGCTCACCGGACTCGCGGTCGGATGGCGCGTCGAGTCCTCGGCGGCGGACTTCGCGATCGGCGTCGGGCTGCTGGCTCTGTTCTCCTACGCGTTCTCGTGGGTGATGGCCTTCCTCGGCATCCTGGTGCGCAGCCCCGAGGTCATCAACAATGCGTCCTTCCTCATCCTCTTCCCGGCCACCTTCATCTCCAACGCCTTCGTCCCCAGCGAGAACCTCCCGGGCCCGCTGCGCATCTTCGCCGAGTGGAACCCGGTCTCCGCGCTCGTGCAGGCGGTCCGCGAGCTGTTCGGCAACGCGCCGACCAGCGCGGCCTCGACCGGCTCGTGGCCCCTGGAGCATCCGGTCGTGTACGTGCTGATCTTCACAGCGGGCATGTTCCTGGTGTTCGTGCCACTCTCGGTGCGCCGGTTCCAGTCCCTGGACCGCTGAGATGCGATGTGTCGTCATGTGACGACACCGGTTCGCCAGGCGAGGCGCCGGCGTCGCAGAATAGCCGGGATGTTCTCGACGTGTCACTGTTGTCTGTAGCGCATACGCGCTTCTTCGACGACCCATCCTCCGCGCGACCGCGCGCGGACACGACACTCCAGGATCCCCCGTGCGCTACGCCGAATCGATCGCCGAGCTCATCGGCAACACCCCGCTGGTCCGCCTCACATCCGTGACCGAGGGCATCCGCGCCACCGTTCTCGCGAAGGTCGAGTACCTCAATCCGGGCGGCTCCGCGAAGGATCGGATCGCGCTCGCGATGGTCGACGAGGCTGAGCGCGCGGGGCTGCTGAAGCCCGGCGGCACCATCGTCGAACCGACCAGCGGCAATACCGGGGTCGCCCTGGCGATCGTCGCCCAGCAGCGCGGCTACCGCATGATCTGCGTCGTGCCCGACAAGTTCGCCGGCGACAAGGTCGCCACCCTGCGCGCCTATGGCGCCGAGATCGTCGAGGTCCCGACGGCGGTGCCGCCGGAGCACCCCGACTCCTACTACTCCGTCTCCGATCGACTCGCCCGGGATATCCCCGGCGCGTTCAAACCCGACCAGTTCTCCAACCCGGCCGCCCCCCGCAGTCACTACGAGACCACGGGGCCGGAGATCTGGCGCGACACCGACGGTCGGGTGACGCACTTCGTCGCCGGCGTCGGCACCGCGGGCACCATCTCGGGAACCGGCCGCTACCTGCACGAGGTCTCCGACGGCCGCGTGCAGATCATCGGCGCGGATCCGGTCGGCTCGATCTACTCCGGCGGCCCCGTGCACGGCTTCCTCGTGGAGGGGGTGGGCGAAGACTTCATCCCGCCGAATTTCGACCCCGACGCCGTCGACGGCTTCGAGCGCGTCTCCGACGCGGAATCGTTCGAGATGACGCGGCGCCTCGCCACCGAGGAGGGCCTGCTCGTCGGCGGCTCGAGCGGCATGGCCGTCGTCGCCGCCCTCCGCACCGCGCGCGACCTTCCGGAAGATGCCGTCGTCGTGGTGCTCCTGGCCGACGGCGGCCGCGGCTATCTCAACAAGCTCTTCGACGACTCGTGGCTCGCCGCCCACCTGCCGTCATCCGATGACACCGACCCCGAGGACACCCCATGAGCTCTCCCCTCGCCCGCGACTTCAACAGCCTCGCCGTGCACGCCGGTCAGGAGCCGGATGCCACCAGCGGCGCCGTGATCCCCCCGGTCCACTTCTCGTCGACGTTCGTGCAGGACGGCATCGGCAACCTGCGCGACGGCTACGACTACGGGCGCGCCGGCAACCCCACCCGCACGGCGCTGGAGCGGCAGCTCGCCGCGATCGAGGGCGCCGACTTCGGCCTGTCTTTCGCGTCGGGCCTCGCGGCGGAAGACGCGCTGCTGCGCGGGGTGCTGCGCCCGGGCGATGAGATCCTCCTCGGAAACGACGCCTACGGCGGAACGTATCGCCTGATCTCGAAGATCCTCGTCCCCTGGGGCGTGACGGTGCGCGTCGCCGACCTCAGCGACCCGAGCGCCGTCGAGCAGGCGCTGTCGGAGACGACCCCGAAGCTGGTCTGGGTGGAGACGCCGAGCAACCCGCTGCTGCGGGTCACCGACATCGCCGCGCTCGCGCGCTCCGCCCATGAGGTCGGCGCCCTGCTCGTCGTCGACAACACGTTCGCGACTCCGGCGCTGCAGCGTCCGCTCGCTCTCGGCGCCGACGTCGTGGTGCATTCGGCGACGAAGTACCTCGGGGGGCACTCGGATGTCGTCGGCGGCGCGATCATGACCTCCGACGCCGACATCCACGAGAAGACGAAGTTCCTGCAGTTCGCCGCCGGCGCCGTCTCGGGGCCGCTCGACGCCTGGCTCACCACGCGTGGCATCAAGACGCTCGGCATCCGCATGGAGCGCCACAGCACCAACGCCCAGCGCATCGCGGAGGCACTCGCCGGCGACCCGCGCGTGACTGCGGTGCACTACCCCGGACTGCCCTCGCATCCGGGCCACGACATCGCAGCGGGCCAGATGTCGGGGTTCGGCGGGATCGTCTCGCTCGATCTGGCGTCCGGCGCACAGGCGCGAGCCTTCTCGGAGGCGACGAAGCTGTTCACCCTCGCCGAGTCGCTCGGCGGCGTGGAGTCGCTCCTGAACTATCCCGATGCGATGACCCATGCCTCGGTGCGCGGCACCGAACTTGCCGTACCCGAGACCCTGGTGCGACTCTCCGTGGGCATCGAAGGTGTCGACGACCTGCTCGCCGACATCGACCAGGCCCTCTCCGCCGCTCTCTGACGGGTGGTCCGCGGCGGTAGTCGAGGCGACGAGCGGACGCACCAGACATTCCCGGTGTGGCACGATGGCGCCATGGCGAAGAAGCCTCCTGCCTCCGACATCGACGAATCCCGCCTGCGCGTCTCCGATCGCAAGAGCACAGCAGTGGGGATTCCCGCCGTCCTCCACGCGCTGCAGATCTCGCAGCAGCAGATGGGGACGGTGCGATCGCTGCGCACGCTCTCGCGGGTGAACCAGAAGGACGGCTTCGACTGCCCCGGCTGCGCGTGGCCGGAAGAGGACAAACGCCACCTCGCGGAATTCTGCGAGAACGGCGCGAAGGCGGTCGCCGAGGAGGCCACCGTCCGCCGCGTCGGGTCCGACTTCTTCGCCGATCATTCGATTGCCGAGCTGCGCGCGCACGACGACTGGTGGCTGGGACAGCAGGGGCGCCTCACGGAGCCGGTGTACCGGGAGGAGGGGGACACCCACTACCGCCCCGTCAGCTGGGACGCAGCGCTGAAGCTCATCTCCGACGCCCTGCGCACGTTGGACGACCCCGATCGCGCCGTCTTCTACACGTCCGGCCGCACCTCGAACGAGGCCGCCTTCCTGTATCAGCTCCTGGTCCGCGGGATCGGCACGAACAACCTTCCCGACTGCTCGAACATGTGCCATGAGTCCAGCGGCTCCGCGCTCACCGAGACGATCGGCATCGGCAAGGGCACCGTCTCCATCGAGGACATCCACCAGGCCGACCTGCTCATCGTCGCCGGCCAGAACCCCGGCACGAATCACCCTCGGATGCTCTCCGCACTGGAGAAGGCGAAGCACCGGGGTGCGCGGATCATCGCGATCAACCCCCTCCCGGAGGCGGGGCTGCTGCGCTTCGAGAATCCGCAGACGGTTCGCGGGGCGCTCCTCGGCGGCACGGCCATCGCCGATGATTTCGTCCAGGTGCGACTCGGCGGCGACCAGGCGCTCTTCCACGGCATCGCCAAACATCTCCTCGAGGCCGAGAGTGCCACCGGCGGCATGCTCGATCACGAGTTCATCGCGACTCACACGAGCGGGATCGACGCCTTCCGCGCGCTCATCGAGGACGCCTCGTGGACCGACCTCGAGGTCGGCAGCGGCCTCGCCGAAGACGAGATCCGACGCGTCGGCGAGGCGGTGCGCACGTCGCGGGCGACGATCGTGTGCTGGGCGATGGGGCTGACCCAGCACAAGCATTCCGTCGCGACGCTGCGCGACGTCGTCAACGTCCTCCTCCTGCAGGGGAACATCGGCCGCCCCGGCGCCGGCGTGTGCCCCGTGCGCGGGCACTCCAATGTGCAGGGCGATCGCACCATGGGGATCTACGAGAAGCCCTCGGAAGACTTCCTCCGCGCGCTGGGCGAGGAGTTCTCGATCTCCCCGCCCCGTGAGCACGGGTACGACACGGTCGAGGCCATCCGCGCGATGCGGGACGGGCGCGTGGACGTCTTCATGTGCATGGGCGGCAACTTCGTCTCCGCCACCCCGGACACCGGCGTCGTCGAGGAGGCGATGACCCGCGTGGGCTTGACGGTGCAGGTGTCCACCAAGCTCAACCGATCCCACGCGGTGACCGGCCGCCGAGCGCTCATCCTTCCCACGCTCGGCCGCACCGACGGCGACCGCCGCGGCGGTCGCGATCAGCGCGTCACGGTAGAGGACTCGATGGGCGCGGTGCACGCGTCGCGCGGCCGACTCGCACCCCCGTCGAAGGAACTTCTGAGCGAGGTGGCGATCCTCGCGAGGCTGTGCGCGGCCGTGTTCGAGGCCGACGGGGCCGGATCGGAGGTGACTCCGCGCGCCGACTGGGCCGCCATGGAGTCCGACTATGCGCTGATCCGTGCGCATATCGCGAAGGTCGTCCCCGGCTTCGAGCGGTATGAGGAACGCATTCAGAAAGGCCGCAGCTTCTTCCTGCCGAACGGCCCGCGCGATGCTCGCCGGTTCGCGACGGTCGACGGTAAGGCGCGTTTCACCGCCAACCGGCTCGAGTACCCCCGCATCCCCCCGGGGCGTCTCCTGCTGCAGACTCTCCGCTCACACGATCAGTACAACACCACGATCTACGGCAAGGACGACCGCTATCGCGGCGTCTACGGCGGCCGACGCATTGTTCTCATCCATCCCGAGGATGTGGCGGAGATGGGCTTCGCCGACGGGGACATGGTCGATCTCGTCTCCGAGTGGACGGCACCCGACGGCTCCGTGCGCGAGCGCCGCGCAGAGGCGTTCCGCATCGTCCCCTACGCCACGCCGCGGCGGAACGCCGCGGCCTACTATCCTGAGACGAATGTGCTGGTTCCCCTCGAGTCCGTCGCCGACGTGAGCAACACGCCGACCTCCAAGTCGGTGGTCGTCCGCCTCGAGGCTCGGGATCAGGCGAGTTCACCGACGCCGTCCTCATGACCGGCGACGACGGCCGTGCGCCCGTCCTCATCGTCGACAACCACGACTCCTACACGTTCAATCTCGTTCAGCTCGTCGACCGCCTGACGGGGATGCGACCCGACGTCGTCGCCATCGACGACTTCGACGTCGACGACGAGTCCGCATACGCGGCCATCATCGTCTCCCCCGGCCCCGGGCACCCGTTGACGGAGCCCCACTTCGGACGATGCCTGGCCCTCTTCCGACGGCGGGAGCGCGCGATCCTCGGCGTATGCCTCGGCCATCAGGGTCTCGTCGCGGCGCACGGCGGCAGCGTCGAGCGGGTCGAACCGGCCCACGGCGTGCTCAGCCGTCTCGAACACGACGGGACGGGCCTCTTCCGCGGCGTTCACGACGACGTGCACGTCGTGCGCTACCACTCGCTCGCCTCCCGCGACGTGCCGGGGATGCTCCGTGTGACCGCGCGCACACCCGACGGGCTCGTCATGGCCGTCGAGCACCGGGAACTCCCCCATGTGGGCATGCAGTTCCACCCCGAATCGGTCCTCACCGAGGACGGCGCACGGATGATCGCGAACTTCCTCGCGCGAGCCGGCGTACCACCCGACGGCGCCGAGGCCCCTCGCGCGGCGCCGGGCCCCCCGAGCGCAACCGAGCCGGAATCCCTGGTGCGGTATCCCCGGTGGGTCGAGCCGGTCGACCTTGCGCCCGTGATGCTCCGCGGGCGCCGGCGCGCCTTCTGGCTCGACAGTGCCGATCGCCGCGACTGGTCAGGGCGCTACTCCGTCATGGGCTACCTCGACGACGACGACACGAGCGTCGTCGTCGGTGGACCCGAACATGAGACACCAGGCGCCCGAGCCGTCCCTCGACGCGACTTCCTCGGCCGCCTGCGCGAGCTCGGCGCGGACAGTCACGGCGAGGATTCCGGCATCCCCTCGATGGGATCCTGGGTCGGCGCCGCCGGCTACGACACCCAGGAGATCCTCGAATCGACGGAGGTGGGTTCACCGACAGACGGCTTCTTCCTGCGCGTCGATCGCGTCGTGGTCTTCGATCACCTCGAGCGCACGGTCCGTTACGGCGCGAGCTCGGTGGCACGGTCGGACGGCGTGCGGGCGCTGCTGGATGCGGCTGCGGACGCCCCGCATCCCGAAACCGAACTCGGGCCCATCGTCGCGGAGACCGACTCGCCGTGGGCTGCGTACGTGCGGGCGTTCGACCGCCTCGACGAAGCCCTCCGGGCGGGCGACACGTATGAGGCCGTGCTCACGTTCCCTCTGCGCTACACGATCCCGGGAGACCCGCTGGATCACTACCTCGCGCTGCGCGCGCGCAGCCCCGCGCCCTATGCGGCGTACCTGCGGCACGACGAGCACGTCGTGCTGTCGGCATCCCCGGAGCGGATGCTGCGCGTGGGAGCCGACGGGCGTGCGGAGGTGCGCCCCATCAAGGGCACGCTCCCCCGCGACGCGGATCCCGAGCGCGACGCCCTGGCCCGGTGGCGCCTGGCCACGGATGAGAAGTTCCGCCGCGAGAACCTGATGATCACCGACCTCGTCCGCAACGACCTCGGCCGGGTGTGCCGACGCGGATCGGTCGCCGTCACCCAGCTCATGGGCGTGGAGTCCTACCGCGGTGTGCATCAGCTCGTCACGGTCGTCGAAGGCTCCCTGCAGGAGGGAACGACCCCGGTCGACGCGCTTCGGGCCGTCTTCCCCGCCGGCTCCATGACCGGGGCGCCGAAGCGGCGCACGATGGAGCTGATCCGCGAGGTCGAGCGCGAGGACCGGCACCTCTACGCCGGCGCGATCGGCTGGTTCGACGCCCGGCAGGCCGATTTCTCGGTCATCATCCGCACTCTCTGGGGTTCAGACGGCCACTATCGCCTCGACGTGGGCGGGGGCATCATCATCGGCTCCACCGCGGAGGCGGAGTTCACCGAGGCGCTGGGCAAAGCGCGCTCGGTCGTCGACCGCCCCCTGCGTGAGGTCACTCCCGATCGTCATAGCGGGGTGCGCGGACCCGACTCGCTGCCGCCAGCGCGTAATTGACGGCGATCATTGCACCGGGCGAGCTGACCGTGCTGCCAACGGCCATCGAACTGATAGACTGAACAGCCCCATCGGGCCACTCATCTTGTTCTCGCGACGCCACCGACGCACCAGCGCAGGTTGACGTTCTCTCCGCGGATTCCCCGAATCCCTGGCCGTCGCACTCGTCGAAAGCTCTCTTGTCCTCTTCTTCTGCCGCGCTCGCGGCCCCTCTGTCCACACCCGTCCTGTCTTGGGCGCAAGCCGATGACGACGTCCACGTCGCCACGCAGTCCGGCGAGTACGCCGGCTTCGTCGCCTCGTCGTCCGGCGGGCGATACGAAGCGCAGAACGCCCGGGGCGACGACCTCGGATGTTACCCCAGCGAGCCTCTCGCCCGCGCTGCCGTCGCCGCATCCGCTGCGCCCCCCACGCGACGACCCACGACCACCCACCACACCCGTCGCGGTCTCACTCGGAGGCCGCACATCCTCGGCCGCTCACGCGGCCGGCACACGAGAAGGAAGAACACGATGGCCACTGGCACCGTGAAATGGTTCAACGCCGACAAGGGATACGGCTTCATCGCCCCCGACGATGGTTCCGCCGATCTGTTCGCGCACTACAGTGCGATCACCGGCAACGGGTTCAAGGAACTGCGAGAGGACCAGAAGGTCGAGTTCGACGCGGAGCGCGGGCCCAAGGGCATGCAGGCCGCGAACATCCGTCCCCTCTGACGGCACGCCATCCCGGGTGTCGTCGGCAGAGCCTGACCGGCACCTGGGAGTACCGCCGTATTCCGCCGCCCGGATACGACACCCCGTAGCGTTCCCCTCAGCGTTCGGCGACCGCCGTTGGCTTCATCGGCCGACACGGTCGCGATCGAAACGCAGGTAGGGACATCTCCTCCACCGCTGCATCCCGTCTGAGACCCGTCAGGCAGACGTACGCCCGCACCGCCGACTTCCCCCGATCGCACGCGCGTACACCGACGGGTCGCAGGTCGTGCGCGAGAGCAGGCTCCTCGGTCGAACACGCTGGTTCTACGGCTTCGTCGGGATCGCGCTGGCGCTCGCGCTCGGGGGCTGCATCACCGGATTCATCCTTCTCGGCGACAGCTGGTTCCAGCTGCTCACCGCCGGAGCACTCGGCATCCTCTTCACACAGGTCGCTTTCCTGGCTCACGAGGCCGCGCACCGTCAGATCCTCGTCACGGGCCCTTCCAACGCGGGTGGGAGATCGCCCTCCTCCTCACGCGATTCGCCCTCATCTGGACGCCGGTGTTCGTCTTTCTGCCGATCGGGATGGCGTTCGCCTTCCTCGGGGTACAGCTCGCGGTGTTCGGCATCTACATGGGCGCCTCGTTCGCACCGAACCACAAGGGCATGCCGGTGATCGACGCGGACGCCAAACTCGACTTCTTCAGCAAGCAGGTGCGCACCTCGCGAAACGTCTCCGGCGGGTGGTGGGCGACCTGGCTCATGGGCGGCCTGAACTATCAGGTCGAGCACCACCTGTTCCCCAACATGCCGCGACCGCACCTCGCACGGGCACGCCAGATCGTGCGCGAGCACTGTCGCACGCTCGAGGTGCCCTACACCGAGACAACGCTGTGGCGCTCCTATGGGATCGTCATCGCCTACCTCAACCGCGTCGGGCTCGCCGCTCGCGACCCGTTCGACTGCCCGGTCACCGCCACGTACCGACGGGTGTGACGGGCCCGCCCGACTCGGGACCGGGTCAGTCGGGGTGAACCGGCTCGCGCCGTCGGAGGCGGGAGACGGCCAACACGATGCCGGCGATCACGAGACCGACGGCCAGCCCGAAGACAGCCGACATCGCGGTCTCCGCGATCCAGACCACGACGACGCCGGCGCCCTCGATGAGATGAGTCGCCGCGTGAACCAGGTCATGCGGGCCGCTCCAGAACGTCTCACCCAGGTTCTCGATGAGCAGATGTCCACCGACCCACAGCATCGCGACGGTGCCGATGATGCCGATCACACGAAAAACCGTCGGCATGGATGCGACCACGCGTGCCCCGGTGCGCCGCATCCCCCGCTTCGGGCTCTTCATCAGACGAAGACCGATGTCGTCGATCTTCACCAGGAGCGCGACAGCGCCGTAGACGAGCGCCGTCATCGCCAGCCCGATCACGAGCAGGGCTCCGAGCGTCATCCAGATGTCCAAGCCCGGATCGAGGCTCGTCAAGGCGATGAGCATGATCTCGGTGCTGAGGATGAGGTCGGTGCGCACCGCCCCGAAGACGAGCTTGCCCTCGTCTCGAGGGCCGTCCTCTGCCGGACCATGATGCAGGCCGAACCACTCCAGCACCTTCTCCGCACCCTCGAAGCATAGGAAACCCCCACCGAGGATCAACAGGTACGGAAGCACCCACGGAGCGAACGCGGTCAGCACGAGCGCGATCGGGATGATGATCACGAACTTGTTGACGAGGCTCCCGAGCGCGATCTTCCACACGACGGGCAGTTCGCGCGCCGGCGTGATTCCCTGCACGTACTGCGGCGTGACGGCGGCATCGTCGATGACCACCCCGGCCGTCTTCGCGCTCGCCTTCAGCGCCGCGCTCAGGATGTCGTCGACGACGGCCAGAAGTCCAACCGACATGTGCGCTCCCCCACCCGTTCCCGCACTCACGCTAGCAGCGCGAACTCTTTCACGACGCCTGACCGGTTCCGTGGCGTCAGCTGGAGGCGGTGGTCGTCCGCAGAGCCCACGCCCGCACCGAGATCATCGTCCTGATCCACAACGACCACGCCATCATCAGCGCCCGCAGCAGCGGCGAAATCCTCGCCAGCTCCACCATCGACCCCACCTCACTTCGCGTTCGTGTTCGGACCTCCGCCATGATCTCGGCAGCCTTTGCCTTGCTCACACTTACGCTCGCGTGGACGAAGACAGGGGAGCTTCCCGCGAGGAGGTTTCCCCCGTCGTTCCCTGACTCATCACATGCGACAACGAGTGGCTGCGTTGTTCCGCTAGTTGATACGTCCTCCGGCACTTGCTCATCGTGCCACTAGGGGTGCAGCTTTGTCGCAGTGTCCGGGGCGCGGTTCAGCGGAGGATGCCGCGCCGCCGGGCGGCTGACACCGCGGACGTGCGGGAGGTGACATCGAGTTTGGTGAAGATGTGGGCGAGGTGGGATTTCACGGTGGGTTCGCTGACGTAGAGGTCGGTGGCGATCTCGGCGTTGGAGCGGCCGTCGGCGACGCGTTCGAGGACTTCGATTTCGCGGGAGCTGAGGCTGATCTGTGGGGATCGCATGCGACCCAGCAGTCGGGAGGCGATGACGGGGGCGAGTGCGGATTCGCCGGCGGCGGCGGCGTGGACGGCGGTGACGAGTTCGTGTGGGGGCGCGTCTTTGAGCAGGTATCCGCTGGCGCCGGCTTCGACGGCGCCGAGGATGTCGGCGTCGGAGTCGTAGTTGGTAAGGACGAGCACGTAGGGGGCGGCATCGAGGGCGCGGATGTGGCGGGTGGCATCGGCACCGGTTTCGGCGCTGTTCCCGAACTGGAGGTCCATCAGGACAACGTCGGGGTTCTCGCGTTGTGCCGCGGCGATGGCTTCTTCGGGGGTCGCGGCTTCCGCGACAACGGTGAGGTCCGCTTCTTGATCGAACAGTGCGGTGAGGCCGGCGCGGACGATGGGGTGGTCATCGGCGATGACGAGGCGGATCATGCGGCTCTCACTGGGCTGAGAGTCACGGTGAGGGTCGTTCCGTGGCCGGGTGTGGAGTCCACCAGGAGGGTGCCGCCGAGCTGTTGCACGCGTTCGTGGGTGGCCTGCAGGCCGAAAGAGTCGGATTTGCCGTGGCGGGTTGCGGGCGAGCTGGGGTCGAATCCGATGCCGTCGTCGCTCACGGTGAAGACGAGCTCGTCCGGGGTCGTGGCGAGAGTGATGGTCGCTGTGGCGGCCTCTGCGTGTTGGAGCACGTTGGCGATCGCGCCTTGCGCGATGCGCAGCAGCGCCGTCTGCAGATGCATGGGCAGCTCGATCGTGTCGGACACTCGCACATGGACGGTGAGTCCTTGGTTGGACCACTGGCCCTTGGCGAGGCGTCGGAGGGCGCCGCCGAGGCCGTGGCTGTCGAGGTCGGGCGGTGTGAGCTCGCGGATGAATCGGCGTGCGTCGGCGAGGTTCGTGGCGGCGGTTTCCCGGGCAAGCCGGATGTGTTCGACGCCGGGCCGGTCGGGGTCTGCGCGTTCGGCCGCGTACAGAAGCATCTGGATACTGGAAAGTCCTTGGGCGAGGGTGTCGTGGATCTCTTTGGCGAGGCGGGCTCGTTCGGCGAGCACCCCGGATTCGTGTTCGATCGCCGCGAGTTGGCCACGGGTAGCGAGGAGTTCCTGCATCAGAGCTTCGCGTTCGGCAGCTTCCCTTGCCAACGCCTGATACCCCAACCCGATCAGCAGGGCGACCCCGGCTCCGACGATCGGGCCGACGACACCGCCGATGCTCCACCCTCCGTGTGCTCCCAACGCGGTGATCGCCACGGCCGTCGCGGCCACGATCGCCGCGGATCCCCACCCCGCACCGAGTAGGTGCAGGTAGAGGAAGAACAGCGGGAACACCAGGTACGCGGCCTCGGGGATCAGCCACATCAGCACGACCCATTCCAGGGTCAACGCGACCAGCCAGATCAGCCGCGCCGCGCGTCCCCGGGAGCGGCGGGCCAGATAGGCACCGGACCCGTAGGTGGCGAGCGTGAGCAGAGCGAGACCGATCACGGCCGCGCTGGCGTCCGCGGGGGCGAGGATCGCCCGTCCGATGATCAACGCGATGAGCGCAACGAAGAGCACATGCAGGCCCGTGCGCAGGCCCGCGAACACGGGTGTCAGCACGGAGTGAGGCATGCCCGAATTTTATGTCCCGGCCCTGGACCGCGAATCATCCGAAAGGTCCACTCCCCCGTCCTTCGTTTGATGCTCCGCAGCCGTGCCGAGGACCGATGCCTCACTCCCCTCCCCGGCGGGACAGTGGTGATGTCACAGATCAGCCGGTCACCGGAAAGGACCACACCATGTTCGTCGCCTTGCGCGATCTGCGTTTCGCCCGAGGGCGATTCCTTCTCATCGGTTCCGTCGTCGGGCTCATCACCGTGCTCGTGGGCTTCCTCAGCGGCCTCACCGGTGGGCTCGCAATCCAGAACATCTCCGCTGTTCTCGCGATCCCCGGCGATCGGGTCGTGTTCTCCGCGCCGTCTTCTGGCGAGCCCGGAGCGAGCTTCTCTGATTCGGTGATCACCGAGCAGCAGGCCACCGACTGGGCCTCCACGGCCGGGGTGACCGCGGCTCAGCCGATCGGGATCAGCCAAACCCGCGGTGAAGCCGGTGACACCCGCACCGCGATCGCCGTGTTCGGCGTCCAGCCCGGATTCAACGACACCGCCCCGACCGCTGACGGGAAGCTCGGCCTCTCCACACCCGCCGCTGACGCCCTCAATGTCACAGCAGGTGACACGGTCACCATCGCCGGCACGCCCTTCACCGTCGACACCATCGCCGGTGACGCCTGGTACAGCCACACCCCGGTCGTCGAGATGACCCTGACCGACTGGCAGGCATACTCCGCGGCCACCGGCAACCCCGACGCCTACGCAACCGTGCTTGCCGTCTCCGGGAGCCCGGACTGGGATGCTGCGGACACCGCCCACCAGACCGTGTCCGAGAGCGTTCTCGGGTCGCTCACCGCGCTAAGCGCGTTCCGCTCCGAAATCGGGTCGCTTCTTCTGATGGTGGCGATGCTGTTCGGCATCTCCGGGCTGGTCATCGGCGCGTTCTTCACCGTCTGGACCATGCAACGCAAGGGCGATATCGCGGTCCTGAAAGCACTTGGTGCCAGCACCCGCTCCCTCGTCCGAGACGCCCTTGGGCAAGCCCTCATCGTGCTCCTTCTCGGCATCGGTGTCGGGCTCGGGCTCGTCGCCCTCTTCGGAGCCCTCGCAGGCACCGCACTGCCGTTCCTGCTCAGCCCGATCACGACCCTCCTGCCCGGGGTGATCATGATCGCTCTCGGTCTCGCCGGGGCCGCGTTCGCCCTCCGATCCGTCACCTCCGCCGACCCCCTCACCGCCCTCGGGAGCAACCGATGATCCGCCTCGACAACATCCACCTCACCTTCCCCGACGGAGACGCCCGCGTCACCGCTGTCAACCACGTCACCCTCACCGCGCACCCCGGAACGGTCACCGGCATCACCGGGCCCAGCGGCTCCGGCAAATCCAGCCTCCTCGCCGTCGCCGCTACCCTCATCCGGCCCGACTCCGGCACCGTCCTGATCGACGACATCGACGCCACACGCCTCGACCCAAAAGCTGCGACCGAGCTGCGCCGCGACAAGATCGGCATCGTGTTCCAGCAGTCCAACCTCGTCCCCTCCCTCACCGCGATGGAACAGCTCGCCGTCATGAACGAGCTCGGCGCCCCACACTCCCGCCGCCACCGCGCGAAAGCAACCGCGCGAGCCGGTGAGCTCCTCGATGCGGTGGGCCTCGCCGACCAGCGCGACAAGCGGCCGCACCAGCTCTCCGGCGGGCAGCGGCAGCGCGTGAACATTGCCCGGGCCCTGATGAACGACCCCAGCGTGCTCCTCGTTGATGAGCCCACCAGCGCCCTCGACCAGGAGCGCGGAGCCAGCATCATTGAGCTGATTCTGCAACTCACCGACCAGCTGAACACGTCCACACTGCTCGTCACCCACGACCTCGTCCACCTCCCCCGCATGCACGGTGTCGTCCACCTCGTCGACGGGAAACTTGTCGACACGGCAGTCGGCGCCTAGCCGGTCCTGCACCGGATCAATCCGGCGCGCGATCGCCCGGCCCGTAGCGCGAATCCGGGACCGACGTACGTCGTTGATGCACAACGGCGTGCGCCGGTCCGCTTCCATTCGAGACGATTCCGGGTGACTAGCGCGGGGCGCATACCCCCACGGTGAGCCGTTCACCCCCCACGGACCACCTAGGCCGTGTTGATCAAGTCTGATTTGATCCAGATCAGCGTGGCGGCGAGGCTGATGGCGGCTCGGTGTCGGTCGTCCTCTACGCGGCATTCGCCGCGCTCCTCCTGCGGCGGGCCGGAGCACTCGGCGATGCCGGCGCCGTCTCACAGGTGGCGACCTGGGTGCTGTTCGCATACTTCGGCATCGGCGTGCTGCTGAACGCCATATCGAGGAGCCGACCGGAACGCATCGTGATGACGCCGGTGTCTGCGGTGCTGACTGCCTGCGCGGTCGTGATCGCGCGGGGCTGAAGAGACCAAGCGCTCCGCTGATCGGCGTCATCGATCGACCGCTCGGGTCAACCACCCGCCCCCCGGTGATCGCCAGGGTAGTAGGTGCACGGTACTCCGCTTTCACTCAGCGACGTGGGTGGCGCGCGTCATCATCGCTCAGCTCGGACCCGCGCCATCCGCGCTCTGCATTTCGCGAGTCGGCGGAAGCGATGAAGCGCGGTTTCGGTGTACCCGTTCGGATGGTCGGCCCATTCGAAGATGAGGCTTCGCGCCGCGCGGAAGGCATACGAATCCGAGTCCAATGGCACGTGTGCGGGTTCATTCGCTGACTGGTTGTCGACGAGGCGGGCCATTCGGTCGAGCGCCTCGTCGACCTGCGCCGGGCTCACGAGATCGTGGTGGAGCCAGTTCGCGACGAGCTGACTCGAGATCCGTAGCGTCGCTCGATCCTCCATTCGTCCGACGCCATCGACGTCGGGGACCGTGGAGCAGCCGATGCCCTGGTCGACCCAGCGGGACACGTAGCCGAGGATGGCCTGCACGTTGTTGTCGAGCTCGCGCTGCACGTACTCGGTAGAAAGGTCGGCGGGGTCGACGACGGAGGCGGTCAGCAAGGCCGAGAGGTCGTCGCCCCCGGTGCTCTCAACGACCAATTTACGCTGACGTGAGCGCACGTCGACATCCCAATAGTGCAGCGCGTGCAGGGCGGCGGCCGTGGGGGACGGGACCCACGCGGTGCTGGCGCCGGCGGTTGGGTGCGCGATCTTCTCCGTCATCATTCGGCCCATCTCGTCGGGTTGAGCCCACATGCCCTTACCGATCTGACCGCGGCCCGCGAGCCCGGCCCGCAGCCCGGCCGCAACGTTGCGCGATTCGTACGAAGCCATCCATGCTGCACTGCGCAAGCTATCCCGACCGGGAACGACTCCCGCGTTCATGACGCTGCGGATCTCGTCGCCCGATCTGTCGAGGAACCCGGTGTTGATGAACACGACACGATCGGAGGCCGCAGCGATGCACGCACCGAGGTTCGCCGATGTTCGGCGCTCCTCATCCATGAGGCCGAGCAGCAGAGTGTGCTCGCGCAAGCCGAGGAGCGCTTCCACGCGTGCGAACACCTCGACAGCGAGCGCGACTTCGGTGGGGCCATGGAGTTTCGGCACAACGACGGCGAGGGTTTGTTCGGTTCGGCCGCCGCGGCTGGCGAGGGTCGCGCACAGTGCCGTGATCGCGATGTCGAGGATGCCCTCCGGCACCGGCTGCCCGTCGGCGTCCAGCACCGCGTCGGTGGTCATGTGGAGCCCGACGCCGCGGACGAGCATGTGAGAGCGGCCGGGCAGCTGGGTCAGTGCACCACCGGGCGTTCTCAGCACGATGGGCGGGGCGAGGCTCCTGTCGATGACGGAGCCGGCCTTGAGGAACCGCGCGGTGAGGTCGCCGCGGCACAGTCCCCACCAGTTGCGGTAGGCGAGCACCTTGTCGTCGGCATCGACGACCGCGACGGAGTCCTCGAGATCGACGATCGTGGTGGGAGCCGCCTCGATACGAACATCCGAGATACCCGCGGCGTCGACGGCGCCGGGGCTCGTCGACCGATCGATGTCGACGAGAAGACGCAGCCCGTTGTGCTGCAGTGCGATCATCGTCGGCTGTTCTGGTTCGCCCGAGAAGCCGACGAAGCCCTCCGGCGCCAGGAGCCCCGTGCGCGCGCCCCTGGCGTGCACGATGAGAGCGCCATCGACGACCGAGAATCCGGTGGTGTCGGCGTGACTGCCGGTTTCGAGTGGTACGTGATGGTCCAGAAGCTCGCGCACGGTTCGCACGACTGTCGCCGGGCGATCGGAGATCTGCTCCTGCGGGATGAGGGCGTCGGTTCCGTATATCGAGTCGTACAGGGAAACCCACCGCGCATTCACGGCGTTGATCGCGTATCGAGCGTTCGTGACCGGGACGACGAGCTGAGGGCCGCACTGTGCCGCGAGCTCGGGAGCCGCGTTCGCCGTCGTGACGCTCGGGTCGCGGTCGGGCACGAGGTAGCCGATGTCTCGCAAGAACGCCGTGTACTCCTGGCTGCCAGCGCGACCCGGGTGCGCGGCATGCCACGCATCGAGCCGGTGCTGCAGACGAGCCCGTTCGGCGAGCAGACCGTGGATGCGTGGCGTGACGGCCTCGAAGATGCTTTCCAGCCCCGACCAGAACCCCTCCCGTGTCAGGCCGGTGCCGCTGAGCGCGTCACTGACGAACGCATCGAGCCCGGTTGCAACTGTGAGGCTTCGGTCCGTGGGCATCACGACGTCGCCTCCGCCGCGAGCGGATTGCCCTTGTCGTCGAGGTAATTGCGCCAGGAACGGCGCGGCGACCATCCGAACAGGGCCTCGGCCTTACCTGAGTCGATTCCCGAGGCATCCGTCCGCGACAGCGGGGCGACCGGGACACCGGGATGCAGCCGTGTCATCTCCTTGGCGAGGTCGCGCCCGCCGATGTTGTCCGCGGCGGCGGCGAAAACCGTTTCGTGGCCGCCGTTCGGCCTCTCGACGCACGCGAGGAGCAGATCGGCGAGATCGTCGACATCGATGTACGACCAGAAGACCGCGCTCGTGAGATCGGGGTCGTCGAAGAACGGGCGGAGATTCGATGCGTAGGTGTCGGCTGTCAACACCCACGTCGGACGTACCGAGACGGCGGATCCACCCGTGCGCGTGACAAACGCCTCGCAGAGCATCTCTCCCACTCGCTTCGAGAGACCGTACGCGTCGTGCGCGAGTTCCGGATGCGTCTCGTCGATGGGGCAACGCAGCCCCTCGAACGGCGCATGCGCCCAGGTCATCCCGGTGACCGAATCGCTGCTGAGGTTCACGACGCGGGGGACGCGGTTCGCCGTCGCCGCCTCGAGCACGGCGAACGTTGCCGCGACGTTCGTGAGGAAGACCGTGTGCGCGACGTTGCGGGTCGGTTCCGGAATTCCTGCGGCGTGGACGACCGCGTCAACGTCGCGAACGATGGCGAAGGCGTCGCCGGGCTGGGTGAGATCGGCCTGAACATATCTCACGTTCGACCCGTCGGCGTCATACGTCGGGCGACCCAGATCGGTGGCGATGACCTCGTGTCCGGCCCCGGCGAGCGCGGCAACGGTCGCAGCGCCGACCTTTCCTCTTGCGCCGGTGACGAGAACGCGTTGCGGCGTTGAGTTGCGATCACGCGTCGACATACGTGCGGTGTCCTTCCATGAGTACCTCTTCGTCGACGTCGATGCCGAGCCCCGGGCTGTCCGGAATTGCGATCCTGCCGTCCTCGATCGAGGCGATCCCGAAGCCTGCGGCGGGGGCGACCCGCTCGAGCATGGGGGACAGATGGAAGGGATACTCGATGAGGTCGACGCCCGGCAGCCCTCCCGCGACGAGCGCATTCGCGGCGATCGTCACGGGGCTGCCGTGCAAGTGCATGACGACGCGGGCCCCGCGGGATGCGGCCGCTGTTCCCATTCGATGCGCTTCCGTCAGCCCGCCACAGATCGACGCATCGGGTTGAATGACGGAGATTGCGCTCGACTGCAGCGCATCGAGCGCCTGCGCGGTGCTGAAGAGGTGCTCCCCGTAGGCGATCGGGACCGGGGACGCGCCGGCGATCCGCGAGATCGCTGCGTGTTGCGTGCTGGGCACAGGCTCTTCGAACCAGGACACGCGAAGGTCGGCCAGCACCAGTGCCATCTCCATCGCTTCGCCCACGCTGAACAGCTCGCTGCCGTCGACCATGATGTCTGTCTCGACCGGGAGCAGCGGACGCAGGTCTCTCAGTATGCGCATCGCATCCCGCCAAGCCGGCCCGATGCGCATCTTCACCTTGCGCACGCCGCGCTCGAGCAGCGGAGCGAGCAGTTCGAAGTGAGCTGACGCGGCGCGGGATTCCAGGAAATGGCTGTTGCCCGCGTACACCTCGACATGATCACGAAGCCGCGGTGCGGGTGCGGCGCTGCGACCGTGTTGTTTGCCGGCAGCATCGGCGATGGCGATTTCCAGTGCGCTCAGCGCCTGAGCCGACGCGTAGGTCGAGCCGAGCGTGCGTGCCGTGGCCGAACGTACTGCTGCAAGGCGGGCGGGTGCCGAATCGAGGGGATGGCCGATTACCGCAGGCCCCCACACGTCGTCGACGATGCGTTCGAGCACCGTCGGGTACGAGACGCCGAAGCTGTCGCAGCTCTCGCCCCAACCGACGACGCCGTCGGTCGTCTCGACGCGGACGAAGAAGAGGGACATCCGCGCGTAGTCGGTGCTGAGTCGTGCGGGCAGCGCGGAGATGCGCGAGATGATCATGGTGACGCCTTTGAATCGAAGCGGGTGGTGACGGTGAGGGGACGGCCGCGCCGCCCCCTCACTCGCTAGTCGAGCGTGATCGACGGGTCGAGGAACTCGTTTGTATAGATGTCGTCGGGGGTGAGGTCGGCGGCGATCTCCACGCCGGTCTCGCTGAAGACTCCAGTCAGCAGTTCGGTCATCCGCTCCATCCGAGCGGGGTCGAACGAGCCGAAAACGCCGTCCGTGCCGTCGGTGACGATCCCCTCGTTCAGCATGACGCTGTGCACCTCGCTCGCCATCTCGGGGGTGATCTGGAAGAACTGGTCCATCTCGATGAGGTAGTCGGAGATGGCCTGGTTGACCGCTGTCGGGTCGTTCATGTAGTCCACCTGCGCCTGCTGCATAGCGGGAATCAGCTGGGCGAGACAGTCCGCCTGCGCCTCGACGACATCGGGCTTGGCTGACCATGCCGCGGGGTAGATGTCGTATCCGGAGTCGGCGATCAGGAAAGAATCGACCTCGCGTCCGTAGTCGGGGTAGTCGACCATGAGGCGATAGGGCTCCTGCGTGATGTAGCCCTGCATCACGACGGGCTCGCCCGCCACGAGCCGGGTCACCGAGCCGTCGAACGAGCCGTCGACCTGATCGGGGCGCACGTCGCCCTCAGCCAGCAGGTAGTCCATGTAGGTCGCGCCCTGGAAATAGAGCACAGTCGCGTCGGCGTCACCGATATCGGAGATCGAGTCGAACGAATACCGCTCGGGATCCCACAGCAGAATCTGAGGGTTCACTTGCAGCGGGGTGTAGACGGCCTGCGTCGGCTGGCTCTCGGAGAGCTTGACCGACTCGTCGGTGTCGATCATGGCGAGCATGATCGAGTCGTCTGAGTAGAGCACCGCCGTTGACTGCTGGAAGCCGATGAAGGGGCCACCGCTTCGCACCTCGATCGTGACGTTGTCATCGGCGATGGCGGGTCCGGAATACACTCCGGCGTCCGCGTCGATCGTGGCGTCGGCCGGGTCGATCATCGCATAGGCGGCGGAGTGTTCGGGCTCGGGGTACCAGTTCGTCTGCAACACGACGGTGCTCGGGCACGCGCTCAGCGCGCCGTCGCCGCCGGCCGACTCTGCCTCCGCAGCCGTCGGCGTCGAAGATGCGCAGCCCGCGAGGCTGAAGGCGGTGAGTGCGAAGACGCCGGTCGCGGCGAGGGAGATTCTGCGAATGGGCATGGGTCCTCCGGGTTCGTGAGTCGGGTGGTGCTGGTCGTGGTTGGAGCGTGGGTCAGCGGCGGTCGGGCTGATGCCAGGCGCCGACGGCGAGCTTCGAAAGCAGGCCGAAGAGCCAGAAGACGACGAGGCCGAGCGCGGAGGCGAGGATGATGGCGCCGTAGAGCATCTCGCCATCGAGCAGATTGCGATACGTGTCGATCGCCAGCCCGATTCCGGACTGCCCGCGTCGGAAGAAGAAATCGGCGACGATGGCGCCGACGACGGCCATCCCTGCAGAGATCCGCAGACCTGTGAAGATCGCGGGCAGCGCGGCCGGAAACTCGAGGCGGCGCAGCGTGGTCCACCGTGAGCTGTGGGTGATCTTGAACAGATCGCGCATCTGTGGAGACACCGACTGCAGGCCGAAGAGCGTGTTCGTGATGATCGGGAACAGGGCGATCAGGACGACGACGAGGATGCGGCTGCCGAAACCGTAGCCGAGGGCAAACGCGATCAGCGGCACGATCGCCAGAATCGGCACGCTCTGCAGTGCGACAGCGTAGGGGTACAGGGTCGTTTCGACCCACCTCGCCTGGCTCATGAGGGTCGCGGTGACGATTCCGATGACGGCCGCGATCAACAGGCCGATGAGGGCGACGCCTGCCGACACCGCGAGGGGTCGCAACAGATCCATGAGGTTGTTGCCGTCGAGGAAGGCGACGACCACGATCTCGTGGGGCATCGGCAGGATGAAACGACGGCTGGGGGAGAGCAACAGGCCGCTGATGAGGTACCAGATCGCCACGACGCCGGCGGCGAACGCGACGGGCAAGAGTACGCGTGCGGTCATCCGGCTCATGACATCGCTCCCTTCAAGACGTCCGATATCTCGCTTGAGAGGGCGGCGAACTCCGCTGAGTATCGTGTGTGCTCATCGCGTTCAGCGCCGAAGGGGACGTCGTATTCGCGGATGATGCGGCCGGGATGCGCGCCCATCACGACGACGCGTGTGCCCATGTAGATCGCCTCGGCTATCGAGTGCGTGACGAACACTCCCGTGAACCGCTCGCGTTGCCACAGAGCGCGGAGGTCGTCGTTGAGACGTTCCCGGGTGAACTCGTCTAGGGCGCCGAATGGCTCGTCGAAGAGGAAGAGCTCAGGGTCGCGTACTAGCGAGCGTGCGAGGGATGCTCGCATTCGCATACCACCGGACAGTTGATGAGGGCGGTTCTGTGAAAAATCCTGCAGTCCGACGAGTTCCAGCGTGCGAGCGACGCGTGAGGAGACCTCTCGCTGGGGCAGTCCATCGAGTTCCGCTAGGAGTGCGACGTTGCGGGCGACGGTGAGCCAAGGCAACAGAGTCGCCTCTTGGAACACATATCCGATGCGATCGGTCGACACCGTCGCGGCACCCGAGGTAGCGCTTTCGAGGCCCGATGCGAGGCGGAGAAGCGTCGATTTGCCGCAGCCGGACGGGCCGAGCAATGTGACGAACTCGCCCGGTTGGATCGTCAGATCGACCTTTGACAACGCCGTCGTTCCGTTCGGAAACCGCACGCCGACATCGCTGAATTCGACGGCCGCCGCAGTCATCTCCACCTCCAATATTGATATGAGCAATACTGACGAGAAGATGTTTCGTTGATATTTCGCGATGGTTGCCAGCCCGTTGAGATGGCTGATGGGTCAAATATGCATTTCCGAAATATTCGCTGTCGCGGCGATTGGCTGGGCCTGCGTCACAAGCACCCGCGCTGGCCATGCCCCGACGGTGCGCCAGCGGTGGCGCACGCCGCCGCCGAAGTAGAGGGTGTCTCCGGGCCCGAGCATGAAGAGTCCGTCGTCCGCCAGGTCCACTTCGAGTTGGCCCGAGATCACGTACATGAATTCTTCGCCGGTATGCTCGTAGAAGTCCTCGAACTCGGTGACCTGGGTGACAAACTCCATGGGGTACATCGCGCGAGCGCCGAACACGAGCGACTTCGCCTGCCCGTCCACTTGCGAGACCATCCGTCCCTCATTGACTCTGACGAGGCTGACCCTGCCGTTGCCGGAGTGACTGTCGTCTTCCGGATTGGCGCCGGTATCGGAGAGCAGTGCGGGCGTCGTCGTGCCCAGAGCCGCGGCTATGCGGTGGAGCGAGGGCATGCTCGGCCGGGCGCGCCCACGTTCGATCTGGCTCAGGAAGGGCTGCGAGAGCTTTGCCTTGGCGGCGAGAACCACGAGCGTCATACTCCTGCTCTTGCGCAGCGCCGCGATGCGGCCGCCGAGCTCCTCTCGCATCCGCTGGTCCGCCCCAGGGGGCTCGGCCGTCGTCATGCCACCACACTAAGAGGTCGCGCCACTAGGCGCCGTCGCCAGGACCAGGCGCCCGGGTCGTGCTGTCGCTGTGCCCTTCGAGCGGAGTTGTCGCGGACCCAGCCTTGCCCCGATGCTCTCCGCCTTTGATCAACCGAAATCGATCGTTTTCGGTGGGTGCACATCCTCGTTGCTAACGTGCCCACCATGGTCCTCACCGCAGCCCAGCGAGCAGCTCTGACCCAGATACTCGATACAGCGTCCGATCTTAACCGCTGGCGTCTCAGGGCTCATCGCGTCGAGGAGCCCCAGCGCGAAAGTGAGGGGGCTGCTGAACGGATAGGTGACAGTTTCTAGTCACGCCGCGAGGGCGACGGACTTGCTCATGATCGTCTCGAATTCGACGGGGGTCAAACGGCCAAGAGCGGCCTACCTGCGGCGCCGGTGGTAGGTGCGTTCGATTCAGGTCACGATCGCGAGGCGGAGCTGCTCGCAGGTGGTCCAGGAGCGGCGGTTGAGGACGTTCTTCTGCAGCAGGCTGAAAAAGCTCTCCATGGCGGCATTGTCGCCGGCGGCGCCCACGCGGCCCATCGATCCGACCATGCGGTGGGCGGCCAGAGCCCGCAGGAACTTCCGGCTGCGGAATTGACCGGGTTCAACCGGTCGTTGCAACACCGGCTTGTTGGAGCAACAGTAGCTGCTCGTTGAAGGCTTCGGCGGGGGTCTTCCATCCGAGTGACTTGCGGGGCCTGGTGTTGAGGGCGTGAGCGACGGCTTCGATGTCTTCCGCGCTCCACCGGGCCAGGTCGGTGCCCTTGGGAAAGTACTGGCGTAGCAGGCCGTTGGTGTTCTCGTTGGTGCCGCGCTGCCAGGGCGACTGCGGATCGGCGAAGAACACCGGGATGCCGGTCTCGACCGTGAACGTTGCGTGAGCGGACATCTCCTTGCCGCGATCCCAGGTCAACGACCGTGCCAGTTGGGTGGGGAGTGTCGACATCGTGTTCGCCAGCGCGTTCTTCATCGTGATCGCGCCATAGCCAGCCAGGGCGGGACCATTCTTGGGTGTCTCCTTGTGCCGGTATCCCTCCTCGCGTGGGAGGTGGACGAGCATCGTGAACCTGGTCATGCGGTCGACGACGGTGCCGATCGCGGAACGCTCCAGCCCGATCAGCAGATCGCCTTCCCAATGGCCGGGAACAGCGCGGTCCTCAGCTTCAGGAGGGCGTTCGCTGATCAGGGTTCCGGGAGTGACGTGCGCCCACGTCTTACGACGTGAGCGTTCCCGCGGTGCGCGAAGCGCCCGGCCCGTGCGCAGACACCAGACGAGCTCGCGTTTGAGCGCGCCACGGCCCTGAATGTAGAGCGACTGGTAGATCGCTTCGTGGCTGATGCGCATGGACTCATCATCGGGGAAGTCGACCTTGAGTCGGTTGCTGATCTGCTCCGGACTCCACGCCGTCGACCACCCGCGATGCTTGCGGTGCGGCTTGTTGATCCCCGTGAACCGCGGCGGCTCGGGACCGACGATGATCTTGCCATCAGGTGTGGTGATCTGCCCGGATAGCCGCTCGTGGACGTAGGCATGCAACCGGGCGTTCGTGACCAGCTTCGCCGCCTTCGGACGCTTCGCGGCCATGTCAGCCTTCCACTGCGCGACCGATGCTCGATACCCGCGACTTCCGTAGCGGACGGCCGCATTCCGGCGCAGCTCACGGGAGATCGTCCCCGGGTCACGGCCTATAGTTCGGGCGATCTCGCGCACCCCGCTTCCCTGAGCACGCAGGAGCGCGATCTCCTCACGCTCAGCGAACGACAGGTAGCGTCCGGTTGGCGTGAACTTCAGGTCGAACGGCGGCATGCCGCCAGCGTTGCGGAACCACCGCTGACCGACCGCTTGCGCCACGCCGACCACGGCAGCAGCCTCGATGGGCAGCAACCCCTTGGCGATCTCGGCCCAGAACGCTGCCTCGACATGCCGCTGGAACTTCGGATGCCCAGGCGACCGAAGCTTCGGCCGCTCCGCCCGATCTGCTGCCTGCTGACGACGAACCATCTGACACCTCCGCGATCACGAGGTGTTGCGACGACCAGTTGAATCCGCCTTGACTGCCTCTGTCGCTGTGGACCACGCAGCCGGCGATATCGCCGCGGATCGCGACGGCGTTGTTCAACGCGTTGACGGCCAGGCTCGACTTCATCCGGGAGTCGATCGAGTACCCGACGATCTTGTTCGCGAACACGTTCTTGATCGCGCAGAGATACAGCTTCCCCTCCGCGGTGCGATGCTCAGTGATGTCGGTCAGCCACAGCTGGTTCGGTCCGGTCGCGGTGAAGTCCCGGCCGACGAGATCGTCATGGACGGGCGGACCAGCCTTCTTCCCGCTGCCACGGCCCCGCTTCTTCCCGAACGCACTCCACCAGCCGTTCTGCGATACGATCTTCCACGCCGTCCGGTCCGACATGCCCTCGCCGACCTGACGGGCCTCGTCGGCGAGCAACCGGTGCCCGAACTCGGGGTCGTCGCGGTGCGCGTCGAACAGTGCGTTTGCGCGGTACGCCCGCACCACCTCGCTGGCGGTGACGGGGTCCCTCAGCCACCGGTAGTACGGCTGGCGGGAGAGCTTGAGCACCCGGCACGTCACCGCGACGGGGATACCGTCGGCGGCGAGCTCGGTCACGAGCGGGTAGAGCCTTTTCCCGGCAGATGCGCCTGCGACAGATACGCCGCCGCACGACGCAGCACCTCGTTCTCCTGCTCGAGAAGCCGGATCCGCTTGCGCGCCTCCCGCAGCTTCGCGGACTCAGTCCGCGTCTCCCCGGGCTTGGCGCCCTCGTCGATGCCGGCGCGACGCAACCACTTCTGCAGCGTCATCGGGTGAACACCGAAGTCTTTCGCGATCTGCTCGATCGTCACTCCGGGCTCGCGGTTCCTCGCGACGCGGACCACATCGTCACGGAACTCGCTCGGGTAGGGCTTGGGCACAGCAACATCCTTCCAGGCCCACCCCAAGGGCAAGCCAGATCAGATGTCACCTACTCGTGCAGCAGTCCCTTCTGCTTTGCTGCTCTTGGTTCCGCTCGCTCTGATGAATCGTCTACGGCGTGCGGTGGCTTCACCTCGGCGCGTGATCTTATTGACGCTCGCGTCGGTCGGGGCAGTGTGTGTCGCCTTCTCCCCGTGGAATCAGAGTCCCCTGGCGTTTCTACCTGCTCCCTTCCTAGTGTGGGCTGCGTTCACGGAATCGATGTACACCGTGCACCTGCAGGCGGTCACCGCGAGCGTCCTCGCGAGCGTATTGACGTTTCTTGGCGGCGGGCCCTTCGCGCACCCCGACGGTGTACTGACAACCGAAAACCTGTTGCAGCTATACGCGCTCTCACTTGTGGCGATGACACTCGCAATCTCGGCCCTGCGCAACGAACGACGCCGGTCCGAAACACAACAAGCTGCATTCCAATCACTGGTCACCGAAGCGTTCTCGCGGACAAAGAACGGGTTCGCCGTCCTGCAGGAAAACCTCGATCGTTCGATCGCCGTCGTTGACATCAACCCAGTAGCGGCAGCCGTTCTGGCAGGCCAGCTCGCGCAGCATCACGCCGGTGCGTGGACGGTGATCCCACACAGTGACCTCGACAACACGCTCACTCGCGCCCGGTCAGGGCTCCCCGTCGCAGCAGAATGGCGCGCAGAGGTGGACGGCGTTCAACGTGCGTTCGAGGTGACCGCTACTTCTTCTCGGAGAGCAGAAATTGGCCAGGTCTTCCTGGTCGATGCGCAAGATCTCACCGACATGCGAGAGCAACAACGCGAACTTCAGCAGCGACTGGAACGAGAACGACAAACAGCCCAAGCGCTACGCGACGCGAACCAAGAGAAAGACGACTTCGTCGCCAGCGTTACTCACGAACTACGAACACCCCTCACCTCGATCCTTGGGTACGCCGAGGAACTCGACGAAGTTCTAGACGGGGCCGAGAAAGAATTCGTGGTAACGATCCGCCGTAACGCGAACCGGCTTCTCGAACTCGTCAACAACGTCCTCACCCTCTCCGGCCGAGCCCAGACGCACGCCCCATCCGGGCCACGTGTTCCCTGCGATCTTGGCCGCTTCATCCTCGATGCCGTGCAAGACAGCGAACACGAGCGCCGCGCGAAGGAGATGGGAATCGACATTCACGTCGATGGGCGTGTCCTCGTATCAGCCATACCCGCTGAACTCACCCGCATCCTCTCCAACATCCTCAGCAACGCGCTGAAATTCTCCCCGCGCAACGGCACGATCACCATCCGCGCCCGACGCGAAGACAACCACGCGAAGCTCACTGTCGAAGACGAAGGAGTCGGAATCAGCGAGAGCGAGATAGACCGCCTCTTCGATCCTTTCTACCGAAGCCCCTCTGCGACTCGAGCGGGGATCGCGGGAACAGGACTCGGCCTGACGATCGTCCGCGATCTCATCACCAACCTGAACGGGACAATTCACCTCACCCCACGAGAACCACATGGCACACGCGTAACCATCACACTGCCCGCGCATGAACCCGTTTCGTAATGAAGCGCGCCACGTGCTGGCTCCATTCCGACGCGTGCCCGGCGACATCCACGGTACGGGGAAGCCTCAACCGGACGACATACACCAACCGGGCCGACGAGTACAGTGTGATGCCACGACGACGGGGCGTGAGGAACGGATCGGTGACGACTGATCGTTAGTGCCGGGAGGCGCTGGCGGGGAGGATGTCATCATGCCCGGTCCCTATCCCAGAGAGTTCCGCGAAGACGTCGTCGCGGTCGCGAGGCGCCGCGAGAGCGGCGTCACCATCAAACAGATCGCCACCGACTTCGGCATCAGCGAAGCAACGCTGCAGAACTGGCTCCGCCAAGCCGACGTCGAAGAAGGCAACCGTCCCGGTCAGACCGCCGCGGACGCTGCCGAGGCTCGGGAGCTGAAGAAGCGGATCCGGTTGCTCGAGCAGGAGAACGAGGTCCTTCGCCGTGCGGCGGCGTATCTGTCGCAGGCGAACCTGAAACTCGGTGGCTCCCCAAAATGACGTACCCGCTCGTTGCTGAGCTCGCCGACGCGGCGATTCCCGTGACGGTGTCGTGCCGGGTCCTCAAGCTCGCCCGCCAGCCCTACTACCGGTGGCGAAACGACCCCGTCCGCGACGCGGACGTGCTCCGCGCGTATCGGATCAACGCGCTGCACGACGCGCACCACGACGACCCGACGTTCGGATACCGATACCTCGCGTCGGGCAGGGTGGCGGATGAGCCGGCGGACGGCGTGGAAGCTGTGCTCGCAGGCCGGGATCCTCTCGTCCGCGCAACGTCGGCGCCGCGGGAAGGGAAAGAAGGCCGGCCCGCCGGTGTTCGACGACCACGTCCAGCGCGTGTTCCGCGCTGACGCGCCGAACCGGCTCTGGCTCACGGACATCGAGCGCCACGAGGCGCTCTTGAACCTTGCGGTGGTGAAAGGACACCGCTCGGCGCCTGTCGCAGCAGGCGTGTGATAGCTGGAGGACGATCTGGCCCGTTGGCGTGAGCGGGTTGGGTGGAGCAGTCCTCGACAACGACGAGTCGTGCCAGAACTGCCAGATGGTGCGGGCTCGGCTAGCGAGACGGAGAGGCATACGGATAGGAACCAGTGGCTGAAAGCCTCTCAATACGAGACCACCGACTCCAACCTGGCGGATGCGGGTCGGGTTGCATCGCGCACCTTCACGGCTTCGGCGGTGAGGGGAACTCCTGGGCTGGGTGATGTCGCCGGTCGGGAGGCCACGGTGAAAGCCTGCGGCGTAGCCGTGGCGAGGATGCTGGGGCATAACTGGGTGCCGATCCCGTCGAAGGGTTCGAGAGTGAACGTGGGAACTATCCCGGCCTCGCCGGAGGTGCGTCGCCGCCAGCGACGACACCGAGGGCTGAGCGCACGGCCTGCTGATCGGGCCGGGATGGGACGGAGGGCCCGTAGTAGTCCGAGGCCGGGAAAGCCGGCCGCATGGCGAAGGGGTCCAGTGTGATCGCAGGATCGACAAGCAGTAAGGGAGACACAACCGTGAATGCGGATGTTCCGTGGCCAGCCGATACTCAGGAGGCGTGGGCGCGGGTACTGAGAATGCAGACGAAACTGCACCAATGGGCGACGACCGACCCCGGTCGTCGCTTCGATGATGTGTTCAACCTGGTCTATGACCCCGGGTTCCTCGTTGCGGCGTGGAGCCGGGTGGCGGGCAACAAGGGAGGCCGCACCGCCGGAGTCGACGGAATCGCCCCGCGATCCGTCCCGCCGGAGAAGGTGCACGGGATGCTCGCCGAGCTGCGCGAGAGCGTGAAGCACGGCGAGTTCGTCCCAGAGCGGGTGCGTCAGAAGTCGATCCCGAAAGCGAACGGCAAGGTCCGCAAGCTCGGGATTCCGACGATGACGGACCGGATCGTTCAGGCCTCTTTGAAGCTGGTGCTGGAACCGATCTTCGAGGCCGACTTCCAGCCGTCCTCGTACGGGTTCCGGCCGCGCAGGCGGGCGCAGGACGCGATCGCGGAGATCCACTACTACGCCTCACGTGGCTACGTGCAGGTGTTCGAAGCGGATATCACCGCGTGTTTCGACGAGATCGACCACGACGCGCTCATGCAGCGCGTCAGGGCGCGGGTCGTCGACAAGCGTGTGTTGCGTCTGGTCCGCGGGTTCCTGAGAGCGGGCGTCCTCAGTGAGGACGGCGTGAACAGGGACACGTTCACCGGCACCCCGCAAGGCGGGATCTTGTCGCCACTGCTGGCGAACATCGCCCTGTCCGTGGTGGACGAGCACTTCCAACGCAAGTGGGACATGCTCGGCCCGCAATGGTCGCGCACGAAGCATCAACGCGCCGGGGGCGCGACGATGAAGCTGGTCCGCTACGCGGACGACTTCGTCGTCCTCGTCCGCGGCACCCGCGAGGATGCCGAAGCGCTCTGGGACGAAACAGCCACCGTGCTCGCGCCGATGGGTTTGCGCCTGTCGGTCGAGAAGACGACGGTCACGCACATAGACACCGGGTTCGACTTCCTCGGGTGGCGCATCCAGCGCCGCCGGATCAGAGGTCATGGCGGGAAGACCGCGATCTACACCTACCCGTCACGGAAGTCGCTGGCTTCCATCCGGGACAAGGTGCGGACGCTGACCCGCCGGGCATCCCATCGAACGCTCGCCGACCTGCTGCGCCGCCTCAACCCGGCGCTGCGGGGCTGGTGCGCCTACTTCCAGCACGGCGTGGTCAAACGCGTCTTCACCGTCATCGATCACTTCGCCTTCTGGCGGATCGTGGGCTGGCTGAAGAAGCGGCACCCGAAGCTGAATATGCGCACCCTCGTCAGACGGCACCTGCCCCGGTGGCAGATCCGCGCCGAGGGGATCGAGTTCTTCCGTGCCTGGCAGGTCCCCGTGACCCGCTACCGCTACCGAGGAACCCGCATCCCGAACCCCTGGGCGAGCGTCACGGCGTGATCGCATGGAGAGCCGGATGCTCAGGAATGGGCACGTCCGGTTCGGAGGGCGGCCAGCAGAAACCCACCCGGCGCAAGCCAGACAGGGCGCTGCTGGCCGACCCTACACGGAGCATTGGACGAGCGAAGGCAAGATCTACTGCTGCGCGATCAAGGACGTGTTCTCCAACCGCATCGTGGGGTACTCCATCAGCGATCGATGACCGCGAAGCTCGCCGTCGACGCCGTCCGCAACGCCGTCGACGGCCGCGGCGAGG
>CEQU01109669.1_pt1 | contig 65324 bp, 96 predicted proteins | sample 531031 | NCBI WGS metagenome assembly CEQU01 (sample SAMEA2621216, study PRJEB7988) | marine metagenome | isolation source: saline water (ENVO:00002010), including
CGCTGAGGTCCGCGCCCCTGAGGTCCGCGCCCCTGAGGTCCGCGCGCTTCTCCACAGCCTCCTCAACAGCAACCCGCACACTCGACCTGCTGGACACGAACAGCACACGCCCACCGATACTTCGAATCTCGATGGTGGGGTTATTGTTGGTTTCGGACATCAGCTTTGTTTCCTTTCGATGTTGGGTTGATGTCTGGGCGGTCGGCTGTTTGGGCAGCCGGCCGCCGCACCCGCTTCCGGGACCGCGGCACCGAACGCACCGTCAGACAGCCCCGCTCGGTGTGCAGCCACATCGCGCACCCACAACCCGGGCACGCCGCATCCAACGGATGCTCACGATTTACGTCAGGAAACACGGAGCACCTTCTCCCCCGCCCGCTGATGGCGGGCCTCCAACGCGGCGACCGTGCACGCCCGGCACGGCTTCTCCCTGTCCCGCAAATGCTGCTGATGCCGGGCCGCTGTGCCGTGACCGACCGGGGCCAGGAACGGCGCCGGGATCGACTTGTAGCCCTCCGGTTTGAACACCTGCCCGCCCCACATGCCTTCGCAGCCGCCCCGCGATGCCAGGCATTCGTCGGTGACGGGGCAGCGGGCACACACGGCCTGGGCGGCGTCGCGGTGGGCGGCATCGAAAAACATGTCGGGGTCGGCGTCGCGGCACGCCGCACGCTCCCGCCAAAACGGGTCACTCATCGCCACCACCGCCTTCGCTGTCCGCGGAGTCCGAGGTGTCGCCGGGGGTGTCCTGGTCTCCGTCACCGGCTGCTTCTACGCCGCTGTCCACGCGCTCGCGAACGCCAGCTTCACCACCCCGGGCATCGTCACTGTCCGAAGCTTCCGAATCGTCTCCCTCACCGGGTCCGTCATCAGCGAGTTGAAGATCGGAGTCGAGGGAATCGGGATCAGGTTCGCTCGGTACACCGTTTCGCCGAGGTGAGTCGTCCACGACTTGCTCGGCAGTGGCAGCGTCATCCTGTACGGCGTCGTCAACGGATCGTAGTTCAGCATCGTCTATCTCCTGTTCTCGCAACACCTCCGGCTCCACGCCGTTGCCCCAGTCCGCGCCCGGGCCTTGCTCGATGTAGGCGGGCCGGTCGTAGTCGGCCTCGATGCGGGTCCGACGTTCGGCGTCGAGCTCGTCGTACCGTTCGGGCGTCACCCAGCCGATATCCCGCAGGAACCGCAGCCCGCGCAGCTGCCGCAACTCTTTCGCCGGCACCAGCATGTAGGTGGTGTTGCCGTCCCGGTAGACGAGGTTCTCGGGGGCATTGATGTCCACTTCGTCGTAGGCGAGGTGTCGGGACAAAGAGAGTTCCCGCTGCGAATACCAACCCCACCGTGCGGGACGGTCGGCGACGGAGTCGTACTGGTTCACCACGTCCAGATGGCGGTAGGGCTGCACAGCGGGAATCGCTGCAGCCCGGTCGCGCTGCGTGCCGCCATACCGGTTCAACGGATTACCCGTCGTCACAATCCACACCCGCTGCGGGTCCGGGGCTGTGGCGGGGTCGGCGATCCAATCGGCAACCATGTCATCCGCCGCGACCGCCGACAGCGAAAACGCCACCACCACAGTCGGACCCGCGGAGGCCATCACAGCGGCGTCCAACTTGGCGGACTGGCTGCGGACGCTCGTCGGCATCGACGATACCGTGACGCAGGGGCAGAACGCGCCACCGAACTGCTTAGCCGTCGACCCGCGTGGCATGAACACACCTTCACCCGTCACGGTGTCGGCGCGAGCTGCCCAGCCCGTGCAGGTGCCAGCCAGGATGGCGCCGGATGCCGTCAGCGCCAACAGGCGGCGCAACTTCGCCGGCCTCACGACGCACGCGCCTTCCGGACCCGCTTACCGCTAGCCTCGTACGCCTGCGAACGCTCGCGACAACATGTCCGACACTGACGAGATCCGTTGGCGGGGACGTACAGGTTGTCACCGGACAACGGGTGGCCGCGCTTGCAACGCTCCTTTCGCGCCAGCGGGTTGGTTCCATGGGCAATGCAGTCGCGCATATTCTCCGAGTGCGTCCCATAGGCGAGGTTGGAAAGCCGTGCGTCACGACTATCGCCGTTGAGGTGACGGACCTCCTTGCCGACGGGGCGCGGGCCGACAAAAGTCAGCATGACCAGCGCGTGTACCGTCCGGGGGCTGCGCTCATTGACGTTGCGACACAACGTAACCATTGGATATCCCTTGGGGTTGAGCGATGCGCGAAGAATCTTTCCCCGCCGCCGCCGGCCGGCGTATTCGAATGTCGGCGAATAGTGCGCATAGACCACGCGGTCCTTTGATCGCACGCGCCCCTGATCGGAAACCTCATAAAGCTCCTCCCATCCTGGGATAGCTTTCCAAGTCTCAACGTCATCGTTCACGCCACTCACCTGCCCGCCCATTTCGCCACGAAAGCGTCGACCAGGTCGGAATGTTCGGGGCACCAACTCCACACCGAGTAGCCCACCACCTGTCCTGCGGAATACGGCGTCAGTCCGTCCTGCACGATCGCCAGGACGATACCCTCAACGCCAGCCACATGGGGGTGGCGGTCGAGGACGGCGCACACCGTGTGGGCGTTCTGCGCGGTGTAGTCGTCGACGACATCAGCTCTGGCCGGCCCGGCGGCGGCGATGCAGCCCGCGGCGGCCATCCCGGCTAGGCCTGCGGCTGCCAGCCATCTGCGGACCGTGCGGGGGCGTTTGGCGACTATCATGGTGTTCTCCGTTCGTGTAGGGTGTTGTTCGGGTGGCCGTCCCGGGGTGCAGCTGTGACGGCCCCCATTCTTTTTGCCCCGAGCGCACACGGGGAGAATCGGGCTACTGCGGCTGCGGGTCGAGTTCGTCGGCGCGGCTGTGCAGCTCGGCGAGCAGCAGCCGCGTCATAGTCCACGGCTCCCCCCGGGGGTCGTCCATGATGGTGTGCGCGATCCACGCCGCCGATTCCCGCATCAGTGTGGCGTCGTCGCGGCGCCCTGCCGGGGGCGCGGGCTTCCCAACGCGCTCACCCCGGCAGGACTGGCCCGCGGCCGACTCCGCGCGGCGCACGGGCGCAGACCGGGCGGGGAACGCGACCAGCAGCAGGCGGCCCAGCGCGCAGCCCGCGCCGCGGGCCACCCCGTACACGGCCGCCGCGATCACGACCGGCCCCGCTCGCCGCAGCGGCGCAGCGTTTCGGCAGCATCCAACTGCAGTTCGATGATCTGGTCGCGCTGGTCGACCAGGCGGGCGTGCAGGCGTTCGGCGGCGTCGCACACGGCCATCCCGCCCGCGGTGGGGGCGTCGGCCAGCGCGTCGGCCAAGGTGCGGCGGCGCTTCACGGCCACACCAGCCACACACCCGCGACGATCGCGCCGACGATGACCGCCGAGCCCAGCAGCGCCCACAGGACGCCGCGGGCCGCGCTCGCGCCAGGATTTTGGGCGCGCCACCACTCGTCGGCGCTCCACTTGTCATACTCGGTCATTGCGTACCTTCCGGGGTGCAATCGGTTACGTGATCACCGTATCGCACTGGCGGGGTGGGCGCAACAGGTTCGTGATCACAAACCGGAAACTAGGCCGCAGCCAGCCACGCATCCGTACGAGCCCGCGCCCAATCCTGCCCCGGCTCCAACACGTAGCCCCCGTGCTTATCCATGTTCACCAGGAACAGCGCGCCCCGACTGATCGCGATAGCCGTCTCGATCACCTGATCCGTCGGCTCAATCCCGAACCGCAGAAGCTCCATCAGCAGCGGCCCCCACGAACCCTGCACCACGTCATAGATCGCCGTCTGCTTCGCGCCCGCCCCGTCATCCGGCGTCTCGGTGTACATGTCGCGCCGCCGGCACACATAGGCCACCTTGTTCTGCACCGGCACCAACCCGCCCCGCCCGTCAGGCACCTCGAAAGGCATCCGCTCCGACGCGATGCCGCGCGTACCCGGCCGCGGCGGATCGGCCACCCACGGCGCCACCACGTCCAGCGGGCGGCACGGCGCCCCGTACTCGACCGCGCCCAGCCAGAACGGCAAATGGGCATGAAACTCCGAGCCGGGCGGGAACACGTGGCGCAGCAGAAACAGCGTCACCACAATGTCGCCCTGAGAGAACCCCGACAGCCACCACGGCCGGCCCACCCACATGCGGTTCGGGTCGCGGAAAAACGAGCAGATCATGTCCACGCCGGACGCGTTGTTGAACGGGATGCGCGCATTGTCATACCAGGTTGGCTGCAACTGAACCTTGTGCTCGGCCTCCAATCGGTGGCCCACCTCCACCGCCGGGCCGATCCACATGTCCGACAGGTGCCCCTCCACGCTGATCCACAGCGGGCGCCGGTTCGGAGTCGGCACCCCCGCCGGGGCGGGGATGATTGAGCGAGGCACCAGGCCCATCTGAACCTTGGTGGCCCAATCGAATTCGGTGTCGAAATCGGTGATCGGGCCGGGGCGGCGTCCCAGCCGGACAAGTTCGTTGACCGCGGTCTTGTATCGGACGATCGCGCGGCCGAACTCGGCGGTGTACGTGTCGGTGTAGCCGCCTGCCAGCTTCTCGGGCAGCAACTCCTGGCCGTAGCTGTAGTTGTCGAGCACCTCTTTCGCGTCGGATATCCGAACGTCGAAGTCCTCAACGGCTTTCGCGGGTGACCATGCCATGTCAACGGTTCCTGTCTCGATACGGGTCGTAGTGCAGTAGCCGAACGTTCAGCGCCACCGACCCCGTCAGGGCGACGGACAGCCACATCAACACCTGCCAGCCCACAACGCTCACGACACGACCCGCCTTTGGTGGTCGCGCTTGCACTGCCTGCAGAATCGCGCAGTGACACCATTTTTGAATGTGTAGATGCGGGTGTTTTCTGCCGTGAACTCGTGACCATACTTGCAGGATTTTTTGCGTGCGTGATTATGGGTGCCGTGCGCTACCGCGTCGAGCATATTCGCACTGCGCGTGTCCCATCGCAGATTCGATATGTCGAGGTGAAGCGGATCGCCGTCATTGTGACAACCTTCTAGCCCCCTCGGGCGAGGTCCGACAAAGGCCTCCAGCATGAGCGTGTGAATAGCGAAGTTCCGCTTTTTCCCGTGCCTACACAACGACACCGAGGGGTATCCACCTTTAGTCGCCGCCCAAGCCCTAATCGGTTTGCCTTGGAGCTTTACGGAATTTCCGTTTCGGAGCACTACGCGAGGAACGGAGTGCACGGCCCCTTTGTTGGACACTTCGTACAGGCCTTCGAATCCGACCACGGGCAGCCACCTTTCGGCAGCAGTAGTATCATCCATGACTAGCCTTCTCTCTGACAATCCCAGCGAGGCGGCTAGAGGTCGGGCAGCGCCATCATCGCTGCCTGACCTCGCCTCAAGGCTCATACTATCGCTGGCCTCGCAGAAGCGCAGCTATGCCGGCGCGGAGAGTACGCCGTTGGCCTTTGGCGTTGCGGCCGAGATCGCCGTCCTCGCCCCAGTCGTCGCGGCCAGCCCCTAGCTGCTCGGCCACGTACACCAGCAGTTCCCGGTCGCTGTAGTCCTTTGGCCACACCTTCACCGGGGCAGGTTGCGGCGTGGGGCTGTCCTTTCCTCCGGCCTCCCAGAACGTGACGCGCTGGCTGAAGTAGTCCCACGGGAAGTTCGGCCCGACGTCGGTGTGGGTGCCATCGCCGAGCACCTTGGTCACGTAGGCGTGGTCCGAGATGCCCGGTAGGCGGGTGCTGTACGGCGGCGCGATGACCCTGGTGGCGAAGTCGTACTTTTTGCAGTCCTGCACAGCGAGGTATGCCGCGGCGTCGATCGCCTTGGACTGCTTGAGCCACTGCTCGCGTGTCCACGACGCCCGCGATCCGGCGAAGCACAGGTTGATTGACCGCGAGTTGGCCGACAGTACCGACCAGGACGCGTAGTCGGTGTCGACCACGTCAACGACGGTTACGCCGCCGTCGGATGCCTGCGACACCGTGTAGTGGTAGGAGACCTTATTTGCCGGGTTGCCAAGGTATTTCGCGAGGTTCTCGGCGGCAGAATCCCCCCCGCCGCCTTCCTGTGTGTGCAGAAAAAACGCGTCGATCTTGGTGCTGCCGCGGGAACTGTGCGACGGCGACCACATGGGCCATTCGTTGAAATCGGGGCGGTTATCGGGCACGGGGGCCTCCGAGGTTGGCTGCGGGATGGGTTGGGATTGGCGGGTGTGAACGTGGTTGCGGTGCCGGTTGTATCCGCCGTCGTAGGCGTAGTAGGCGCTGGTGGTGACGTCTCGGCCTCCGGCGACGCCGACGCGGCGGCCATTGCGCGGGTTTTCCCAGATGACTTGCTCCAGGTGTTCGCGCACCGTGAGCAGATAGTCGGCGAATCGTTGCATCGCATCCACCGGACCGGCCCAGTCGATGCCCCGGTTGAGCCGCTGCGGGTTGGGCGCGAAACCCTGCTCTGCCCGGTCCGTTTCCTGATGGCCTTTGTAGGTGCTCGCGCGCACACCGAACCGGTCCGCCAGCTCGTACACCCACGCGGGAAAACCGGCCTGCCCGTAGGCGATACGGGTACCGCGGGGCAGGCCGTAGCTCACCGTTCCCCGCCGAGTCGGTCGTTGTCCAGGCGTGGCTGCGGGGAAGCGCCGGCGAGGCAGAAGGTGGTGATCATTGAATCAGCCCAAGTGCCTTGAGGTCGGCGATCAGAGAGTTGTGTTGCTGCGCCAAATCCTCGGTGAACACCCGAAGGTTCTCATACGCGACCCGCAGTGCGTTCTGATCGACCAGCTTCGCCGCCGACGCCAAATCGGCGGGGTTGCCGGTGTAGGCGACTGACTCATTGTCCGGGGTGTAGGCGCTCAACGTTTTGTCGGCGGTCGCATACGTCTGCGTGTAGGCGCCCGCCGCGACGGGAAGGCTCAGCCCGGACGCCTGCACCCAGTTCGTCCCGTTGTAGACGTAATGCAACACCGTGTTCGCGGTCGAGGTCATCACAATGTCTTTGCCCGACAAGTTGCGAATATTCCCGGTGCCGTGCTGAACGGTGATGTCTTCCGCGCCTCGGAACAACCAGATGTCCATGCCGGCGTAACCGTTCACCCCGGGCGCGAGACGCATCGTCTGAAAATTGTCGGTAGTGGCGCCTTCTCCGTTGACCTGGGTGCGGCGATGCGCAACGGTCAACACCGCCGCCGAAATGGTGGAACCAACCGGGTCGATACCGTCGCCCCACCCCGAAATCGCGGTCGTCCCCAACCCGACCCGAGGCAACCCGTTCGCCACGATGCGGGCGTTCTTCGACTGGTTCTGCACCACCGTCGTCGCGCCGCTCGTCATGCTAGACGAGTAGCGGATGTCCACACCCGAACACGTCGCCGGAACCTGAATCGCGGGTGACTGGTTCACCCCATAAGTTCCAGAGACGATGAACGGCTGCACAATCTCTAGCCCCTCGGTGGTGGCGTCCTGAAGCCACGACTGCACCAGCGAAGAGAAGTACGGCCAGTACGCGGTGACGCCGCTGGCCTTGCAGAACACACCCTTCGACGGGACCACCCTGGCGGTTTTGGCGCGCCCTCCCGTAGCGGTGGTGGAGTTGGCGTACTGCTGATCTTCCACGTCCAGCCGGTGCAACTCATGCCCGCGCCCGCCCAACTGAATCTGGAACAACTCGGCCCCAGCAACAACACCGACCGTGTTGCGTTTGGTGGAATCCCAGGCGCACCCCAACGCGTCGAACTTGTTGAAATACAAGCCCTGCGGAGCCTCACCGCCAGCCGACAGACAGATCAACGCCTGCCCACCACACTCAAACGCGCGAACCCGCAACAACTCCAGCATAAACGGGGCCTTCTGAATGTTCGAGAACCCCGCGATAGCGCCGCCGTCGAACACATAACCGTGCCGCACACAATCAGAAACCGTCACCAAATCGAAGCGGCTTTTCTCCAACGTGCCAATCGCATGCACACCATCGGTCGGCTGATCCCGAATATCCACATCAGCCAGCAGAATCCGCGAGAAAAACGGGTACCCCGACGAAACATCATCACCGCCGATATATACCCCATGACCGGTGGTGGTCACAGCCGCTCTGCGACCTGTCGTGGACAGGATTCTGACACCCTGAAGGTACGTCGACCGCGACGACAGATGCACCACCGCGCCAGAAGTCGCCGACGACGTAATCCGGCTACCCCGGCTGTTGCTGTGCCCCCCATGCCCACGCAAAATTGTGCACTCCGGCACCACTAGCGTTGCGGAGACGAGATGATTCCAACCGAGATAAAGGATGCCGCCGCCGTTACTTCCCATCCACGCCAGCGCCGCTTGGATAGCTGCGGTGTCGTCGGTGACCCCGTCCCCGACAGCGCCGAACTCCGACACCGAACGGATCGGCTTCGACGCGATCTCCGTCCAGGTGGTCGCCTTCGGAAAATCCGAGCCATAGGCGTCACCGATTTTGAACCGCGAAGTGCCCGGGGCTGTCCCCTCGACAACCTGGGCGTCCCTGGCCTCGATGTCTGCGGTGACAGCTGGCCCGACCTGCTCACCCACGGCAGTCGACACCGCGCCCGGCACCGTCGCGTTGACCGCGGTCGTCACGGTGCCGGTCAGATCCCCCGCCACCTCAGCGAGTTCGGTGCGCACCGATTCGGGCAACTGCTCGCCCTGGGGTTGGGCGGTGTTGATGGCGACGAGCCGGTCGGCCACGGGTCACTCCTCGATCTGGCTGGTGTCGGGAATGTACAGCCCGGAGCCGGGCGGATCCTGCACCATCGGGCCGCCCGCCCCGCCGCTACCGCCGCCGTTGTTGGGGCCGGTCAGGGCGGCCAGAAACGAGTCGATCCACGGCTGCTGCACACGCCCGATCCTATCGGCGGCACGTGCGGTCGCAGGGGCTTAGCCGTATTCGACCCAATCGATCGCCGGGGAGAAGTAGCGGGCGCCGTTGAACTCGCGGCCCGCATCAACCCGGGCCAGCAGCGACCGGTAGCTGGCACCGGATGCGGCGCTGGACCCGGCGTCGTCCCATTCGGCGGCGAACGCCCCGTTGATCGTCAACGTCCACAGATCGCCCACGAACTTGAGTCGCCCCACGTCGCCACCGCCGAACGTGTACGTGTCCGTCATGACATTGTCGGTGCCGGCGACGCGCCGCACAATCGCGGCCGTCGAGTTCGCCAACTCCACCCCCACCCCGTGTGTGACGCCGCCGTTGGATCCGCGCGCGAACAGTTGTGTGCGGTACTTCGACTGGGAGAAGCTGCCCGGCGAGCCCGGTGTGGCGGCCCGGAACGCCAAGTATCCGTCGTCGGCGGTGGCGGTGGCGTCGTCGTATCGCACGTCGTCGCGGTACACGCCGATCGCGCCCGGCCCCGAGTCGGGCTGCGCGAGGCGCATCGCCCCGTTGTCGACACCCGCCGAGTACAGGTCGGATCCGTAGTGAACGAAGCCGTAGCCGGTCAGGTCGTCGGCGTCGCCGTCGTCGAAACCCAGGAAAATGCCGCCCGGCGACCACACCTGCTTGCCGCCGTACCGCACCCCGGCCAAGTCTTTCCCGGTCAGCCGGCCCCCCTGCAGCGCTTTGCCGGCGATGCGGATCGGCACGGCTAGTCCTCCACGATCAGGTACAGCACCGTCGGGTCTTCGGCGGGCAGCGCGTCATGCTCGGTGACGGTCAACACCTGCGCGGCCACATCCAAGTATTGCCCGTCGGACGCTTTGATGGTGAGCACCCCGGCCCCGGTTTTCTCTGGGGTGACGGCCGCGTTTTCGATGGCGTCGGTGTCGACCGCGTCGTCGGCGAGGTTCCCGGCGACCACCCCGTTGGTGGCGATCTTCCCGGCGCCCACCGCCCCGGCTGCGATCTTCGGGCCGGTGACCGCATCGTTGGCGAGTTTGGCGGTGGTGACCTGCCCGTCGTTCAACGTTGACGGCGACACCGTCACAATCTCGGTGACCACCTCGGGCGGTAGTTTCTCGCCCGCGGGCTGCGCCGGGTCGAACGCGACGAACAGGTCGGACATGGCACCCATGCTATGGGGTCAGCGTGCCTTGCCGCCGATCGCGGCGCGCGCGTTGCGCCACGACCCCGCCACGGCGTGCGGCTCAAACCCTGGCGGCGGGGCCTGCACCGGGCGGCGCGCCCTGCCAGAAGACGCGGCCCCCGGGATTGCGGCCGGGGCCGGCCGGCGGGGCTGGTAGGCGGCCGGGCCGTACATGCGCGACCAGTACTGGTCACGCTCGGTGCCGGTTTTCCCGTCCAGGATCGCGGCCTCGGTGTAGTCGAGCAGAGCATGCAGATGCGCCAGCCCCATCGGGTCGCCCGGGATGCGGGGGCGCAGCACCCGCCACTCGGTAGCCGTCGTCACGCACAGCGAGACGACGGCGAGGTAGGGCGGCCCGTGCCCCACGTCGCGATCCCTTCCAACACCCGGGTCAGGGTGTCGGCGGGGGCCTGCCCGTCGATCATGGCGTCGATCAGCCGCTCATACTCCCCGTCCGCCAGGTGGTCGCGCAGGAACCGTTCGGCCGCCTCGCCGGCCATCTGGTCGCGCAGCCGGTCCCGGTCGCGCCGCGGGACGTGCGCCGGGAACTGCGGCTGCACCGCAGCCGTCAACACCGCCGCCGACCGCGGCATCGGTTTGCGTGCCCGCACAACCCCGACCTGGTCGACGTGAAGATCCCGGACCGGGCCGAGCGGGGGCGCGTCGTCGGCGTCGGAACACAGATCGGCGTACCCGGAGGGTGTGGCGGGCGCGGGTGCAGTCATCGGCGGGCTCCTATGCAGGTCGGGTGCCAGGAACCAGCATAGTCACCGTGATCGACCGCGTGATAGTTTGCGGCTCCTTCGACGGAGTGAACGCGCGCTCACCGGTCGGTTTCGGCGGGTCGGCCAGCACCGCCACCGCGCACGTCGACGCCACGCCCGGCACATCGGCCAGCTCGGTCATCCCGTCCGGGGGCTGCTGCGTGATCGGGGACTGGCCCAGGGCGTGCGCGAAGTAGGAGAAGCACAGCAGCAGGCCGCCCGCCCGGTCGATCGACGGGCACACGTGACCCTCGTCGCGCTCCCAAAAGTATTTCCGCAGGTTCGACGCGATGAACCAGCCGTCGTCGAGCAGCAGCGACGCGTCACGCAGCACGATCAGGAACGTGACCTGCTCGGCGACCAGCGCGTTGGTGAAACTGTAGGTGTCCGGCTCGTCAGCGCTGGCTGAGCGCAGCCAGATTTTTGCGTGCGTGTTCTGCCAGCCGGCGTCGCGGCCGTGCACCAAAGTCCATCCCGGCTCCACCGGGTCGATGTCGCCGAACAGGCCCCACTGGTTGAACGTGGCCGCCACGATCACGTCACCCTCGGCGACCCCGGCGGGCACATCAACCTCGGTGGGAACCTCCCCCAGCAGGCCCGACACCTCGATGTCGTGTTCGACACCCACCACGGTCGGGGTGGGCCGCGGGCCGGGGTCCACGATCGCCGGGATGGCGTACAGGTCGATGCGGGTCGTCCCCGAAATGAACGACGACTCGGTCGACGACGAGCCGCCGTCGATGCTGGTGTTCTCCCAGAACTCGGAGATGAACCGCACATCGACGCGCCCCCAGATCGTTTCGCCGGGCTCGACGCGGTACATGCCGGGCGAGTGCGGCATCAGCGGCGTCGACGTGGACGAGGACCGCGCTTTCGCCACCGCGAACCCGGTTCCGACGCCCAGCGAGCCGCCCTTACCGACATCCATGCCGCCCCCGGCGCGGGACACCTCCACCATGTCGTAGTCGGCGGCCACCGGCGCCGGGCTGGGGGTGGCGGTGACCAGCACGGCGTGCCGGTCGGACAAGTAGCCGCGGGAGCGGGCCTGCAACGTGACATCGGTGGAGCCGCGGGTCACGATGCCGTGCACCCACTGCGCGGTGTCGCTGTCGTTCGTCCACGACGCCACCACCGTCTGCACCAGGTCGTTTTTGTTGCCGCCACCCGACACGGCGTACTGGTGGGACACTGACAGCGCCGCCGACGCCGCCACCAGCCGTTCCTGCATCCACGACGCCGGGGTGATCGCCCCGTCGATGATCGAGAAATGGTCGCTCACGCCGCCGCCAAGCCCAACGCCGGCCGCGCTATCGCGGCCAGCCGTGTCCAGTAGGCGCGGGCCTCCCAGCGCGGTTCGAACTCGGTGGGGGTGCGCCACGTGCCCGGCGTTTGCACCGCGCACAGGTACCGGAAGTGCAGCGACTCCCGCGACCCCACCACACCCACATCCACCCACACCTGCGACGAGTCACCGTCCAGGAACAGCCGGCCGTAGGCCAACTTGTCGGCTTCCGTTTCGGGCCGGTCGATCTGCGCTTTGCCGCCGAAACTGTCCTGCATTACTGACGGGTAGTCCGCTGACGGGTTCACCCCCACCCGGTGGGTCCACGCGTCGTGGATGACGACGGTGGCCGGGGATTGGGCGACCAGGTCGCGGGGCGCCCGGATCACCTGAACCAGCACGTGCTGCGCGGCCGGGTTGGCGTTGTACCAGGTGAGGTCGCCGCTGATCATGGTGACCGGGTCGGGGGAGCGCGAAATTTCGCCGTCTTTCACCGATTCGAGGAACGCCTCGGCGACCTTGCGGGGAAACCAGGTGTGGCGCATGTCCATGCCGTCCACCGTGGAAAGCAGATTCTCGGATGTGCAAACCTTGATGCTCATCAGGGCCGCGCCTTGTGGCTGGCGTCCAGTTGGCGCAGCTGGTGACCGGTGCCGTCGGCGCGGATCGACGCCCCGCAATCCCGGCACACCGCCGGGCGCACCGGCTGCCCCGGACCCATGTTCTCCCTCATCGAATCAGCTCCCCTACTTGCGGGTACAGCCACAATTGCAGCCGCGCCCAATTCGCCCGCGCATCATGCACCGGATTGTTTTTGTTCGCGTTATCGCTCCACGGGTCCGGCGTCCACACATAGCAGCGGTACCACACCCGGATCTGCTGCCCCGGCTCCAGCGGGTCCAGCCACTCGTCGATGCTGTTGGTCGGCGACCAATACCACAGCACCCCCGGATTCGGCTCAGCCACCGAGTTGGTGCCCACATCGAGCGCTGCCCCGGACTTGCCGTTGAAATAGCCGGTCGGGTTCGGCAGCTCCGGCTCGGCGTCCACCGCGTACGTCCACCGGTCCCGGAACTGTATAGCGTTCGGATTCGACGTGATCAGCGACCGCGACGCCCTGGTGACCCGCAGAAACATCTGCTGCTCGAGCGGGGTGTCGTTGCGGTGGCTGATCTGCCTGTCGATCAGCAGCTTGCCCGGCAGGGCGGTGGTGGAATACACGGTGCCGTCACCGGCGGCGGCGGCACGCACATCCACGACGGGGCGCGGCACACTGTGCGGCTGCAGCAGCAGCTGGCCGGCCTCATCGGTGGTGAGGTTCTCGCCGATGCACACATTGGGCTCGGTGTACTCCAGGTACGCCACCTGGCCAGCCTATCGGCTGCTGCTGCGCGCGTCACAGCGCGAAAACGCTGGTCACCTCGAAGCGCGTGTACAGCCCGTCCACGTCGGCGGTCAACGCCCCGGCCGGCGACGAGGTGCAGTGGTAGCCGGGGGCGATGCCGTCGTTGGCGGCCACGTTGAACTCCACCACGAAATGCAGATGGAACAGCCCCGAGGCGAGCTGATCGTCGAACGGGGCGACCTGCCCAACCCGGTGCTCGGTGCCGTTGAGCAGCACGACCGGGTGAAAGCTGCGATCCCCGATCAGGCTGGGGTTGATGGCCTGCCCGAGCTGCACCCGCAGCCGCTGCGCCGTGTCCACGGTCAGCGTGTTCGACGCCGAATCCCACGACCAGTAGCCGGGCAGCGACTCAGGTTCGTCATACCAGTCGGCGGGCATCGGGTTGAACCCCGACGACGCGTTCGCCGCGTCGGTGTCGGTGCGGGCCGCCGCGAACAGCGGCGCCGTCGACACCCCCAGCGCAGCGTCATCGTCGGGCGGGGCCGGGGTCAGCAGGTGCGGCTCGCGTCCCGGCGCGGTCAACCACACATCCCCCGTCTCCGGGTCTTCGCGCTGCACCCACTTGCCGAACCTCATCGTGTCCGACGCCTCGGCCCGGTCCTGGCGGCGCGAAACGTTGCGCGCCCACTCCGCAGCCGTCGTGTTCGTCTGCCGGTTCTCGTTCACACCGCACCCCCGCCCCCGCTGACCTCGTCGATCGTCAACAGCTCCGGCACATCATCGTTGACCGACTCCAACTTCACCGACGTCGACACGTCGTCCTGGCGCAGCGCCACCGTCACCCGCGACACCTCCACCGTGGCCTGAGCCCCGTACGCCTCGATGCCCAGGCGGGTCGACGGAACCAGCTGCTCGATGCGCAGCGGCGCGGCCGGCGACAGCGTCGCCCCGCCCTCCGGGGTGGTGACGATCGTGCGGACCGCCGCCGAATAGGCCACCGCGTCGTGCGCGGCGCGCCGCACATTGCCCACCCCGGTCACCTTGTCGATGTTGCGGATGCCCTGCCAGTTCAGGCCGCCCATGTCGGCGCGCGCCCACGCCAACGCGTCCGCGCCGCGCACCACCAGGTCGTTGACGGCCTGCGACGCGTCGCGCCGCAGCCGCAGACCCTTCCCGATGAAATCGTTGACGCCGAGCGTGGTGATCGCCTCGAACGGGGCCGGTCCGAACACTGGTCGGCCCGCAACGAACGTCCAGTACAGGCCGCACGTGTCGACCAGCCGGGCGAACGCGTCCGACACCAGTTCGGTGCCGGCCAGCTCCCCGGTGGTGGAGAAGTCGAACACCCCGTTGCGGGGGTCGTCGCGCACCAAGGCGGGGGCGGTGATGCCGTGCTGCTCGCACAGCGCGTCCCACAGCTCGGAGGCGATGCGGGCCGGGTCGGCGGCATCCCACCGCTTCGTGACCGGCACCCTGGTTTTCGACATGAGGAACGACGGGTCCGCGGCGTGCAAAATCAGGGTTTCATCGTCCCCGTCGGACCACAGCACCGGCCCCGACCAGTAGCGCTGCTGCTGATTCGACGCCCACACGTCCAGCCAGTGCAGGCCCGGAAAAATCTCCTGGTAGGGCGGCATGGTGCGCCGCGCCAGCGGCGACTCCACCGTCACCTTGCAGGTGGTGGTTTGCCGCTGCTCCCACGACCACGTCACATCCACCTGCCGCGACGACGTGAACCCGGTGATGGCGGTGCCGCCGACAGTACGCAGCGACACCAGCTGGTGGTCGTCGACAACCGGCATGTCAGGTCGCCCGGTCCGTCAACGTCATCGTCACCTCGAACGTGCTGGACGCCGCGGTTTGCACAATGAAATCCCAGCAGGTGCGTCGGTCAATGTCGGGCGGAATCCACGGCGCCCCGTTCGGGGTGCCCACCACCCCCACCACCCGATGCTCCCGCCCGTCATACACCGCCCAGTAGGTGCCGGTGATGCCGTCCAACACCAGCTCCGACGCCGGCGGCAGCCCCGACACCTGCAGGGGGAACCGGTTGTCTTCGCAGCGCACATCGGTGCCGCACACCCGCCAAAACGCCTGCAAGGTGAGCGGCGATTCGCCCAGGTTGCGGATGCGCAGCGTCACCGCCGTGTTGCGGCAGCGGAACGCGTAATCCATGGTGGGCACCCGGAAGCTGTACTTGTCGATTTCGGCGACGGGCACGCAGCCGCCGCACACCGGCGGGGCTGTGGTCACCACCTCGATCTCTTCGGGCACGCATTCGGTGGAGAACAGCACCGGCATGTCCAGGCACGTCTCGGGTTTCTCGCAGTCCGCGGCGTGCACCCAGTTGACGGGCTGGCGGGCGATCTCGTCCCAGTCGACCGGCAACGTCACCTCGGGCAGCCACGCGTACGGCGACAGCAGCGTCAGGTCGAACGCCACCCGGTACACGTTGGCCTGCAAGTTTTGCCCGTCGACGGTGACGAACTCCTGCGTGACGCGCGGCCCGTCGGTCAGGACCGCGCCGTGCGCCTCCCGCAACAAACTGGCCGGGTCCGCCGACGAGCCCTGCGGCGACGCCGCCAGGTAGCGCAGCACACTGTCGGTGACCCCGGTGGTGTCGCGCAGAAGGCACGCCAGCCATTCCAGCCCGTAGTTGACGCCCGCGTTGGTGCAGCCGATCAGCAGCGCTTCGAATGACAGGGTCCGCGACGGGTCGCGGTGCGGCCCGGCCACCGCCCCGGCCCCCACCATTTCGGTGACCGGCCGCGACACTGGTGGCGGACCCCACCCCGTCACCGACATGATCCACACCCCGCCGAACTCGCCCGACTCGGGGATTTCCACCGTGTACCAGGGCGCCAGCTCGGGCCGGTACTCCGTGTCGCCCAGGAATTCGCGCAGGCCCGGCCACGTGTCGTCGTATGCGACCAGGTCGGCGCAGTCGCTGCACAGGTCGACCTGCCCCCAGCACAGCCCGTCGACCTGCATCAGGCCCGGCCCGTACCGGCGAGCCCCGTCTGGGGGGCTGTACAGGCCGGGCCGAACCTCGGTCGACGAGTCGGGAATCTCGTACAGCCCGACATGCTCGGCGGATTCGGCCAGTCCGCATTCGGGCAGGATCAGCGGGTACAGGCCGTCCTCGTCGGGTGTCTGCGCCGGGTCGAGGTCGTACAGCAGCTCGCCGGATTCAACCGTTTCGGGCACATACAGGCCCGAACCGGGCGGATCCTCCACCAGGACGGCCGGGTCGACGCCGTCGTTGCCGAACATGCCCAGATCGGAGGTGGGCGGTTCGGTGCCCAGGTGGGCGACCAGGCGCGACGAGTTCGCGATCTCCACCCCGTTCAGCGTGATCCACGACCGGAACATCGGTCAGGCCTCCATCAGGTCGAGGATGCTGTCTCGCACATTGTTGGCCACATTCTGCCCGCCCATCACCTGCTGAGTCACGTAGACGGTGACGTTGCGGCCGCCGTCGCGGGATTCGATGGATGCTGTGCCGGTGCGTTCCAGGTGGTCGACGAACCGGTCGAATGTGCGCGTCGTCTGCGGCGGCAGGATGCGCTCCGGCGCGATCACATCCTTGCGCATCCACCCGGTGCCGGACGCGACGCCGCCCGAGTCGAACGACAGGTCGGCCACCCCGCCCAGTGCGGCACCCATCGTGGCCGCCAGGCCGCCCCCGATGCGGGAGAACGGGGCGAACAGGTCGGCCAGCCAGCGCCCGGAGAACAGGCCGCCCACCGTGTTCGGCAGCAGCGCCTCGATGAAGTCGCCCACAATGTCGGTGGCCACGGGGGTGATCGCGTCCACGGCCTGCGACCAAATGTCGGTGCCGATGTCCACGGCCGCCATGCCCGCCGAACTGATCAGGCTCGACACGATGCCGCCCGCGCCGGGTGCCTGCGTGTTGATCGCCGCGCCCGCAGCGGAGGCCCCGGCCTGAATGGCGGTGTTCGCGACAGCTTTCGTGATCGGTATCCAGATCTGCTGAATGATCCACTTGATCAGCTCCGAGATGACCAGCTTCAGGATGCGGATACGTTCGTCGGCGGCGGTCTGCTCCGACGACTCGGAGCGTTCCAGCAGCGCTGACGTGTCCGAGGTGATGCGGCCCGCCGCGTCGAACCGGGTGAAGTCGCCGCGGAACTGGCGCACCTCCCCGGTGATTTCCTGCAGCGTGTCGCGGGCCTCCAACTCGATACCCAGCAGCCGCAGCAGAATCGACACCAGCACGTTCACCACCACCCCCAGGATGGGAACCTGCGACACCCCGAAGAATTCGGCGCCCACCGTGTCGTTGACGCTCACCCCGGGCACGGTCGCCATGTGCTGCTGCATGGGCTGCAAATTCCAGCCGCCCAAAAGGCCCGCGTCGAACAGGCGCGTTTCGCCCGGGTTGAGCACCCGTTCCCGCTGCCCGGACAGGTTCCAGGCCGGGGTGCCGGATTCCCACACGCCGCCCTCATCGAAGATCTGCGCCGCCGCCTGACCGGCCGCCCCCAACACGCCGCCAGCCCCGCCGTCACCGCCGCCCGCCGAGGAGGCAATCGACGACACCGCCGAACGGACCTCCGCGGCGATCGGCGGACCCGCCGCCTGGCCCAACCCCTGACCCACCGACGCGGTGATCGCACTCGACAGCCCGTCAAGCCCGGACTGTATCGCCGACTCCATCACCGGCCCGATAGCGTCCTCTGCCAGCTGGTCGCGCACCTGCGACAACACATCCATCGTCTGCTGGTGCCGGGCGTCCTCCGCGGCCTCCAGCGACGTGAAGGTGCGGTCCAGCAGGGCGCCCGTGTCGGAGAACATCGCGCCGTCCGCGGTGAACGCCGGCCCGTCGTTGCCGAACAGGTTTTGGGCGTCCAGCCCGCTGGCGGTGCGGCTGTAGTCGCCCACCTGGTAGCCCAGAGCGGCGGCGATCGCGTTCGGGTTGCGCTCCGACAGCAGCCGCGACAGGTCGGCTGTCCGCGCGGGCAGCGCCCGGTCGCCGACGCCGAGGATCGCGTCGAGCCCTTGTCGGCCCGCCGACGCGAGCGGGCCGCCCGCCGCGGACAGCATGTCGCCGAACAGGCTCGGCGCGCCGCCGCCGCCCATCATGCCGTCGAAGTTGGTGACGTACACGGGCACGATGCCGCCGCCCGCCCCGAAACCCGAGCCCAGGCCGCCGCTGCCCATGCCCGGCATGACGCCCATGCCGGGCAGCGCATCCTCCATGCCCTCGGCGATGCGGGCGTGAATGTGGTTGAAGTGGTCGCCGCCCGTGTCGGTTTTCCACAGCGAGCCCTGCGGGTCGATGACACCGGTGGTCATCAGCGACTGCCAAATCTGGTCGCCCAGAGCCTCGCCCTGCGGGTTCGCCCCGCCCCGCACCGTGCCGCCCGGGATCATGATGTCCAGGGCGCGCCCCGACGGGTGGTCGGGATGCGGATCCTGCCGGTAGCCGCCGATGTCGGTGATTGCGGGGAACGCCTGCATGATCAGGTCGTTCAACGCGGCCGCCGCGGGCACCAGCCCGGCGTCGGGGGCGTTCACCGAGCCGCCCAACCACCGTGTGCTGCTGCTGCTGCTGGACCGCGGGATGCTGCTGCTGGCCGGGCTGGCGGGCACGAACGTGTTCGGCCAGGCCTGCGGGCCGCGCACCGGGCCGCGATCCGCCAGCAGAGCCTCCGCGGCGGCTATCTGTTGATCCATCGACGCCAGGTCGGCGCGCGCCGGGGCGCCCGCAGGCCGGTACGCCATCCACGTAGCCTGATCGAACTGCAGGCCCCCGTAGTAGCCGTTGCCGGTGTTGATCGACCAGTCCCCGCCCGACTCGGCCTGCGCGATGGCCTGCCAGTCCGCGCCAGCCGACGGCCGCGACACCCCTGTCAGGCCGGGCAGGCCCGTGAATCCCGCGGGGGCGCCCTTCTTCGCCAGCTTGTCCCGGAACGTTTCCAGCGCCGCGATCAGCGACGAATTCGACGAATCCAGCACCCCGCCGTAGCCGCCGCCGGCCAGCACCTGCTCCACCAGGGCCGCGATCTGCGCGTCGTCCAGTCCGCCTTTCTTTTTGTTGCGGGCACTGACAATGGCTTTCACGACCGGGTCGTTGGCGTCCAACCCCAGCCCAGCCAGGTCGGCAAGGTTGCCCGACTTCGCGAACGCGGCCAGCGGGCCGGCGAAACGCGACGCGTCCACCCCGAACCCGGGCAGCCCCGGCGAACCCGTGCCGCCGCCGAACATCTGCTGCAGCATCTGCATCTGCGTGTTGGCCTGCTCGGTGAAGTAGCTGATCGGTTCGGCGCCCAGGAACTTCTCCGGGTCGCCACCCAACGCGCTGATCGCCGCCGCCGCCATCTCGTAGCCCGGATGACGCGCCGCGATCGGGGTGCCGAACGGGCCGGTCCGCGACGGTGTCGCCCCCGGAATCCTGCCGGCCCGGATCTGGTCGTCCACCAGCCGGTTCACCGCCACCGCGGTCGTGTTCAGCGGCGACCCGGGCGGGCCGTCCCCGGCGAGCAGAGCCCGAATCTCGTCCAGCAAGTCCAGGGCGGTGTCCCCGTCGCGGGTCTCCGACAGGCCCAGCACCGCCCCGATCGCGGCCAGACCGTCCCGCCCGCCAGGAACCCCGCCGTCGGCGTAGCCCGCGGTCGACAGGCCCGACCGGAACATCGAGTTGATCGCGTACACGCCCCTCGGGCCGCCCAGGCCGCGAACCGCCTCCGGGATCAGCACGCCCTCTCCGGGCGACACCCACGACAGCAGCGAATCGACGCCCGGCGCGTAGCCGGGGAACACCCTGCCGTCCGCCGAGCCGGGCGCGAAGATCTGCAGCGGACTCTGGGCCGGCGCACCCTGCCCAGGCACCCGAACCTGCGGGGTGATCACCGCCTGCGACCATTTGCGCAGGAACTCCTGCATCTTCGACTCGGCTGGCGCGGTGTCGGCGTCGATGGTGAACTGGCCGTTCGGGAGCCGCTGCACCTCCAGCCCGAGGGCCTCTACCCTGGCTATCACCTCGGGTGTCGGGTCGACGATTTCGAACTGGCCGTCGGGCAGGGCGCGCACCGCGTCGCCCAGCGTGCGGATCGAGGCGGTGACCAGCTCTGCTTTCTGCTGGGCGCGCGCCAACTGTTCCTCAGTCGGCTCGAACTGGAACGGGGTTTGCAGATCGGCCGGGTTCACCGGCGACGCCGCGGCGGGCGGGGCCGGCGCGGCAGGTGCCGTGGTAGCCAGCGGCGGCAACACCACCCGCCCCGACCCGTCCACAATCGACCCGTCCGGGGCCTGCGTCAAACCGGCGGGCAGGCCCTGCCGGTTGATGAATTCGCGCAGCTCGTCGCCCACCGCCGGGCCTTGCATGGACGGCAGGTTGCGAGTCGCCTCGTCGTAGCGGCGCTGCCCCTCCGGGCCGGTGTTCTGCTCATCCCAGCGCTGCCGGGCCTCCGACCGCTGCTGCTCCAGGTCGTCGGCGACTTTCTGCAGGGCGGCGACGATCGCGCCGCCCGCAGCGCCGATCGCCGCACCCCACGGCCCGGCGAACGCCGCCCCGATCGCGGCGCCGCCACCCACGGTCTGCGCGAAATTGCCGGGCGTCAAACCGTTCGCCGCCTGATCGGACAGGCCGTTGATCGCGAAGCCCGCCCCGGCCATGCCAGCCAGGCTGCGCATGTTCGCCAGCAGGCCGCCCCGCCCGCCCGGGCCGCCGACCAGGGTGGTGTTGATGCCGCTCAACTGTCCGTTGACCCCGCCGAGCCCGCCGATCAGCGCGCCGAAACCGCCCAGGGTTTTCCACGCCAGGAACCCGGTGAACACGGTCTGCACCAGCGGACCCATGTCGTCGAGCACGCCGGTGACGTTCCGCAGGAACGGCAGCAGAACATCAGCCCATTCTTTCGACGCCTGGTAGACGTCGCCGATGACGCCTGCCAGGTTCCCCAGGATCGGCCCCCACTCGGCCAGTTGCCGCCGGCCCTCCTCGAAGAACCGGGTGAGCTTCTCCTGCCCTTCCGCGGACGCCAGGAACTCGGCCAGTTTCGTCGTGCCGGACTCCATGGCCTGCAGCAGGCCGCCGTCACCGCCGGCCGCCTTGGTGATCGACGCGATGATCTTGCCCAGGTTCAGGAACGTCTCGCCCAGGTTCCCGACGCCGGTGATGCCCTGGTCGATCCACTTGTCGAGGTTGCCGTTGGCGACGCTGCGGGTGATCCACGCGTCGAAGCGGGTGGTGACCGCGGTCAGCCCGTCGGCGAGGCGCGGCAGAAAATCTGAGGCCTCCGCGGTGAGCGTGCCGATACCGTTCACCAAAGGCTGTATCGCGGCGTTCGCCCGGGTTTGCGCGTCGGCGGTGTTCCCGAAAATCTGGTCGATCAGCGACAGCGACCGGTCCGAGCCGCCGACCCGCAGCAACTCTTTCAACGTCGCATTCCACGCCGTGCCGGTCGCCGTCAGCGCCTTCTGGAACGTGGGAACGGACCGGTCGGCGAACATTTTGATCTCGCCGGCAACCCCGTCGAGCATTGTTTGCGCCGCGAGCTGCTGCAAACCCTTCAGGGCGGGCTGCAAATCGTTTCCGACGACCAGCGCCACCTCGGCGGCGGCCGGGGCGAGCTTCTCCAACGCTTCGGCGGCGTCGTCCCAGTCGTCGGGGTCGCCCGACGCGGTGGCCTCCCACACGGCTTCGATGGCGTCGGACAGGCCGTTGAAACCCACAATGGCGGTGCTGATCGACGCGACCGCACCGCCGAAGATGCCGGGCAGCACCAGCCCGGCCTGCCCCAGCTGCTGCACCGCCCCGGTCAGGTTGGTGACGGCGGTCGCGGCGGCGGGGAAGCTGCCGACGATCCCGGCGACGGCGTTCCATCCGGCCGCCCCGACGAGGGGTCCGCCGAAGCCGAAGAACCCGCCGGACCCGGACCGGCCGCGGGAGAAGTGGTTACCGCCACCCCCACCGCCACCGAACCCCCCGCCCCCCGTGCCGGGCGGGCCGCCAGTCGGCGCTGCGGCGTTCGCGGTACGCGCCGCCGTGTTCGCGGCCAGCGCGGCGGTCTGCCGCTCAATCTCGCGGGTGACGTGGCTGATCGCCGCCGCCGACGCCCGCCCCGACGCCTGCGCTTTCGCGGCGGTCTTGGTGTGCTCGTCGCCGAGTTCGTGGACGGCCTTCGATGTGGCTTTGGCTGCGGCGGTCTGCTTGGTCGACGACTTCTGCGCGTCGCGGGCCGTCTCGTCGTATTCGCGCTGAACCTGGTTCAGCTCCCGATGCACCATCGCGGAGGCCGGGGCCAGCGCCTGTGTGAGTTCGCGGGCGAGGTCAGTTTTGGCGTTGGACCCGTCGATCGTCAGATCGACACGAATCCGACCGACGGGAGAAGTCACCGCCCCAGCTTAAAGCTGCTGCGTGTGACCGCGGCGGTTACGCGCCGCCTGCCTGCGTGGTGACGGCTTCGGCGGCGGCCACCGTCTCGGCCTGCACCTGCTCGGAGGAAAGCTTGCTGAGTTCGTTGATCAGCTCCCAGGTGATCCCGGCGCCGTAGCCGCCGTCGGGGTCTTGCATGCGGTCGAGGAACCGTTCGTAGCTGGCGGGGGCGATCTGGTTGGTGAGGAATTTGTTCATCCGCTCCAGCAGGTATTCCTCGGAGCGTCCGGTTTTGACGGCGTATTGCAGGCCGAGGATTTGGGCTGCTTGGGGGAGGCGCACGGCGAGGCGGTCGCCGTGGAAGTCGAGCCACTGGTGCGGCCAGTCGCTGTCGGGGTCCACCCACTCCGGTTCCGGCTCGGCCTCAGCCCCGGGCTCGGCGGCCTCAGTGGCGGGTGTGGGCTGCTCGGGCGGGGCGGCTGTCGGGCCGGGCTCAGGCGCCGGTTCGGGGGTGGGGTCGATGACCTCGAAAGTTTGGCCGGCGGGGCTGACCACCTGGCTCTCGTCGGCCTGCCACTGGCCCGCCGGCTGCGGCGGGGGGGCGGCCACGGGTGCCGCGGGCTGTTGGGGTGTCGTCATGTTCCGAGGGTTCCTTTCCGAGGGCGCGCTACAGCCGTGATGCTACCCGCGTCGCCGCGTTCCGCAGCCACGGCCTGCCCCGCGTGCCGGGATGATTCACCCGCCGCGCGAACACCGTCGAGCCGCCCACCTGGAAACGCAGCGCCTGCCGGAACCGGGGCCGGATCACGTGCGGGCGCGTCCCCTCGTGCACGTACAGGGCGTAGTCGGCGTCGTTGTGTACCGAGCCGTGCGTGTCGCGGGCCGCCGAATGCGTCACCCGGCCCTCCCGGTGCTGGCGGCCCAGGTTGCCGGTGCGGACTGGGACGGTCACCTTGGCCTGCGTGGCGGTTTGCCTCTGCCACGACCGCATTTTGCGGGCGCCGATCACCCGCAGCTGCCGGTTCAGTTCCGCGTCGTAGATTTCGACGCGGGCGTCAGCTCCCGCCATCGACTTGCTGCCAGATTTCGCGCAGGTCGTCTCGGCCCGCGTCGTCGGGAACAGTCACGCCGCGCGCGGTCAGGAACGCCGCCCAGTCGGCGCGAGACGCGTTCCCGGCTGGCTCGGGCCACGCCGCCTCAAGGTGAGGATCCGGCTCGTCGTCGGGTTCGTGCTGGTCGGCGCTGGGCCCGCTGTCCGGGCTACTTGCCGGATCGGCGGCGTCGAGGTCGCCTGACACCAGGTCGTAGAAGCCGCCCTTGATGCGGCGCCGCACCTGGTCGGTCAGCTCGTACACCCGTATCTCGCCGGTCGGCAGGTCCACGCACGGCGTCACCGAACCCCTGACAGTCACCTTCGGCATCTGATCATCCCTTCACGATCTGAACGTAGGCGAAGCCCGCCCACGTCAAAAACCCGCCCTCGGGTCCACTCGGTGTCACGTTATCGGTGTTGACCGCCCGCGATTTCGTTCTCAGCCGCCGCATGTCGCACAGCGCCTTCTCGATGCGCCACGAATCATCGAGCGACGCCCCGGCCTCGGCGGCGATCTTCGACCACGACGGCTTCGCTTCGCGCCCGATCACGCTGCACCGCGTCACCGCCAACTCGACCGCCACCGCCGGGAACGCGCCCGACGCGCAGCGCGCCACCGACTCTTTCAGCGGCTCAGGGAACTCGGCGGCGGTCGACCGGTAGCGCTGCACAACCCGCACCGTCAACAGCGGCCCGTCACACACCCATATCGGGATTTCGCCGTCGCCGGGGATGAACCTGACCTCGGTTGATCCGCCGCCCACCGGCGGGCATTCCTGGTCGGGGTCGAAGTGTCGGGCCAGCGCCTCGATGGCGGCGGCCACCACCTCGTTCGCGGGGTCGATGCAGCTCACATCACGCTCGCACGCTCAGCAAGCCCGGACGGGTTGACAGACGCCAGCCAGCGGTCCACCTCGACCAGTCCAGTGCGCCCCTTGTCGAGAAAGAACGACGGGTCGAAGTTGAAGCTTCCGCCGCGGCCGGTCATTTCGCGGACTGTGATCGGGATGCGGCAGGCGTCGGTGTCGCCGCAGGCGGCGTTGATGAATTCGTTGGCCAGCGCCCCGGCCAGGCGGGGCACCCCGGGAGGCAGTGGCAGGCCCCGCCGGTACTCCACCGACCATGTGCCGGGCTCGCCGAGCGGCTTGGACAGGTCTTGCGAAGGCCAGCGCTGGCCGCCGCGCCGGTACAGGGCATCGCCCTCCAGCTGGTATTCGCTGTCGGCGAGCACCTGCCCGGCGATGGTGACGACGAGGGGGTTCTGCTCGGTGGGGGCCGCGACGGGGCCTGGCAGGTGCACGACTCGCGGGCCTTCAACGCGGCAGGCGCCGACGCATCCGCAGCCGAGGTTGACCCAGGTGCCGCCCCAGAACACGGGCACCCCGGATGCGCGGAAGTCGTGGAGCGGCGAGAGCGGGGTGAGCGCCCACCACGACGGCGGGCAGGGCCGGGCGGTGGCGTCGCAGATGCCGAACTGGCGCCCGGACAGCGCCCACAGCACGTGCACGGCCAGGTCTTCGGCGTCGTTCTGTTTCGCCAGGGCCGCGTCGTAGGCGGCCTGCTCGTCGGCGGTGGGGGTGTCGCCGAGCGCAGGCAGGGTGACCGTGTAGCAGGAGCGGTCGATCTCCCATTCGCAGGCCATGCGATTACGGTAGCGCCGCCGGGTGTTTCAGTCGGCCACCAGGTAGGCGGTGCCGCCAGCCTGTTCGCGCAGCATCAGCGGCCCCGACAGGTCCACCTGCTCGTAGTCGCGGTGCGCCCCGCCTAGCGAGCCCAGCCACAGCCGGGTCCGCGACAGGAACGCCCCCGGCCGGTCCGGCCAGTTGTCGCCGTTGGCGTGCCCGTCCCAGCGGCGCGCCACATCCCGCACCCGAACACCAGTGTTGTCCGGGGTGCGCTGCCAGCTTGGCCCGTCACCGCCGAGCCGACGCCCCGGGTTGCCCAACAGGACCAGATCAACCCGGGCCGGGTCGGGGTCGGCGTCGCCCAGCCACAAACCGGCCACCACCGCGCCCTTCGAATGCCCCATCACCGTCACGTGCTCGAACTGGCGCAGCGCACCCGACACCGCCTCATCGAGCAGGTCAGCACCCAGCATGTACGAGTCGAACAGGCTGTCGCCGTAATCCACCGGCACCTGCGTACGCCCATCCGTGCGGGCGTAGCCGCAGCAGAAGTCGCCCATCCGGTCGTCGCGGCCCATATCCAGGCCGCGCAGCGTCAACACCGCGTGACTCACCATCCCGACCCGTCATCCACACCGAACAGGTTGACCTCGAAACGGTCCGCCACAACGGCGACCGCCGCGACCGCCCCCAACACCAGGGCCACGGCCGCGGCGCACGCCGCCACCTCAAGCCACACGGCTTAGACAGCCACCACGGTCACGTCGGGATCGGTGCCGCCCGTCAGACCGGAGCCGTCCGCGGACAGCGCCCCCAGCTCCGGGGACAGCGTCACCGTGAACGGGCCGGCACCCGACACCGTCACCTGCCCGATGTTCACCGTCGCCAACGCCTCCAGCGCGGCCCGGACATCGTCGGCGTCCGCGTCGTAGGCAATGTCGCCGGTCTCGTCTCCGGCCACCGACAGGGTGAACGTGCCGCCAGTCGGGGAGCCGGTCACCGTCACCGTGTAGGCGGTGCCGTCGCAGATCGGCTGCAGCGGCGCGACCGCCGCCGCGGACGAACCGTAGTAGTCGACGGGCGGGGTGGCGTCGGTGAAAATCGACTGCACCGCCAGCTCGCAGGCGCCGTTCGTCGCGTCCGGCGGCGGGACCGCCGTCTCGAACATGATGATGTGTTCTTTCGCCGTGGTCGGCGTCAGCAGGCGGCCCGGGGTGTGCGCCGCGTCCGTGCCCACCACGTTGTACGGGCCGCGGCCCCACTTGCGGCAGTTCATCGTGATCCCGGACAGGGTGAACGTGGAGATCGCCTCAGCGATGTTGATGGCGCCCAGCACGAACTCTTTCGCGCAGAAAAACGTGTAGCCGTACAGCTCCCCGGACGCGTTCGCCGAGAACTCGGCGTCGTCGGTGGGGATGTCGCATTCGTCGTCGGAGCCGATGTCGGTCCACACCTCCATCGCCACACCGAACCGGTCACTGACCTCGGCCTGGTCGCGAACACCGATCGGGGAATCATCCCAGCCCAGCTCCTGGCTCCACCCGGTGAGCAGCGTCCACAGCTCGGAGTCCACGTCGCAGAACTCGGCTTCGATGTCCCACCACTTCCGTTCGGGCGGGGTGCGGCGCGACACGCACACCTTGCCGGCGGCGTTGTTCTGTTCCAGCTCGTTGGCCTGGCGCTGGTTGGGGGTCAGGGCGACCCGCACGAAACCTTCGGTGACGAGCCGATTCTTGGCGCCCTGAATGGGCTTGCCGCAGTTGTCCACCTTGCTCACTCGAAGGCGGGTGCCCAGAACGGGAGCGTACGACATGTTGGCCCTCTCCTGCATGTTCGGCGCTTCGGCGCCGTCCGTTGTGGCCTTTCCGAGGCTGTGTCGAACACTAAGCAGCCCGTGTGCACCCGCGGCGCGTCAGGTGTCGGCGTCGGCGGCGGCGCGCGCCCGGCGGGAGCGTCGGATGGTGCGCACCAGCACGATCAGCATCGGCGCATACCACAGGGCGCCGAGCGTGAACACGGCGAACCGCAGATGCTGGCGGCCCGGGAAGTGCTGGTCCCACCAGGCGGCCATCGCGGCCAGCGCCATCACCGCGGTCAGGGTGATGCATTTGCGCAGGAACACGAAACCCAGCTGGCTTGACCGCCAATCCGACCACACCCAGAACGTGAGCGTGAACGCGGCGACCAGGCCGGCGATGGCGAGCAGCGCCACGTTCGCCATGAACTGGTAGTTGGGGTCGGCCCACATGTCGGCGGCGATCACCGCGGCCACCGCCACCGCCGATGTCACATATCCCAGAGTGAAGGCGTGTCTGCGGACGAGTTTCATCGCCGGGCCTGGAACGCGGCGTCGAGCAGGCTGGTGAACTCGGCTTTGATGGCGGCTGAGCGCACCGACTCGGTCGCCGCGGACCGTTTCACCTGCCGCAGCTGCTCGGTGGCGCGGTCGGCTTCGGCGGCGGCGTCCGCGGCGCGCTGGCGCGCCTTGGTCACCGCGGCGCGCTGGTGCCGCTGCCACGGCCACCTCATCGCGGGGTCTGCTGCATGTAGTCGCGAACCGCCGCCATCAGGTCGCGCTCGGACAGCATCTTCGCCTGCACGCTGATCGTTTCGTCTTTCGCCGAGTTGGCGCGGCGCAGAAAGTCGACCTCCGAAACCAGGGGCGCTTTCTCGGCGTCGACCTGTTTGCGGGGAACCAGCCGGCCAGACAGGACCAGCCATCCAAGGACAACACACAACGCTGTCAGCAGCCCGATAGCCGACCAGTCGTCCCATTGATCCGGCGAGAGCCCAAACACGGGTCACTCCTCCCGCCATGTCGAGTTCCTCCGGTCAGGCCCCATCGAGTTTCACCAGCGAGGCGTCATCCTTGTCGCCTTTCGTGCGAGCGTAGATGCATTTCACGAACGTGAAAAAGCCCATGCCTGCGGCGCCGAGCAGCGCGCCCTGCCAGGGCAGCACCGACAGGTCGACCTGGCCGACCCATTCGCCGCCCTGCTGCAGGCCGGCGCCGGTGACGAAGCCTTGGACAGCTGAGCTGACGGTGCGTTCGCGGGTGTCGCGCCAGAATTTGGGGGGCGCGGTGAACAGGTCGGCCATCAGCTGGCATCCTTGATCGCCTGCAGCGCGTCGGCTTTGAGCCGGATGTCTCGGGTGTCGAGTCCGTGCGCCAACGCGTAGTCATCGATTTCGTCGCGGCGCCAATCGTCGTTCGGTTCGCCTTCCGGCCAGGTCACCGGCTGCTCCGGCTCGGCCAATGCGGCGGGCCGGTCGCCGAGTGTGGGCTGCTGCTCGCGCTGGCGCAGCTTGCCGTGATGCTGCGACTGTGTGTGCGCATTCACCGACGACGGCACCGTGGGCTGCACAATGCCCGTCGCGTCCCCCGCCGAGGTCCGCACATCCGTGGCCAGCGCCTCCACCGGCTCAGCCAGCAGCCCGGCGCGCCGCGCCACGGACTCGTCCACCTCGTAGCGGGGCCGCGGCCCGCCCCGCGTCACCTTCCGCGGCTTCCCGCCCGCCGCGATCAGCGCGGCCAGCCCGGGGCCGCGCGTGCCGCGCTCCCGAAAATCGAACGTGGCGACACCATCATCGACCACCACATCCACACCGTTCATGGTCATCACTCCGCTCCGATCGTGGCCGCCGCGATGGTGGCCTCCCACGCGACCAGCACCGAACGCTCGGCCACCGTCACGTACCGGTTGTGTTCCATCTTCAACGCCGGGTGCACGTTCTGCGGGCCGCGCCACCCGTACGGCTGGCTGGTGGCGACCAGCGTGTCGGTGAGGGTGTCGACGTAGCCGCCGCCGAACACCCACGTGTTGCCCAGCGGGGTGCGCAGCAGCGCGCCCTGCCGGCTGATCAGGTTGGCCTCCGCGGCCGGCGCCGCCCACTGCGGGGCGGCGTGAATGAAGCCCGGGATGCCGGTCTGCGCGATCGCCGCCTCCAGCACGCCGACCGCGGCCACCACCGTGACGGCCGCAATCTCGTCGCCGGACACGTCGGCCAGCAGCCGGGTGGCCACCATGTCCTCCACCGACGACGGCTCCAACACCCGCTGATTCTGGGCGGCCCGGGCCTGCACCTCCGACATGTCGCGGGGCGTGCACTCGTCGTAGCCGAAGAACGTGCCCGCCGTGTACGTGGCCGGGAAGTCGGGGCGGTCGTTGATGTCTTTCACATCGTCGACGGCCAGATCATCCTCGGAGGCGCACCACGCCGCGCCCCACACCCCGGCGGCGGCGCCGTAGTTGAACGGCTCCACGTCCACACCGGTCAGGAACCGCAGCGGCCCGTCCCCGCCGTCCTGCTGCCAGTTGATGACGGCGTACAGGTTCGGGGCGGCCGGGTTGACCGGCGGGGCCTGGAACTGCACCGGTTGCAACTCAGCCATGATCGATCAGTCCTTTCCTGCACGGGAGAGGCAGGTGTGGCGCGCTGCGCGGTATGCACCCTCGGAAGGCCACCCTGTTCACGCGCTACACCTGCCTCCGTCTATGTTGACAGCTCCCCTGCGGTCAGGACACGGTCACTGCCGGCGAGGTGCCGCCCGTCAGGTCGGTGCCGTCGACGGTGAGCGCCCCCAGCTCGGCCGGGTAGGTCACCACGACCGGGGTGCCGGGCAGGGCGCCGCCGGTGGTGGTGAAGTCCGCGGCCAGGAACGAGTCGTCCAGCGCGACCAGCGCCGTCTTCACCTGCGCGGCCGAAGCGTTGTGGGCGATATCGGTGGACTGGCCGCCCAGCGTGGCCTCCCATGTGCCGCCGGTCGGGGTGCCGGTGATGGTGACCGTCGCGGTCAGGGTTTCCACACCGGTGTAGCTGCACGTGATCTGCTCGCGGGCGCCGACCGCGCCGTTCACGCACAGCGGCATCCGCGAGATGATCGAGTCGTCGCAGCGCTTCGCGACCAGGATGGCGTCCTCGGTGAACATGTGGGTGAACCGGTTCACCGTCACCTGCTCGATCGGGTACATGGCGCCCAGGGTGATCACCTCGGACATCGACCGGAACCAGGTGCCGCGCGGGTACATGATCACGTCGGCGTAGCCGGGCCAGGTCTTGGTGTCCAGGTGGCCAGGCTGGCCGACGCCGCGGGCCTGCCAGTCGGCCACGAACTGCGGCGCGATGTTGCGGGCGCGCATCCATTCCAGGATCTGGCCGTCGGACACGGCGAGCGCGTCGAGGCCTTCGCGCATGGCCAGGTCGGAGCGGATCACGCTGGGCAGCCACGACGGGGCCACCACCTCGATCACCGCGGTACGCGACAGACCCTTTTTGAGGCGCAGGTTCATCGCGTTGATCTCCAACGCGTTCAGAACCGAGCTGGTCGCGCCGATCACCGCGTCAGTGGGGGTGACGATCGGCACACCCGACCCGGCCACCATGTCGTTGATGGTGCGCCACGACACGCCGCGCAGGTGGGCTTGGGCGAACGTCTGCAGCCACCACGCCGTCAGCTCCGGCCACGCCTGGTTCTGCAGGATGCCGCCCTTCACGCCGTAGCCGATCGCGTTCAGCCGGTGCTCCACCATGTCATCGGGGCACTCAATTTCGATGAGTTCCTTGATGGCGGTCGGGTCACCGTTGCCGTCCTCGGCCTCCAGTTCGGCTTCGGTGAAGTAGAACTGGAACGCGAAATCGGACAGCAGAGCGGACACGTCGGGTTCGGTGGGGAAGATGATGCCGCCCCGCGAAATGCCGATCTCGGGAAGCGAGATAAGGTCGGTGGCCATCACCGGGTCGCAGAAGCTGTAGATCTGCTCGGACGGGGCGCACCAGCCGCCGGAGGCGACCAGGCCCTGCGGCCCGTCGGCTTCGGCGTTGAGCCGGTTCAGCTCGGTGAGCAGCTCGTTGTAGTCCTTGACCACGTTGATGCCGGGCCGGCGGATCATGGCCAGCTCTTGGGATGCCAGGCCGCCGCGGTTGCCGGTCGGCTTGATGGCGCGCCGGTTACCGCGGGCAACACTGTTGATGCGCTCGGCGAGGGTGGCGAACGAGACGAGGCCTTGGTCGCGGTCTGCCCGGTAGTTGGGGCAGGACGGCAGCAGTTCGAGGCCGCCGGCGGGCTGCGCGTCGGGGGTGTCGACGGGGGCGGGTATGTCGTTGCGGCCTCCGCTGGCCCCGGCGAACGACACGGGCTGCCGCGCGGATGCGGCGACCAGTTCCCCGGACTCGGGGGCGGCGGGGGCTGCCGGTTCGGGCTCCGGGGTCGCCGGTGCGGGCGCGGGCGGTGCGGGCTGCTCGGCCTTGGCGGGTTCGGGCTCCGGTTCCGGCTCGGGCTCCGGGGCTGCGGGCTCGGGTTCGGCGGGCGGCTTCACCGCCTCCGCGGCCTTCGCGAACAGGTCCGCGCGGCGCGCCGACTCGGCCTCCGCAGACTCGTGGGCGGAAGTGACCTCGCTGTGGAACGAGTACACCTTCTCGAACTCGGCCTGCTCATCCTCGCTGAACTGCTCGCCCGCCTCGTGGCGCTTGAGCCAGTTGTGCAGCTCGGTGGTGGCCTCATCCTTGAGCGTCTTCAGCTCGGCGGCTCCGGCGGGAAGCTTCTCAGGGAACTTCACAACCCTGCTCCTGTCCATTGTCGGTCGCTCCCAACCGGGAACTCTCTGCGAAACAGACAGTAGGACGGGTGTGTGCGGGCAGGGCGGGCGTGGGCATTTCGCGGGCGCGCGTGGTAGAAAAGAGTCGACCCCCGCTCCCGAAGGGGCGAGGGTCGAAACAGCTTTGGACGGCTGGTTGCGATTCTACACACCATCGCGTGTGCCCCGTCAACGCCAGCCCCTACATGTAGGGAGAACTACCGGCGTTTTGATGCGAGGGCAGCCCGCCGGGTCACCAAACCAGCTGCCTACCTGCCTGCGTCCCGCGGTACCTGACACGGCCGCCCGGCGTTGAGCTCACTCCACAAGTCCCCGAAAGCAGGCGGGGCACCCGACGACTGATCTAGAGCAGCCCGACGGTACGGATCGAAGCCCCTACGGCCACACCGCCGAGGGGCCAGACGTGGTGCGGACCAGACGGTGAGCGGTCAATGGGAGGGTCAGGGCCTGGGAGGGTCCGACAATGCCAGGCTTCTATCCGTTGTCAGTAGAGGTGGGCTACCAGCCGAACTCTCGGGGGACGTACACCTGGTTTTGTGCGCGGATGAATCCTGTCTCGGCTGGCGGGATGGTGTCGGATTCGGTAACCCGCACAAGTAGTCGCCAGCCGCGTTCGGTTGCCTCGGTGGCGCGGTGGACGTTCCACCAGTCCCACGACACCCACTCATTCGGGCGGGGAACGTCAACGACATGACCGCCTCCATCTACGAGTCTGGTCATCTCCGCGTAAAGGTCCTCACTTTCACCGTGTTCAAGGGCGAGGGTGAGGGGGCTGTGGAGGAACTCGGTCGGGCAGTCGTTGCCGACGATGATGGTGTGGTAGCGCGGGAAGTACCCCGCCTCGGACTGTTGGTGCTGCTCTGCCATCGACGGTTGGCCTGCGGCGGCGGGGTTGAGGTTGCGACCGCGCGGGACGCCGTCGGTGTGCCAGCCCGGTATCGCCGGCAGCCATCCGGGCATGAGCATCGAGACTTTGGTGTCGACGATGATGTGTAAGCGGTCGCCTGCGAGTGGGGCCTGTTCTAGGCACTTGCGCACTAGCGGGCCGCCGAACATGGCGGCGTTCGGCAGGCTGGCTCGGCGTAGGTTTGGCGTGGCTTCTATGAGGCGGGGGTCTAGGCCGGTCACGTGGTCGGGGCGTGCGCGGATTGGGGTTCGGTTGAACAGGTAGGTGGCGGGGTGCATGCCGTCACGCTATCACGGTGATCACGGAACGTCTAGGGTTGTGTGATCACCGTTTCCAGCCGTAGCATGTCTGCATGGCATCTGCACCCCAGGATAGGCCGCGGCAGACGCGGCTCAACATCAACATCAACGCGCAAACCGAGGCGGCGCTGCGGCGGTACGCGGCGAAACACGAGCTGACCGTCACCGAAGTGGTGCGGCGCTTTGTGGGCATGGCCGACAGCATCGAAGCCTGGCGCGACACCGGGCACGAAATCCTGGTCCGCAAAAACGGCAGCGTGGAGCGTGTCGCGTGGGTGTACTGAAACTGCCGGCCCCGCAGCGTTTCGCCGCCAAACTGATAGTCGACCACGAATCAGTTTTCGAGGGGTCGCCGTGCGTGCTGTGGGCGGCGTCGGCCACCTCGGATAACGGGCACGGCCGGTTCTGGGATGACGTGGACGAGCACGGGCACCGGCGTTCCTGGATTCCGAGGCGGTACGCCTGGCGGCTGGCCCGCGGCGTCGACTTGCCGACCGGCCTGTTCCTGTATGCGCGGTGCGGTAATCAGCGCTGCGTGAATGACCTGCACGCGCAGGTGTTGTGCGCGCGGGGCGTGGCGGGGCAAACCTACCGGGACAACCTGGTGGTGTCGTTGACGTGCCCGCAAGGCCATCTGTGGACGCGCCAGAACCGGCAGGAAAACAAGCCCGGCAAGGGTTTTCGGTGCGCGAAATGTAACAGGTTGAAGTCTTACGAATGGCAGCGGCGCGGCGGCGTGGGGCGTGAACGGACCATGGACGAGTTGTCGCCGGAGTGCCGCAACGGGCACCGCCGCACCGAGCAGAACACCCGTTTCGACAGCTACGGCACGACGGTCTGCCGGGACTGCCAGCGCGACGCGTCGCAGCGCTGGGTCGACAAGCAGAAAGCTGGCGCGAAATGAGCGCGCGGCTACCCGGCGGCGTCGGCAATTGGCGGCACGTCGATATCGTTTTCATCCTGGTCGACGCCGCCGCCGACGCGGGGCTCGATGAGGTTCCCGAAGACTGGTGGCCGGAAGGATTCGAAGTGGACGCGCCGGAACGCTGCGGATGCGCAGACCATGCACAGGCGGGCGCGAAATGAGCTGCCACGCCGGGAAGCCGCCCGTTGTCCTCATGCTCGGCGAGCACCCCACCCTCGACCGGTACGTGGTGCCCTGCACATGCCGCCACGAATACCGGGAACACACCCGGTATGGCGGGCGCTGCAAGGGGCTCGACTCCTACGACTGCCCGTGTGAATGCCCGTCCTACGACGGCGACGAAAACGATCCGCACTATCTGCCTCACCTGATGGGTACGTGCCGCATCGTTGAACCGATCCAAGCCGACTACAGGTAGCACGGGCAGCCTTGCCCCGGTTTTGTGATCGCGGTACAGTCTCGGGTATGCACCCCGCTTCTACTGACGATGATCCGATGCCAATGCGAGCAGGCATGTGCGAGCAGCACGGCCCGTTCCGCAACTTCACTGGCCGCTGCTGGGATTGCGTTCCCCCGCTGCGGCTGCCGGACGAAGGGCTGGGTCGGTGAGCGCCTACGTTGATGCCCTGGCGAAGTTGCGCGCTGACAACACGGTTGAGCCGTGCGCGGCGGAAGTTGGGTGCGCGCCCGGCTGCTGCACCGGCGACGATGTGCAAGTCACGATCAGCCGTATCGTGGGCGCGCTGGTGTTGGACGCGCTCGGCCCGGAATGGGTTGACTTCGGAACGTTCGACAACTGCCGCGAGTACGGCCTGACGTTCAGTGTGCCGGGTTGGCAGTTCTGCGTGTACGAGCACCGCAACAGCGACAACATTTGCGTGCAGGGCTGCCCGGCTGACCAGGTGCAGCCTTACGGGCCGTACGGCGGGGGCGGCAAGTGGGATGTGCTGGCCAGAGCCCAGTACGACTGCCGCGGCGCAGCCGCCGCGGCGCTGATCGACGGGCTGCGGTTCGTGAACAACAATCCGGGCGCGACCCGCGAGCAGGTGAGACGCGCGATTGAAGAAAGGCAGGCCGCACGGTGAGCGAGTTGCACGCCGAGACCACTGCCGCCGGTTCGCACGCCTCGGATCTGATCGCGTCGCTGCGGCTGCGCGCACCCCGGGCGGCGATGGCTTTGGCCGCCGCGCAGGCTGCCCGCCCGGCGGTGCAGCGTATGCGCGGCAAGTATCGGGAGCGCACCACCTACACGGTCAAAGTGCTGTCCACCGACGACGTGTACGACGACCTACACGAATGGGTTTTGGGCATGCTCCCGCCGGCCGATCAGCACGCCCTGGTGGCGTGGACGTCGAACAGTCACGGCATGGCCGTGCTGGAACCCGTGTCCAGTGACGGCCCGTCCAAGCCGCGCCCGCCCCGGGTGCGGCTGCGCTACGACGGGTCGCGGCACCAGTCGGTGCGCATCGGCGGGCACCGAATCCGTGTCGAGGTCACCGAAGGGGAGGCCTCCAAGGATTCGGGCCGTATCTGGAAACCCGACGAAATCGTGTTCACCGCATCATCTTTGGCCGCGCAGAAAGCCCTCATCGACGCCATAGAGGCGGTGGCCCGCCGCCGCGCCGAGACGGACCGGCAGCCGGTGTTCCGCATGCTGAACCGGTGGGGCGACTGGCGGCGACTCGACGACCTGCCCGCCCGCGCCCTGGACTCGGTGATCCTGCCGGACGGGCAGCTGGAACGCATCATCGGCGACGTGCAGGGATTCCTCGATGGGGAGGCCGACTATGCGCGGCGCTGCGTGCCGTGGCATCGCGGGCACCTGTACGAAGGCCCGCCCGGCACCGGGAAAACCAGTGTGGCCCGCGCGGTGGCCAGCCATTTCGGGATGGACATCTGGTATCTGCCTTTGGCTGATGTGGACAAGGACTGCAACCTGCTCGACGCGGTGTCCCGGGTGAGCCCGAGGTCGATGCTGCTGTTGGAGGACGCTGACGTGTTCCACGCCGCCACTGACCGCGACGAGGGCCAGCGGGTCACCCTGTCCGGTTTGTTGAACGCGCTCGACGGGATCGCCACCCCGCAGGGCATCCTGACCGTGCTCACCACCAACGAAGTCGCGGCTTTGGATTCGGCTGTGGTGCGGGCCGGGCGCGTGGATTTGCGGGAGCATTTCGGTTACGCCGACGCCGGGCAGGTGTCGCGCATCGTGTCCCGCTGGTACAACCGGCCCGTGAACGTCGATAGGGCGCCGCACGGGCTGGCGCCGTCCGAGGTGGTGGAGGCCTGCAAACGGTCCGCCAGCCCCGACGAGGCGCTGAACCGGCTGTCCGTCGTGGAGAGGGAACGTCGCCGGGCAGCCGAACTGGCAAGGCACGGCACCGCCCGCGATTCGGCGTACGGGCGCGACGAATGAGCGGCGACCAGACGCCCGAGCAGGCGGTTCGCGCGGCGCTGCTGGCGCAGAATGGGTTTGCGCAGGAAAACGGGTTTATCTACATGGGTTCTACGGGCGATGTTGACCCGGACAGGCTGGCCCGCGATCTGAGCGCCGCCGGGTTCGCGGTCGTGAAACTGCCCGAGCCGGACGATCTTGCCGCAGAGCAGCGGCGGTACAGCCTGTCTGTTCCGGGCGGGATTAACGGCCTACCGCCGATCCGTGAGGACAGCGCCGGATGGACGTTACGCCGGTTTGCGTCCAGCGAGGCACGTCGCCAGGCTGCGGCACTGCTGGCCACCGCCGACCAAGCTGACGCCGCGGAGGCCGGGCAGTGAGCGAAGTTCTTCGGGCGCGGATGCGTGAATGCCTCACCGCCTACCAGGTTGGGTGCGGGACTCTGCTCGACGTTGACGAGCTGGCCGCGGAACTGCTCGAATCAGTGCTGCCCGGCAACGATAATGACTGTATGGATGAGCCCCTCTTTCGGGCGCTGATCTGCGAGTGGGGCGTTTGCACCAACTGCTACGGCGGGGACTGCGCGTGCTGCCCGGGCTGCGGCGCCACCGACGCCGACCTCATCGGCTCACACGGATGCCCGGGGTGCGTGTGAGCCGGCCCGGCGAACGGCACGAACTCTGGTGGACCGCGCAATGAGCTGGCTCAAGATCACCTGCGAGGAACGTGACGCGATCTTCCACGCGGAGCGTCCCGAGAAGCTGCGTCCCATCTCGTCGTGCACTGACATGTCCGGCGAGTTCCACGGTGAGCCGCAGATGGATATCACGTGGGGTATCGCATCAACCGACACGCCGGTGATCCGGGAGACTCGCTACCCGTCCCGCGACGGTGGACCGGATCGTCAGCCGTGCGAGCACTGGGCATTCCGGGACGATGGCTGGTGAGCCGGATCGTGTCGCCAATTCCGCCGGTGACGTACCCCAAGGATTGGGAGCCGCCGCCTGGCGCGCAGTGGTGGCGGCTAGACCTGGCTGACCGGCGCGACCAGGACGGTGCCGTGTACGTGCACCGCAACAACGGCGGCGAATCAGGGCTCGACGCCGCGACCTGGTGTGAGGTGGAGTTCTTTGACGGTCACGACACAGTGCTCGACATGGGATTCGACAAGCCCACCGTCTACAAGATTGAGGTCACCACTATGTACGCGGGATGCCGGGTGGCGTGGATGGACCTGCTGTGCGTCGACGGGCCGCCCACGCCGTGCCCCGACTGGCGGCCTATCTGTCCGCCGACTAGCCGCCGGCTTTGACGGTGCGGGCTGTGCCGCCGCCCTTTTTGCGCATCGCGATCTCCGCGTCCAACTGTGTCGCGAACAGCGCCGGGGCCTTCGTGCCGTCCGCGTAGGTGACCTCGTAGCCCAAGATCCGGCCGGCCTTGCGGCGCTTCGAACAGTTGCAGCCCATCAGAGCTGTACCTGCGCCAGCATCGCCCCGATCTTGTCCCGCGGCGTCGGCGGCGCACCCACAGCGTCCACCGCCCGGGCCGCAAGCTCGGCCTGCCGGGCCGCCAACGCGGACCTCCGGTCATGCTCGCCCAACGCCGACATGACAATCGCATGGATCTGCTCACCCGACAGATGCTCGACGCCCCCCGCGGCGTCCACATGCGCGGGCGGCCCCAACGACGCCACCAACGCGTACTCGCCCTGCCGGCCCGTCGCCGCCGCCGTCAAAAACCCCGGCGTGTTCACCGACAGCACCGCCACCAGCTCGTACTGCCCGTTGTACGGGCGCCAATCCCCCGACACCGGGCACGTCATCGCCATCTGCACCTGATCCGCACTCGCCCACGGCGCCACCACACCCGACACGTAAATCCCGAACCGGTCCTCCCCGGCCCGCACCAGCGCCCAGCACGTCGACGCGTTGTCGTAGTGCGTCACCGCCGCCTGGTTCGTGATGCCCTGCATGGGGGCGTGCCCGATGCCCACCGTCAAGCGCCCCACCGGCAGCGTCGAACCGTCCGACAAGTGCACCGCCGGGCTGGAATGAAAATGCGCGTAGCCGCACGTCGAGCGGGGCGGCCGGATATGGCCCAGCCCCACGGTGCGGTGCCGGTCCTCCCAGCACGCCACATGCCCGAACACGTGCCCGTCCTCGGTGATCGTCAAGCGCGTCGGCCCCGACAGCTTCGGATCGGCGAACAGGCGCGCATCGAACACGGGGGGCCGCAGCGACTCGGCCGCCGACGCGACCAGCGCCACCGGGCGCGGCTCCCGATCCGGGTTCAGCGTGAACGTGGTTCCATCCAACGCCGGGGTCGACACCAGCGTCACGGCGAACACCTTGCCCGCCGTGTACGTTTTGAACGCCTCCACCTGGCGGCCGGCCTCCACCGCCGCCGCCACATCGTCCGGGTTCAACGGCACACCCTGCCCGTCAGTCCACGCCCACCGGTCATTCCCGAAGTCCAGCGACGGCCACGTCACCCCATGACCGGCCAGCTCGGCGCACCGGTCCGCGGCCGGAGTGTTCAACACGTAGCCCGAGCCCAGCACCTGCTGGCCGTCGAACCGCATGGATTCGACCACGCCCACCGTCCACGCCTGGCTGTGCCCCTCCGACGTTTGCTCCCGGAACTGCAGGGCCAGCGGCAGATCGCGGAACGTCAAATCCATGCCCGGCGCCAACATGCGGCCGTCGATCGACGGGGTGCCGGTCGTCGCCAACACCACGTCGGTGAACGTGCGGAACAACTCCGGCTGCTCAGCCTGCGCATCGACGGTCACTGGTGCGGTCATCGCTACCTCTCCCTGCTGCTGCTCGATCCATGCGGCGGCGGCCACGCGGCCCACGCCCTGTTCATCATCCCGTGCCCGTGTCACCCCGGCAGCCCGGCGGCGCGCCACCTCGTCGGCCTGCGAGCCCTGCCGGTTGCGCACGGTCGAATCGCCCGCCGAGCGTTCGGTGTGCCGGTCCACCTCATCCGGCAACGGCTCATCGCGCGCCAAGATACCCACCCGGCAACGGCAGCCCATCACCTCGTTTGCTGGCCCAAGCGGGTCCGACGGGTAGCGCAGCTCTACGCCGCCCACCGTGAACATGCCGCCCAGCGGCACCCGCTGCCCGTCCGCGGCCCAGTGGCTGTCGCGTGTTCGCTGGTCCAGCGTCGCGATCCACACCTTTTCCAGCTCGTCGGCGTCCTCGGAGCGGTGCGCCGCCTCCACCGTGGCGTTGTTCAGGACCGCGGCGGCCTGGTATCCGCGCTGCTCAGCCACCCCGGCCATCTGCGGCGAGCCGGGGTCCAGCACATCGGCAGCCCGCCGCCGCGCCATACCCACCCGTTCCCGGGCGGGCACGTCGGCGGCCACGTACTGTCCGGCCGCGGCGAGTTCGGCGGTCAGCTTGTCGTGCACCTGCACCGGCACGGTCGCGGCCTGCGCGCGCGTCGCGGCCGTGAACTCTGCCAGCGCGTCGGGTAGGGCGTCGCGGATCTGGTCGAGCCTCTGCGCCACCACCAGCGGCCGGTCCCCGGTGTGGCGGGCCACGATCTGCGCCGCCACACTGTCCAGGTCGCCGGGGTCGCCGATGCCGCCCAGGTCGAACACCGGCAGGCCCAAATCGACGCCCAGATCGTCGGCGGCCTCCGACACGGCCGCGGCCCACAGCGCGGCGGCACCGGCCACCACCACAGCCTCAGCGTGGGCCTCCCAGTCCTGCTGGGCCTGCTGCACCGCGTCCGGGTCCGGCGGCAACACCGCCGCGGTGAGGGCCTCAGCGCCGGGCAGGGCGGGCAGCGCCGCCGCCAGGGCCTGCGGAGCCCACCGCGACAAAGCCTCGCCGTACAGGGCGGCGATGGCGCGCTCGGCGTCGATCGTGCGCGTCAGGGCCTCACCAGGGCGCGGCCACATCAGAAGCCGCCTTCACGGTCGGCGAAATAGAACACGCCCCACGTCTTCGACAAACCTTCCCGCGACGGATGCGGATCGTGCACCACCTCGCCGGTTCGGGCGTCAGCCACCACCGCATGGGGGTGGCCGCGCGGCGATTTGCCCGCCATCATCACGTAAGGCGACGCGCTACGCCCTATCGGGAACGTGTAATCCTCGGTGTAGCGCAGCGTCGGCTGCTCATTGGTTTGCAGCCAGTCGAGCGTGGCGCGCATCCAGTCGTCGCCGTAATCCCGCACAAAATGAGGCACAGCGTCGCGTGGTACACCCAGCACGCTCGCGATCGCGGAACGCCAGCAGTCACCGACCAATCCCGTTGTTGGATCGTTCAGGAACTCTTGATCAACGAAAGTCACTGGCGTACCGATCTGAGCGCGGGCCGTTCCTGCGGGTCGGGTTCCAGCTGCGGCTCCCGCTGCTGCGCCGCCCCCGACTCATCCACCGCCGAACCGCCGCCCGAGGGCTGCACAGCGGGCGGGTCCGGGAACTCGACACCGGCCAACTCCGGCACCAGCGGCTGCAACGCGCGCAGCCTCGACGGGTCGCGAATAATCGCCTCACGCGCCCACTCCGCGCGACCCTCATCCGTCGACAAGTCGTAGCCGCCGTCCTCCGGCAGGCCCAAGAACCGCAGCTGCTCGGCGATCTTCAACACCCCCGCCTCCGCCGCCGACGACGCCTCATCCGACTTGTCCGGATCCTGCGTCAGCCGCGAAGTGTCATACCACAGCGTGTACCGGTCCGGGTCGATGCCCTCCCGCGCCAGCAGCGGCGCGATCAGATACTCGTACACGGCGTGGCACACCGTTTCCAGCGGCGGCACCACATGCAGCTGCACATCCTCATCCGAAATCTGCCAGCTCGACCAGTGGTTCCCCTCACCCATGCCGGTGATGCGTTCCTGCGACACGTCCAGGCCGCGGGCCAGGCGCTGTATCGCGTTGTCGCGGATCGCGGCCGCCTCGGCCGGGATATCGCCGGCCAGCTCGATCAGCCGAATCTTCTCGATGTGCTCGCCCGGCATCTTGATGACCAACGGAACTACACCCAAGGTGGTGTTCTCGTTTTCCAGGCTGTGCGACGCCATATCGACCAGCGTTTGTTGCAGGTCGCGCCCCGGGTCGGCCTGGCCGGCCGCGGCCGGCGACCCGGCCGGCTTGTCCGCCGACGTGGGCGCCGGGGCGGCCTTCGGCAGGTCAGCCTCCTGCGGTATCGGCAGAATGCCGGCGGTGGCCAGGCGGCTGTTCTGGGCGGCGGCGATCGTTTTCGTGGTCCGCACAATCTCCCGCAAAGGGTCCAGGCAGGCCCTGATCAGCGAGTTCGGCTCGTATGCCAGCCGGGGGTCCGGGTTCCACACGCGGACCAGTGAGTCGACGGCCGGGTTGAAGTCGTGCTTTTTCCCGTCAGGCAGCCGGATGCGGGTGGTTCCCCCGGCGCGGGCCGGCTCGATTTCGTCGCGGGACACCGCCAGCCACACCGTGTCCTTGGTGAGTCGGCCGGCGCGCATCGTGTTGCGGATCAGGACGGCGACCCAAAACTCGCCGGGCACGGTCAAGCATTCGACGGCGCGTTTGATGAACTGGGCCTGCCCGGACGGCCCGCCTGCGATGGCGTGCACGTAGTCGGCGACGCGCTGGCCTTCGGTGTTGTCGTCGGCGATGCCGCCGGTGGGTAGGCCGGTGTCGGGGTCGATTTCGGAGGCGACGAGAGCGGCGCGGGAGCAGGAGCCTGCGCGCCACGACACGAAGTAGGCGAGTTCCCCGACGCGGTACACGGCGGCCCACGCGTCGGACTGCCACTGCCGGCGGGCGTCGGCGAGGCCGAGGCCGTCGGATCGGAAGATCTTTTCGGGGTCCTCGACGGGGGCGGCGGCCGCGGTGAGGGCGGCCATCTGCTGCAGCAGTGGCGTCTCGGCCCGCGTAGGCGGCGGCGGGGGTGTGGGGGCGCGTCGGGGGCGGCGCCGTATGCGCAGGGACCGGTCAGCCATCACCCCAAACTAGCGGGTCACGGTGCTGGCAGCTTCTCTACATGCTCGATCTGGCATGTACTAGGGCCGCCGTATTGCGCCGCTGGACCGAACTCGGCACGGCAGGCATCTCCGGCCTTGTCCATCATTCGTCGACCACGTCGATGGTTTCGTCGTTGTACCAGCGGGCAGTGATCCCGCACAGGAACGACGTCGACAGCACGACCGCCGCATACCCGGCCGCATACCACCAGCGGCGCCCGTCCAGCAGCCAGCCAGGTTCCAAGCCGAACAGGTCCAGCGGTATCCACGCCGACAGCCCGGCCACCCACATGCTGACGCACCACGGGCAGCCGATGTAATACTCCACCGTCTCCCACCGCTCCAGGCGGCGCGCGTACTGGTCCTCGCCATCGGAGCCGTCCGGGGCGGCGGCCGCCAGGTTGCGCCACCTGCGCTGACGGCGCGCCACCACCACCCGCACCGGGTCAAACACCCGATCCGAATTGATCAGCCGCGTCACCCGCGCCACCGACAGAACAAACAGGGCCGCCACCAAGGCCAAGGCGGGGGCGCTCACCGGTTACCGCCCATCACGGCGTCCCACTGGGCCATCACCCAGCGCACATCGCCCATCGCAGTGTGGCGCTCGAACTGCTCCGGGTCGACGCCAACCGCCGACGACAAACCATCAGACGACCACGGTGGCATCAACTGCTCCCGCCACTTCGCAGCCCGATCAGGGCGAAGCGCCCACAGATGCCCGGCCAGATAGCCGACGATCACGTTCTCCACGTCGACCAGGTGGTAGTGCCAAGGGTCGTCATACTGCGCGGGCTGCAGCAGCTGCCGACTGATCCGCACAGTGTCGAAATCGGGCACGGCCCCCACCACGGTAGGGCGGCCACGCATGAACTCGACGATCCGCAGCGCGGCGTTGTGCGGCTGGGCGACCAGCGACCCGTCTTTTGCAGCCTGCCAGCGCTTCTCGTAGTCGGCGCGGAACGACTCCGGCAGATCGATCGACATGCGCGCCGGGTTGTGATTGATAAACATGTGGAGCCGCGATTCTTGGCCGCCAGGTTCACGCCGGATCGCAGCGAACTCCCAGATCGGGGAATCCAGCTCCAATCCGAGGGTCTCGGTGTCCATAAAAACCAGGTCGCTCACGGTGCAGTTCCTTTCCGAGGGTTACGCAATCACCGTACCCGATATTGGTGGCGGTCGGAACTACACGCCAGCATGCGCCGCCTGCTCCCGCAGAACGCGCCGCCGGTTCGCCTGCCAATCCGCCCGGCACTGCCGGCAACGCTCATACCCGCCATGCCGGTACGTGTTGTACCGCACCCGCGGATGCCCGCACCGTACAAACACCGGCACCTGGCCGGCCTCGCGCCGCGCATCCAACAACTGGTCCACCTGCCCCCGCAGACGCGCCGACAGGCGCCGCTCCCGGCCCAGCTCGCCCCGCACCCCGGCCAACACCCGGTGCGCCGCCGCCAACTCGGCCGCATGCTCGGCCTGGCGTTCCAGCAGCAGCGACGCCACCACATACAGCGGGTCGGCCCGCACCTGATTCACCAGCCTGCGCCCGCAGTTCAGGCGCTCCGCGATCTCCCTGGCGCCCAACCCGGCCCGGGTCAGCTCGGCAACAGTCCACGCCCGATCGGCCGGGCACAAATCGACCAGCGACCACGACACCCGCGGCGCCGCCAACACAGACGCCGCCAAATGCGGGTCGGGCGCCCAACGCTCCACCACGGCTGTTGGCTGGTCACACCCCACAAGGCCCGAGGGTAACAGCAGGTGAAGGCCGCGTCAGGGAACCGGCGCGCTAGCTGATACGCCAGTCCCGCTCTGCAGCGGCCCGGCGCACCAGCACGGCCAGCCCGAACCCGACCGTCAACGGCCACAGCAGCGAACAGGCCTGCGACCACCAAAACCGGGCCGGGCCGGTTATGCCGCGCACCGAAAGCTGCCCACGCATCTCACGGTACGACGCCCCCACCATCCACATGTAAAACCCGAACAGAACCAGCAGCCACCACGTCACGACTGGTCGGCTTTCTCCGCGAAGAACGGCCCCCACCCGGACAGGTCTGTGACCGCCGTCGACAAGCGCTGCGAATACGCGGCGCTGGTGAACCAGTCATCGCCGTCGCGCTGCCACAGCCGGCCCATGCTGTCGTGCACAGCGGACACGTGGCCGGGAACGTCGGCCAGCCTGTCCCACCACTCGTTCCGCGGGGCCGACGGCTGTTGCCCTGCCGTCGCGGCCAGCAACGCATCCACGGCCTCACGCGCCGTAGCCTCCCCTGCCCGGAAATCGGCGAGAATGTTCGCCGCATGCCAAACCCGCTCCCGCTGGTCGTCGTCAGCGGCCTGCCCCGTGTATGCGGCCATGTCCCGCCGCATCGCCTCGTACTCCCGATCGAAAAAACCCTGCGGCACACCAGGGACGCCAGACTGCGCCTGACCGGCCACCACCCGGGCCGCGTCGAGCAGTTCGCCTATCAGACCCCACTTCGCAGCCACCCCGACAGCGTCGATGTCAGCCAGCACCTTCCGCAAGTTCGCCAGGGCCGCCGCATCGCCTGGGCGGGGCGGCTCAGGCTTCGGGAACGGATCACATGCGGCTTGCAGCCAGTCGATCAGCGCGGCCACGTTCTCGCTCGACAGCCACACCTCCATCCGCCGGCGGTCAGGGGCCTTCATCGCGAAAGTCAGCAGCGCGCCGTCAGTGGGATTCGACAGGTGCTCCACTACCCGGATCACACAGCCGAACGGGGTTTCAATCTCCAAGGGGTGCATGCCGCCACCCTACCTTAGCGTGATCACCGTGGCAAGGGTTTGGTCATCCACCCCGGCAGCGACGAACCCCGCGACGCACCAAACGGGTCACCACGGCCCCGACCCCCCGTGAACATGCCGCGCTCAGAAACCTGGGCAGGCCCCGGCGGCGACCAATCCCACACCTGCCCAATCGAACTGACAAGCACATCGAACCCCACCACCGCAGCCGCCAGGCAGTCCGGCTGATGCTGCCCCGCCTGCCACGACAACGCCGCAGCCTCGAACCCCGGATGATGCCCCAACAACGCCATCCGGCCCGTCTCAAACCCCTGCAACAAAGCCGCCGAACGGGCCAGCGCATCACCCTTACCGCGGTCCGTGCCCTTCGGCGGCCACGCCGACACCCTCACCGAATCCACCCCGGCAGCGTCCAACGCCTCCTGCGCCACCCGTCGATACGTTTCCCGCGCCGCGAACGACTCGATCGCGATCTCGCTCGCCCCCACCTCCCGCGCTAACGCCACCGCCGCCCGAGCCCACGCATCCGAGGTCATCGGCGCCGAACGATCCGCCACCAACGCCACCCGCCGGCCAAACCGCGACATAGCCACCAGGCCGCACGCATCACCCTCACCCGAATCCGACGGGTCCACCGCAACCACAGTCACATCCGGTGCCGCAGGCGCCACCGTCAACCGGTGATCCTGCAACCACGCTTTCTTAATCAGCGCGCCCTCCGGGTTGACGGGCACACCCTGAAACATGGCGTACCAGGCCCGCTCGCCCACCTCACGGCGCCGCTTCGCGAACTCGTCGGGAGTAAAACCGTTCGCCGACAACATCACCTGACCGAACGGGCGGCCCAACGCGTCCGGCACACCCGACTCCGCAACAGCAGGCACATTCGTGTGATTCCACATATCCGGCTCGGTGTCCAGCAGAATGCCCGCCAAATCCTGCTCGTGCCAACGCGTCATCACCAGAAACCGGGAACCGCCCGCATGGACGCGCGTCGACAACGACATGCGATACTCGTTCAAGATGCGTTTACGGTGCGCCGCCGAATCCGCCTGCTGCGCATCCTTAAACACGTCATCGATGATCAACAATTCTGCGCCGTGCCCGGTCGGCCCCGACATGATGCCCGCCGCCAACATGCCGCCGCGCTTACCGTCGACACGCCACCGGCCAGCCGCCGACTTGTCCTGCGACAGTTTGAACCCCAGATAGTCGCTGTGCCGGCGAATAATGTCCTGCACCTCCTCGGAGTGGCGTTTCGCTAGGTCGTCCGAGTGTGAAATCACCATGATCTGCATGTCAGGGTCGCGCATCAACGCCCACACCGGCAGCCACACCGACAGCAGCTTCGACTTTCCTGTCCGCGGGCTGCACGTCACAATGTCCCGCTGATTCGGCAGCAGCACCGACCGCACCGCGATATCCGACAGCATCCGGATCGTGGGCGTGATGTTGAACTCGGGGTCGAGCAGGTGGGCCAGCTCGGCCGGCGACTCGGGGCGGCGGGCGCGGCGCTGGTTCCACACGGTGCGCGCCGCCAACACCTGCAGCAGGCCCGCCCGGTCAATCGACGGCTGCGCGGCAGGGGCGGGGGTCACGCCCGGCCCCGGATGCGTGCCCGGTCCCGCGGCGTGGTCGCCGCCCAAATCCCGAACCGTTCATCGTGCTCGACCGCGTACCGCAAACAGTCCGCCGACACCTCACACAGTCGGCACACCGCCTTCGCCGCCGCAGCCCCCGACGAGTCGCCGGGCGGGGTGAAAAACATGTCCGGGTCCACCTCCCGGCACAGCGCGTCGTCCATCCACGGTTCGGGCCGGAACTGGCCGTGGACGAGCTGGGAGCCGGTCATTAGCGGTAGTTTTTCTTCACGCCTTTGCGCTCCGGCAGTCGACGGTACCTCACGACTTTGCCGCCTGGCGTTGCATGCGCCTTCTTACGTGCATATTTGCGTAATTTCTTGTTTGCCCAGAAGTAGCGCCATTGCGCTTTGCTGACGAAACCTTTGTGCCCGCCGCGGCTTGCGAGCTGCGCAACCCCGCCCGTTGCGGCCGACATGCGCACGGCCCGGCGCCCGGTGACTGCGGCCCGTCTGCGCCCGCCCGTGACCCGCCTGGTGGTGGCGGCCCGGCGGCTGATGCCGGCGCGCGCCCTGCCCCTGCTGCGTGACCTAGCCATGCGTCGATTATGCGCCCGGCTGGTGCTGTCCCGCGTCAAGCGCTGTGACTGTTCCTGGCAGGCCACCACAGAAGCATCCTCGTTTGTGCCGGTACACCCCAGCGTCGCGGTCGCGGCGGTATTCGTGGTACTTGGGCGTGACGCGGCGACCGTCCCCACGGTTCGGCGATGACCAGAATGTCGGGTAGCGGCGTCGGATAGCGGAACCTTCTCCCCTCGGCGGGGCCGTCAGCGATGTAGACGTTCATGCGCGCTGCCGGGTGGCGTTGTGCGCGTCCACCAGATGGTTAGCCATCTCGATAGCCGGGTGCAGCATCGGCGGCGTCGAGGTGACCCACTGGCAGTCCTGCACGGGGCAGAGAATGCTGATTCGGGCCGGCTCGATCACCCATCCGCGGGCTTTGAGCTGCTCGATCTGGTGCGCCCCGTGGTCTACCCGGTTGCCTTCCCAACCGCCGCACGCGCACTTGCCGGTGATGCTGTTCCAGGCGTGCGCAGACAACACCGCGGCCGGGGTCACGCCAGTTCGATCGACTGGGGGCTGCCGTACTCGCAGCCTTCGGCGGGGCATTTCGTTGACAGGCGCACCGTCAACGTGTGCCCGCTTGAACAGTTCGCCTGCCCACTAGAACGGTTCACGTTGTGGTAGTGGTGGCGCCCGTCCTCGTCGTAGTATTCCTGGCTCCCGCCCATCGCGGTGGATCCGTAGCAGTCGGGCATGTACAGCCGTGACCGCTGTCCTGTGCGTTCACATTCGGGGCATCTCATTTGTCTGGTTCCTGTTCTCCTCGTAAACATTTCGCCGCGAACTGCACGGCATCCCAGTACGGGTCGTCCCCGCCTTCGAAAACCTGTTCGTGTTCCCTGCCCGGCTCCAGGGCCAGGATCTCGCCCTGGTCGGTGTGTTTGATGCGCCAGTTGTTTTCGAGGCGCTGCGCCCGAAGTTTCGCCCCGTCAACCGGTTTCGGGCGCGGCTGGCGGCGGCCCCGCGGCTTGTGATGCTTCCGGCGCGCCATGTCACAGTGGAACGTACATGCGGCGAAGTATCGCGGTTGTGAACTCGGTGCCGCAGCTCGCGCAGGCCGGACGGCCATAAGTGGCCGCTTCGATCGCGGCGGTCAGCCAGTCGGTGTAGCAGCGCAAGCATTTGAAATCTTGCGCGACCGGAGGATGCCGGCATTTTCCGACGTTGCTCCGCACCACCACGGCAGCCGCTGAATCGGGGCAGGGCCGCCCGGTCGCCCAGTTTCCGCCGCACGGGATTTCGCGCCCGTACAGTTCCTCCAGCTCGGCCACCTGCCGAGCGTCAACGCTGGCCGTCATCGCGTTCCTCTTTCGGTAGTGTGCAGTCGTCCCGGTGCTGCCCGGTGACGTAGCGGTGCAGGCCGCAGCCCGCACACCAGTCAGCTGGACTCGTTGTGTGTGTGTGTGTTCTGAGCTGTCCTCCAAGATCAGGGCATCAATCCCATCACCTCGAAAGTTGCTCTTGCCGTATGTCGTCGTCAGCGTTGGGGCTATGTCATCCCCGCGAGTCGTTGCAAGGCGGCTTGGAGCGTCGGAGTCAGCGCCCTCCCCCGCTTGCCCGCGCGGCGCAGAATCCCCTGCGCCGCTTTCTGGCTCAAGTAGTACCTGCGCAGCCGCTCCGAAGGCGGCTCCAGAATGTCCGACAATGACGACACGCTTGCGCTGCTGGGGAACTCCGAAGTGTTGAGCGTCCAGCACTCGGTAGGCGAACCCATACCCGAGTTCTGCCAGCGACCCGAGGACGGCACCCATTGCGCCCCCGTGAGTCCGCATGCAGCCGCCGGGGCACTCGGGGTCGCAGACTGATGACAGGAGGCCAGGGACGTTCTCGCCAACGAACCAGGCGGGGCGGAGTTCAGCCAGGAGCCGCACAACTTCCCACCACAATCCGCTACGTGCGCCACCCAGGCCCGCGCGACGGCCCGCCACGGAGAAATCCTGGCAGGGCCAACCGGCGGTGAGGATTCCTCGTTCGGGAACAAATCCAGCTGCTCTGAGGTCATGGCCGGTCACCTTTGTCACGTCATCGAATTGGGCGGCGTCAGGGAAGTGGCGGGCGCTGACCGCGGCGGCGGCCTGGTTAATTTCGACGGTGGCTACCGTGCGGGCACCAGCCCTAGAGAATGCGAGTAGGAATCCGCCGATGCCGTCGAACAGGGACGCGACGGTGAGCGATTCCATGCGGGGCCTTCCGTTCGGGGTGCCTGCCGATTATAGCCCGATCCTGTTCGCCACCCACAGGGTTCCCGCGATCAACGCCACCAGGATCAGCGCATCCCACAAGCCAGTCATGTGGGCGGCTCGTTTCGTTTCCGTGTGACGGCCAACCATTCGGCTAGCTCGCCTTCGTCGATGCCCCCGGCGGCCAGGACTTGGCGGGCCACGTCAACATGCACGTCCCACAGGGCGTCGCCGGGCCCGACGACGGTGGCGAACAGGGCTCGCTGCTCCTGGGCGACGGCGGCGGTCAGGTCGGCGGCGTTCAAACGGCCCTCGGCCAGGTCCTTGGCCACGTCCATGGCGGCGTCGATCCCGGCCTGCGCAGACGCCAAATCCGGGGCGCTCACGGGTGCGCGGCTTTCGTGTTGGCGGTGTCGAGTTCGGTGCTCAGCCGGTCAATCTCGGCGGCCTGCCGGGCCGCCAAAGCGACCAGCTCGGGCACCAGCGTGCGGGACTGGGCGATGAACTCGCCATTCGCTGAGCGCCACGCCTTCGCGACCGGTGGATGCTGCCCGGCTGGGACTTGCTGCACGTTGCCGAACCCGACCTGAACCCACGGCCCTTCGGTGACCCCGTCGAGCACAGCCCGCGCCCTGGCCAGCAAGCCGTCCGGGGTGGACGTGAAACCGTCGCCGGTGAGCACGCCGAACAGCCGAACATCCTCCGGCAGACCAGGATCGGGAATCGACATGTCCAGGTCCGGCGAGTTGATCGCATCAGCGAACGCGTCCTCGGGTGTCGCCGTGTAGTCGCGGCCTGACACGAATGACGTGTACCGGAACGTGCCGTCCGGCATCACGATGCGGCCGATGTTGTTCCAGGCGTGCACGTACATGCCCGTGACTTGCGCCGGATTCGACCCGAACCCGTCGTCCATCGTGACTACCGCGCCGTACTTGGGGGCGCCTTGCCTGAGCATGTCTGCCCGCCACCCGGCCTCGCCGCCGTGGTGCCGCCAGAAGTCCTCGACCTGGTCGCGCACCCCCTGCGGCACCCACGTGCACCAGCCCCACTCGTCACTCATTTCCTCTCCAGTTCTTCGGCGGTGTAGGCGAGGCGGGCAGTCGCGCAAGGCCATGCGACCGGCTCGTGCCAGCCTGGCCGCTCGGAGAAATACAGATCGGCCTCTTCGGCGATCCGGTAGCACTCGCGGCACACGGGGACTTTCACGTCCAGTGGGCATTCGTCCTCGTGCACTTCGCACTCTTCGACACAACTCGTCGCGGCGATGTCGATGCGGTAGTGCAGCGCCCTGACCGGGGCTAGGGCCTCACGGGCGGCGGCGAGACTCATGCCGCCCGTGGTCCTGTCGTTGAACTCCCAATCTGCGCCAGCACCCCATGCCCGCCGCGCGGCTTCAACCGCCGGGTCCGCTCCGGTCATTCGAGGATCTCCAACACCCGGTTTAGTTCGGCGACCCGGTCAGCGTCCCTTGGCCCATGGTTGATCGCGTCCCGTCGCTCAACGATCGTGGCGGCCAGGGCTTTCCGGTAGGCGTTGACGGCGACTTGGGAGATCATCGCGGGCGTGCAGTTGATCAACGCCCGGTGCTCGTCGCCGTCCAGCCAGTCGCACACCGCTTTCGCCGCCGCGGTTTGCGCGTCGAACTGGGCGCGCTCAGCCGGCGAGAAATGATCCGCGGTCACCGTGTGCCACCTTCGGCTTCGCCCCGGTAGTGATCGCAGTCGAGCAGCGTGTCGCCGTTGACGAGGTCTTTCACCATGAGCCGCAGCATGTCCCGGCTGTTCGTCGCGTCGAACAGGACGTCAGATTCTTCACCGGTGACACCCAGAACCTTCACGGCGGCACCACTCGTGGCGTGCATGACGCCGGCGCGGTCATAGAACATCCCGTCCACCTCCACGTCCTGCACTTCGACCAGTTCGTCGCTGAGCAGTGCGGCCCACCCGGCGAAACACGCCGCCGTGCCGCAGTCGTGCCTCAGCCACACGGCCTGGTTGTGCTGCTCGGGGTGGTCGTCGATGTGCTGCATGACCCGCTGCAACAGTTCGGTGTTGCGGGCCGGGCCGCTATGATCGTTCATCGTCAAGCGTTTCCTTTCGCGTTGGTGCTTGGCCGCCCCGGGGACGGTGACCGCCGTCGCCCGGGGAACTAACATTGTGATCACCGTACATCATCGTCGGGTGGCGCGGCTAGGTCTCTGCGACGGTTCGGATGCTGCGGCGACTTGTCGCACACCCGATGCGGCGACCCCGGCTCAAGAAACCCGCGGTGCTCGTGACAGAACCGGGCCTGGTCATGCTCTTAAGTATCCGAGCTGGCACCGCGAATGCTCCACGTCACTCACGCCCAGCTCCTTCCGCAGCAGCAAACATGCCTGGCCCGCGTGCCCGTCCACCAACTGGCAGGCGTGCAGCAAACGACCGGCCTGGTCACAACATGCCCACATCGGCCAGGCAGCAGCCCCGGCAATTGCCCGGCGTCTCCGCGACACACTCGTCATCGTCAGGGTCCGGCCAGCCGAACCGGACAGGCTCGGCGCTCATGCCTGCCTCACAACGGTCGAACCGTCCGCGCGGCGCAGCACCATCAATCCCGCCAGCGTGTAACCCCCGAAAACGCGCCCTGAGAGCCTCTGTAAGCCGTCCGGCCCCCACTGGGGTACCCCGGCGGCCCGAAAATCGGCCAGCGGCGAACCCAGACGGGCGCAATCGGCATCCTGGCCCGGCCGCGCGCTCACTCCACGACCTCCCCGTCCACCACCTGGCCCGCCGGCAACTCGGCCGCAGCACCCAACTCCCGCTCCGCGATCGCCCGGAACTGCTGCCGCGCATCCTCCAAAACCACCACCGCCGACGACTTCACCTGCACATGAACATGCTGCTCAACCGGCACATACTGCCCCGACAGACGCGCCCAACGATCCCGCAACTGCCCAATCGTCCGCGCCAGCGCATTCGCCTCCATCCGCCTGCCCTCAGCCCGAGCCTGCTCAAACATGCTGGTCATCGACCCGATCAGCAGCATGTAACCCCGCTCGTTGTACAGCCGCGAAGTCGCCGTCGACTCATGCGCCTCCCGCTGCAGGTACGCCTCCGCAGCCCGCTTCGCGCTGGACCGGTGCGAGTATCCGAGCTGGTCAGCGACCTGCTGCCAGGTGTTGCCGCGGTTGTACAGCTCGAAGGCCCGCTCACCCATGTCGGCGGCGGTGTCGTCGCTAGTTGCGGGGTCGACGGCGGTCATGTGTCTGAGGGTATCTCCGGTTTGGGCTGGTCAGGGGTTTGCGTGCGCGGCGGGCTGTTGCGCGGCGGGGGTTTCGGTTCGGCTGGGGTGGTAGCGGCTGTGTCGGCCGAGCCGGATTCCGGTTCCGGGGATGGTGCAGGGCTGGCTGGGGGTGGCTTTGCACCAGGGGCAGCGGCGTCGTAGGGGGTTGTCTGTTGGCCGGTGGGGTTGGCCGGCGTTCGGTTGGGCGGGTTGCCGGGTGTGTTGGTAGGCGGTTTCGGCGCGGGCTTGGGCTTGCCGGTTTTTGAGGTCGTTGAGGTGGTTCATTGGGGCGGGTTTCCGATGGTGTCGGTGATGGCGGCGAGTCTGCGCTGGTTGTCGGCGAGTTGGTCGGGGTGGTAGAGGGCGGTTTGGCGGTGTTCGGGGTCGACGCGGTTGGCGCGGTCGTTTCGGATGTCGCGTGCCCAGCGGATGATGTCGGCTGGTTCGGGGGCGTCGGGGTGGGTGAGTGAGCGTTTCTTCACTGCGGCGATGAGGTCGGCTTGGTGTAGCTGGTAGTGGTTGAACATTTCGGCCCATTGGTCGGCGATGAAGTTGGCTTCGTCGTCGTCGTCGATGCGGGGTGCGGTGCGTCGGTGGCGGGCGCTGATGAGTGCGAGGAGTTCGAGTGCGTCGGCTCTGGTGGTCATGTGAGTTCCTGTTGGGGGTTGGTTTCGGCGGTTCGTGCTCGTGCTGCGCGTTCGGCTGCTTGGCGGAGCTTGCTGGGGGGCTGGTGGCTGTTGGTGGCGGGTGCGCGGTCGGCTGCGGTGCGGATCCAGTTTCGCCAGGCGGCGTTCCAGTCGCGTTTGGTGGCGGTGCGGCCGGTGGCGGCTTTCCAGTGGTCGGTGAAGCGGCGGTGTTCGCGTCGGAGGTCGATGTGGGGTGCTTCTTCGCGCATGGCGTCGATGACGTGGCGGTCGGGTTGCCAGTTGTCGGGGAGGCGGGTGCCGCGGGCGGGTGTTGCGCCCTTCCCCCCGGACCCCCCAACTAACGTAAGAGACTCTGTATCCCTATCCCTATCCCTATCCCTATCCCTATCTAACGGCAGATCCCGGCAGCTAATCGCCGAATTTCGGGCACTGTGTGGCCCTTCCTCGGGCACTGTGTCGTCGCCGGTGGTCGTGTTGAGGCCGTATTCGCTGGCCACGTCCCATTCTTGACCGTCGGCCGGGCCGGGCAGGGTGGAGTTCGGGTTGAAGTGTTTCGACTGGTGTTCGCGGAATGAGCTAATTTCGTAGAACTTCCGGCCGCCGTGGACATAAACGTCCACTTTGTACACCTGAATGGTTTCCAGGAACAGCTCGGCGAAACTGCTCCACACAGTCGCCGAATTTCGGGCGCTACCCGCCGAAGCTCGGCGGGGCAGGGTTTGGATGTCGTCGTTAGGGAACGCGAACGCCTCCAACTCTTTCAGGTTGGCGGTGCCGCGGCCGGCGTCGTCGGCCCAGTTCCACATCGCCATGTACAGCAGTCGGCACGCCAGGTCGGCCCGCGCCGTGTCGGGCGAATCCCAGAATTGGGGCTTGAGGTTCCTAATGCGCGGCACTGCGCGTGTCCTCCCCTGACGCCTGTGTGTCCCGCTCGCCGAGTAGGAGTGCGTCGATGTCGTTGAGGTTGTAGCGGGCCATTTTGCCGCCGACGCCGTGGACGGGGATGAGCCCGGCGGCGCGCCACCGGTCGATGGTGTAGACGCTGACGCGGGCATGCTCGGCGGCCTCTTCCCGGGTCGCCCAGCGCGGCGCCGGGGATGCGGTCACTGGACGGCCCAGTCTGGCCGCCAGATCACATGAACAGGCATCGGTATCTCGTCGGACAGCCACCGCAGGAGCGCGCCAGAAACCAGCCATGCGGGGGACTGGACGCCTGGCCGGTCATGAGACCGGTACACGTCGCCGAAACAGTCGACGATTGCCGAGCCGACTGGCAGCGTGTCGAGTTGTTCGGCAGTGCGGATCGTGCAGGCTTCCCGCCACGCGTCGGCGACGTGCCTGGGGTGGTTCTCGCGGCTGCCGTCCCATTCGCATACGCAGCCGTCGATGCCCCAGCTGCATTCTGCTGCCTGATGCTTGTCGAGCACGTCGAGCAGGTTAGGCGCCGCCGCTTCTGTCTGCTGTGGTTCTGCCATAGCTTCGCACCCTACCAGATGGGTCGACGACTCTACTCGGTTTCGTCGTCCCAGAGCCGCGGCTGCTGCTGGTCGCCGATGGCGTGGGCGGTGAGCACAGTGCGGACCAGTTCGGACACGGAGGTGTTTTCGGCGGCGGCTATGCGGGTGAGTGCGGCGTGTTCGGCGCGGGTGACGCGCACGCTGATCTGCCGGGTCAACAGGCGCGGCCTACGCATCTTCGGTGGCCCACACATGGTCGTAGATGCGGTCGACCCACAGGCCGGGGTGGCGGGACGGGTAGCGGAACCGGCAGAGCCGCACGGCGGGGCAGTGCGGGGCGTCGTGGCGCTGGCAGCAGGGGCACCATTCAGTCGTCGTCACGGTTGCCCCACACCCTGCCGCAGCCGCATTCGTGCAACCCGTCGTGGCCCGGGTCGGCGGTGCAGCGGTGCACGTAGTTGCCGACCACGCCGGGCAGCGCGTCGCAGCGGCCCAACAGCTCGGACGGGCAACCCTCGTCCTCGGTCACTTCGGCATCAACCACACGCCGGTCGGCGGCCATCATCTGCGCGATCGCCAGCAAACTATGCGCCGTGGCTTCATGGATCGCCGCAGAAGTGCCCGGCATTGGGGGTGCGTCCCACACTATGTGAGCGTCAGGATCGACAGGTCGCCGCGTCAGCAGCCGCCGAGCCTCGGCGATGCGCTGGTCTACGGTCAGTTCGTCAGTCATGTTCGCGTTCCTCTCGGGCGATGTCTCGTAGCAGCTCGCTCACGGGCCGGCCGTACCGTTCCAGTTGCCGTTCCAGCGACGAGCAGGTGATGCCCATCCGTTTCGCAGCCTGCCAGTCGGGGACGCCCAGGCCGTGCAGCTCGTCGTAGCGCTCCAGAAACGACAGGGTTGTGGCCGGCATCATTGGTCGCCGGGTTTCGCGCAGTCGGGGCACACGTCGATGCGCATCTGGTTGCGTCCCGGGTTGTGCCGGGGGCGCGTCCAGCCCTCCGCTGCGGCCTGGGCGCGGGCGTGGTGCACGTTGACCCGGTCAGTGACGATCCGACTGCCGCACCGGTCGCAGCGCACAGCCCAGAAACGGTGCGCGCTCACGACGGAACCGATCTGAGTTGCGGGCGCGCAGGTTTGTCGAAGTCGTGGTCCTCGTGCTGCTCGCACACCACGTGCTGGCCGTCGTCGTGCGGATAGCATGGGTCAGCGCCGCACACCGCGCACTTCTGGCAGGCCACGCACAGCAACTCGCTTGGCGGCCAGTCATCGGAGCGGTGCCAAGCCCTGACCTCGGTGACGAACTCGACGGCGCCCTCCGGCTCGGAGAACCCGCCGAACTCGTCGTAGTCGGTTTCGATGTAGCCGCATGACGTGCACCGCGCCTGAAACATCGGCACCTCGTGAAACGGACTGTGCGTCATTGGACCGGGCACCCTGTCGCGTAATAGCCGAGCGCGTGGGCGGTTTCACGCTCGATTGGGGTGTCGCCGTGCACCGGGCAGTCCGGATTCCATTCCAGCTGACTCCCCGGCTCGACAGCGCTGCCGTAGTAGAACCACGTGGACGGATCCGTCACGAAACACTCGCATCCCCGCGGCGGGCACATGTCGTCGAAAGCCTGGCCGTAGTCCATCAGTCGAGATCCCGCAGATCGACGTTCACGATCGTCATCCGGTCGTAGAACACGCAGTATGCGTCATTGCGCACCGTGTCCGCGTCGTTGGGATAGCCTAGATCAACCAGGCGTTGAGCCTCGTCAGTCCGAATCAACTCCGCGCCCTGCAATTTCGCGGACGCGCCCACCACCCGACTCTGGTAGAGACACACGTAAATGTCCACAGCGCGCCCGCTACTCTCTGATGCCCATGATGGCGGCCACGGTCGCCGTGTCCGGCACCCCGATGCGTTCGCCGTCCACATCCGGCCCGCCCGGGTGCAGCTTCAGCAGATGCTTGCCCGCCTGAAACCCCAACGTCACCTGCGGATCTTCGATCGCGGCCAGGCAGGCGTGAAACTTGCGGGCGTTCAACGCCAGGCGTCGCGGCGGGCCGTGATGCTCGGCCTCAATCTCGTCAGCCGTCGACCCCGCCTGCGACCGCAAAGTCACCACCGACAAAGCATCATTCGCCACACTCACGGCCACTGTCGCGAACTCGTCATCGGCGACAGCCCCCGCGCGTTTCACCATCGCCGACAGCTCAGCCGTCGACACCGTCGCGCAGCACTCATACTCAGGCGCCGCCAAAATGCGCTCAATGTTCGGGAACTCCTCGGCCAGCACGCGCGTCACCACCGTCGTCGACTCCGTGCGCAGGCCCAGCATGTTCCCGTCGAACAACACATCCACCGAACCCACACCCGTACCCGCCACCGCCTTCAACACCGCCAACACATCCGGGGCCGGAACATTGATCACCGTCGGACCGTCCCCGCCATCACAGAACGGGATGTGGCGCCGCGCAACCGTGTACGAATCCGACGCGCACAACACCAAATCCCCGTCCTGCACAGCCATGTTCAAAGCGGCAAGCTCCGGTTTCGCGTGATCCACCGACGCGAACGCACCCACCTGACGCGCCGCATCCGCGAACAACTGCGCGTCCAAGCCGCCCACCCAATGCTCATCCGACAGGGCCGGCAACTCCGGGTAGTCCTCGGCGATCATCAGCGGCAGCCGGAACACGGTGCGGCCAGAACGGACAGCCAACTCCCGGCCATCGGTCTCCACCTCCACACCCCGATTCTTCGGCAACAGACCCGCCACCGTCGACAGCAGGCGCCCCGACACCACCACCCGACCAGCCTCGCCAACATCGGCCTTCACCGCGCGCGTGGTGGCCCGGTCATAGTTGAACGACGAAAACCGCACACCGTCATCGTCGGCCACCACCAACACACCGGCCGTGACAGCCACCGCAGGCTTCGCCGGCAGCGACGACACACCCGCCGCCACAGATTCGGCCAGCAGCGCCGAATGCAGATCAAACCTCACAGATTCACCCCCGCAGCGTCCGCGGAAGAGACCAACTCCACCAGCTCATCCACCGTCACCACGAACACCTCCGAACCCGGCGCCAGGCGGATTGCCTGGTCGCCCGGCGAAACATCCGCCGCCACAGTCACGCCGCGCGACGACACCTCCGCCACTTCGCCGCGCGTAAGACCCCACTCATACGCCCTACGCAACGCAGGGTGTTCCTTCTGACTCACAACGCCTCACTTTCATCGAACAAGGTTGGGGCCGCCATCTCGGATTCGAGGCGACGCAAATTCTCCACGGCCGTGTGGAAATAGCTGGGCTTCAACTCCACCCCAGTCGCGCGGCGGCCACGCTTCACCGCCTGATACAGCTCCGAGCCGATCCCCGCGAACGGGCTCAACACCAGCTCGCCCGGATTCGACCACAGCCGCACACAACGATCCACGAACGCCAACTGCAAAGGCGTAATGTGACGCTCGTCGGCGTCCTCGCGGGCCACCTTCACGTTCAGCGTGTCCGACTCCCGGATACCGAACCACACCGGGCAGACCAGCCCGTCCTCGGCCAGCCAGCCCCCGTCGTGGTGATCCAACCAGATCGGGCCGGCCCACTCGATCCACTCATCGTTCGTGACATCGGTTTTGATCGGCACCGCGTTCTCGCCCGGCTTGCGGAACAGCAGCAAATAGTCCGCCAAGGCGGGACGCGAGCCCGCGCTGTCCCGGTTCTTCGTCACAAACATCAAAGCGTGCGCCTTCGTTCGGATCGCCTGCGCCTGCGGATCTTTGAACACAGTCACTTCGCCGCCGAAAATCCAGCCGGCCTTCACGAACTCTCGGATCACATCACCCCGGAAGTCGACAACCCCCATGTGCCCGTGCGTGGCCTTCGTGGTCGTCGTGTTCTGCACATGCACGCACGCCCAACGGCCAGGCCGGGTCACCCGCAACTGCTCCCGGATCACAAACGAGTAATGTTGCATGAACTCACCGGTGCTCGCTGAGTTTCCGAGGTCGCGCGGCGACGGCGAATAGATGAACAAGCCCGCGAACGGAGGGCTTTGAACACTCAGATCGACAGAGTCCGTGGCGATCTCACCGAGACGCTCGCACGCGTCGCCCAGCATCATCGTCCAGTTCTCGCCCGACTCGTCGGCGGTCACATAGTCATCGAGCATTGGCATATCTCCGTTTTGCGGCAGCCTGGCAGATCCGGCATTGCCGAGATCCACTGGATGCGTTGATATAAAGGTTGTCGCCACTCAAAGGGTGGCCCATTTTGCAGTGCGTTTTTTTGCCGAGAAGTGCGTGCCGTGGCGAACCGCATCAAGCAAGTTATCACTAGTCGTCCCCCATGCCAGATTGGATGGAACATTGTTGGTGACAACACCGTCCAGGTGACGGACTAGGGTGGCGCCTGCCGGGGCTGGACCGTTGAATGCTGCACAGACTAGGCGGTGAATCTTGCGCGCGTATTGTTTGTTGTTCATATGCAGCACGACGGTCGGATAGCCGCCACGCTTAGCTATTACAACCGCGATTATTCGGCGCGTGGGCCATGTTCTGGTGGGCAAGCTGGCTACCTGGCCATCGTTGCTAACTTCGTATCTGCCTTCAAACCCTGGCACCGGCCGCCACTCAACTTTCACGCCGCCCCCTTCCGGTTGCGCTGCATCTCGGCGACCAGCTCTGTGGTGATTCGGTGGGCCTGCTGCTCTTTGCGCGCCACATTGGCCGCGATCTGACGTTCCACATCGGACACGATCACGTGCGCGTCCACCACCTCGGTCTGCCCGTATCGGTAGCAGCGGCGGATCGCCTGGTAGTACTGCTCGTACGAATCACCCAAGCCCACAAAGGCCATGCGGTGACAGTGCTGATAGTTGAGGCCCTGCGAAGCGATCGACGGCTTGGTGACCAGCACGTCGAACTCGCCGTCCGCGAAACCGAGCAGTTTCGCCGCCTTCTCGTCAGGATCCATCGAGCCGTGCACATTCACCGCGCCCGGTATCGCCGCGGTCAGCGCGTCGGCCTCGGCGTTGAGCCCGCACCACATGATCCACGGCCCGGGCTCTTCGGCGACCAGCTTGGCGGCGCGTTCCACGCGCTCCGCAAGGGTCTGCTTACGCACCTTGGCACGCCCGGAAACGCCGCCCACGCTGGTCGCGAACAGTTGCCCGTCGGCGGCGATGTCGGCCTGCACGATCTGCGGCACGATGTTCAGGCCCGGCAGGTCGTATCCGGTGTCGTCGCCGCCCACGTCGGACGGCCGGGTCAGCGCCACCGCCCACTGCGCCATCCACTGCATCATGGGCCGCCACGCGTGATGCTTCATCCGCCAGCCCGCCTGGTCGTGCACAAAGTAGGCGGCCAGCATGTTGGTGCGCGTCATGCGCCCCAACCATTCGGCCTGGCTCGTCAACTCTTCCGGGTCGTTCGGCGCCGGCGTGGCTGAGCACGCCAGCCGGAACGGCACATCACGCGCCCACCGGATCAGCGCCGTCCGGGTGGCCCCATCGGACTGCTTGAGAATCGAACTGTTGTGCACTAGATGGCCGTTCACCGAATAAGACGGATGCCGTGTGACTCCAAGGTCGTAGAAATACAGTCGCCCGTCGGCGCCCCGGCTGCTATCCAGTCGAGGATCTGATGGTTCCAGAACCGCAATACTGTCCACCCGAGCGAAGCCAGCTTGTTGTCTTTCTTGCGGTCCAGCGCTTTCCTTGAGTGATGCGAGTGACCATCCAGCTCGATGCCGACTTTCATTGCGGCGTTGCCTAAGTCGAGCTTGTAGTGCGTCGGATAGCCGGGTTCCCGTGGCCCCAAAGACACTGCAAGCTCCGCCTGCCACGAATCGTCCAACATTGCCAGCAGCATCGACTGCGGCACAGTCGGGCCCTGACCATTTCCCCCACGCACGGAAGGTTTGTGGCCGATCTCTTTCAATCGGCGGGAGACCTTGGCTCGACTTTCTGGATTCAGCATCGGCCGCAGGTTTCGTATGCGCTCCAGCTGTGCTTGCGCCTCGGGAGACCTCGACCGAAACCATTCCGCCCGCTTTGCCCCACGCTTCGCGGCCACTGTCGGATTGTGCACTTTGGCAAGGTGTTCCGGCTGCCTCATTCGCCATTTCGCTGAGCAGGACCGATTGCAGAAACGCGCCTTGCGGTGCGCTGTCGCCGATTTCTTGGCGAACGGCTCGCCGCACCATTCGCACGGCTTCGGCTGTATCGACAAGTGAATCTCCCGGTTCGAGATCCTGCGCCCCGACCCATCCTCGCTGAGTGAACCAAGGGTGGTTGGGCGAGCAGACAACTTCCTGCCCTTGCGATTTGACTGCGATGGCATAAGGAACCTCTCTGCGGTGAACGTCCCAGACGGTTGCGGGGCCTGCCGCCGATTCTACCCGGTCGCCTATATTGAAAAGTTCAATTGACTTAGGCCCGTCAGGGGTGTCCACTGATGTGCCGACAGCAAAACACTCGTCTAGCACAACGGCGTTGAATTGTGCCGGGTCGAACGCGGCCACCCGTTCGTAGTTGGTGATGTGCATGTCGGCGGGTGTTGCGGCCAACTCTGCAGGGTCGCGCACATACTCGGCGAGTATGCCCAGCTTGCGGGCCTCGCGAGCCGTCTGCTGGCACACCGCCAACGGGGCGATGATCAGCGCAGGCCCGCCCGCGAGGCGCGCCCATTCGAGCTGCTGGATCGTCTTTCCCAGCCCTGTGTCCTCCCACAGCGCGGCCCGACCAACCTTCACCGCCCACGCCACGATCTCGCGCTGCCACGGGTGCAGGAACCCGTTCACATCGCCCGGGGACACGTCGGGGCCGGCCTGCTCGGCGCGCACCTGCTTGCGCGCCAGGAACTGGCGGTAGTCGTCGCCGGTCATGCCCCGTGGAACCGTTCGGTGACTTTCTCGGCGGCCCGCACTTTGCGGGTTTGGTCCCGGTCGGGCAGTTTCCCGGTCCAGTAGGTGAAGATGACGGGCACGGGCTCGATGGCGGCGATGTAGGCGCGGGCGGCGCGCACCGCGTTGGAGCGGGTGGGGTGCATTTCGGAGGTGAACGTTTTCATGCCGTTCCCACCGCGCAGCCGCACCCAAAATTCGCCGTGCTCGTTCTCGTCCTGGTCGACCAGAAGGGGCCGGGTACCGCTCATTTGGTGTCGCCTTTCAGTAGGCTGATCAGGTCCGTGGCTTCGGCCTGAGTCAGATCTTTCGTGGAGCCGATTTCGCGGCCGACAGCTTGGGTGAGCCACGCTAGTTTGGCTTCTCGCTGCTCGGCGGTGTTGCCGCCGAGCCCCTCTTTCGACAGCGCCGTGTTGATCGCCGTCAACTGCCGTTCCGTGATCATGGTAGCGGATTGGGTGGTGTCGCCGCCAGTGTCGCGGGCCGGCTGCTGCACCTCGACGCGTTCACGCTCCGGCTGGCCCGCATCAGGCGCGGCCTCGTCGTCGACGATGACCTCGCCGTCGATGTGGGCAGGCTCGTCAATCGCACCCGGGTCCAAGTCGACGCGCACCGCCCCGTCGTTGTCCAACGCCCGGCTTATCTCCGTCGACTTCGGCATCAGCGCCATCAGCCGCAGCAGCATCGTTTTCTGCGACATGGCCTCGAAGTGGTCGCGCCACGGCCCCACCACGTTTCGCTGCTTGTCGCGCGCCATCGCGAACCGGTCCCTGTGCTGCTCCATCTGCCGCAGCGTCATCGGGTCGGCCAGCGAATAGCCGCCGTTAGCCAGGCGGCCCACCGCGTAGAACAGGCGCGGCGCGCCCGGCTCGTCATGCCCCACCGTGAAATACGGTTTGTGCACCCACCGGTCCTCAGCCGCACCGTACTCCATGTCGAACTCGTCGTTGGCGTACACGATCCGTGAATGCAGCGACGCGATCTGCTCCGAGCGGTGTCCCAGCTCGATGTAGCCCTTGTACCCGATGATCAGTTGGGCGCGCTGCCCCCCGGTTTTCGAATCCCAGAACGGCAGAATCCAGGCGTGCCCCAGCGCCCCCACCCCCGGCCGCAAACCGAGCTGGCTGCATGTCATGGCCGCGCCCAGAACCGATTTCGGTTCGCAGATCGCCAACTTGGGGGTGTTCGACATGCAGGTGAAAATGTCGCGGATCAACTGCTTGGCCTCCAGGCCCTTCGGCATGGCCCGCTGAAACTGCGCCTCCATCGACACGATCTGCTGTTTCAGATCGACGCCGCCCTGCTGCTGCCGCTCCACCTGCTGGGCGGCCCGGTTCGCCAAATCCCTACCCATGTCTAGCCTTTCGGAATGTAAATCGATGTTGCCTGATATTTGCGATACAGCTCGGGGTCTTCGGCTTTGAGCCGATCCCGGTCCACTTTCTCGACTTTGTGCAGCCACTCGGGTGCCCCGTCGAGGTCGTCGATGAACTGTTTTTCGCGCAGCTGGCCGCCTTTGCGGGCCACCAGTTTGCGGCCCTGCGCGTCGACCAAAACGTCTGCGCCGGCCATGAGTGCGTTCAGCTCGTTGGTGGCGCGCGATTTGGCGGCCTTGGCGTCTTTCTCGGCCTGCGCCGCCCCCTGATAGTCGCGGACCGCGCGGCGAACGGCGCCCTCGTCGGCGGCCTGCGCGGTCACTCCGGCGCGGCGCGGCCAGCGCTGCGCGATAGCCTCCGCGGTCGCATCCGACCCGTCGATCGGGGGCTCCGCGTCACCGAGCACATAGGTTTCCCAGGCGTGCTGCTCGGCGGCCACCAGAATGTCGATCAGCCGTTCGTCACGCGGCACATACTCGTAGCGCAACCTGTTCCCGCCGATCAGGCCGGCCACATACGCGCCGTCCGCGCCGGTGACCGCCATGCCGTGCTGGCATTGCAGCTCGGCATGGTCGGGGATTTCGTCGTCCCATTCGTGGGTGAGCCACGCGCTGGCGTTCTTGATTTCCACCACCGCGCCCAGCGACGGGATCAGCCCGTCCGGCGAATACAGCTGCCAAGGCCGGGCCAGCGAGCGCAGCGTCGGCGACTCCACAATGGCCACGCCGAGACGGCGGGCCAGCTCGTCCCGGATGACCGGTTCGAGCAACTTGCCCCACATCATTGCCTCGGATTCGGGTTCGTCTTTGGCTCGGCCAGTTTTGTCGAGCCACACGCTCCACAGCGACGCGTACTTGGACATGCCGAGGATCGCGGACGCGTCGGACGATCCGATTCCGGTGCGCCGCAGCGCCAACCATTCCTCGCGGGTGCTGTATTCGCCGGCCGGTTCGGCGTGCCCGGTCCAGAACGGGGCGCTCATTTCGCCCATTCGGCGGGTGTGACGGGCAGGTCGGCGGTTTCGCGCCACTGGGACCATTCGTGGGTGAGCGCCCGGTAGTCGTCGCCGAGCGCTGAGATGGCGTCGGCGAGGGTGCCGTCTTGGTTGGCGAGCCGGTTGATGGTTTCGAACACGACGACCCACGTGTTGTGCCGTCCCCTGTACCAGGCTTGCCGTTCGGCGTCGGTCATGATGCCTGGGGGCGGGGCGGGCACGTGGGTGTCGCCGTTGTTGCTGGTGGGGCGGTGGCTGTCGTTGTGCAGGGCGGCGCGGTCTTGTTCGGTGAGCTGGCGGGTGGCGTCGCGCCATTCCTCGCTGTCGGGGTGCATGGGTGAATCCTGTCGGTGGGGTGCAGTTGCTTACGTGATCACGGTACCACCGGCGAGACGGGGGCGCAAGGGTGCGGTGATCACGCGCCGCTAAACGTAGCCCTGCGTCAGGTGTGTTGGCAGTCGATGCCCGCGAGCTTGCGCGACAGATGCGCAGGGCCGAAGCGCAGGCCGAGGCAACCGGGATAGCCCTCGGGGTTCGGGATAGATTCTGCCGGAAACATCGGCAGGTCCGCCCATTCACGCCCGTGGGATTCGAGGTCCTGGTTCGACATATGCCGATACGGATCAGACATGAGCCACCGCCTCCTCCCGAGAAATATAGAAGTGGATGCCGGTCGAGCACTCATTCCAGCGGTCCTCATCAAAAGCAGCAGTCGGACGAACCACTACCCCCGCCTCATACCGAAACCGCGAATCATGACAACTGAACGCCTCCGAAACCACCGACCCCGACGCATCCGTGATCTCCAAAACCTCCGCGAACTCCGCGCGGCACTTGCGTCCCGATGCGTGAGAACGCTTCGCATCGGCAGGGATACGTAGCTTGACTATTCGACCGCCTTGACATTTCTTGTAGGCGATGAGGTCACCTTCGGGGAGGATGTTGATTCGGGCGATTGCAAGTTCGGCATTCTTCGCGCCGCTGAGGTCCGCGCCGCTGAGGTCCGCGCCGCTGAGGTC
>CEQU01041398.1_pt1 | contig 64130 bp, 52 predicted proteins | sample 531031 | NCBI WGS metagenome assembly CEQU01 (sample SAMEA2621216, study PRJEB7988) | marine metagenome | isolation source: saline water (ENVO:00002010), including
CGTCAGCGGCGGCGCCACCAGCGGCGACGACGGGGCGGAGCGGATGCGGCGCGTGCGGATGCCTCCGCCCGAGCGGCGCGGCGTTCCCGCCAACGGCCCACCTCCGCGTCGACGTCGCGGAGCGCCGTGACCACCGGCGGCCCGCCGAGCAGCTGCATCCGGGCATGCCGCACGCGGCGGTTGAAGTCCTCGAGGTGCTCGCGCACATCCTGCTCCGACCCCATCGCGTCGAGGCGGTCCTCGAGCTCGAGGTCTTCGACGCGCAGCATGATCGCCGGCGGCCCGAGGCCGGTCAGCCGCTCCGACTCGATCTTGCGGCGGATCCACCAGTCCGGATCGTTCGGGCGTCCGAGGTCGAGCGGCTTGCCGGCGCCGGGGAGGTCGTCGAAGTCGCCGCGACGGATCGCCTGCTGGATGGCGACCTCGACGAAGGCCGCCCGATCCGAAGCCGTCGGCGTGGCAGCGCAAGTCTCCGGCGCGGACTCGGCTGTCTCCGGCGTGGACTCGGTGCTCTCGCTCTCGCGCTCGCGCTCGCCCGAGATCCCCTGCTCGCGCGCCCACTTCTGCGTGCGGTAGCGCGCGGCATTCTCACGGGGGTCTTCGCTCACGATGTCACCTCGTCGACGCGACCCCCGCGGGGTCGGCCAGGAGCGGGGCGAAGGCTGCCTCGGCGGCGCCGATCAACAGGCGATCCTCGGCAAGGGCCGCGGTGCGGATCTCGACGTCGTCGGCCGCGGCCGGCATGCACTGCGCGCGCATCGCCTCATCGAGCGCGGCCGGGTCGCTGTCGGCCAGCGTCGCGAGGAATCCGCCGAGGATCACCACCGAGGGGTTCAAGACGTTGACGGCGTTTCCGAGGGCGGTCGCGAGGATGCCGCGCTGGCGCGCGATCTCGTCGCGCACATCCACCTCGGACGAGGCGGCGAGGGCTGCGGCGAGGGTCGGGTCGTCGGCGGAGGGGAGGCGTGCCGCGGCGAGCAGTCGCGCCCGGCTCACCTCGTCTTCGAGCACGCCGTCGTCGGCGCGGCGATGGGTCGCCGAGGCGATGCCCGGGCGATTCTGGCCGAACTCGCCGGCGTAGCCCGAGGCGCCGCCGAGGGGCATCCCGGCCACGATCACTCCGCCGCCGATGCCCGAGGCGCCGCCGTTGAGGTAGACGAGGTGATCCACACCCACACCCGCGCCGAAGCGGTGCTCGGCGATCGCGCCGAGCGTGGCGTCGTTGTCCACGGCCGTGGGAAGACCCGTTGCCTCTTCGACCAGCGCGCGCAGCGGCACATCCCGCCAGCGCAGGTGCGGGGCGTGGCGCACCACCCCGTCGGAGGCGCGCACGAGACCCGGCGTCGCGACGCCCACCCCGACGAAGCGCGCGCCGGACAGGTCGCCGTCGCCCCAGCGGTCGAGAGCCTCGGCGAGCTGGTCGACCGTCGCATCGGGCGTGGGGAGGTCGAGTGCGTCGATGCGCTCGCGTGCGACGACGGTGCCGTCGAGGGCGACGGCGGCGAGGGTCAGGGCATCGACCTCGGGGTTGGCGGCGAGCACCATGACGTCGGGGCTCGCGGCGACGACGGGCGACGGGCGCCCGACCCGCTTCGTGGGGTCGGGAGCGCGTTCGACGACGAGTCCGAGGTCGACGAGCTCCGCGGCCAGGGCGGCCACGGTGGAGCGGTTCAGGCCCGTCGCGGTCGTCAGCTGGGAGCGGGACAGGGCGCGTTCACGGTGCACGAGCTCGAGGAACCGGGCGAGGTTGCCGCGGCGCATGTCCTCGACGGTCGACACGGCGCTCAGCATGTCGATGAGCCTAGCCGCCTCGACAGGCGCGCCAGACGTTGACCCGCGGGCACGGGTGATATACGTTGTGACACGCAACATTTACCTCACTCGACGTGGAGACGACATGCCCACCCCCACTCCTGCCGACAAGTTCACCTTCGGCCTCTGGACCATCGGCTACAACGGCACCGACCCCTTCGGCGGCCCGACTCGTGGCCCGCTCGACGTCGTGCACGCCGTGGAGAAGCTCGCTGAGCTCGGCGCCTACGGCATGACCTTCCACGACGACGACCTGTTCGCCTTCGGCTCCACCGATGCCGAGCGGCAGGCGCAGATCGACCGGCTGAAGGGCGCGCTGGAAGCGACCGGGCTGACCATCCCGATGGTCACCACCAACCTCTTCTCCGCTCCGGTGTTCAAGGACGGCGGCTTCACCTCCAACGACCGTCGGGTGCGTCGCTTCGCCCTGCGCAAGGTGCTGCGCAACCTGGACCTGGCCGCCGAGCTCGGCGCGAAGACCTTCGTCATGTGGGGCGGCCGCGAGGGCGCCGAGTACGACACCGCGAAGGATGTGCGCGCCGCGCTGGAGCGCTACCGCGAGGCCGTCAACCTCCTCGGCGACTACGTCACCGACAAGGGCTACGACATCCGCTTCGCGATCGAGCCCAAGCCCAATGAGCCGCGCGGCGACATCCTGCTGCCCACGGTCGGTCACGCGCTGGCCTTCATCGAGTCGCTCGAGCGGCCCGAGCTCGTCGGCCTGAACCCCGAGGTCGGCCACGAGCAGATGGCGGGTCTGAACTTCACCGCCGGCATCGCGCAGGCGCTGTACCACGGCAAGCTCTACCACATCGATCTCAACGGGCAGCGGGGCATCAAGTACGACCAGGACCTCGTCTTCGGTCACGGCGACCTGCACAACGCCTTCTCGCTCGTCGACCTGCTCGAGAACGGCGGCGTGAACGGGGGCCCGGCCTACGACGGGCCGCGCCACTTCGACTACAAGCCCAGCCGCACCGAGGACGAGACCGGCGTCTGGGACTCCGCGGCCGCGAACATGCGCACCTATCTGCTGCTGAAGGAGCGCGCCGCCGCCTTCCGCGCCGACCCCGAGGTGCAGGCCGCGCTCCAGGACGCGAAGGTCGCCGAGCTGTCGCAGCCCACGCTGAACGCGGGCGAGACCTACGACGACCTCCTCGCAGACCGCTCGGCCTACGAGGACTTCGACGCCTCGGCTTATCTCGACGGCAAGGGCTTCGGGTTCGTCCGGTTGCAGCAGCTGGCGACCGAGCACCTGATGGGCGCCCGCGGCTGACACCCCCAAGGGGTGTCCCTTCCCCAAGGGGCCCCCTTTCCCAGGGGGTGTCCCTTTCCCAGGGGGTGTCCCTTCCCCAAGGGGGCCCTTCTCCCAGGGGGGTGTCCCTTTCCCCAGGGGGTGTCCCTTCCCCAGGGGGCCCTTCTCCCAAGGGGGTGCCCCTTCACCTCTACACCCCGGGGTGTGTCCCACTTTCTGTCGCCAAGGCCTGCGAGAACAACGGAAATTGGGACATTGGATGGCGTTGGGACACAGGATGGCGTTGGGCGTTGGTAGTGGGGCGATGAAGACGGAGATGGAGCAGCGATGGCGCTTGTGATGGGAGTCGACTCGTCGACCCAGTCGTGCAAGGTGGTGGTGACGGATGCCGCCAGCGGGGCCGTCGTGCGCGAGGGGCGAGCGGCGCATCCTGACGGCACCGAGGTGGATCCCGCCGCGTGGTGGGACGCCCTGCGAGAGGCGATCGTCGCCGCCGGCGGCATGGGCGACGTGGATGCATGGAGCATCGGCGGGCAGCAGCACGGCATGGTCGCCCTCGACGCCGAGGGCCGGGTCATCCGTGATGCGCTGCTGTGGAACGACACGCGTTCGGCGGATGCCGCCGAGGCGCTCATCGACGAGCTCGGCGCCGATTCGCTCGCCGAGCGCACGGGGCTCGTGCCGGTCGCATCGTTCACGATCACGAAGCTGCGGTGGCTGCGCGACGCCGAGCCCGAGAACGCCGCGCGTGTCGCCGCGGTCGCGCTGCCGCACGACTGGCTGACGTGGCGCCTGCGCGGGTTCGGGCCCGCCGGCGAATCGGCGCAAGGCCCGGTGCTCGAGGAACTCGTGACCGATCGCTCGGATGCGTCCGGCACCGGGTACTGGAGCCCCGAGGCGTGGGCGCCGGCCGTCGACGGTTACGACCGCGACCTGTTCGTCTCGGCCCTCGGCCACGACGCCGTGCTCCCTCGGGTGCTCGGACCGGCCGAATGGGTCACCGACGCGGACGGGCGCCGCGTCGCTCCGGGGGCCGGTGACAACGCCGGTGCCGCCCTCGGGGTGGGCGCGGCCACCGGGGATGTCGTCGTCTCGATCGGCACCTCCGGCACGGTCTTCGCCGTCAGCGCCTCGCGCACCGTCGACTCCTCGGGGACCGTCGCGGGCTTCGCCGACGCAGACGGCGGCTTCCTGCCGATCGTGGTGACCCTCAACGCCGCACGGGTTCTGGATGCGATCGCCCGGCTGCTCGGCGTCGATCACGCGGAGTTGAGCGACCTCGCTCTGGCCGCGGAGTCCGGCGCCGGCGGACTGACGCTGCTGCCGTACTTCGAGGGCGAGCGAACCCCGAACCTGCCGGACGCGACCGCATCCCTCACCGGCATGACCCTCGCCTCGACGACGCGGGAGAACCTCGCCCGGGCGGCGGTGGAGGGCATGCTCGCCGGCCTCGGCGCGGGACTCGACGCGTTGCGCGCCCTGGATGTTCCGCTCGAGCGGGCCCTCCTCATCGGTGGCGCGGCGCAGTCCCCCGCGGTGCAGGCGATCGCGCCCGGGATCCTGGGTCTGCCGGTGGAGGTGCCGCCGCCGGGGGAGTACGTAGCGCTCGGCGCTGCGCGCCAGGCTGCTCGCGTCGCGGAAGTCTGACCGGGCGGGCGTTCGGGCGCCACCCCTCCCGCGGCTGTCACCCCGCGGAGTGGATCGTGTAGGCGCCGTCGACGGGATACACGCATCACCCGATGCCGGGACGCATCCGGCGCTCCTACCGTCGGGACCATGGACCTCGCGATGATCTCGGGCACGGTGTCGACCGTGCTGTTCGCGTGTGCCCATCTGCCGATGGTGTTCAAGGCGATCCGCTCGCGCGATATGCGCTCCTACAGCGCCGCGTCCCTCGCGGTGGGCAACGTCGCGAACCTCGTCCATACGGTCTACGTGCTGAGTCTGCCCGTGGGACCGGTGTGGTTCCTGCACGGCTTCTATCTCGTGACGATGGGTCTGATGCTCGTGATGTGGATGCGGTTCGGCCGTTCGAGCGCGGACCGGCCGACGGCGGTACCATTCGGCCATGACGGACACGAGCGCCGTTCTCACCGACGCCCGTCAGGCGTTCGCGCGTCGCGAGTGGCGGCGCGCGCGCGACGCGTTCGCCGCCGCCCGCGCCGATGACGCCCTCGGCGCGGCGGATCTGCGTGCGCTCGCGTCGAGCCAGTGGTGGCTCGGTCAGTGCGAGGACTGCATCGATCTTCTCGACGAGACGTTTCGGAATCAGCGCGCCGCACAGGATGCCATCGGCGCGGCGCACACCGCGCTGACTCTCGCGCTGCTGCGCATCACCCGCGGCGAGGTGACAGTGGGAACGGCGTGGTCGCGGCGCGCGGCTCGGCTGCTGGAGGACGTGCCGCCGCGCATGGAGCACGCCTACCTGGCGTACCTCGATGCGAGTCTGGGCATGTACGACGACGGCGAGCCGTGGTCGACCGGCAGCGTGGCGAGGCTGGCCGCGCTCATCGATCTCGTCGGCGATGACGACGTCGCAGGCGTCTCGGCTCTCGCCGCTGTCGTGGCCGGGATGCATGACCTGCGTCGCGGTGATCCGGAGTCCGGGTTCGCTCACCTCGACGAGGCGATGCTGTCGGTCACGTCGGGGGAGATCGAGCCGGAGTGGGCCGGGGACATGCTGTGCACCACCATCCACACCTGTCACGAGCTCGCCGACTTCGGGCGCATGGCGGACTGGACGCGCGCGACGGAACGGTGGAGCGCCGACTACGGCGCCGATGCGGTGTACGCCGGGGTCTGCCGCGTGCACCGGCTCGAGCTCCAGTCGGCCGAAGGGGACTGGGCGGGCGCCGAGGACGCGCTCGAGCGCGCATGTGCGGTGCTCGAGCGCACGGATCCGTGGGTGGCGGGCGAGGGGTGGTACGCACTCGGTGAACTGCGTCGCCTGCGCGGCGACGGCGAGGGAGCCAGGCGCGCGTTCGCGCTGTCCCGCGCGGCGGGTATCGACCCCTCCCCCGGGGAGGCGCTGCTGGAGCTCAGCGAGGGCCGCGTCGAACCGGCATGGGCATCGCTGTCCGCGTCCCTCGCCGGCCGGGACCGGCTCGCGCGCACACGGCTCTTGCGCGCGGGTGTTCAGATCGCGCTGGCGCGTCGAGACGCATCCACTGCCGATGACCTGGCCGACGAGCTCGAGCGCACGGCGCGCGAATACGGCACGGAGGGATTCCGCGCATGGTCGGCGCATGCGCGCGGGATGGTTCTTCTCGCCCGGGGGCGCCCGACGGAGGCCCTGGCGTCACTCCACGAGGCGCTCCACCTGTTCCGGCGCCTGCGACTGCGGTGGGAACAGGCGCACGTGCTGACATGGATCGCCGATGTCCACGCAGCGACGGGCGATGTCGCGGGAGCGCAGGCCAGGGCGGATGCGGAAGCGATCGTCGCGGAGATCGGGGCCCGGCCGATCGCCTCCCTGCTCGCACCGGAGACGTCGGGGCCTCCCGCTCCGCTCACGGTGCGGGAGGCCGAGATCCTCGCACTCGCCGCGCGGGGAGCGGCCAATCGCGACATCGCCGGGGAGCTCTTCATCAGCGAGAAGACCGTGGGCCGGCACCTCGCGAACATCTACCTGAAACTCGGCGTGAGCTCGCGCACGGCCGCGGCCGCTTGGTGGCACGAGCATCGCTGACGCCGTGCCCGGGGATCATGCAGACGGGCGCGGAACTGCATGATTCTGCCGATGAGGGGTGGGTACCGACGCTTCTAGATTCGACGCATCAATGGTCTCGATGACAGGAGGACACCATGTCCACAGCGGTGAAGGATGAGCGCAGCGTCTCATCGGAGGTCGATGCGTTCGCGGAGAAGGTGATGGCGGCGGCCCTGGGGTGGGTCGACCTGATGGCGATCCACCTCGGTTCGCAAGCCGGGTGGTACGACGCTCTCGCGAAGGCGGGGCCGATGGATGCCGAGGAGCTCGCCGTGGGGACCGGGACGAGTCGCCGATATGCCCAGGAGTGGCTCGAGCAGCAGAGCGCGGCGGGCATCCTCGAGGTGGACGACCCGGCAGGACCTCGTGTGCGGCTCGCGCCGGGGGCCGCGGAAGTGCTCACCAATCGCGGGAGCTTGTCGTATCTCGAGCCGCTGGCTCGCATGCTCGCCGCCTCCGGTGCTCAGATGCCGCGGCTCGTCGAGGCCTACCGCTCGGGCTCCGGGGTGAGCTGGGAGGAGTTCGGCGACCATGCGCGTCAGTCGCAGGCCGATATGAACCGGCCCTGGTTCGACGCTCTGCCTGAGGTGATCCGCTCCGTCGATGGGCTGCACGCGCTGCTCTCGCGCCCCGGTGCCCGGGTCGCTGACATCGGATCAGGGGCGGGCTGGTCTTCGCTGGCGCTTGCGCGTTCCTACCCGGAGGCGACCTTCGACGGCTTCGACGTGGACGACGCGTCGGTCGAGATGGCACGAGAGAACGCTGCCGAGGCGGGGCTGGGCGATCGGGTTCGCTTTCAGAGGGCCGATGCCGCCGATCTGGCCGCTCACGGCCCGTTCGATGTCATCTTCGCCTTCGAATGCCTGCACGATATGCCGCACCCGGTCGACGTGCTGTCCGCCGCTCGTGAGGCCGTCGCCCCGGGCGGTGCGGTCGTCATCATGGACGAGGCGGCCGCGGAGACCTTCTCCCCCGAGGCCGGCGACCTCGAGCGCCTCCTCTACGGGTTCAGCCTGTTCGTGTGCCTTCCGGATGGACTGAGTCATCCCGGAAGCGCCGGCACGGGCACCGTGATGCGCCCCGACACCCTTCGCGGGTATGCACGCGCGGCTGGTTGGGACGATGTCGAGATCATCGTCCCCGAGTTCGGCCTCTGGCGCTTCTATGCCCTCGGGTGAGAGCTAGGCGGTGGACCAGCGGGCCAGCCGCGCGACGAGGTCCCGGTGGCCGGTGGAGGAGTAGGAGCGGGCGTCGTGGCCGAGCACGTCGACGGCGACCCGGCTCGCGGCATGCGTGCGCACCCACGCCGCCGGCATCCGTTCCCCGTCCACGTCGAACTCCGCCACGACGTGGCGCTCGCCTATCGCCTGCAGGCGGGAGTAGCGCTCGTCGTACACGTCGAAGTCCTGCACCTCGCCGCCGTCGGGGAGCGACAGCATCCGCACCCGAACGTCGCCGATCGGCGGGTGCCACGACAGCTCCGGCACCCACATGCCGCCGACCGCCGCTGCCCAGTGCGGATAGTCCCGCATCGACGCAACCGCGCAGTGCAGCGCCAGCACCCCGATTCCGCGGTCGAGCGCCTGCGTGAAACCGTCGACGGATGCCGCTGACGCGGGCTGCCCGCCCTCGCCGCGCCACGGGTCGCCGGCGTTCACGACCAGCAGGTCCACACCCTCGAGGTGGGTCATCGCCCGATCGACATCGTCGTCGACGGAGACGTCGAAGCCGGCGTCCGTGAGGATCGCCGACAGCTCCGGAGTGGTCTCCGGGAAGGGGTGCCACGGATCGGCGTAGTCACCGCTGCCGCTGGCGATGAGCGCTTTCACGGATGCCTCCTGGTCGACGACGATGGGAGAGGGTTTTCCATCGTACGGCGGTGTTCCTGGGCATAGTGTGGTGCCGATGACTCCCGCTGAATCCGATTCCGCCCGCCCGTCCGTCCCGCGCCGCCGCGGAAAGCAGATCGTGCTGGAGGTGGTGCGGAGCGAACCGCTCACGCCTCACCTCGTACGCGTGCATCTCGGCGGCGAGGGCTTCGACGAGTTCATCGCCGAGGCCGATCCGGACAAGCTGGCGTGCACCGACACCTACGCGAAGCTGCTGCTGGCCAAGCCCTCGCTCGGGCTCACCCCTCCCTACGACCTCGAGGCGCTGCGGGCGGAGCTGCCCCGCGAGGACGTGCCGTCTCGCCGCACCTACACGATCCGTGACGTCGACGAGGCGGCGCGAACCATCGCCATCGACTTCGTGGTGCACGGCGATGAGGGTCTCGCCGGGCCCTGGGCGTCCGCGGCGCGCCCCGGCGACCGCCTGTCGCTGTCGCTTCCGGGCGGCGGATACGCGCCGGCCGACGGCGACGTCACCCACGTGATCGTCGGTGACGACTCGGCCCTCCCCGCGATCTCGCGCGCGGTCGAGGCCCTTCGCTCCGACGCGCGCGGCGTGGTGATCGTCGAGGTCGACGACGAGCAGTCGCAGCTGCCGCTGACCGCCCCCGCCGGCGTCGACGTGCGCTGGCTGCACCGCGCTGGTCCGAGCGGTTCGGCGCACCCCGGCACGCTCCTCGTCGCCGCGGTCGAGGCCATGGCCCGACCCGACGGGGCCGTCGACGTCTTCGCGCACGGCGAGCGCACGGCGATCAAGCGTCTCGGCGCGATCTTCCACGGCGAGTGGGGGATCGGCCGGCAGGAGATGTCGGTGTCGGCCTACTGGGCGCACGGACGCGCCGAAGACGCCTTCCAGGCCGAGAAGCGCGAGGCCGTCGGGAAGATCTTCGCCGACTGACGCGTCGACAACACAGGAGATCGGCCGCCGCCGCGCCTCTCTCGGCCGGGAACACAGCAGTGTGGCCGGAATCTCCTGTGTTGTTCACCGGGGGAAGGCGAGCGTTCCGCCGGGGCGTGTGCCAACCGGGCACAATGGGGCCGTGCCGCACGACGAGATCGACGAGGTCGCGGCGGAGCTGTACGCCCTGCCGCCCGACGCCTTCACTGCGGCCCGAAACGCGCGGGCGGCTGCCGCGGGCGGGGAGGCCGGCCGCCGCATCAAGGCGCTGCGCAAGCCCACCGTCGCCGCGTGGGCGGTCGATCTGCTCTCCCGCGAGGGAGATCTCGGCGAGGCGCTCGAACTGGCCGCCGCCCTCCGCGAGGCGCAGGACGACCTCGACGCCGCGGAGCTGTCCCGCCTCGGCAAGCAGCGCAGGCAGCTCGTCGCCGCCCTCACCGCGCAGGCGGTCGCGCTCGCCGAAGACGCCGGCGTTTCCGTGAGCGCCGCCGCACGCGACGACGTCCAGAAGACCCTCAATGCCGCCGTGATGGATGCCGCCGCCGCCGCGGCGGTCAGCACCGCGCGGCTCGTGCGGCCGTTGGAGGCGACCGGGTTCGGCTCCGTCGAGCTCGCCGATGCCGTCGGAGGCTCGATTCCCGGTGCGGCTGCGAAGCCTCCCCGCGACGATCTCGCCGACCGCCGTGCGCGCAAGGCCGCGGAGAAGGCGGCCCGCGAGGCCGAGCGGGCGGCTGCCGACGCCGACCGCGAAGAGGCGAAGCTCACCGAACGGCGCGATCGCGCTCAGCAGAAGCTCGATCACGTGCGCGAGCGCCTCGATGATCTGCGTCGCGACATCGCGCGTCTCGAGCAGGACGAGACGGACGCCGACCGCACCCTCGCCGACCTCGAGGCGGAGCTTCGCGCGGCGACTGCCGCGGCGCGAAAGGCGACCGCCGCGGCAGAGAAGGCTCGTCGGTCCTTCCCAGAACTCTCGTAGTCGGCGCCCCTACGGTGAGGGCATGGCGACGCCCCGATCCGCAGCGGCCGACTCCGACGACCTCCCCGTGCTGCTGAGTCCGTCCGAACTCCGCACGGCGAGGGACGAGTTCCAGCAGTTCCTCATGGAGTACCGCTTCGGCATGCAGGAGATCGAGACGAAGATCGCCATTCTGCGCGACGAATTCCTGCAGCTGCACGACTACAACCCCATCGAGCACGTCTCGAGTCGCGTGAAGTCGCCCGACAGCCTGGTCGACAAGATCCGGCGCCGCGAGATCTCGCAGGACTTCGCCTCGGTCCGCGAGCACATCACCGACATCGCCGGCGTGCGCATCACCTGCAGCTTCGTGACTGACGCCTATCGGCTGTTCGACCTGCTCGCCGCGCAGGACGACATCACCGTGCTGCACGTGAAGGACTACATCGCCGAACCCAAGGCGAACGGATACAAGAGCCTCCACGCCATCCTCCAGGTGCCGGTCTTCCTCTCCACCGGGCGCATCGACGTTCCCGTCGAGGTGCAGTTCCGCACCATCGCCATGGACTTCTGGGCGAGCCTGGAGCACAAGATCTACTACAAGTACGACCGCCGCGTTCCCGCGGAGCTGCTCGATGATCTGAAGGATGCCGCGGACACGGCCGCCGAGCTCGACACGCGCATGGAACGCCTGCACCGTGAAATCAGAGGGTCCGGGGAGATCCGAGGGTCCGGGGAGGTCCGTGGTGCCGTGGAAGAGTCGGACGCACCGCGCCCCGCCCGCCCTCCGATCCTCCGCCACGCTCCGGTGCTCGACGCCTGAAGCGCGCGGGCACGCGGCGAAGGGCGGGCGACTCGCTAGGGTGAGGCCGTGGACGACCTTCAGCCGCAGACCCTGGTGATCATCCCGCTGCTGGCGGTGCTGGCGCCGCTGTTCGCGCGGGGTCTCGGTCGCTGGGTGCGGGTGCCGGTGGTCGTGTTCGAGTTGCTGCTCGGCATCCTCATCGGGCCGGCCGTGCTCGGCTGGGTCGGGGAGTCCGCGTTCATCGAGCTCATGAGCGATTTCGGACTCGCGATGCTGTTCTTCGTGGCCGGCACCGAGATCGAGTTCGGTGCCTTCCGCGGGCGTCTGGGTCGCCGGGCAAGCCTCGGGTGGATCCTCAGCCTCGGCGCCGGCGTCTTCGCCGCACTCATCCTCAGCCCCTGGGAAGCGGCTGTCGTGATCGGCATCGCGCTGTCGTCGACCGCGCTCGGCACGCTCCTGCCGGTGCTGCGGGATGCGGGGGAGCTGAAGTCGCCGTTCGGTCAGGCGGTCGGCGCGGTCGGCGCGCTCGGCGAGTTCGGACCGCTGATCGCCATCTCGCTGTTCCTCGGCAGCCGCGACATCGGCCTGTCGACCCTGGTGCTGCTGCTGTTCATGCTCGTGGCGGGTGGGGCGATCTGGCTGGCCTTCCGCATCCCGCACGGCGCGATGCACCAGGCGGTCAGCGCGACGCTGCACACGTCGGGACAGTTCGCGATCCGGGTGATCCTGCTGATCCTCGGCGGTCTCATCTCGGTCAGCGTGCTGCTGGATCTGGACTTCCTGCTGGGGGCGTTCGCCGCCGGCATCGTGTGGCGCCTCATCATGCGCGACGCCGACGAGGCCGATCGAGAAGCGGTCGAGAGCAAGGTGGAGGCGGTCGCTTTCGGCTTCCTCGTGCCGATCTTCTTTCTCTACACCGGTGTCACCTTCGACCTCCAGGCGCTGCTGGCCGACCCGATCCTCTTCCTCGGCCTGCCCGTCGTGCTCCTCGCGCTCTTCGTCATCCGCGGTCTGCCGTCGATGCTCGCCGCGCCCGTCGGCTCGACCGGCAAGGATCGCCTCGCGATGGCGTTCATGGGTGCCACGGGCCTTCCGATCATCGTCGCCGTCACCGCCATCGGACTGGATGAGGGCCTCTTGACGACGGTGCACGCCGCGCTCCTCGTCGGCGGCGGCATGCTGTCGGTGCTGCTGTTCCCGCTCATCGCGATGCGGCTGCGCGGCGAGCGGGCTGCGCGGATCGCCCCGACCCTGGACGACATGGCGTGAGCACCAGCGCCCTGTTCGCCGACGCCCGCGACCGGCTCGCGGGACTGCCGCGCGAACAGCTCGGCGAGCTCGTCGAACCGCGTCGCGTGCTCGGGGTGCGCCGTGCCCCGCGGATCGCGCCCCGTGATCAGGCGTGGCACCTGGGGGTGCTGCTGGTCGCCGACGAGCACGTCTCGGCCACCGGCGAGATCGTGCGCTCCCGCGAGGAGGCACGGCGCGGATTCACCGCCGAGTCGCAGCGGGACCGCGCCGCGCTTCAGGCGGCGGCCTTCCGCGGCGGCTTCGAGGAGGGCATCGCCGTGCACGTCGGCTGGCGGGTGCTCGACCTCGCCGCGGTGGATGCCGGTGGGTCGTCGGGTCCGCTGGCGATGATCGGCGGTAAGCCGCACGTGCGGTGGAGCGCAGCGGCCGGATTCGTGCCGCTGGCCGGCTACCTCGACGAACGGATCGGGCTCCTGGCCGACCCGCCGCGCGGGGCATCATAGCGACGAGAGGCCGACTCCGGGAGGACCCGTTCGCGACGCACGCATCCTCTAGGGTTGAACTCCCGAACTCGAGGTGGTTTTTCGTGCAGACATGGCCCGGATCCGCATATCCGCTGGGTGCGACATTCGACGGTAACGGCACGAACTTCGCGCTGTTCAGCGAAGGTGCCGACAAAGTCGAACTGTGCCTGTTCGACGACGACGGCACCGAGACGTGCGTCGAGCTGCTCGACGTCGACGCGTTCGTCTGGCACGCGTACCTGCCGAACGTGCAGCCCGGGCAGCGCTACGGCTACCGTGTTCACGGCCCGTACGATCCGGCCAACGGGCAGCGCTACAACCCCAACAAGCTCCTGCTCGATCCGTACGCCAAGGCCGTCGACGGTCGGGTGAAGTGGGGACAGTCCGTCTTCAGCTACACCTTCGGCGACCCGGACTCGCGCAACGACGACGACTCGGCGGCCGACATGATGAAGGGCGTCGTCATCAACCCCTTCTTCGACTGGCAGGGTGACCGGTCGCCGAAGACGCCGCTGCACGAGACGTTCATCTACGAGGCGCACGTGAAGGGGCTGACGCAGCTGCACCCGTCGGTGCCGGAGGAGATGCGGGGAACCTACGCCGGGGTGGCGCATCCCGCGGTCATCGACCACCTGCAGAAGCTCAGCGTGACCGCGATCGAGCTCATGCCGGTGCACCAGTTCGTCAACGACTCGACCCTGCAGGAGAAGGGGCTGTCGAACTACTGGGGTTACAACACCATCGGCTTCTTCGCTCCCCATCACGGCTACGCCTCGACGGGCGTCAACGGCCAGCAGGTGCAGGAGTTCAAGGCGATGGTGCGCTCGCTGCACGAGGCGGGCATCGAGGTCATCCTGGATGTGGTCTACAACCACACCGCGGAGGGCAACCACCTGGGCCCGACCCTGTCGATGCGCGGCATCGACAACGAGGCGTACTACCGGCTCGAGCAGAACGACAAGCGCTACTACACCGACTACACCGGCACCGGCAACAGCATGAACGTCGGCAACCCCCACTCGCTGCAGCTGATCATGGATTCGCTGCGCTACTGGGTGCTGGAGATGCACGTCGACGGCTTCCGCTTCGATCTTGCCTCCACGCTCGCGCGCGAGTTCTACGATGTCGACCGCCTCTCGACCTTCTTCGAGATGGTGCAGCAGGACCCGGTGGTCTCGCAGGTGAAGCTCATCGCCGAGCCGTGGGACGTCGGCCCCGGCGGCTACCAGGTCGGCAACTTCCCGCCGCAGTGGACCGAGTGGAACGGCAAGTACCGCGACACCGTGCGCGACTTCTGGCGCGGCGAGCCGCAGGCCCTGGGCGAGTTCGCCTCGCGCCTGACCGGCTCCAGCGACCTGTATGAGCGGTCCGGGCGCGCGCCGGTCGCGTCGATCAACTTCGTCACCGCTCACGACGGCTTCACGCTGCGCGACCTCGTGTCGTACAACGACAAGCACAACGAGGCCAACGGCGAAGACAACCGAGACGGCGAATCGCACAACCGGTCCTACAACCACGGCGTCGAGGGCCCGACCGACGACCCGGAGATCCTCACGCTGCGCGCCCAGCAGCAGCGCAACTTCATCGCCACGATGATGCTGAGCCAGGGCGTGCCGATGCTCTCGCACGGCGACGAGCTCGGCCGCACGCAGTTCGGCAACAACAACGGCTACGCCCAGGACAACGAGCTCACCTGGATCGACTGGGATGCCGTCGACCAGCCGCTGGTCGAGTTCACCGCTGCGCTCGCGCGCCTGCGCAAGGACCATCCCACCTTCCGGCGCACACGCTTCTTCGACGGACGCCCGGTGAAGATGGAAGAGGGTCGGCCCATTCCCGATGTGGTGTGGCTGCGGCCCGACGGCACGCTCATGCAGCCGGAGGACTGGGAGTCCGGGTTCGGCCGCACGATCGGGATCTTCCTCAACGGTCGCGGCATCCGCGAGCGCGACAAGTGGGGCGAGGAGATCACCGACCGGCACTTCATCGTGCTGTTCAACGCCGGCGACGAGCCCGTCGACTTCAAGATCCCGGCCCCGCGCTACGGGCCGGAGTGGGATGTCATGGTCGACACGGCGGGGGAGTGGGCCAACACCGACCCGCTCGATCCCGGTTCGCGCATCCCGCTGCAGCCGAAGGCGCTCATCGTGCTGCGCGAGCACGACCTTCCCGACCCGGAGGTCGATCACTCGGTCGCGGCCTCGCTCAGCATGCTCGTGCATTCGCGCACCACCGAGATCCCCGTCGTCACCCCACCGTCACCGTCCGCGGCCGCCTCGGTCGACGACGAGGGTGACTGACGGATCGCACCGGACCGGAAGAGGACTGCCATGCCCGCGCATCCCGTGTCGACCTATCGGCTGCAGATCCGCGCCGGTTTCGATCTCGACGCCGCCGCGGCGGTGACCGGATACCTCGCCGACCTCGGGGTGGACACCGCCTACGTGTCGCCGTTGCTGCAGTCGACGCGGGGCAGTGACCACGGTTACGACGTGACCGACGTCACACGGGTCGACGCCGACCGCGGCGGACCCGAGGGGCTCGCCCGCTTCTCGGCGGCCGCCCGCGATGCCGGGCTCGGCGTGCTCGCCGACATCGTGCCCAACCACATGGGCATCTCGCAGCCACGCGAGAACCCGTGGTGGTGGGATGTGCTCACCCACGGACGCTCATCGGCGCACGCCGACGCGTTCGACATCGACTGGGAGGTCGGCGAGGGCCGCATCCGCGTACCCGTCCTCGGGGCGCCGTTGGATGAGGTGATCGGCGACATCCGCATCGATCCCGCGCCGGCGCCGGAATCGCCGACCGGGCTCGCACGGTACTTCGAGCACATCCTGCCCCTCGCACCCGGCTCCGTGGGCGAGGGCGACGACCTCGCCACGGCCGACGGGGTGCGATCCGTGCTCGAGCGGCAGCACTGGGAGCTGCGCTTCTGGCAGGACGAGGCCACGGACCTCAACTACCGCCGCTTCTTCGCCGTGACGACGCTCGCGGCGGTGCGGGTCGAGCGGCCGGAGATCTTCGACGCGACCCATGCCGAGGTGCTGCGGTGGGTGCGGGAGGGCCTGGTCGACGGCCTGCGCGTGGACCATCCCGACGGCCTCGCCGACCCGGGCGGCTACCTCGCGCGGCTGGCCGAGGCCACCGGCGGCGCCTACGTGCTCGTGGAGAAGATCCTCGAGCGCAGCGCCCACGAACCGGGCGCCGAGCCGTCCGAGGCGCTCCCGGCCTGGTGGGCCACCGCCGGGACGACCGGCTACGACGCGCTGGCCGAGATCGACCGGGTGCTCGTCGACCCGAACGGCGAGCAGCCTCTCACCGCCCTCGACGGCGTGCTGCGCGGCACCGTTCCGGTGTGGGGCGACATGATCCACGACACCAAGCGCATGATCGCCGACACGATCCAGGTCTCCGAGATCCGCCGCCTCGTGCGGGGCCTGCCCGAGCCGGTCGCCGACGCCGAAGACGCCCTCGCCGAGCTCCTGGCGTGCTTCCCGACCTACCGGTCCTACCTGCCGGCCGGGATCGAGGACCTCCACCACGCCGCTCGGGAGGCGGAGCGCCGTCGTCCCGACCTGGCCGACGCGATCCGCACCCTCGTCCCGGTCCTCTCCGACGCCACGCTCGAGGTCACTCGCCGCTTCGAGCAGACGACCGGCCCGGTCATGGCCAAGGGCGTCGAGGACACCGCGTTCTACCGCTACACGCGGCTGGGCTCTCTCACCGAGGTCGGCGGCGATCCCGTCGTGTTCGCGCTGTCGGTGCCGGGGTTCCACGCGGCGTGGCAGCGCCGTCAGGCGTCGTGGCCGCACGCGATGACGACGCTGTCGACCCACGACACCAAGCGCGGCGAAGATGTGCGCGCTCGCCTCGACGTGCTCGCCGAGGTGCCGGGGCGCTGGGGCGAGGTGCTGGATCGCCTGCGCGAGGTCGCCTCGACCGGGAACGGCCCCTTCGACAACCTGCTGTGGCAGGCGATCGTCGGATCCTGGCCGGCGACGCCCGAGCGGCTGCACGCCTACGCCGAGAAGGCGGCGCGCGAGGCCGCGGAGCAGACCGGCTGGTGGCGCCCCGACGAGATCTTCGAGCAGCGCATGCACGACCTCGTCGACGCCGCGTTCGGATCCGCCGGCGGTCTCGTCGAGGCCTTCGTCGACGAGATCGCCGAGGCCGGGTGGTCGAACTCCTTGTCGGCGAAGCTGCTGCAGCTCGCCGGTCCGGGTGTGCCCGACGTCTACCAGGGGTCGGAGCTGTGGGAGACCTCGCTGGTCGATCCCGACAACCGGCGTCCGGTGGACTTCGCGCGGCGAGCCCGGATGCTGGCCGAGCTCGACGCCGGGTTCTCGCGCGGCGAGCTGCCCGCGGTCGATGCCGGGGGTGCGGCGAAGCTGCTGGTCACCTCCCGGGCGCTGCGCCTGCGCCGGGAGCATCCGGAGCTGTACACGCGCTACACGCCGATGACGGTGGTGGGTGAGGCCGCCGACCACGCGATCGCGTTCGATCGCGGTGGTGCGATCGCCGTCGCGACGCGGCTGCCGGTAGGCCTCGCCGCCCGCGGCGGCTGGGGCGACACCGCCCTGATGCTGCCCGACGGCGCCTTCGTCGACGCGATCACGGGCCGGCGCATCGCGGGCGGCGCGAGCGCGCTCGCCGACCTGCTGTCGACGTACCCGGTCGCTCTCCTGGCTCGCGAGGTGTCCGGTGGCTGACATCGAGTGCACGAGAACTCGCCGAGTGCACGCCTTGTCTGCGCAGATATCTCGTGCTTTCGGCGAGAAGCCGTGCACTCGAGGGGGAATGAGATCATGAGCGTCGAGGTGTGGGGACCGCGGGTCGAGCGGATGCGGCTGCGCCGACCGGGAAGCGGCGACGTCGAGATGACCGCCGCCGCCGATGGCTGGTGGACGTGCGACGGCGACCTCGCCGACGGCGAACGGTACGGGTTCGTGCTCGGCGACGGGGATCATGTTCGCCCGGACCCGCGTTCGAGGCGTCAGCCCGACGGTGTGCACGGACTCTCTGCGCACGTCGATCACGAGGCGCTGACCGCCGCGGCACCGCACCTCACCGACGCGATGTGGACCGGGCGACAGCTTGCCGGAGGCCTGGTCTACGAGATGCACGTCGGCACCTTCACCCCCGAGGGCACCCTCGATGCCGCGGCCGGTCGCCTTTCGCACCTGGTCGACCTCGGGGTCTCGCATATCGAACTGCTGCCGGTCAACGGCTTCAATGGCGTGTGGAACTGGGGCTACGACGGCGTGCTCTGGTACACGGTGCACGAGGCCTACGGCGGGCCGGCGGCGTATGTGCGCTTCGTTCAGGCCGCCCACGCCGCCGGGCTCGCGGTCATCCAGGACGTCGTCTACAACCACCTCGGCCCGAGCGGCAACTACCTGCCCGAGTTCGGTCCGTATCTGCGCGACGCCGAGCGCAACACGTGGGGCTCCAGCGTCGACCTCGACGAGCCCGCCGTGCGCGCCTACATCGTCGAGAACACCCTGATGTGGATGCGCGACTACGGCGTCGACGGACTGCGGCTGGATGCGGTCCACGCGCTGAAGGACGCGCAGCCGGTGCACATCCTGCGCGAGCTCGCCGAGGCCGCCGACGCCCTCTCGGCCCATCGCGGCGTGCCGCTGACGCTGATCGCGGAATCGGACATGAACGACCCGACGCTGATCCTGCCGCGAGAAGCCGGCGGCTATGGCCTCCACGCGCAGTGGAGCGACGACTGGCACCACGCGGCGCACGTGGCACTCACCGGCGAGACGGTCGGATACTACGAGGACTTCGCGGCTGTCGACGCGCTGACCAAGGTGTGGACGCGCGGGTTCTTCCATGACGGCACGTACTCGTCGTTCCGGGGACGCGAGCACGGCCGGCCCGTTCCCGCGGAGATGCCGGCGTGGCGCCTGGTGACCTTCGCGCAGGACCACGACCAGATCGGCAACCGCGCCGCCGGCGACCGGCTCAGCCAGTCGCTGACGCCGGACCGCCTGGCCGTGGCCGCGGTACTGACCCTCACCGCTCCGGGCACCCCCATGCTCTTCATGGGCGAGGAGTGGGGCGCGTCGACTCCGTGGCAGTTCTTCACGTCGCATCCGGAGCCCGAGCTCGGGGAGGCCACCGCGAAAGGCCGTATCGAGGAGTTCGCCCGCATGGGGTGGGACCCGGCGACGGTGCCCGATCCGCAGGATCCCGAGACCTACCACCGCTCTCACCTCGCGTGGGAGGAGGCCGGCGACGGCGAGCACGCGCGCCTGCTCGCGCTCTACCGCCGCCTCGCGCGCCTGCGCCGCGAGCGACCGGAGCTCACCGATCCCGATCTCGCCGCGCTCGGCGCCGACCTCGTGGTCGACGAGGGCCCCGGCAGCCGCGCCTGGGAGCTGCGCCGTGGTGCGCTGCGCATCCTCGTGAACCTCGCCGGGAACCCGTGGACGACGCGAATGGAGGAAGGCGAGGTCGTGCTGCTGAGCACGTCGCCCGCCGTCACCGAGGAGTCCGGCGGCATCACCGTCCCCGCCGACGCGGCCGTCATCATCGGCCCGCACCGGCCGGGGGATGATCGCGCCTGACACAGCTGCGCGGGCGGCGCAAGCCTCTGAGCGGATTCCGGACGGGTTCCTACCGTAGGGGCATGACCTCGCCGCAGCCCGCATCCGAGACCACCGCGTCTGCCGCCGACCTCGTGCGGCAGATCGGGGTGATCGCGGCGACGGTGTTCATGCTGATCGCCGCAATGGTGGGCACGGGGCTCTTCGGCGGAACGCCCGTGCAGGACCTGCAGGGCGGCGCCCTCGACGCCGACGCGTCATATCTGGCGCCCGCCCGCCCGGCGTTCCAGATCTGGAGCGTCATCTACCTCGGACTCATCGCCTACGCGATCTGGCAGGCGCTGCCGTCGCAGCGGGCGAGCATGCGCCAGCGGTCGATGGGCTGGTGGATCGCGGTCACCGAAGTGCTCAACGGCCTGTGGCTGGTGACCGCTCAGTTCACGACGTTGCTGCTCACCGTCGTGATGATCGCCGTGCTGCTGGTCGCGCTCGGCTTCACCTTTCGGCGGTCGGTCGCGACCCGGCTTCCGCGCGGCGGGGTGCTGGATGCGGCCCTCATCGACGGCGTGACGGGCCTGCACCTGGGGTGGGTGACGCTCGCCACGGTCGCCAACCTCACCGCTTATTTCACCGCGAGCGGCGTGCGCGTGGACGCGCCCGATGTGTGGGGCATCGTGGTGCTGCTGGTGGTCGGTGTCATCGGTCTCGGGATCGCGTGGGCCAGCCGGTGGCGCATCGCGCCCGGTGTCGCCATCGCGTGGGGGTTGACGTGGCTGGCCGTGGCCCGCTTCACCGGCGAACCGTCGAGCGAGGCGATCGCGACGGCCGCCCTTCTCGTCGCCGCCGTGGTGCTGGTGGTACCCGCCATCATCGCGGGACTGCGGCTCCTGCGTCCCGAGCACGACTGACCGTGATCATCGTGACGCAAGGCCAGCCACGGACTTCCTGACAGACCGCGGCGTCGGCCGCCGCGCGGCTCAGAGGGCGATGCGCGTGGCGAAGGTCCGCAGCAGCGTCAACGGCGCGTCGAGCTCGGCCGGGCGCACGCGATCCGCGATGACATCGAAGTCGTCGGCGTCGAAGTAGCCGTCGTTGCGGTAGACGGTCATCCGCTCGATGAAGTCCGCCGGCGTGGGCTCGGGATGGAACTGCGTGGTGTAGACCCGCTCCCCGACGCGGTACGCCTGCACGGGGCACGCGGCGCCGGCGGCCAGATGCACGGCGCCCGGCGGCAGGGTCTCGGTGCCCTCCTTGTGGGCGGTGAGTGCGGTGAAGGTCTCGGGCAGGCCGTCGAAGAGCGGGTCGGCCGCGCCGGCATCGGTCACCTGCACGGGGGTCGGTCCGGTGTCTTCGGGGAAGGCGCGGCTCACGGTTCCCCCGAGCATGCGGGTGACCACGCCGATGCTGTAGCAGGTGAACAGCCCCACCGGTCCGCCGTCGGCCGAGGCGCCGACGATGCGCTCGAGGTCGGCCTCCACGCGCCGCTGCACGTCGGTCTTCGTGTCTTCAGGGTCGGTGACGTTGAACGGGCTGCCGCCGACGACGAGTCCGGCGTAGTCTCCGAGCATCGCCGCATCCAGCGAGGTGCGCACGAGGTCGAGCTCGTCGAGGGCTCCCGACTCGAGCCCCATGGCGCGGCCGAACGACCGCGATTCCGCCTCGGCGGCCTCGCGCTGCGGGCGCGCGCAGACATAGAGAATTCGCGCGTTCGACATCTGTCGATTCTCCCATGTATCACCGAGCGACTTTCGCCCTCTCCGGTGTTGTGGACACAATGGGCTTCATGACGCATGCGGGGTCTGGGGCCTCCGTCGAGTCCGTCGATCAGCCACGGTGGGAGAGAGCGGCCGCTTTCTTTCGGCGTTGGCGGGACGGCGACCGTCGGGCGATGGATGAACTGGTGGCGCTGATGACGCCGGTGCTGTGGCACGTGGTGCGCGCGTACGGGCTCGACGCCGCGCTCGCGCAGGACGTCGTGCAGACTACGTGGCTCACCCTCGTGCAGCGGCATTCCGCGATCGCCGATCCGAGTGCCGTGTCGGGTTGGCTGACCACGACGGCGCGCCGTGAGGCGTGGCGGGTGGGCAAGCAGCAGCGTCGCGCCGAGGCGACCGAGGCCGAGAACCTCGAGCCGCACCTTCCGGTCCACGAATCCGCGGAACAGACCGCGGCGACCGACGACGAGTCGCGTCGCCTGTGGCAGGCCGTGGCACAGCTCAATGAACGCTGCCAGCGGCTGCTGCGCATCGTCGCATTCGACGACCGCCCCGACTACGCCCGCATCGCCGCCGACATGGCGATGCCGGTCGGATCGATCGGACCGACTCGCCGGCGCTGCCTCGGCAAGCTCCGCACCCTCTTCGAGGGCGCCGGGGAAGAGGAAGACGCACATGGACACTGAAGACTTCGCCGCAGACGCGGCGCTGTTCGCGCGGCTGCGCGCGACATGGGATGACATCGACCCGATGCCGGCCGACATGATCGATCGGATGGTCGCCGCCGTGGCGGTCGCCGACCTGTCGCGGGAGTACGCGCTGCTGACCCTCGTGGAGGGGGCCGTCACCGGAGCGGTGCGCACGACGCCCGCAGAGACCGCGACCCTGCAATTCAGCCGCGGCGACACGACCGTGCTGCTGCACGTGAGCGTGACCGCCGCGGGCAATCGGCGCATCGACGGCTGGGTCGACGCCGAGACGCTCGCGATCCGGCTCGTGCAGGGCGACGCGGATTGGGCGGCCGACCCGGCCGAGCACGGCCGGTTCGCGTTCGAGGAGATCCCGCCCGGCATGACGCGTCTGCGGATGGCCGTGCGCGGCACGGACGGAGCCATGAAGGAGTTCGAGACGCCTCAGTTCGAGGCCTGAGAGCGGTGGATGCGCCCGCATCCGCCGAGTGAGATCGCCGTGCGCGGCGAGAGAGAGCAGGGGGACGCATGGCCGACACCGTCGATGAGCCCGGGTGGCGCGATCGGATCCAGGCCGGCAGGCCGCGCGGCGTGCCCCTCGACCCGGGCGTCGAGCAGGTCGAGGGCGTCGATCCCTATCCGACCACCTATGCCGCCGATCATGTGCTGCTGACGGAGGGCGCGCGGCTGCTCGAGATCCTCGAGATCCTCCGATCGGCCGGCGCCTACTTCGGGTGGGGCGTGCGCGTGGAGAGCATCCGGGGTGATCGCCAGACCGACGCCGAGGCGGAGGAGCGTGCGAGGGTCGCCGAGGAGGAGCTGGGGCTCCCCCTCGTGCTCCTCGGCGTCATCTTCCCCGACCCGAAGCCCGGCCGCGACGATCAGCCGGTGCCGCCGGTGGATGCGTGGCGTCTGCTCCAGCGTGCGCGGGCGATCTACGGCAAGGACCTCAGCGGCGTCGCTCTCGACCACGTCATCAGCGTCGACCCGTCCGGTTCGACGAACCCCTACGGCTCCACGAACCCCTACGGTTCGACGAACCCCTACGGCTCCACGAACCCCTACGGTTCGACGAACCCGTATGGCTCGACCAACCCCTACGGTTCCACCAACCCCTATGGGTCGACCAACGCTCCCGGTCCGGGGGCCTACGCCTACCCCGGGTCGGGTGGGCGTGAGGTCGTCAGCTACATCGGCGATCCGCCCCGGCGCGACGACGAGACCGTCCGCGGGCGTCGCCCGGTGGTGGCCTACATGGACACCGGCTGCGGAAAGCACGCGTGGCTGCCGCCGTCGATCGTCGATCGCGACCCCCACGTCAACGGTGTGCCGATCGGGATCACGAATCCCGCCGACGATCCCGAGGCGATCGGCGACGTCTCCGGACCCTACGACGGCTTCCTCGACGCGGCGGCCGGTCACGGCACGTTCGTCGCCGGGGTCGTGCGGCAGATCTGTCCCGACGCCGACCTCATCTCGATCCGCGTTGCCGACAGTCAGGGCACGTTGCTGGAGGGCGAGTTCCTCGAGGCGGTGCGCGCGGTGGCGGAGCTCGTCATCCGCGATGCCCGGGGTCTTCCGGGCGGCCGCCCCATCGATGTGCTCAACCTGTCGCTGAGCTACTACCACGAGACTCCGGAAGACGGTCAGTTCGACCAGACCCTCGTGCGCTACCTCGTCGCCGCGCGGCGGCACGGCTGCGCCGTGGTGTGCTCCGCCGGCAACGACGCGACCTCTCGCCCGGCCTTCCCGGCGGCGCTCTGGCGGTGGCCCGACGCCGAGTTCGTCGTCGATGATCCGTCCGATGCGGCACCGCACCTGTCGGTCGGCGCCCTCAATCCGAACGGCAAGACCGTGGCGCTGTTCAGCAACATCGGGCGCTGGGTGCGGGTCTACGCACCGGGCGCCGCGGTCGTGAGCTCCGCCCCGCCGTTGAACGGCGGAACCCAGGCCGGCACCCGGAACGACCGCTTCGGGCTGCGACGGGAGACGATCGATCCCGATGACTACACCGGCGGCTTCGTCATGTGGAGCGGCACGTCGTTCGCCGCGCCGTTCATCGCGGGGCTGCTCGCCGAGCGCATCGCCGACGGACTCATCGACGGCACCGCCGACACGTCGGTCGCCGCGCGCGTGAGCGCGCTCGAGAAGGCCGGATCCCGCGCCCTGCGGGAGTGGGACGGGCACCGCCGCGCGCCCGCCTGAGCCGCCCGGTCACCCCGCTCTCTGCCGGCGCGGTGACCGCGTCCGCCGCGACTACGGCATGATGTCGGCGTGGGCACGGACGCGACGCAGCTGCATCAGCGCGCCGTCGCGCAGTGCATCGACGGCCGCTTCGCGGCGGCGCAGCGCACGCTCGACCGGGCCGAGCGCCTGACCGGCGACCGCGACCTGCTCGCGCGCATCGCCGGAACCCGCGCCATCGCCCTGCAGCGCACCGGCCGCCCCGTCGCGGCAGAAGAGGTGCTGCAGAACGCTCTCGCCCAGCCGGGACTCAGCCCGCACACGGAGTCCATCCTGCTCGGCCAGCTCGGCGGTCTCGCCACCTACAACGGACGACTCGACGATGGCGAACGCTGGCTCGGCGATGCCATCGACCGGCTGAGCGACGATCCCGTCGCCGCGTCCCGCATCCGCATGAACCGCAGTCTGGTGCGCATGCAGCAGCGGCGTCTGGCCGAGGCGGCGGATGACCTGTCGGCGGCGGTGTCGGTGTTCGCCGAGCACGGGCTCGCCACCGACGCGGCGCAGGCGCGTCACAATCTCGGATACACCGCGCTGCTGCGCGGCGACCTGGTCCGCGCGCTGCGAGAGATGACAGACGCGCGATCGGATGCTGCGACCTCACCCGTCGCCGAAGCGATCGGCGACATGGACCGCGCCGAGGTGTTCCGGGACGCGGGGCTCACGACCGAGGCAGAGGAGCTGTTCCGGCACGCCGCGGCGATCTTCGGCGCGCGCCGCATGCCGCAGTCGCGAGCCGAGGCGGAGTTCCACCTCGCGAGATCGCTGCTCGCACACGACGGTGCGGCCTCAGCGCGGGTCGCCGCAGACGCCGCGCGACGGTTCCGGGCACTGGGTAACGACGCGTGGGCCGCCCGCGCCGAAGCGGTGCGCCTGCGGGCGCGCCTCGCGGAGAGACGGCCGGGCTCCGGGAATCAGCACCGGCCTCCCGCCCCGGCAGCGGCGGAAGATGTCGCGGCGTCGCTCGTCGTTCACGGCTTCCGCAGCGAGGCGGTCGCACTTCGCATCGCCGTCGCACGTGCCGCCGTGCGTGCGGGCGACCCGTCCGCCCCGGCGCCGCGGGTGCCGGCATCCGCTCCGATGGACCTGCGGCTGCTCTCCGACGAACTCAAGGCCACCCGCGCGGCCGCACGCGGACGCCCGACCGAAGCCCGCCGACACGCGGCGGCGGGGCTGGATCGCCTCGGAGCGTGGCAGAGCTCGTTCGGCAGCATCGATCTGCAGACCTCGGTCGCCATGCACGGGGCGAGCCTCGTCTTCGCCGGGCTGCGTTCGGCGGTGAGCTCGCGCGCGCCCGAGGTGGTCTTCGAATGGTCCGAGCGCGCACGGCATCTGAGCCAGCAGGTCGTTCCGCTGCGGCCGCCTCCGGACCCGCAGCTGGCCGACGCGCTCGCCGAGCTTCGCATGCTCCGTGCGGAGAATCCCGCCCGCGACTGGCTCTCCAGCCCTCGCGCGGCACAGTTGCGTGACCTCGCCCGCGAGCGGCAGTGGACATCTGTCGGCGCGTCTCGCATCGACGCGCGGGTCGACCTCGCGACGCTCTGCGACGGCCTCACCGCCGACACCGCGCTGCTCGCCTACGTCTACACGGGGCGCGAGATCGTCGCCGTCGTGTGCGATGGCTCCCACGCCGAGATCGTGTCCCTCGGCGACGGCGACGAGGTGCGCGACCTGCAGAAGGGGCTGCGCGCCGATCTCGATGTCGCTGCGGCGGTGCGCACGGGGCCGATGGCGGCGGTCGTGCGCCGGTCTCTCGACGCGCGACTGGCCGCCCTGTCGGCCGCCCTCCTCGACGGGCCGCTCCGGCAGACCTCCGCCCGCCGCCTCGTGGTCACCGCGCCGGGACTCCTGAACGCCATCCCGTGGGCGATGCTGCCCGGCATGCGCGGGCGTGTGTTCACCCTGGCCGCGTCGGCCTCGCAGTGGCTGCATCGGCGTGAGGCCGTGGAGCCCGCCGTCGCGCCGACCGTGGAGCCCGCCGTCGCTCCGGCGGCACCGCTGAGCGCGGGGTTCGCAGTCGGGCCACGCGTCGCGCGCGGCGGAGAGGAAGCCCGAGTGGGCGCCTCAGCCTGGTCCGGTGCCCCCGTCATCGACGGCGGCGCCGCCACCGTTCAGGCGATCACCGACCTGGCCGGCGAGGTCGACGTACTCCACGTCGCCGCGCACGGCCGTCACGCGGTGGACAACCCGATGTTCTCCGGTCTCGAACTCGCCGACGGCGCCCTCTTCGGCTACGACATCGATCAGGTCTCCCGTGTGCCCGCGACGGTCGTGCTGTCGGCGTGTGAGGTTGGTCGATCGTCCGTGCGATGGGGCGAGGAGGCGATCGGCATGGCGCGGGTGTGGCTCCACGCCGGGTCGGCATCCGTCATCGCCGCGCCCGTCGTCGTGGCTGACGACATCGCGTGCGAGCTGCTCGGCTCGATGCACGCCGAGCTCGCTAGCGGCCTCGCGCCGGCTGAAGCGCTCGCAGCCGCATCCGCTCGGCTCGACATGGTCTCGCCCTTCCAAGCGCACGGTACCGGATTCTGAGCTGAGACGGCGACGGCCCGCGACCGAGACCGCGACCGAGACTGCGATGGGTCGGCCGATTCGCGCGGAAAGAATTCTCACGGCGATGTATCAGCGATCGCCCAGGATGCTCTAGATATGCGAAGTGGTCGTGTTGGGTCGGCACCGGGGGGCGCCGACCACTGGGGGCACGAAGAGTTCCCCGCTTGTCGGGGCTCGCGGGGATTCACGCCATTTCCGGGGGATGCCGTTCGCACGTGTGGCGGCATCCCCTGTTCTCGTGCCCGGGCGCTTTTCGGTGTCGCCGTGCCACGGGTTGCGCTTGCCGTGGCGAGGTGCTTCGTGACGCTGCTCAGACCGGACGCTGTTCAGACCGGGGACGGTGCTCAGACCGGGGACGGTGCTCAGACCGGGGACGGTACTCAGTGGCCGGCCGCGGTTCTCAGCCGCGAAGCGATGCTCAGAGTCGGGGCGCTGCTGGGACGCGGGACGCTGCTGGGAGCGGGGACGCTGCTCGGACCGGGACGCGGTTCAGGCCCGGCCGCTGCTCAGCTGCGGGACGAGTTCGCCGTGCGGCCGCGCACGATTCCCACGAACGCGTCGACCAGCGGGGTCGTGCGGTCCGCCACCCATGCGAGGGCGACGGTCGATTCCGGTGCGCCCTCGAGCCGGCGGTGCGCGACGTCTTTGCGGTGATGCAGGCGCGCGAGCGACATGGGAACGATGACGATACCGACCCCGGTCGCCACCGTGGCGATGGCGTCCTCGGTGGTCGTGGGCGGATCGAAGGCGGGCGCCGCGACGCCCGGGAACATCTCCTGCCGGATGCCCAGCGCGTCATCGCCCGGGATGATCAGCACTTCGTCGACGAGGTCGTCCGGGGAGAGCACGTCGGCAGCAGTGAGGTGCGAGTCCGCCGATGTCGCGACGACGGGCACCTCGTCGTAGAGGGGGATCACGTGGAGGTCGGACCGGTCGATCGGCAGGCGCACGAGCGCCGCATCCACCCCGCCCGAGATCAGCGCGTCGCGCTGTTCGGCGACGTCGAGGGCGCGAAGCTCGAGCGGGTTCCGCGGCATGCGCTCCTGCCAGGCGTCGATCCACTTGCCGGGCGTCGCCCCGGGGATGGCGCCCAGCACGAACGGGCCGGGCGTGGGCGCGGGTGACCCTTCGTCGCGCCGCGCCGGTGCGGAGCTGCGCGCGGTCCGCTGCTTGGGCGACCGCGCGGAACGGGTGTTCGGTCCCGAGGGTCTCGCGCGTCTGGGCATGGAGCCACGCTAGCGCTCGCGCAACGCTAGGGTTCGATCATGATCGCGATCCTCGCCACGGTGTTCGGGGTTCTCGCCGCGCTGCTGCACGTGTACATCTTCGTCATGGAGTCGGTGCAGTGGACGCGGCCGCGCATCTGGAAGCGCTTCGGGGTGCGGGATCAGGCCAGCGCCGACGCGATGAAGGGCATGGCCTACAACCAGGGCTTCTACAACCTGTTCCTCGCCGTCGGTGCGGTCCTCGGCGTGGTGCTCTTCTGGACCGGAGCCGATGGCACGGCCGCCGACGTGGCGGGCCGCACGCTCGTGCTGTTCAGCCTCGGATCGATGACCGCGGCGGCCCTCATCCTGCTCAGCACCGGCCGCTCGTACCTCCGCGCGGCACTCGTGCAGGGCACCCTCCCGCTCCTCGGATTCGCCCTCTTCCTCTTCGCCTGACCCGTCGCCCGCGCCGCGCCTCCCGCGCCGCGCGTCCCGCCTCCCTCGCCTCCCGCGCCGCGCCTCCCGCGCCGTGTTCGCCTCCGCCTGACGCGCCGTGTCCCGCCTCCCGCCTCCCGCCTCCCGCGCCGCGCCCCCCGCGCCGCGTTCGCCTGCGCCTGACGCGCCGTGTCCCGCGTCCCGCGTCCCGCCTCCCGCCTCCCGCCTCCCGCCGAGACGTTCGGTTGTCACGCGATGTCGCCATCTCGGGGGATGACGACATTCGGCGGCGACCGAACGCGATCGCGTCAGCGGCAGCGGGACCAGATGCCCGCGCCGGCCTCGATCGCGGCGGACTCGGCCTCCTGAAGGAGCGGCCAGTAGCGGTCGTTCGGGTGGATGCGCAGAGCCTCGCCGGCTCCGGTCGCCACGAGGTCGAGGTTCACGAACGTGCCCTCGCCGGTCCAGAGATACAGCAGCACCCGGTCGTAGGTGTCGCGCTCCTCGTCGTCACGCGTCGCCCACACCGTGTCGCCCTCGGACACCAGGGCGCGCAGCGCATCCGTCGCATCGTTCCCGCCGCACTCGAGGTCGGGGTACACCTCCGGGGTGTCTACGCCGATGAGGCGCACCGGCACCTCGTCGTCGGCCGGGCCCTCGGCGACCGTCCAGGGTGGGGATGTGCCCCCCGCCGGTCGCGCGCGGACGGTGTCGCCGTCGACGATATGCGTGATCTCGATCGCAACGGCCTCCTTCGGCGCCGTTTCTTCCGGTGAGGTGGACGGGATGCTCTCGGGCGCCGCCGGCGCGAGGCACCCCGCGAGGGTGGCGGCCAGTGCACACGCGAGCGCTCCCGTCGCAAGGCGGCGGGAGCGTCGGATCATCCTCCGACCCTATGCTGCGGGACCTCAAGGGGTCGGGGCGCGGACCCCGGGTCGCGCGACGGCGGATCGGTCACGCGCCTCTTGCCGCCGACGTGCACCAATTCAGGCCCGCGGGCCCGCCGAAACCCTTCCCGGGTCCGAATCAGCCTGGACTCACCCTCGCAGCCTGAGTTGCTGCACGGGCAGGGACGGACGCGGCCGACCGCCGGGTGGACGGCTGGACGGGACGAGGGGCGGCGGCGGGGCTCGGGTGAGCGGCCCGATGCAGTCTGCGGCCGTGCCGTGCCGTGGCCGTGTCGTGCCGGCCGTGCCGTGCCGTGCCGTGGCGTGCGTGGCGACTCAGCCCAGCGGGGCCGAGCGGGCGGGTGGCCCTGCGACGCAGCGTGGCGACGCAGCGGAAGGCGGCGCACAGCGGGCGGGTGGACCGGCCGACGGTGCACCAATTCAGGCCGGCCGGTGCGGAAGTGGTCATTTCGTACCCGAATCGGCCGATATGGCTTCATCCAGCCTGAGTTGGTGCCAGGCAACGGGTAGCGAGAGCTCGGAAGCGCCAGGGGCTCGGAGGAGCCAGGGGCGCGAAGGGCGGCCACCGCGCATGCGAGACGCTCCCGTCGCGAGCGGCGGGAGCGTCGGATCATCCTCTGACCCTCGACCGTGGGAAGCCACGGGCAAGGGCCGGGGTCCGGTCAGGCGGCCAGGTGCAGTCCGCGGCGGTCGGTCGCGACGGTCTCGCCGTCGCCGATGCTCTCGTCGTCGCCGATGAGCGAGCCGACCGCGACGCGTGCACCGTTTCCGATGTGCGCGCGGATTCCGATCTTCGCGCCCGCGCCGATCGCGGCGCCGGGTCCGATGTGCGCTTGGGGGGCGATGTCGGCGTCGGGCCCGATGACCGCATCGGACTCGACCCACGCACCGCGGCCCACGTGGACGTTCGCGGCGATTCGGACTCCCGGTTCGACGTACGCACCCGACTCGACGATCGCGGTGGGGTGCACTTTGGCCCCGTGCGCGATCAGGCCCCGACCGTTGGCGTGCTTGCGGTAGCGAAGCGTCTCGCCGTGGTCGTTCTCGATGTCGACGTAGTTCTTACCCACAGTCCCCTCCTCTGATGCCGTTCGGCATCGGATACAGGTACAACTTCCTTGATTGTCTATTCATTCCCTCGAATCCACCGATTCGGATGCGCAGGGTTGACATCTGTTGTTCGTTGCGGCACGGAGAATGGATGGGCATGTCGGCGTCGGCGAGAATGGCGAGATGACGAGCGAACCGGTCGGCGATCCCGACCTGCCCGACGTGCCCGATGCGCTCGACGATCCCGGCCTGTCCGACGCACCCGATGCGACGGGTCCGTCGCTCGTCTTCGACGACCAGAGCATGGCCCACTCCGCGGTCGAGGACGTTCTCGGCATCCTCACCGGCACCTTCGTCGCGTCGCTGGGCCTCTACCTGCTGCAGACGGCCGGTTCGGTCACCGGCGGTACCGCCGGTCTCTCCCTCCTGCTCGGCTACGCGACGGCGTGGCCGTTCTGGCTGTTGTTCGCCGTCATCAACCTCCCGTTCGCGGTGCTCGCGGTGTGGCAGCGAGGGTGGAGTTTCACCGCGCGAACCGCGGTCGCCATCGGCCTCGTTTCGGGATGGTCGGTCGTGCATCAGGGGATGCTCGTAATCGACGACCTCGACCCGATCTACGGCACGCTCGGCGGGAACCTCCTGGCCGGCGTGGGCCTGCTCATCCTCTTCCGCCATCGCGCGAGTCTCGGCGGTGTGAACATCGTCGCCCTGATCGTGCAGGATCGCTGGGGCTTCCGCGCCGGGTGGACGATGATGATCTTCGACGTGCTGATCATCGGGGCGGCCCTGCTGGTGGTGCCCGTCTGGAGCGTGGTCTTGAGCGCGGCGGGAGCGGTGGTGCTGAACCTCGTGCTGGCCCTCAACCACCGGCCGGGAAGATACATCGGGCACTGACGGGAATCGGGCACCGACGTGGATGCGGGATCAGCTCTGGCAGCGCGGGCACCAGAAGGTGATGCGTTCGGAGGTCGGGTCGGCGCCCATCTCTCCTCCGCGGATCAGCGTGCCGCATCGACGGCACGGCCGACCCTCGCGACGGTAGACCCACGTGGATCGACCGGGGCGCGAGTCGCCGGTGAACGTGCGGCCGGATCGGTCGCGATTGGCGCGGATCATGCGCGTGCCGAGGTCGAGGAGTGCCGGCACGTCGACCTCTGGGGCGGGGGTGGTGGGCAGAACGCCGCGCACGAAGAGGATCTCGTTGGCGTACTCGTTTCCGAAACCGGCGACGTTGCGCTGATCGAGCAGCGCGACGTGCACCGCTCGCGGGTCGGCCGAGAGCCGACGGGCGGCCTCATCCGGATCCCACGACGCGCTCAGGGGATCGGGACCCAGGTGACCGACGAGCGCGCCCTCATCCTCCGTGCGCACCACCGAGATATCGGCGAGGTCGAAGCCGACGGTGTCATGGGTGGATGTGCCGAGCACGGCGCGCGCCTTGTAGCCGGGCTTGCGCCACCGCCCGCCGCGCTCGTAGACGTGCCATTCGCCCTCCATCTTCAGGTGGGTGTGCAGGGTCCACCCGTCGATGCGGTGCAGCAGGTGCTTGCCGCGGGGTACGACCTCCTGCACGGTCGCACCGGTCAGGTCGACGGTCGCGACCTGCGGCACCCGCAGATCGAAGCGGGCGAGCTCGCGTCCGTCGAGCACGTCGGCCAGGCGCCGCGCGGCGCGGAAGACGGTGTCGCCCTCAGGCACGGGCGGTTTCCCGCTGGGCGTCGCCGGCGGTCGTGCGCCGCAGCGTCAGTCCGCGCGGCGACTCGACGAAGCCGGCTTCGCGCAGGGCCCGGCCGAGGGGCGTGCCGTAGACGAACGCGCCGTTGACCTGCTCGATCGTGAGGGTGTCCAGCCGTCGTCGGCGCGCGGTGGCGGTGAGGTCGGCAGCAGCCGCCCGGAGCACCTCCTCGTCATCGGTGAAGGCCAGTGCCGTCTTGCCGCCGCGCTCGAGGTAGAGCGCGAGGTCGCCGTCGACGAGCACCACGAGCCCGCCGGCCTTGCGGCCGGGCCGGTGCGAGATCTCGGCCAGTGCCGGCCACTGCAGTGCGGCCCCGTACGGGTTCGCAGGGTCGGTGGCCGCAAGCGTCACGGCCGTGCGCGGCGGCGGATCGGCGAGACCGGCGAACTCGCGGATGCGGTCGACCGTCGCCGACGCCGCGAACTGCGCGGCCCCGAGCTTCTCGATGACATAGCCCCGCCGGCAGTGGCCGGCCTCCTCGAATCCAGCGAGCACGCGATAGACCTGGGCGAATCCGCCGGGAACCCCCTCGGACTGCACGGAGCCACGCGTCACGACGCCGTAGCGGTCCAGCAGCAGGCTCGCCGCGGCGGTGGCGCGCAGCGCCGCATCCGGTTCGGCGTCGGGAACGAGAGACCAGCGGCCCCCGATGGCGGGCGGACGAGGCGGAGCAGACGCGGACACCCGCGGCAGCGTTGCCCCGCGATACATGCGGGAACGCGGCGTCTTGCGGGCGACCCGATGCGCCTGGGAACCCCCGCCCACGAGCGTTCGGACGGGCGCGAAGGTGTCGTTGGTCACGCGTCCCGCCCAGGTGAGGCGCCACAGGGCGTCGACGACGGACTGCTCGTTCTCCGCGCCGGCGAGCGACTTCAGCTGGGCGGCGAAGTACGCCCCACCGGCCGCAAGCACCTCGATGACGCGAGCGTCGAGGGAGTCCGCGGCGATCTCGACGTCGTCGCGCGTGAGGGTGAGCGGCGCTGCGTCAGCCGGGTGGAAGGCGATCCACCCGTCTCGGCCCGGGAGCGACCCGTGGCCGGTCCAGACGACCTCTCCCGACGCGGTGAGCTCGTCGAGCATCGCGGGGGCGTAGTCCCGCACGCGAGAGGGCAGGATGAGCGACTCCCACGCGCTCGCCGGCGCCGGAATGCCCGCGAGCTGCTCGATGACCGCCGCGAGGCCGTCGATGCCGTCGAGCGGACGCGTGACGTGCTGCCAGACCGGCAGGAAGCGAGCGAACGCCTCGGGTGGCACCGGTTCCACGCTGCCGCGGATCGCGGCCAGCGACCGCATCCGCAGTCGGCGCAGCACCTCGCTGTCGCACCATTCCGTGTCATCGCGCGATCCGCCGGCGTTCTCCACCGGGAGGAAGAATCCGCTCGAGATGCGCCCCTGACCCTCGAGCCGCTGCAGCGTGTGACGCGCGACCGCGACCCCCACGCCGAGGCGCTCGGCGACCGCATCGACCGTGAAGGGTCCGTGCGTCCGTGCGTAGCGGGCCACCAGGTCGCCCACCGGATCGGGGAGAGGTTCGAGGAAGGCGAGCGGGATGCCCACCGGCAGCGCCGCCCCGAGGCCGTCGCGCAGCCGGCCGGCGTCTTCGATCGCCGCCACCCGGGACGCCCCGGCGATCGTCACGCGAATCGCCCGTCGCGCATCGACCAGCTCGTCGAGCAGCTGCGCGGCGCTCGCTTCGGAGGCGGCAGCGGCCGGGCCGGTCGGGTCCTGCAGGCGCACGGCGACCTCGCCGGCATCCAGCGGACCGAGCACGCGCAGCAGGTCGGCGACCCCCTCGACCCCGCGAGCGCGACGGTCGGGATCCAGCTTCTGCGCCTCGCGTTCGAACTGGGCGATGACGTCGGGATCGAGCAGCTCGCGCATCTCGACCTTGCCGAGCAGCTCCGACAGCAGCGCCGGGTCGACCGACAGCGCCGCAGCCCGACGCTCGGCCAGCGGCGAGTCGCCCTCGTACATGAACGCGCCGACATATCCGAACAGCAGGTCGCGGGCGTACGGGGACGGCTGGCTCGTGGTCGTCTCGACGAGGCGGATGCTGCGGTCGCCGATGCGGCGGGCCACGCGCAGCAGGGCGGGCACGTCGTAGACGTCCTGCAGCACCTCGCGCAGGGTCTCGAGGATGATCGGGAACGTGGGGTAGCGGCGCGCGACCTCCAGCAGCTGCGCGGAGCGCTGACGCTGCTGCCACAGCGGACTGCGTCTGCTCGGGTTCATCCGCGGCATCAGCAGGGCGCGGGCGGCGCATTCGCGGAAGCGCGAGGCGAACAGCGCCGATCCGCCCACCTCGTCGGTGACGAGCTGTTCGAGCTCGTCGGGCTCGAACACGAACAGGTCGGCGCCGGGAGGTTCGGCTGCCGCATCAGGGACGCGCGCGATGATCCCGTCGTCGCTGGCGACCGCCGCTCCCTCGACGCCGAGGCGCTCGCGGATGCGGGCGTTGACGGCGAGAGCCCACGGCGCATGCACTTTCATGCCGTACGGGGAATGCAAGATGACGCGCCAGTCGCCGACCTCGTCGCGGCTGCGCTCGACGGTCAGCGTGCGGTCGGTGGGCACGGTCCCGGTCGCTTCGCGCTGCTCGGCGAGGTAGGTCAGCAGGTTCTCGATCGCGAACCCGTCGAGACCGGCGTCGCCCAGGCGTGCCTCGGCCTTCTCCCGAGAGGCTCCGGAGAGCTGGCGAGCCATCGTGCCGAGCGCCTCGCCGAGTTCGGCCGGGCGGCCGAGGCCGTCGCCGTGCCAGAACGGCAGCTTGCCCGGCTGCCCGAACGCCGGGAGCACGTTGACGCGGTCGTGCGTGATCTCGACGATGCGCCAGCTCGTCGTGCCGAGCGTGAAGACGTCGTTGACCCGCGACTCGTAGACCATCTCCTCGTCGAGCTCACCGACGCGGGCATTGCGGGTCTCGCCGGCGACGAAGACGCCGAACAGGCCCCGGTCGGGGATGGTGCCGCCGCTTGTGACGGCGATGCGCTGGGCGCCGGGCCGGCCGGTCAGGGTTCCCGCGTCGCGATCCCACACGACGCGAGGACGGAGCTCCGCGAACTCGTCGGAGGGGAACCGGCCCGCGAGCAGATCGAGCGTTGCCTCGTACGCCGAGCGCGGCAGGGTGCGGAACGGCGCGCTGCGGCGCACCGTCTCGAACCAGCCCTCGACGTCGATCTCGCCTTGGGCGGCCGCAGCCACGGTCTGCTGGGCGAGGATGTCGAGCGGGTTCTGCGGCACCGCGATCGCCTCGATCTGCCCCGCGAGCATCCGTTCGGTCACGATCGCGGTGTGGAGCACATCGGCCCGGTGCTTCGGGAAGAGGGCCGCCCGGCTCACCTCGCCCACCTGGTGCCCGGCGCGCCCCACGCGCTGCAGTCCGGATGCCGCGGACGGCGGCGCCTCGACCTGGATCACGAGGTCGACAGCGCCCATGTCGATGCCGAGCTCGAGGCTGCTGGTGGCCACGACGCAGCGGAGGACGCCGGACTTCAGCTCCTCTTCGACCTGCGCGCGCTGTTCCTTCGAGACCGACCCGTGGTGGGCCTTGGCGAGTGCGGGCGCCGCTCCCGAGGACACTCCCGCCTGCGCCATCATCTCCGCCGGCATCCGGCCCGGTGTGGTCGAGTCCGGTGGGCCGGACGGCGGCGCATCCGGCGACGGTGCCTCGAGCCCGAGCCGGTCGGCGTAGATCTCGTTGAGGCGTCCGGTGAGGCGTTCGCCGAGGCGGCGGGAGTTGACGAAGACGATGGTCGAACGGTGATCGAGGATGCGGTCGACGATCGCCTCTTCGACGTGCGGCCACACCGATCCTGTCATCTCGGTGTTCTCGGCGCCCGCCGAGCCGTCGCCGAACCAGTCCTCGTCGAGGGGTGTGCCGTCGAGGTCGTCGACGGTTCCCGGATCGGCTGATGCCGGCGCGGCACCGGGTGCGCCACGCGCGGAGGTCGGCGGCGGGGGCGGATTCAGCATGTCGTCGACGGGCACGACGACCTTCAGCTCGAACTGCTTGGATGCGCGCGGCGCGACGATCTCGACCGGTTCGGCGCCGCCGAGGAACCGGGCGACCTCGTCGATCGGGCGTACGGTCGCCGACAGGCCGATCCGCTGCGCGGGACCCGCATCCGGATCGTGCTCGCGGCGCAGGGCGTCGAGCCGCTCGAGACTGACGGCCAGGTGTGCGCCGCGCTTGGTGGCCGCGACCGCGTGCACTTCGTCGACGATGACCGTGTGCACGTCGCGCAGCGTCTGCCCGGCCTGGCTCGTGAGCATCAGGTAGAGCGACTCCGGGGTGGTGATGAGGATGTCGGGCGGCGTGGCGACGAGCTTCCGCCGGTCGGCGGACGACGTGTCGCCCGAGCGCACGCCGACCGAGACATCGGGCACGCGGATGCCGAGGCGCCGCGCGGACTGCCCGATCCCGACGAGCGGGGAGCGCAGGTTGCGCTCGACGTCGACGCCGAGGGCCTTCAGCGGCGAGATGTAGAGGATGCGGGTGCCGCGCGCAGGCTCCTTGGCCGCCCGCTTCCGCCCACGCACGGGCGCGGCATCCGGTCGATCGGCCGCGACGCTCTCGCGGAACACGCGGTCGATGGCCCACAGGAACGCCGACAGGGTCTTGCCGGACCCGGTGGGAGCGACGACGAGGGCGTGCTTGCCGTGCGAGATCGCCTCCCATGCGCCGCGCTGGGCGTCGGTGGGGCGTGCAAAGGCTCCGCGGAACCAGTCCTGCGTGGCAGGGCCGAACCGCTCGAGCACGTCGCCGGAGCCAGCCATCCTCCCATCATGCTCGCTGCCGCCGACATCGGCTCCGGCTTACGCCCGCCCGCGCGCACAACTCCTCACATCCCGAGCGCGGAACGCCCCCGCGCGTCCGCATCCGGGCGACAGGGCGCGAACGTGAGGAGTTATGAACCGACGCCGTGTCGGCCGAACGCGGCACGCCCCGTGCCGGTCACACCTCGCGCAGAGAGCCCTGGCGCAGAGCGCCCTCGCGCAGGGAGCCACCGCGCAGCTCCAGGGTGAGGCCGACGCCGATGCGGGCGAGGAAGGCGTCGTCGTGGCTGACCACCAGTACGGCACCGCGGTACGCCCGGAGGGCGTCGACCAGCTGATCGACGGTGTCGAGGTCGAGGTTGTTCGTGGGCTCGTCGAGCACCAGCAGCTGCTGGGGTGGATCGGCCAGCAGCAGACGCGCGAGGGCGACGCGGAATCTCTCTCCGCCCGAGAGCGTCGACACGGGTCGCTCGACCGCCGCGCCGCGGATGAGGAACCGCGCGAGCCGGTTCCGCACCTCGGCCGGAGACACGTTCGCGGCTGCATCGCGCACGTTCTGCAGAACCGTCGCGTCCTCGTCGAGGCCGTCCACCCGCTGCGGCAGATAGCCGATCCGGTCGGTGAGCGCCTCCGCGCGTACGCAACTCCTCAGATCCGGGCTCTTACGCCCGGAATCCGTCGGATCAGGCCCCTCGAACGCCGTTCGTGAGGAGTTGTGAACGGCGGGCGAGACGATCTGCTCCAGCAGCGTGGTCTTGCCGGCGCCGTTCGGACCGATGAGCGCGACGCGCTCGGGCCCCTGCACGACCCACGTGCGATCGCCGTCGTTGAGGGTGGCGATGCGCCGGCCGGCGGGAACGCCGGGGTCGGGCAGGTCGATTCGGATGGCGTCGTCGTCGCGCACGCGCCGTTCGGCCTCATCGAGGGCCGCGCGGGCTCTCGCCTCCTTCTCCCGGCTCTCGGTGCGAAGTCGACCGGCCGAGACCTGGGCGGCGCGTTTGCGGTTGCCGGCGACGATCGGCGGCACGCGCTTCTCGCGCTCGGCCTTGGCGCCCACCGCCCGCCGACGCGCGATGGTCGTCTCGGCCTCGATGCGCTGCCGCTTCTCGCGACGCACATCCTGTGCCGCCGTCGCTTCGGCACGCCGGGCCGCTTCCTGCTCGGCGTCGAGCCACGATCGCCACTGCGAATACGGGCCGCCGAACACCGACAGTGTGCCGTCGTGCAGCTCCGCGGTGTCGTCCATGAGCTCCAGCAGCGCGGTGTCGTGGCTGACGACGACGAGTGCGCCCGGCCATGCCGTCACGAGACCCGCGAGCCGTGCGCGTGCGTCGCGGTCGAGGTTGTTCGTCGGTTCGTCCAGCAGCGTGATGGCGGGTTTGCGCAGGCGGATGCCGGCGATCGCCGCCAGCACCGCCTCGCCGCCCGAGAGCTCGCCGACCGTGCGGTCGAGCACGTCCGGCGCCAGACCAGCCCCGGCGAGGGCGGCGTGTGCGCGGGACTCGATGTCCCACGCGTCGCCGACGGCGTCGAAATGACGAGGGTCGGCGTCGCCCGATTCGATCGCGCGCAGCGCGGCCAGGATCGGGCCGATGCCGAGCAGGTCGGCGACCGGTCGGCCGGTGTCGCGCGTGAGCTGCTGCGGGAGGAGAGCGACGTCGCCGGAGGTCGTGACGGTTCCGGACGCGGGGGCGATCTCGCCCGCGATCAGGCGCAGCAGTGTCGACTTGCCCGACCCGTTGCGCCCGACGAGTCCGGTGCGGCCCTCGCCGATCGCTCCGGAGACGTCGTCGAGCGCGGGGGAGCCGTCTGGCCAGGTGAAGCAGAGGCGGTCGAGGACGACCGCGGAGGTGTGCGGATGCGCGGGCATGAGGCCCCTTCGAGTGTCGGCGGAACGCACTGACACACGGCGCCGCGGACGGCGGCGGTCCCCGGCTCCTGCGGGAGCGGCCCGCCGAAGGGCGGGCGCGGGCGACGGTCAGCGCGAGATGGTCGCGAGATCGTCGAGGGTCTTCACCGGTCGTCCAGACGTCGGGAACAGGGACGCCATGACGATAGCGGGGTCGGCCGCACCCGGCAAGCCCCGGGTCGGAGACGCCCCGCCCGGCGTCGGATGCGTCTCCCGCGCAGGGGGGATGTGCGCCGGGCGCGCGCCTCGTAGCGTCGTGATCATGACGGATCAGCAGAAGCCGCAGGACGAGGGCGGGCGCTCCTTCCCGCCGTTCAACGCCGCCGGTCTCGCGATCGGCATCGGGCTCGGCATCGCCTTCGGCGTCGCACTCGACAACATCGGCGCGGGTCTTGCGATCGGCATCGGGATCGGCGTCGCCTTCTCGCTCGCGTTCGGTGCGGCAGAGGCGGACCGCCGGAAGAAGCGCGATCGCGACGATGACGGGGACCGCGGCGCGTCGGACTGACCCGACTCGCTCAGTCCGACAGCGACTCGAGCTGCTTCTCGAGGAAGACCCGCACGTCGGCCATCTCCTGCTCGGAGACGCTGTGCGTCAGCCCCGGGTACACGCGACCGCTGAGGTCGCTGTGACCGGGCAGCCACTGCGTGGTGTGGTCGACGAGGAAGCCGGGGATCACCTCGTCGGCCGTCCCGCGCCCCCAGAACACCGGCGGCCGGTTCTCGGCCATGACGGCGTCTCCGGCGAGCTCGCCCGGCGTGGCGTAGCCGGAGAGGTTGACCGCGAAGGCGAAGCGCTCGGGCTGCAGCCGCAGCGCCTGCAGCGAGACGGCGCCGCCCTGGGAGAAGCCCAGCAGCCCGACCGGCGCATCCGGAGCGACCCGATCGACCCACGAGACGAGAGCGGATGCGGCGGCGGTCACGTGGGCCGGGTCTCGGCCGTCGAGACCCTCGATGGGGTACCACGAGTGCCCGGGGGTGGGCCATGGCGGCGCAAGCGGGGCGCGCACAGCGGCGTAGGCGAATCCATCGGGCAGGTAGGGCACGAGGCCGAACAGGTCGCCCTCGTGCGAGCCGTAGCCGTGGAGGAGGACCAGCAGCGGGCGTCCGGCGCGCGCGGACTCGTCGGCCGACCACAGCACGACGTCGTGGTCGAGCACGGGCGTGTTCGGGCTCTCGGCGGTCATCCGGATATTGTTGCAGGCCGTCCCGACACGCGCCGCGACGGACGGTGGGGTATACAGGAGGCATGCCGGTCCGCACGCCTGATCCCGACCCGAACGACCGGGACGACGACGGCACGCCGCGCGATCCGCTGCGCGATCTGGGCGGCGACGCGGGCAGCGCCTCGAATCCCGGATGGCTGAGCGAGGTCGAACTCGCCGAGGCGCGTCGCCGCCTGCCGATGCTCTACGTCGAGGCGGTGCCGGTGCGCACCGATGGCATGGGGGCGGTCACCGAGATCGGCATCCTCCTGCGCGCGACGCCGGTCGGCGAGATCACCCGGTCCATCGTGAGCGGCCGGGTGCGCTACGGCGAGACCGTCCGCGACGCGCTCTTCCGCCATCTCGAGAACGATCTCGGACCGATGGCCTTCCCCCTCCTCCCGCCGCAGCCGGTGCCGTTCACCGTGGCCGAGTACTTCCCGATCCCCGGGGTGAGCGCCTTCCACGACGATCGCCAGCACGCGGTCTCGCTCGCGTTCGTCGTGCCCGTCTCCGGCACGTGCGAACCGCGCCAGGACGCCCTCGAGGTCACGTGGATGAGTCCCCAGGAAGCGGCCTCCGACGCGCTCGCCGACGAGATGGAGGGCGGCCGGGCCACCCTCATCCGTCAGGCGCTCGCGAGCGTCGGCTGCCTGCGCTGACCCGGGACGCGACGGATGCCGTACAGCCCGCTGCTGGTCGATTTCGCCGTGGCGATCCCCATCGTCCTGGGTCTCGCCTATGTGATCGCCCGGGTCATGCGTCGGCTCTTCGGCCGGCGGCTGCGCCTGGAGATCCGCACGATGACGATCGTGTCGCTCATGGGACTGAGCGTCGGCATCTTCATCGCCGGATGGCTCTTCGCGGGTCTGCGGCTGTGGATGCCGACGACCATCCTGCTCGCGTTCGGCACGAGCCTCGGGCTGTCGTTCGTCGTCGCCGCCATCGCGACGGCGTGGGGGCGCGGGCTGCACGACGTCGACGTTCCCGCGCTGCTCGCCTCGGGTGAGTCCGATCGCGTCGAGTTCAAGGAGACCGCGCGCTGGAACGTGCGCGAGGACAAGAAGGACGCGCGCATGGAGCTCGCGATCGCCAAGACGATCGCGGCGTTCCTCAACAGCTCGGGTGGCGTGCTGGTGATCGGGGCGAACGACGACGGTCACGCCGTGGGGCTGGATCGCGACCTGGCCACCCTGCGCACCCCGGATCACGACCGCTTCGAGCTGTGGCTGCGCGACCTGCTGTCCACGCTCCTCGGTCGAAACGCCGCGGCGCTGCCGCATATCCAGTTCGCCCCGGTGGGGGATGCGGGCGCCGCCGTGTGCGCGGTGAGCTGCCCGCCCTCGCCGAAGCCGGTCTTCCTCGTGCGCGCGAAGGACGGCGGCTCGACGGACCTGTGGGTTCGCGTGGGGAACTCGACCCGCTCACTGGGCGTCGACGAGGCCGTGCAGTACGTGGCGGACCACTGGCGCCCGTCGGTGTGGTCCTGGCTGTCCGGCAAGCCCGCCCGCGGCTGACGGGTACCCGGTACATCCGCGCCGGTTGTCCCGGCGTCTCGGACCGGCGTCTGCGCGTGGGGTCAGGCCGCGGAGGTCTCCCGCGCGATCGCGGCCACGAACGCGTCGACGTCGGCTTCGGTCGTGTCGAAGGAGCACATCCAGCGCACTTCGCTTCGCGCTGCATCCCAGTCGTAGAAGCGGAAGGACGGGCGCAGTCGATCGGCAACGCCGGCCGGCAGCGTCGCGAACACGCCGTTCGCCTGCGTCCGCTGCGTGAACCCGACTCCGCGGATCGTGCCGTCGGCGAGGCCCGCCTCGACGCCGGAGCGCAGGCGCTGCGCCATCGCGTTGGAGTGTCGGGCGTTCCGCAGCCACAGGTCGTCCTCGAGCAGCGCGATCAGCTGTGCCGACACGAAGCGCATCTTCGACGACAGCTGCATGTTCAGCTTGCGCAGGTACGGCAGGCCGCTCGAGGCCTCGGGGTCGAGCACGACGATCGCCTCGCCGAGCATCGCCCCGTTCTTGGTGCCGCCGAAGCTCAGCACGTCCACCCCCGAGTCGCGGGTGAAGGCGCGCAGGGGCACGTCGAGGGCGGCCGCTGCGTTGGCGATGCGGGCCCCGTCCATGTGCAGGCGCATGCCGTGGCTGTGCGCGTGGTCGGCGATCGCCCGCACCTCGTCGGGCGTGTAGAGCGTGCCGAGCTCGGTGGACTGCGTGATCGAGACCGCCAGCGGCTGCGATCGGTGCTCGTCGCCCCACCCCCAGGCCTCGAGGTCGATGAGGTCGGCGGTGAGCTTGCCGTCGTCGGTCGGCACGTTCAGGATCTTCACGCCCGCGACCTTCTCGGGCGCTCCGCCCTCGTCGACGTTGATGTGGGCGGTGGATGCCGCGATCACCGCACCCCACCGGGGCAGCATCGACTGCAGGCCCACGACGTTGGCGCCGGTGCCGTTGAAGACGGGGTAGGCCTCGACCCCTTCGCCGAGGTGGGTGCGGAAGACCTCCTGCAGCCGCGTGGTGTAGCGGTCCTCGCCGTAGGCGATCTGGTGACCCTCGTTCGCGGCGGCGATGGCCGCCAGCACCTCCGGATGCACGCCGGAGTAGTTGTCAGAGGCGAAGCCGCGCACGGCGGTGTCGTGGAGGGGAGTCACGGAGATCCAGCGTACGCGTCCGGTGCCGGTGGTCGTCGGCCGGAGGTCTGTCGGATGTCGGTGCCCGGGTCTACCCTCACCCCATGACCCCTGATCCGGCGTCGACCGCCCCGGCGACGGTCGTGCCGCCGCCGAACGGCATGCGCACGTTCCTGCACGTGCTCGTGAACACGGCGTTCGCCAACATCACCACGAGCTTCCTGTGGTTCGCGCTGACGTTCTGGGTCTACCTCGAGACGCGCTCGGTGCTCGCCACGGGCATCATCGGCGGCGCGTACATGCTCTTCATCGCCATCTTCGCGATGATCTTCGGCACCCTGGTCGATCGGCATCGCAAGCATCGCGTCATGATCCTGTCGAGTCTGATCACCCTGGCGTCCTTCCTCGTCGCCGGCGCCTTGTATCTCGCTCAGCCGGAGTCCGCCCTGGTCGACCTCGGCGGACCGTGGTTCTGGCTCTTCGCGGGGATCATCCTCTTCGGATCCGTCGTCGAGCACATGCGCAACATCGCCCTGTCGACCACGGTCACGCTGCTCACCCCGGTCGAGCGGCACGCGAACGCCAACGGCCTCGTGGGCACCGTGCAGGGGATCGCCTTCATCATCACGAGCGTGTTCTCGGGACTTGCGATCGGCTTCCTCGGCATGGGATGGACGCTCGTGATCGCCCTGGTCGCCACCGCGGCCGCCCTCGCGCACCTGCTTTTCCTGCGTATTCCCGAGGAGCAGCCGGTGGTGGAGCCGGGGCGCACCTCGCTCATCGATCTCGCCGGCAGCATCGCCGCCGTCCGCGCCGCGCAGGGCCTGTTCGCCCTCATCATCTTCTCCACCTTCAACAACCTCATCGGCGGGGTCTACATGGCGCTGATGGACCCGTACGGGCTGACCCTGTTCGAGGTGGAGATCTGGGGCGTCGTGTTCGGCGTCGCCGCCACCGGATTCATCATCGGCGGACTCGTCATCGCGAAATTCGGCCTCGGTCGCAATCCGATCCGCACGATGCTGCTGGTCGTGGTGGCGATGGGCGTGCTCGGCGCCCTCTTCACCATCCGGGACTGGTGGTGGCTGTACGCGCTCGGCATCTGGGTCTACATGATGCTGATCCCCGCCGTCGAGGCGGCCGAGCAGACCGTCATCCAGAAGGTCGTCCCCTACGCGCGCCAGGGTCGTGTGTTCGGGTTCGCGGCCGCGTTCGAGTCGGCGGCGGCTCCGGTCACGGCGTTCCTCATCGCCCCCATCGCCGAGTTCGCGATCATCCCCTACATGGATTCGCCGGCGGGCATCGCCGCGTGGGGATGGCTGCTGGGTGACGGGCAGGCGCGCGGCATCGCGATGGTGTTCTTCTTCGCCGGGTTGGCGATGGTGGTCATCGCGCTCCTGGCCTTCACGACCCGGTCCTATCGAACGCTCTCGGCGGAGTACGCCGGCGCGCAGGAATCGGTGCCGGTGGCAGCGGATCCGTCCCCGCCCACGGGTCCGGTGCCGCAGCCCGGCACGTGAGCGAGGGCGCCTGTCACGCTGCCGTCACGAGCACGCTGCCGTCACGCGCACGGTTCCGTCACGCCGCCGTCACGCATCCGTGCCGCGGATTCCGCTCGTGGATGCGATGACGGGCCGCATCTTCTTCTCGAGCGCCTCGTAGAACATCGACAGGGGGAACTCGTCTTCGAGCACCGCGTCGGTGTAGCCGCGCGGTGGACCCGCGAGGATCTCGTCCGAAAGCCCGCGTGCCCACCGTGAGGCGGGGTTCGGCGTGAGGACCGAGCTCACGAGGTCGTAGGCGGCGAGCCAGTGAGCGGTCTTCGGGCGGTCGATCGAGCGCCAGTACAGGTCGTCGATGGCGTCTCCCAGTGCGAGCACGGCGGCGGCGACCTCTTGCCACTCGACGGTGAGGGCGGTGTCGGTCCAGTGCAGCACGCGGCGCTGGTGCAGCCACGCGAACAGCAGCTGTCCGCCCAGTCCGTCGTAGTTGCGCACGCGAGAGCCGGTCACGGCGAATCGGAAGATGCGGTCGAAGATCACGGCGTACTGCACGAGCCGGGCGTGTTCGAGCAGCCGTCTCTCGGTGTCGTCGAGGTCGTCGCGCTTCGCGTAGCGGGCTTCGAGCGCGACGCACTCCCGGAAGGCGGTGAGGTCGCACCGCAACTCCTCCAGGGAGTAGAGGAAGTACGGCATGCGCTGTTTGATCATGAACGGATCGAATGGCAGGTCGCCGCGCATGTGCGTGCGGTCGTGGATGAGGTCCCACATCACGAACGTGAGTTCGGTGAGCTCCTGGTCATCGAGCATGCGCGCGGCCAGCGGGGGGAGCTCCAGCTTCGTGATCTCGGCCGCCGACCGGGTGACCCGTCGGAAGCGCGCCGCCTCGCGGTCCTGGAAGATCGCGCCCCACGTGAAGGCCGGGATCTCGCGCATGGCGATCGTCTCGGGGAACAGCACCGCGGAGTTGGTGTCGTATCCGGGCGTGAAGTCGATCAGGCGCAGCGACACGAACAGCCGGTTGGTGTAGTCGGCCTCCAGCCGCGCGATCGCCTCGGGCCAGATCGCCTCGACGATCAGCGCCTCGAGATGGCGGTCCGGCGAGCCGTTCTGGGTGTACATCGGAAACACCACGAGGTGGCGCACGCCATCGATGCGATGCCGCTGCGGCTGGAACGCGACGAGGGAGTCGAGGAAGTCCGGCACGCCGAAGTTCTCACCGGCCCACCGTCGTGCGTCCTGCACCGACGCGGCGAGGTAGTCGGCGTCGTGGGGGAAGGCAGGTGCGAGAGCCTCCATGGCGGACACGATCGTGTCGAGGTGGCCGCGCGCGATGGCGTGCTGCGACGCATCAGGGATGGAACCGTCGGTCGCCTGCAGCGTCTGCAGGGCGGTCGCGGCGTCTCTCAGAGCGAGCCAGGCAGCCGACATCTCGGCACGGTCGGCCCGGTCGACGGGGGTGAAGCGAGGGGCGAGCGTGGGCGCGGACAACGGAGCCTCCGATCATCGATGTACCGCGAGTCTAGATTTCCTCCCGCCATGTCGGTGATAGACCGGAAAATTTCCTGCTGCATGCGACTCCGACGCGTACCATTGCGGGATGGCACCAGACGATCCTCCTGTCGGCGTCCGGCTCGACGACGAGACGGACGCGCGCATCGTGCGTGCCGTCTCCCGCGATCCGCGTGGAACCTTGGCCGACCTCTCGGCCACGGTCGGTCTGTCGGTCTCGGCGGTGCAGGCGCGTGTGCGCAAGCTGGAGGCGCGGGGTGTGATCGCCGGCTATCGCGCGGTCGTCGACCCGGAGGCGGTGGGCCGGCCCCTGGCGGCGTTCATCGAGATCACCCCGCTGGATCCGGCCCAGCCCGACAATGCGCCGGAGCTGCTGGAGCACCTCGACGAGATCGAGGCGTGCCATTCGATCGCGGGTGCCGCCAGCTACATGCTGTTCGTGCGGGTCGCCACGCCGCGTCATCTCGAGACGCTCGTGCGCGAGATCCGCCTCGCCGCATCGGTGAGCACCCGCACGACGGTGGTGCTCCAGACGTTCTACGAGGGCCGCCCCCTGCTCCCCGGGTGAAATCGTCATCACCCCGTCAACCCCCGCGGCGCGCCCGACTCGGGAGAGTAGCGTCGCCGACGTGACCACCGACACCCTCCCCGGTCGCGGCCTCCTGATCGTGCTGAACCCGAAGTCCGGCCGCGACCGCTCTCACGACGACCCGCGCCCCCTCATCGAGCGGGACGTGCCCGGCGCGACCGTGCACGACCTGGCCGACGGTGAAGACCTCGCCCAGGTGGTGGATGCCGCAATGGCCGGCGAGGACCCGCCGACGGCCGTCGCGATGCACGGCGGAGACGGGTCGGTCTCGACGATGGCGCACACGGCGCGCCGCCACGACATTCCGCTGCTCGTGCTCCCTGCCGGCACCTTCAATCACTTCTCGCGGGCGATCGGCATCGAGACGGTCGACGACGCCCTCGCCGCCTACCTCGCCGGGCGGCGCCGCCGTGTCGCGGTGGCCGAGGTGCGGGCGGACGACGACGAGCCGATCACCGTGCTCGATGCGGTCACGCTCGGGCTGCATCCCGGTTTCGTCGCCGAGCGCAAGCGACGCGTCGACCGGCTCGGCACCTGGATCGGCGGGGCCGCGGCCGCGTGGCGCGAGCTGCGTGACGCGCAGCCGATCCGGGTGGGGCGCGGCGGGCGGCACGCGCGCGTGTGGTCGGTCTTCGTCAGCGTCGGCGCGAACGACGAAGCGCGCATCGCGACGCTGCAGCGCATCACGCTCGGCGACGACCGGCTCGACGTGCGCTTCCACCACGCACGCGGGTCGCATACGCGCGCCGTGGCATCGCTCGCCTTCGGCCGCAAGACCACCGCGGTGCTGCGCTTCCTCCGTCTGCTGCCGCCGGAGTCCGACATCGAGCGGATGCTGCTGGACGACCTCGACCTCACGGTGCATCGCGCCGCGGGCGGCGAGCTGTCGTTCGTGCACGACGGCGAGCTCGTACAGCGCGACGGCGATGCCTTCCGGCTGCGGGTGAAGGGCATCGCCGACGCGCTCGAGGTGTACACCCCGGAGTGATCCGGTACGCCTCGGCGCCCGGGCGAGAGTGTCAGGTGTGCTGGGGGAACCCGAGGTCGACCCCGCCGTGCGACGGGTCGAGCCATCGTGAGGTGACCGCCTTCTCGGCCGTGTAGAACTCGAATCCGTGCACACCGTACGCCTTCGCATCGCCGAACAGCGACGCCTTCCAGCCACCGAAGGAGTGATACGCGACGGGGACCGGGATCGGCACGTTGATGCCGATCATGCCCACCTGCACGTCTCGCTGGAAGCGGCGGGCCGCACCGCCGTCGTTGGTGAAGATCGCGGTGCCGTTGCCGTACGGGCTGGCGTTGATGAGATCGAGTCCCTCTTCGTAGCCGCCGACGCGGACCACCGACAGGACGGGACCGAAGATCTCCTCACGATAGGCGGCGGATGCGGTCGGCACACGATCGAGCAGGGTCGGACCCAGCCAGAAGCCGTTCGGGTCGCCGTCGACCTCGATACCGCGTCCGTCGACGACGACGGATGCGCCGTCCTGTTCGGCGACCGCGACATAGCCGGTGACCTTGTCGCGGTGCTCCGCGGTGATGAGCGGTCCCATGTCGCAGCCGCGCGTGCCGTCACCGGTGCGCAGCGCCGCCATCCGCTGCGCGATCCGATCGACGAGGGCGTCGGCGATCGTGTCGACCGCGAGCACGACCGAGATGGCCATGCAGCGTTCGCCGGCCGACCCGAACCCGGCGCTCACCGCGGCGTCCGCGGCGAGGTCGAGGTCGGCGTCCGGCAGCACGAGCATGTGGTTCTTGGCGCCGCCGAGCGCTTGGACGCGCTTGCCGTGGCGCGTTCCCGTTTCGTACACGTATCTCGCGATCGGCGTCGACCCGACGAAGGAGACCGCCGGGATGTCGGGATGCTCGAGGAGCCCGTCGACCGCGGTCTTGTCGCCGTGGAGCACCGTGAAGACCCCCGCCGGAAGACCCGCCTCCGCCCACGCCGCTGCCAGCCAGTTGGCCGCGCTCGGGTCCTTCTCGCTCGGCTTGAGGATCACGGCGTTCCCGGTGGCGATGGCGATGGAGAAGAACCACATGGGCACCATCGCGGGGAAATTGAACGGACTGATGACGGCGACCACGCCGAGCGGCTGACGGAGCGAGTAGACATCGATGCCGCTCGAGGCGTTCTCGCTGTACGCCCCCTTCGTGTGGTGTCCGAGTCCGCACGCGAACTCCACGACCTCCAGGCCGCGGGCGATCTCACCGTGCGCGTCGGAGAGGACCTTCCCGTGCTCGCTGGTCAGGATGCGGGCAAGCTCGTCTCGACGGGTGTGGACGATCTGCCGAAACGCGAACAGCACCTGCTGACGCCTCGCGATGCTGGCATCGCGCCAGGTCTCGGCGGCCTCCCGGGCAACGCGCACCGGGTGATCGACGTCACCGGGTGCGGCGAAGCGCACGAGCTTCTGCACCTCTCCGGTCGCGGGATCGAAAACGGGCCCCGAGCGCTCCGAGGCTCCGGACCACGGGCCGCCGGCGACCCAGTGCTCGATGATCGGCCTCTCGGTCGAGCCGGCGGGGGCGGACAGGGTGGTGGTGTCTGTCATCGTTCTCTCTCCCTCGAGTGGCCCCTCGTGGGGGCTTTCATCCAGTCTGCGTGGCGCCGCCCGGCGCGCAACCCCTCACGCCGCGACCGCCGCGAGCGCGCCATCGAGCGCCACCATCCCCTGGGTCATGTCGTCGGCGGTGACCACACAGGGTGGGACGACATGGATGCGGTTCTCCACGGTCATCGCCATCACCCCGCGTACGCTGAGCTCCTGCTTGAGCGCTGCCATCGTGGTCGCGGCCACCGGGACGCGAGTGCCGCGGTCGGCCACGAGCTCCACCGCCCAGAACACGCCCTCGCCGCGCACCTCGCCGATGAGGTCGTGGTCGTCCGCGAGCGCGCGCAGTGACGGTCCGATCACGTCGGCTCCCACCGTGCGGGCGTGTTCGACGATCCCCTCCGTGGTCATCGCGTCGATCGACGCGATGATCGAGGCCGCCGCAAGCGGGTGCCCGGAGTACGTGAGACCGCCGGGGAAGACGCGGTCGTCGAAGGCCGCCGCGATCGCCTCGCTGATGATCACGCCGCCGACGGGGACGTAACCCGAATTGACCCCCTTGGCGAAGGTGATGAGGTCGGGCACGATGCCGTGACGCTCGAAGGCGAACCACTGGCCGGTGCGTCCGAATCCGGCCATGACCTCGTCGAGGATGAGCACGATTCCGTGCTCGTCGCACAGGTGGCGGACCCCCGCGAGGTAGCCGGCCGGAGGCACGAGGATGCCGGCCGTGCCCGGGACCGATTCCAGCAGCACGGCGGCGATCGTCTGCGGTCCCTCCGACTCGATGACCCGCCGCAGGTGGTGAAGCGCACGCTCGCACTCCTCCTCGGGAGTCGTCGCCCAGAACTCGCTGCGATACAGGTACGGCCCGAAGAAGTGCACGTGACCTCGTGCGTACTGGTTGGGCATCCGCCGCCAGTCGCCGGTGGCGACGATCGCGCCGCCGGTGTTGCCGTGGTACGAGCGGTAGGTCGACAGCACCGTGTCGCGGCCGGTGGTCAGGCGCGCCATGCGCACGGCGTTCTCGTTCGCGTCGGCTCCGCCGTTGGTGAAGAAGACCTTGGCGAAGCCATCGGGAGCCTTGTCGAGGATGCGAGCGGCTGCCTCGCCTCGGTGGAGATTCGCGGTGGCGGGGCCGATGGTCGCGAGCCGCCCCGCCTGCTCCTGGATCGCCGCGACGACCGCGGGATGCTGATGGCCGATGTTCACGTTGACGAGTTGGCTGCTGAGATCAAGCATCCGCTCGCCGGCGTGATTCCAGACCCACGCCCCGGATCCGCCGGCGATCACCGGCAGATCGAGCCCCTCCTGCGCGGACCACGAGTGGAAGACGTGGGCCCGGTCGAGTTCCTTCGCGCGGGCATCGAGTTCGTGCGTCATGCCGTCACCCTCCTGGGTCGGGGTCGTCGGGTCAAGCGGTCCGGTGGCGACGAGCTCGCCACCTCGGATGTCCCGCGCCGGCCATCGACGCGGGACACCCCGGGGTCACCTCACATGCCGCCTTCGGTGAGCTCGACCTCGATCGGCGTGTACTCGCCGGTCACCTCGACACCCTCGTCGGCGAGTTCGGCGAGCGCCTGCTCCATGTACTCGTTCGAGTAGGCCGTCTCGGGCGGTTCGGTGGTGATGAGGTTCAGCCCGTCCTGGTTGACCGCGGCCAGCGCTCCCGCCACGGTCTGATCCCATGCGGCGGCGTCGACGACACCGAAGTCGGCGCCGGTCCAGATGAGCTTGTTGACCTCGTTCATCTGCCACAGCTGGTGCACCGGTCCGACGGGGAAGGCGGCCTCCGCGTTCGAGGCGATGTCGTAGACGATGTCGGCGGCATCCTCCGGGTTGTCACGCGCGTAGAGCCACCCCTTGGTGATCGCCTTGAGGAACCGCACCGCCGCGTCGGCATAGGCGGGGTCGCTCTCGAGCCGTTCGGTGTCCGCCCAGATCGCATCCTGCAGCATGGCTCCCTGCGTGTCGGCATAGGAGACGACGTTGAAGTCCTCGGGCTGATACAGCTCGCCGGTTTCGGGATCGATGACCTCGAGGATCTGCGCCCACTCGTTGTAGGTCATCGCCTGGGCCGCGTCGACGTCGCGGTCCAGGAGCGCGTTCATACTGAAGTCCTGTGTCGTGATCGACACCGATGTGGCGTCGAGGTCGTCCTCGGCCATCGCGGCGAAGATCTCCCACTCGTTCCCGAACCCCCATGAGCCGATGCGCTGGCCCTCGAAGTCCGCGACCGAGGTGATGCCGTCGTCGGCCCACGACACCTGGAGGGTGCCGGACTCCTGGAAGACCTGCGCGATGTCGGTGAGCTCCACGCCCGAGGCTTCCAGCGTGCCGAGCACCTTGGGCACCCAGGCGATGGCGAAGTCGACGTCTCCGGCCACGAGCGCGTCCTGCGGGACGATGTCGCCGCCGGACGGAACAATCTCGACAGAGTCGAACCCCTCCTCCTCGAAGTAGCCCATCTCCTGCGCGAGGTAGTACCCGGCGAACTGCGCCTGCGGCAGCCACTGCAGCTGGAGGCTGATCTCGGTCAGCGGTTCGACGTCGGAGGAGTCGGTGTCGGCGGCAGTGTCGGCGTCGGACCCCGAGCACGCGGCGAGTGCCAGGGCGGTGATGGCGATGGTGGACGCGGTGAACATTCCGCGTCGGATGCTGTGTCTCATGATTGCGTCCGTTCTCTGTTGAAAGAAGTGATGCGGGGTTGTACGGGTGATGCGAGCGGTGCGGTGTTGCGGGTGGTGCGGTGATTCGGGCGGATGGGTCGGTGCGGGCGGTCCCTCGTCGGTCGTGCTCAGGGGCGTGGCCCCCTCGTTACGAAGCGCTCGAGCAGGGTGGTGGCGAGGTAGAAGCCGAGCCCGATGAGGATTCCGCCCACGACGTACGCCCACGCCAGCGCCGCCCGGCCCGACTTGGCGTACGTGGCGATGGACGTTCCGACGCCGTCGGCGGGGCCGCCGAAGTACTCGGCGACCAGGGCGGCGATGACCGCGAGGGAGGCGGCGATGCGCAGTCCCGTCATCAGGTACGGCACCGCGGTGGGGAGGGTGAGGTAGCGGAAGGTCTGCGCACCGGTGGCGGCGGATGCGCGCAGCAGGTCGCGATGGACCGGTCGCGTCTGTCGGAGGCCGCGCACCACGTTGACGAACACCGGGACGAACGCCGCGATCGTCGCGACCGCCTGCCGGCCGAACTGACTCGAGGCGCCGAACATCGTGTTCAGCAGCGGGGTGAGGGCGACGATCGGAATCACCGCCAACGCCGCGACGAGCGGAGCGAGCATCCCGTCGATCGGGCGCACAGCGGTCGCGAGGCCGGCGAGCAGCACGGCCAGGACCGTGCCGGCGACCAGCCCGACGGCGGCGTTGGTGGCGGTGACGATCATGTCGTCGGCGATGATCTGCCACCGCGTGACGAACTCGACGGCGATCGCCACGGGGCTCGGCAGCATGCGCGGGGCGGTGCCGAGCACGTCGACCCACAGGGTCCAGAGCACCGCGCCGATCACGCCGACCGCGACCGGTGCGACGATGCGCAGCCACGGCGGCAGGGGCCGTTCGCGTGGCGCGCGGGCCACGGGTGCGGCGCGGGTGAGCTCGTCCGCGGCGGTCATCGTTCGTTCGCCCTCTCGACGCGCGTGCCGTGAAGGGCCTCCCGCACGGCGGTGACGCGGTCGAAGTAGGCCGGCGACTCGCGCAGCGCCTCGTCGCGTCCGCCGCCGAGGTGCGTCGGGACGATCTCGGCGATGCGGCCCGGACGGGGACTCATCACGACGACCCGATCGGAGAGGAAGACGGCCTCGGGAATGGAGTGGGTGACGAAGACCACGGCAGCTCCGGTCTCGGCGGCGATCCCGGAGAGCTCGACCTGCAGGTACTCGCGCGTCATCTCGTCCAAGGCGCCGAACGGCTCGTCCATCAGCAGCAGCTTCGGACGGGCCGCGAGGGCCCGGGCGATCGCGACGCGCTGCTGCATGCCACCCGACAGCTCGTCGGGATAGCGCTCCGTGAACTCCTGCAGGCCGACGAGGTGCGTGAGCTCGCGCACGCGAGCATCCCGCTCCGTGCGGCCCTGTCCATGAACCTCGAGTGGCAGCGCGATGTTGGCCGCGACGGTGCGCCAGGGGAGGAGGCCTGCCTGCTGGAAGGCGATGCCGTAGTCCTGCGCGACCCGTGCCCGCTCCGGCGTCTTTCCGAAGATCTCCAGCGTGCCCTCGGTCGGGGTGTCGAGGTCGGCGATGAGCCGCATGAGGGTGGACTTTCCGCATCCGGACGGACCGATCAGCGAGACGAACTCGCCGGCAGCCACCTCGAGGTCGACCCCGGTGAGCGCGTGCACGTCGTCGCCCGCCGTCGAGAACGTCTTCCCGATGCCGGCGGCGCGCACCGCGAGGGGAGTGGTCGGTGGGGAAACGCTCATGCTGCGGCCTCTCCTCGGCGGTAGTTCTTCAACCCCACGCCGATGACGGCGACAGTGCCGGCGGCGATGAGTCCCAGGGCGATCGAGCCGAAGGTGGGTGCCCAGGGTGCCGCCGGGTCGGACGACGCCTGGCCGGCGAGCTGGATGAGCATGCGGCCGATGCCGCCGCGCATCCCGATCGAGACCTCCGCGACCACGGCGCCGAGCACCGCGTTGGCCGCGGCGAGCCGCAGCGCGGGCAACAGGTGCGGAACCGCCGCGGGCAGGCGGAGCCGCCACAGCGTCGACCAGTAGCCGGCGGAGTAGCTCCGCATGAGGTCGACGTGGATAGGGTCGGGCGCGGCGAGTCCGCGCAGCATCCCGACGGCGACGGGAAAGAAGGCGAGGTACGAGGCGATCACCGCGACGGACAGCCACTGCGGCCAGGGCATGACGTCGCGGTCGATCTGGTTCCCGATGGCGTTGACGACCGGCGCGAAGGCGATGAGGGGGACGATCTGGCTGAGGACGATCCAGGGCAGAAGGCCCCACTCGGCCAGACGTGACCGCTGCATGATCAGGCCGAGCGCGGCGCCGACGATCACCCCGATCATCCATCCCACTGCGGCGATTCCGAGGGTGACTCCGGCCGCGGCGACCACCGACATCCACAGCGGTGGTGTGTCCCCGCCGCTCGTCGGGGCGAACAGGCGCACGATCATGTCCCACACGTGCGGCATCGCGCGATCGTGCGTGCGCGGCAGGATCATCACGCCGGAGCCCGTCTCGCCGTCGACGGCGCCGACCACGACGCCCTCGGCGGGCCCCGTCGCCTTGTAGAGCTCCCACGATCCGATGACGACGAGGATGCCGATGACGCCCCATCCGACCGCCAGCCAGCGAGCCGCCGTCATGCCTTCGCCGTCACGTGCTCGCGCAGCGCGGGGATGACCGTCTCGCCGTAGACGCGCATCGTCTCCTCTTTGTTGTCGTGCTGGAGGTAGCCGGCGAACTGGGTCACGCCCAGATCGCGGAGTGCCGCGAGCTTGGCGATGTGCTGCTCAGCGGTGCCGAGCACGCAGAACCGGTCGACGATCTCATCGGGCACGAAGTCGACGTGGTCGTTCTCCGCGCGTCCATGGGTGTTGTAGTCGTAGCCGCTGCGGCCGGCGATGTAGTCGGTGAGCGCTTCGGGCACGCCATCGCCGTGATGGCCGTACTTGGCGACGATGTCGGCGACGTGGTTTCCCACCATCCCGCCGAACCAGCGGCACTGATCGCGCATGTGGGCGACGTCGTCACCGATGTACATCGGTGCCGCCACGCAGAAGGCGATCGCGTCGGGGTCGCGCCCGGCGGCCTCGGCGGCCTCCTTCACGGTGCGGATCATCCACGCTGCGATATCGAGGTCGGCCAGCTGCAGGATGAACCCGTCCCCGACCTCGCCGGTCAGCTTCAGGGCCATCGGGCCGTAGGCGGCGACCCACACATCCAGTGCCGATCCGGAACTCCACGGGAATCGCAGCGTCGAGCCCTTGTACTCGACGGGGCGGGAGTTCGCGAGTTCGCGGATGACGTGGATCGATTCGCGCAGTTCCGCCATGGAGGACGGTCTGCCGTTGGTCACGCGCACGGCCGAGTCTCCGCGTCCGATCCCGCAGATGGTGCGGTTGCCGTACATCTCGTTGAGGGTCGCGAACAGCGAGGCCGTCACGGTCCAGTCCCGCGTGGCGGGGTTGGTGACGAACGGTCCGACGGTGAGCTTCCGGGTTTCGGCGAGGATGGCGGCGTAGATGACGTACGGCTCCTCCCACAGCAGGTGGGAGTCGAAGGTCCACGCGTGGCTGAAGCCGTGTGCTTCGGCGAGCTTGGCGAGCTGCACCGTGCGGGAGGCGGGAGGGTTGGTCTGGAGGACCACTCCGAAGTCCATGAGCGCTCACTCCGTCCGGTCGTGGGGGCGGGCGGGAGGCGCGGCGATGACGGGCTGCATGCTCACACCAGGTACTGCGACAGACCGCGCTTGAGGTACTGACCGTCTCCGGCCGTGCCGAGGTAGCGGTCGTCGTCGACGATGATCCGGCCCCGCGAGATGACCGTGTCGACGTGTCCGTCGATCTCGTACCCCTCCCACGCGGAGTGATCCATGTTCATGTGGTGGGTTCTGCCCGTAGGCGACCCGTCCGGGTTCTCGTGGTAGCCGATGGAGGTGTGCCCCCGGGGGTCGTAGACGACGATGTCGGCGTCGGCTCCCGGCTGGATGACGCCCTTGCGTCCGTAGAGACCGAACATGCGCGCGGGCGTCGTCGAGGTCAGCTCCACGAACCTCTCCAGGGTGAGGCGCCCGGTGACGACTCCCTGGTACATCAGGTTCATGCGATGCTCGACCGAGCCGATCCCGTTCGGGATCGCGCGGAAGTCTTGGCTGCCGAGCTCCTTCTGACCCTTCATGCAGAACGGGCAGTGGTCGGTGGAGACCATCTGGAGGTCGTTCGTGCGCAGGGCCTGCCACATGTGATCCTGATGGCCCTCCGCATGGGAGCGCAGCGGCGTCGAGCACACCCACTTGGCCCCCTCGAAGTCGCCCCACTCGTCGCTCGTCGCACCGAGCTGCTCCTCGAGCGAGAGGTAGAGGTACTGCGGACAGGTCTCGCCGAACACGTTCTGTCCGTTGTCGCGTGCCCACGCGAGCTGCTCGACCGCCTGCTTGGCGCTCACGTGCACCACGTAGAGGGGGGCACCGGTCAGGTGCGAGAGCATGATGGCGCGATGGGTGGCCTCCTCCTCCATCTGCCAGGCGCGGGCCTTGCCGTGGAAGAAGGGATTGGTGTTCCCCGCGGCAACGAGCTGCTCGGCCAGCACGTCGATGGCGGGACCGTTCTCGGCGTGCATCATGGTGAGCATCCCGCTGTCCGCGGACACCTGCATCGCCTTGAGGATCTGCGCGTCGTCGGAGTAGAAGACGCCCGGGTAGGCCATGAAGAGCTTGAAGCTCGTGATCCCCTCGTCGATGAGGGCCGGCATCGCGGCGAGGGAGTCGTCGTCGACACCGCCGATGATCTGGTGGAAGCCGTAGTCGATCGCGCAGTTGCCGGCGGCGAGGTCGTGCCAGCGGGCAAGACCGTCCTGGACGCGCTCGCCGTACTTCTGCACCGCGAAGTCGATGATCGTGGTGGTGCCGCCCCAGGCGGCGGCGCGGGTTCCCGTCTCGAACGTGTCCGACGCGAAGGTTCCGCCGAAGGGCAGCTGCATGTGCGTGTGCGCGTCGATCCCGCCGGGGATGACGTACTTTCCGGTGGCATCGACGACCGTGTCGACGGAACCGGCCAGGTCCGTGCCGAGGAGCACCGATCCCGGCGCGAGGACGGCGATGATCCTCTCGCCGTCGATGAGCACGTCGGCTTCGCCCCGGCCGGTCGCCGAGACCACGGTCCCGCCCGTGATGAGTGTGGTTGCCATGTCGCTGTCTCCTTGTGTTCCAGGTCGTTGCGCGAGCGAAGCGAGACGAACGTCAGGGAGCGACGATGTCTCCGTACGTATCCGGCCGGCGGTCTCGGAAGAACTGCCAGTCGTCCCGCATCTGCTGGACCATGTCCATGTCGAGATCGCGCACGAGGAGTTCCTCCTCGGTGCCGGAGCCGCGGTCGCCGACGAAGTTCCCTCGGGGGTCGATGATCTGGCTCGTGCCGTAGAAGTCGACGGCTTCCTCGCCGTACTCGTTGTCTTCACGCCCGACGCGGTTGGGCTGCAGCACGAAGTATCCGTTCGCCACGGCCGCCGCCGGTCCCTCGATCTTCCACAGGCGGTTCGAGAGCCCCGGCTTGGTCGCGTTCGGGTTGAACACGATGTGAGCGCCGTTCAGGCCGAGTTCGCGCCAGCCCTCGGGGAAGTGACGGTCGTAGCAGATGTACATGCCGACCTTCCCGATCGCCGTGTCGAAGACCGGGTACCCGCGGTTGCCGGGACGGAAGTAGAACTTCTCCCAGAACTTCTCGACGTGGGGGAGGTGGTTCTTGCGGTAGCTGCCGACCACCCGGCCGTCGGCGTCGACGAGCACCGACGTGTTGTAGTAGACCCCCGTCTGCGCCTCCTCGTAGATGGGCAGCACCATGACCATCCCGAGCTCCTTGGCGACGGCGGCGAATCGCTGCACGATCGGCCCCTCGACGGGCTCGGCGAGCCGGTAGTACTTCTTCTCCTGCGTGATTCCGAAGTACGGGCCGTAGAACAGCTCTTGGAAGCACATGACATCCGCGCCATGAGCGGCCGCTTCGCGAGCGAAACCCTCGTGCCGGTCGAGCATGGATGCGACGTCGCCCGTCCAGGTCGTCTGAGATATGGCTGCGCGTACCGTCGTCATCGTCTTCCCCCGGGTCGAGTCCTGCGTCGTCGTCACGGGACCGGGTCGGGATGCCGGCAATGAGCCCCGTTACCCGATCCTTCTGCGCGCACGTTTCGTCACGATTTCCGCCTGTGACGAGGCAGTAAACGCTCGTGGGTCGGGCGTGAGCACACGACCGCCGGGGTGCGCTCGTGCCGCTGGCTCGGTCGCGTCCACAACTCCTCAAGAACTGTTCACGCGCGGCCGTTTGGAGGCTCATCGGCGTTGTCGGCGACGGCCTTGAGGAGTTGTGAACGAGATCGAGCCGAGCTGCTCCGGTCAGGAGAGCTCGGGACGTGCGCCGGGATCAGGCGTTCGGGATCAGACGGCGAGTGCGCCGCGGGCGGCGTGGACGAGTTCGAGCGTCTGGACCCGGCCGGGGGAGGTCTCCAGCGGCTCCGACTCGTAGGCACCGGCGATGGGCGAGATCATGACCTCATCCACATCGTGGCGCACCGCGAGGCTCTGCAGTTCTCCCGCGACCTCGTCGCCCGTGCCGACGATCCACGTCGCGCGGGCGGCGGCCATGATGGTCTCGCCCATGCCGGCGAACTCGTCGGCCGTCGCCTTCGCGTGCTCCACCGTCTCGTTCGCCACCAGGGGCTTGTTCATGCGCAGGCGCGCCATCATCCGCTGGTTGGGCAGCGACCGCTCCTCGGCCTCCTCCCGCGTCGGGGCGGCGATGACGTTCATCGTGAGGAACGTGCGCGGCGCATCCAGGTGCTCCGAGGGCTGGAACTGCGTGCGATACACCTCCAGCGCACGTTCGAGCCCCTGGCCCGAGAAGTGGTTGGCGAAGACATAGGGCAGTCCGCGGGCGGCGGCCAGCTGCGCCGAGTAGTCGCTCGACCCGAGCAGCCACACCTCCGGCGTACCGGTCGCCGCCGGCGTCGCGTGCACGTCGTACGTGCCGCCGGAGGTGAAGCGCAGCGCGGCGCCATCGGGTGAGACGAGGTTGAGGATGTCGCGCACGTGCTCGGGGAACCGCTCCACGTCGCTCGTCGTCCCGCTCTGACGCAGCAGCTGCGTGATCACCGGATCCGAACCGGGCGCCCGGCCGATGCCGAGGTCGATGCGTCCGGGCGCGAGGGCCTCGAGCGCGGCGAACTGCTCGGCGACCACAAGGGGGGAGTGGTTCGGCAGCATGACCCCACCGGACCCGATCCGGATGCGCTCTGTGCGCGCCGCCGCGGCAGCAGCCAACACGGGCGGTGTCGTGGAGGCGACGGCGGGCATGTTGTGATGCTCGGCGAACCAGTAGCGGCGGTAGCCGAGTTCCTCGGCGCGCGACACCAGGTGCAGGCTCGAGGCGATCGCCTCGGAAGAGGTCTGACCCGTGCGTACCGGAACGAGGTCGAGTACGGAGAGGGCAGGGCCGGTCATCCGATGGTTCCCACAGTCGTCATACCGGGGGCAACGGCGCACCTCGATGAGGCATTCCCGCGGATGCGCGTTCAGCGGGAGCGCTTGACCACGTCGAACGCGTCGAGCGCCCTCTTGCGCGTCTCCTTGAGGTCGACCATCGGTTCGGCCGGCTCGTCGTCCGTGTCATCGGCGTACTCCGGCGCCCACTCGCGCACGTACTGCCCGGTCTTGTCGAACTTGTCCGCCTGCAGTTCGGGGTTGAACACCCGGAAGAACGGTGCCGCATCAGCCCCGGATCCGGCCACCCACTGCCAGTTGAACGGGTTGTTGGCCGCATCCGCGTCGACGAGGGTGTCCCAGAACCACTCCTCGCCGTGTCGCCAGTCGATGAGCAGGTTCTTGATGAGGAAGGATGCGGTCACCATGCGCACGCGGTTGTGCATGTATCCCGACGCCCACAGCTCCTTCATGCCGGCGTCGACCATGCGGAATCCCGTACGGCCCTGCTGCCACGCTTCGAGATTCGTCGGCTTCAGGCGAGGCCATGGGAACGCGTCGTACTCCGATCGCAGGTTCTTGTCGGCGAGTTTCGGGAAGTGGTAGAGCGTGTGCCACGCGAACTCCCGCCATCCCACCTCCGACAGGAACCCGTGAGCGGATGCGGCGTGCGCACCCGAGCCGGCGTTCTCGAGCGTGTCGTGCCAGATCGTGTAGGGACTCAGCTCTCCCCATCTCAGCCGCGGAGACAGCAGCGACGTCGCGCCGGCGGCCGGCTCGTCGCGGGCGGCGTCGTAGGATCCGAGATCGTCGTCGAGGAACTCGCGCAGCCGTCGTCTCGCCGCCAGCTCGCCCGGCTCCCACCGCTCGCGCAGGCCACCCGCCCAGTCCGGCCGCGTGGGGAGGAGCCCCCAGTCGTCGAGATCTTCGGATGCCGGGGCGCGGCCCGGTCCTGGCACGTCGCGCGGCTCCGGGAGCGGCTTGCGCGGCGCGGGCATCTCCTGACACGCGTTCCAGAACGGCGTGTAGACGGAGAAGTGCTTTCCGGCCCCCGTCGTCACCGTCCACGGCTCGAACAGCACGTTCGCCGCGAATGACGCGACCTCCACGCCGCCGTCGCGCAGGTCGGCCTTGAGGTCGGCGTCGATGTCCCGTTCCGGGCCGCCGTAGCGCCGGTTCCAGAACACCGCACCGGCTCCGATCTCCTCGACCAGGTCGCGGACCACCCGACCGGCCGCTCCGCGACGGAGGATGAGTCCCGACCCCCGGTCGGCGAGGCGGTCCCGAAGCTCCGCGAGGCTGTGATGCAGCCACCATCGGGCCGCGCCGCCGAGAGGCCTGACCCCGTCGGACTCCTCGTCGAGCACGTAGACGCACACGATCGGTTCGTCGCGGTCGAGGGCCGCGCGCAGAGCCGGGTGATCGGCGAGGCGCAGATCGTCACGGAACCAGACGAGGGAGGGGCTTGCCATGCCCCGACGCTAGCGTCGCCGGGCGAATCGCTCCGGCGTCTTGACAGCCCGCAGGTTCGGGCCCTGCCGGAGCGCTGCTGACCGCCGTGCCTTTCGACGCGCGTCAGAGGCGGGAGGTGTCGTGGCCGGCCGGCACGACGATGGTCAGGGCACCGGCGTCGATGCGCACATCCGCCCGCACGGCGTCGCCGAACTCGTCGCCGTCGAGCTGCACCGGATGCGCGGCACCGGCGCCGACGTGCAGTCCGACGCCCCGCGAGTAGCGCACCGCGCTGTCCTTCGTGCGCAGTTGGAGCACCCGGCGCCCGGCGCGGAACCGTCGCAGCACGCTGTTGTCCCACGCGACGCGGCGCCACACGAGCAGCCATCCGAGCGGCCCCTTGGGCTGGAACACGACGATGTCGAGCGCGCCGTCGTTGATCGACGCCTCGGGGATGAGGTCGAGACCCGCCGGCAGTCGACCGCAGTTGGCGAAGAGCACCGACTGCACGCGCGTAGCGTGCAGCTTGTGACCGGGGATCTCGTACATCACCCGGAACGGCTTGGCGCTCGCGAGGGACCGGGCCGCGCCGTCGACGTAAGCGACCCACCCGACGGTCTTCTTCAGGTCGGGGTTCGTGTTGGCGATCATCGCCGCGTCGAGGCCCATTCCCCCCATGACCACGAAGCCGTGCTCGCTCGTGGACCCGTCGTCGCGGGTGAGCACCGCGAAGCCGATGTCCATGGCGACCTGCGTTCCGGTGAACGCGGCGCGGATCATCGGCTCGGGTCGGTCGAGGGGGAGGCGGAGGTTCCGGGCGAGCAGGTTTCCGGTGCCGCTCGGGATGATCGCCATCGGCACCCCCGTGCCCGCCATGGCTTCGGAGACGGCGCGAACGGTGCCGTCCCCTCCCGCGACGAGCACCGTCGTCGCGCCGGCCTTCAGTGCCTGCCGGGTGACGTCGTCGCCGAGGTCGTCGACGGTCGTCTCGTAGAACAGCGGCTCCGACCAGCCGGCCCTCTCGGACTCGTGGGCGACGGCCTTGCGCAGACGATCCTGGTCGACCTTGATGGGGTTGTACACGAGGGCCGCCTTCGGGGCCGGGCGCTCCGCACCGCCGCCCATGGGCTCGGTGGCGCCGTCTTCGTCGACGCGGCGCGCTTCGCCTTCGCCGTCGGCGGTGTCGGGCGCGATGTCCTCGGGCTCCCGCGCGACGTCGTCCGGTTTCGCGGCTTCGACGATGTCGGGCGCGCCGGATGCAGGATCGTCGTGCTCTCGGGGCGTATCCGAAGCCTGGGCCATGGGCACCACACTAGGGGGCGCGGATGCGCGTGCCGCGCTGTCGGGCTGAGGATCACCGCGGCCGGTCGGTCGTCGGTGGCTGATTAGACTGGGCGCGTGATCGATCCGGTGCTGCTGCGTGAGAACCCCGACCTGGTCAAGCGCTCGCAGGAAGCCCGTGGCTCCTCGGCAGACACGGTGGATGCGGCGCTCGAAGCCGATCGGGTGCGGCGAACGGCCATCGCCACCTTCGAGCAGCTCCGCGCCGAGCAGAACGCCCACGGCAAGGCCGTCGCGCAGGCGCCCAAGGACGAGAAGGCGGTCCTCGTCGCTCAGGCCAAGGAGCTGAGCGAGAAGGTCAAGCAGGCGCAGCGGGCCGTCACCGAGGCTGAGCAGCAGGCTGACGAAGCACTTGCCGCCGTCGAGAACATCATCATCGACGGGGTTCCGGCCGGTGGTGAAGACGACTTCGTCACGCTGCGGACGCACAGTGAGCCGCCGACCTTCGACTTCACGCCGCGGGACCACCTCGAACTCGGCGAGAAGCTCGGCGCGATCGACATGGAGCGCGGCACCAAGGTGTCGGGGAGTCGTTTCTACTTCCTCACCGGCATCGGTGCGCGCCTCGAGATGGCGCTGATGAACCTCGCGCTGGACCGGGCGCTGCAGGCGGGTTTCATCCCGCTCATCCCGCCGACTCTCGTGCGGCCCGAGGTGATGCGCGGCACCGGATTCCTCGGCCAGCACGCCGCCGAGGTCTACCACCTCGAGGAGGACGACCTCTACCTCGTCGGCACGAGCGAGGTTCCGCTGGCCGGCTACCACATGGACGAGATCCTCGATCTGACCGCGGGCGCCAAGCGCTACGCCGGCTGGTCGACGTGCTACCGCCGCGAGGCCGGGTCGTACGGCAAGGACACCCGCGGCATCATCCGGGTGCACCAGTTCAACAAGCTCGAGATGTTCATCTACACGACACCGGATGCTGCCGAGGCCGAGCATGATCGTCTCGTGCAGATGCAGGAGGCGATGCTGCAGGACCTCGGTCTCAGCTACCGCGTGATCGACGTCGCGGCCGGCGACCTGGGCTCGAGCGCGGCGCGCAAGTTCGACGTCGAGGCGTGGGTGCCCACCCAAGACGCGTACCGCGAGCTGACGTCGACCTCGAACTGCACGACGTATCAGGCGCGTCGCCTCAATATCCGCCACCGCCTTCCGGTCGATGAGGGCGGCAAGACGCAGACGGTCGCAACGCTGAACGGCACGCTGGCGACCACGCGGTGGATCGTCGCGCTGCTGGAGACACATCAGCGCGAGGACGGATCGGTGACCGTGCCCGAGGTGCTGAGACCCTTCCTCGGCGGCCTCGAGGTCATGGAGCCGATCGCGTGAGTTCGGACGCGCTGCCCGAGCCCGGCGGGGTCGAGGTCGAGCCGGAATCCGATGCGGCGGCGACGGTCGAAGGGCTCGCGCGCGCAGGCGTGTGGGGTGAGGGCACTCCGGAGCGTGTCCTCATCGCTCTCGACATCGACGGCACGGTGATCCTCGAAGACGAGTCGATGAGCCCGGGGGTCGTGGATGCGGTCGCCCACGCGGTCGCCGCGGGGCACGAGGTGATGCTGTCGACCGGACGCAGCTGGGACGCGACGAAGCCGATTCTCCGAAGGCTCGACATCGCACCGGACTTCGTGGTGTGCGCGAACGGGGCGGCGATCCTTCGCCGGGTGGATGCCGCCACCCACGAGTATGCGCTGCACCACACCGAGTCCTTCGACGCGCACGAGGTGCTGACCCTGCTGCGCGAGCACCTGCCCGACGCCCACTACATGGTCGAACTGCCCGACGGGCATCGGCTGTACACCGACTACGTCGACGACTGGAACCTGGGGAAGGCGGATCGGGTGCCGTTCGAGGAACTCGCCGCGAAGCCGGTGAGTCGGGTGGTCGTGATCTCGCCGGAGAACACCGACGGCGACTTCCTGGACCTCGTGCAGCGCATCGGCCTGAACGAGGTGTCGTACGCCGTGGGCTGGACCGCGTGGCTCGACATCGCGCCGCAGGGTGTCGACAAGGGGACCGCGCTGGAGATGGTGCGCACGGAGCTCGGGTTCGATCCGGCGCACGTGCTCGTCATCGGTGACGGTCGCAATGACATCGGCATGTTCGAGTGGGCGGTGCGCAACGGTGGCCGCGCGATCGCGATGGGGCAGAGCCCCGAGGAGGTGCGTGCGGCCGCGAACGGCTCGACGGATCCCGTGCACGAGGGCGGCGTCGCCGCCGCCCTGCGCGCGCTGTAGCCGGCGCGTTCGCTCGGCGCGTTTCGTCTCGTCGCTTCGCTCCTCGCTCAACTGTCAGTGTGTGTGGTGGTCGACGGTGTCTGACTG
>CEQU01004707.1_pt1 | contig 56996 bp, 43 predicted proteins | sample 531031 | NCBI WGS metagenome assembly CEQU01 (sample SAMEA2621216, study PRJEB7988) | marine metagenome | isolation source: saline water (ENVO:00002010), including
CTGCACCAGTTGCGCGAAGGATTTCTGAAAATACTTAAGCTCATGGGCGGTAGCGGCTTTCTGTAAGCTCAATTTACGGGTACGGCAGTCAGGAAGCTGAATCAGGCCACTTTCCAGATTCATCAGGGCAATGTTGGCATCATTTCCGGCCAGTTCTACACCACATACACGCATTACAAAACTCCACTTAAAATATCAGCCTGGATTATATCGGATTTAGCTGTGCTGCGGGCTTGTTTTTCTGCTGATCAGCACTTCCCTATCTAGGGAACCGAATTCAAAGAAACGGATTCTTAAAACAGCCATTGCTTTATAGCATCGATGTTTTCAATCACTATTTGCTGAGCTTTGGGATCGGCCGATACTGTATTTTGGTCGACATTCATCATCTGCAGAAGATACTGAACCATGGAGCCTCTTACCGTGATGAGCAATCTGTTGTCACTCATACCATAATCGCCCGCCACCACCTCCTGCTGTTCCGGGGTGAGCCGTCCATCGGGTTTAAAGCAAACATTGACCCGCGTCATCCAGTTAAAATCAGCATCGCTTTGAACATCTGACTTACCAATCACTTCCGGTACGCCATAAAATCGCGTGAGCACAAAGTCACGAAACTCCTGGTTCTTCTCGCACCAGGCACGCACATACCAACGCAAGCCAGAGTGAACTATGGAATGCGGCGCGATAATACGCCCGTCTTTGTTTGGACTATTGATAGAACGGTAATCAACTTCTATCCGCTCATTCTTTTGGCACGCTTTAGCGATGACTCTGAACACTTCCGGCCTCACCCAGTACTGAGGAAGAGGCATCATGTGGGTATGATCTAAACCTAATGACAGGTTGTGAAAGGTAGTAACCAGGTCACTGTTACGCTGAGCTAGCTGTAAATATTCATCAACCAGACCTGACGTAAGCTTTGGCTGAAAGTTAGCGCTCGGTTCATAACCTTTCGCAGAGGCATTATATTCAAGATTGCCTGGCGCAATCCCCTTTAAGTAATCATTAATATCTTTTGAAGCCTGCTGCCTGCCAATCCCAAAATAGCCGGTTAAATGCGTTGCATTGAGCTTTCCTTCCCACAGCGCAATGATTTCAATGAGCCGGTAGCGTTGGAGCAAATCGTAGCGTAGTGGCCAGTGGTCTTGCTTAGCCATTAACTGTATCCATTAACGTCATATATTGCAGGCTATCAGAACACGCAATGCATTAAATTACAATTTAGTTCATTTTTACCTGCACTAAATCACGACACATAAACCCTCTGACTTTCAATAAAAATCCAGTTAAATCGCAACTCCCGAGAGATTGCACATACAATGTAAGCCCTAACCTGCGTGAATTCACGACATGTCCGCCCATACAGTAATTGATATGCCGCAATTGGCGACATATGGTTCAAATTACCAACACAGGAGAACAGCTAATGACTTATTCGCAACATGCTCAACAACGCTGTCAGCAACGCGGCATTTCGGCTGACTATGTAATGTTACTGGAACTGTTAGGCGCCGAGGTTCAACAAAAAGGCCGAAGCTATGTTCTCCATTTGGATAAAGACACGCAGAAGTCGTTAACCAAACGCTTAAAGCGATTGTTGATGCAGGTGCAACGCGATATTTATGTTGTCGTCGCCGAAGATGACACCGTGATCACTGCCGCGCATAAAATTTAAGGACAAAGCTATGACAATAAGAGTCACTCTACAAATGGATGGAAAATGCACGCGCCGTGAGTACAAGACCCACGCCAGAGCTATCAGCGGCCTTAAACGCTGGTTTAGCGGCAATAAAGGCCTGGCTCTCGTGTACCAGCCAGGGCAGCAACCTGTGGTTTACCAAAGCATTCATGATCTACCTATACATCAGGTTGTAAACGAGACGGACTTCTACAGAACACAAGAGTGGCGAAGCCTACGGGTAGAAATACTGGCCGAATCAGGCCGCCGATGCTTGCTATGCGGAAATACACCCGATAACGGCATAACGCTGCACGTTGATCACATCAAACCGCGTAGCTTGTTTCCGGAATTAGCGCTGGAGAAAAGTAACCTGCAGGTATTATGTGAAGACTGTAATTTAGGTAAGATGACCAGCGAACTATCGCTTTAAGCAATCAAAGCTTTGTTTTAGTTCACTTATAAGGACATAACATGCAGTATCAAGATGGTGAATTGCTCTTTAGCCCGTCGGACCTGGTGAACTATACCCGTTCGCCCTTTATCAGTTGGATGGACAGGTGGGCCACCGAAGCGCCTGAAGTAAAAACACTCAAGGACAAACCTGACGCCATGCTTGCCTATCTCGCAGGTAAAGGCTACGAACATGAAGATGCCTTTCTTGCTGTGTTGCGAGCACAATATCAAACAACCACCGTTATCGATGTTGATAACACCTCCAAGAGTGCACAGATACAAGCCACATTAGAAGCAATGCATGCTGGCGCAGACGTAATCTTTCAGGCACGTTTAACCCATGAAGACTTCGCTGGCTACGCTGACTTTCTCGTTAAGGTTGAGACACCATCTAAGTTAGGGCGCTATGCTTACGAACCCTGGGATACCAAGTTAGCCAAATCGCCTAAAGCCTATTTTATTATTCAGCTGTGCTGTTATGCAGAAATGCTGGAGGCTATTCAGGGCACATTGCCCCAAACACTCACTATAGTATTAGGCACTCAGGAAAAGGCGCAATACCGCACCTTAGATTTTTATGCCTATTACCAGCGGGTAAAAAGAGACTTTCTGGCACTTCAGAATGACTTTACGCCCACAAACCCACCCGATCCCTTCGCCTACACTGACGCGGGCGACTGGTCTGGTTATGTTGAAACGCTTCGCGAAGAACGTGATCACCTATCTAAAATCGCTAGCATCACCCGCAACCAAATTAATAAGCTGAATGACCTGGGTATCACCACCTGTGGCGAGCTTGTTGCCGACACGCGTGCCTTTTTACCTAAACTCAACGCGCAGGTGTACCAACGTCTCAAGCAACAAGCCACGGTTCAAAAGCAGAGTGAAAAGTCCGGCACACTCGCTTACAAGCTTTTACCTGCTGCGCCGGGTGATGAGCGTTTAGGATTCAGAGCGCTACCACCACACAGTAACCAAGATTTGTTTTTCGACCTGGAAGGCTTTCCCTTCATTGATGGCGGGCTGGAATACCTGTGGGGTGTTACCTACTTTGATGAAAATGGTGAGCGACAGTTCTGGGAACGCTGGGCTCATGATCATGAGCAGGAAAAGCAAGCACTCATCGATTTTGTGATGTTTGCCTATGGCCGCTGGCAGCATGACAAAACCATGCATATTTATCATTACGGCCACTATGAGATTTCGGTACTTAAACGACTGATGGGCCGTTATGGCGTTATGGAAAGCCGCATCGATGATATGTTGCGGGCAGGCGTATTTGTGGATTTGTATCAGGTAGTTCGACACGCCATCCTTATCGGCGCGCCCTCCTACTCTATCAAGAAAGTAGAACGTTTATATCGCCCGGCCAGACAAACCGACGTGGCATCGGGAGATGAATCCGTTGTGGTGTATGCTAACTGGCGCACTACGCCCGACGGAGAGACCTGGCGACAATCCGAAGCACTCAATTTTATTCGCAGCTATAACATCGACGATTGTGATTCCACTCAGGAGTTAGTTGACTGGCTTCGCGAAGCTCAGAAGCAATCAGGTATTGCATACCAGCCTATTGATTTAACTGCGGTGAAAACAACCACACCGGCAGAAGACACTGAAATTCCGCCACACACAGTGGTTGAACATCAGCTAAGAGCCATTGCTGCTGACACCATTAACGCTGCCGATGATCGCCATATAGCCACCTTGTTCGCCGACCTCATGGACTTTTATCAACGGGAGGATAAACCTACCTGGTGGCGCTTCTTTGAACGCCAGGAAATGAGTTTTGATGAACTTTATGATGATGCCGATTGCCTGGTAGATTGTTACCTCGTTGAACGTGAAGGAGCCGGTAAACAAACACTCTATGAATATCAGTACGACGTTAATCAGGAATTCCGGAATAAACGCTTCAAGCAAGCATTTGTAATAGGCACCAGCGGGCAAAAGGTTACCATTGACTCGGTAGATACTGAAAAAGGCCGCGTGCGTTTAAAAACACGCTTTGCGTTGCCAGAAAATATTACGCTCATCAGCTATGAGGTATTTCCCAAGCACACCCTGGAAGCCTCATTATGGGCCTGCGCTAAACAATTCGCCGAAACACGCGAGATTAGCCCTGCCCTTAAAACATTTTTATTACGCAAACCGCCACGTATTGGCGACCATATCCTGACCAACATCGATAAGGCCCGGGACCAACAAAAACTCACCTTCATTCAACAAGCCGTCGATGCGATGAACGGCACCTTCTTATCCATTCAAGGGCCACCGGGAACAGGTAAAACCTACACGGCTTCCCACGTTATTTATAACCTGATCAAGGCTGGTAAGCGCATAGGCGTGTCATCAAATAGCCATGCAGCGATTAATAACCTGCTAAAAGCCGTCGCCAGGCTAACCGTAGACAACCAAACGCCCTTGCCAATTTTTAAGATAGACAAAGACGGAACCGATGAGATGTATGCTATTTATCCCATCGAGCAAGTGGAAGCAAAGAGCTACGACCCCTTTAGTTTAGGTACGGAAGGACTGGTGGGCTTTACGGCCTGGGGCGCGCAAAACATCATCTCGGAGCTCGATTACCTATTTGTGGATGAAGCAGGGCAAGTATCCATAGCGAACCTCATTGCCATGGCCCATATTGCAGAGAATATCGTGGTGATGGGCGACCAAATGCAGTTACCTCAACCAGTGCAAGGCTCGCACCCGGGCGACAGTGGCATGTCGGTACTGGACTATCTGCTAAAGGATATGCGAACCATTCCTGCCGAACAGGGTGTATTTCTTAACCGAACTTATCGTATGCATCAAGATGTTAACGACTTCATCTCCACCATGATTTATGAAGCCAGACTGGAAAACCATCCTGACTGCGATAATCAGAAAATCCTCTATCCGGATGAATCAACACTGCCACAAACCGGCATTGCGCCGATTGCGCTAAAGCACTCTCATAACAAGCAATACAGTGCAGAAGAAGTGAATAAAGTAACCGAACTGGTTCAACACTTCTTAACCTGCAAATTTAAACAAAAAGACGGCACAGAAAGAACAATTAAGGCCAACGACATACTGATAGTCGCACCGTTTAATCACCAGGTAAACGAACTGAAAAAGGCCATTGGCTTTAATGCACGGGTTGGAACCGTAGATATGTTCCAGGGCCAGGAAGCGCCGATCGTGATTGTATCGATGACCGCCAGCCAGGCAACAGAGTCTCCCCGAGGGGCGGACTTTCTTCTTAACATCAATCGGCTTAATGTAGCGATTTCCAGAGCCCAGGCATTAGCCGTTGTTGTGCATGCTGAAAGCTTGTTGGATGGCACACCGAATAAAATTGAGGATATTCAGAGGTTTAATATTATGACGACATTACTAGACCCTCAGGACAAGGAAACAAGATAAATGAATTCACTTGAAGTTCACGAGGCTCTTAATGATTTGGGATACAAGCTTCCAGAAAGTAAGAAGAAAGAGCCTGCCTACGCTTTTGAACACAAGATTGCGGATGGTGTTTTTCTTTATGTAAAGAAAAAGGAAGATGGAATATTCGATGAAAACTATCTTTTAATTCACCCTAGCCATTCGAAAAACAGGGAAAGTTTAGAAAGTATCGAAGACATAAAAATTTCATGGATTCCCAGAAAAAACACGAGCTACCGAGAGTTTCCAAAATTCGAAGGTGATAAATCTCCATACGGTTACGAAGTGACCGTTAAAGACCTAAATGCCTTAACAGCGCTTATAGATGCCATTAGTCCTTCACATCCCAATCAAACATCAACTAAAAAAGCTAAGCCGGAGCATAAGATGGATTCTAACTTCCCATTAAATCAAATTATCTACGGACCTCCAGGAACAGGTAAAACATACTCGACAACAGCTGAAGCAGTAAAACTTGCGGAGCCTGCCTGGTATGAAGAAACGAAGACTAATGCATCTGATGAGCAAGAGTTTCGAAAGCTTGTTAAAGCTAGATACGACACGCTAGTCAACCAAGGTAGAATTGCCTTTACGACCTTTCATCAGAGCTTCTCATACGAAGACTTCGTTGAAGGGATTCGCGCTTTAACTGATGAAGATAAAGGAACCATCAGTTACGAAGTTGTAGATGGCATATTCAAGCAATTATGTACAAGCGCATCGGTTGATGTTCAAAATGACACTAATCAGTCAGTAAACCTTAATGGTCGTAAAGTATGGAAAATGTCGCTTGGCGATACCATGGGCAACGAAGAGCACATTTACGATGAGTGCTCAGAAAATGACTATGTTTTATTAGGCTGGGGGCAAGATATCGACTTTACGGGTTGTTCAAACAGACAGGAAGTTAAAGAAAAGCTGGAAGAGCATTTAGATACGGAAGTTGAAAGAAACAACTACGAGCTCACCTCAGTTAATCAGTTTAAAAATGACATTAAAATTGGCGATATCATCATAGTTTCCGATGGTAACCATAAATTCAGAGCAATCGCTGAGGTCACTGGCGATTATGAATTCCTGGCTACTGATAACCGGGTTGGTTACCAGCAGCTTCGCAGAGTAAAGTGGTTAAGACATTATTCACCAAGCCTTCCGAGAGAACGCTTATTCAAAAAAGCGTTATCGCAAATGACACTCTACCAATTAAGACCATCTACTATTGATTTATCAAAGCTCTCAGCATTGTTGAATCAATCCGAAACCAGCGCAGATGGGCACCTCCCACATGTTCTTATTATTGACGAGATAAACCGCGGCAACCTTTCAAGAATATTTGGCGAACTCATTACGTTAATAGAGTCGGACAAAAGACAAGGTGGTGAAGATCAGCGCACCGTAATATTGCCCTATTCAAAGGAGCCATTTTCTGTCCCAAACAACCTTTATATCCTGGGTACGATGAATACTGCCGATAAATCTTTGGCGCAACTGGATTTAGCGTTACGCCGGCGTTTTGAATTTATTGAGTTGTTACCTCAACCAGAATTGCTGTCTGACGTGACGGTTTTTGGACTAAAAGTTTCCGATATTCTGAACATCATTAACCAGCGCATCGAAGTCCTGCTAGACCGTGATCATGCCATTGGTCACAGTCATTTCTGGCCGCTTAAGACAGCAGATAGTCAGTTAGAGAAAGAAAAACTCATCGGCACTATCTTTAAAAAACGTATTATCCCACTGTTGCAGGAGTACTTCTTTGCCGATTGGGAACGCATTAGCTGGGTGTTAAATGATGTGGATAAAGCCCGGGCAGCCCAATTCATTCACTTGGAAAATACCGGACTCCCTTTGAACACCTTATTTAGCAGTTCGGTGGTAGAGGAAATCAACGACCGGCGTTACCGAATCAATGAAGAAGCGTTTACTAACCCAGATGCCTATATCGGGATATTACCTTCACGAGCGCTTTCTAATGATTAGGGTACGTGAATATGCGTGCCTCACAACAAAACCAGTGATATCACCGTCACTGGACCTAGCGCATATAGATAAAGTTACACTCAATTGGCTATGTAACTGGATAACACCGGGAGAAAAGAACCCAGTTAGCTTAAAAGATCCCTACACCATCAAGTTATCAAGCTACGTGGGTTACATTGAATCCCCTTCTGGTGTTGGTATAGAAATATTACCCAAAACCCGTTTGGGAGAAGAAGAACCTGAACATGGCCGAAACATTCTCCGAAAAATGCTTCGAGCCACTTTAAACGTTCCAGGTAGAGAGGCTGAAAATGCCTCTCTTGCACGTTCAAATTTGCCACTACATGAATGGATATATCAGCAATTTTTGCAAGAGTTGAAACTACTTCTTGGTTCAGGATTGAGAGGTCAATATTCAAGAGTAACTGAGATAAGCCCTTTTATCCGGGGCCAACTGGATCTATCCAGGCAACAGCGTCAGCCCCCGGGGAAACAGCATCTTCTGCACATAAATCATGATGTGTTTCTGTTGGACAGAATCGAAAACCGGCTCATCAAAACCGCATTACAGTCTGTTGGCCGGTATGGAAAATCGTCTGAGGTTTGGAGACTGGCCAATGAATTCAGCCACAAACTGGATCAGTTGGAACCAGTTATCAATCCAGTGCAACATCTACCCAAATGGACTGACAATAAGCTCATGCAAGGATATAGGCGCATAAAGCCTTGGTGCTCATTAATTCTGGAGAAATTGAATCCAGACTTCCAAAAAGGAATTCATCAGGGCATTTCTCTGTTGTTCTCTATGGAAGTGCTTTTTGAGTCCTTCGTCGGAGTTAAACTGAGACACTCAATCAAGCACCCATGGAGCCTGACCGAGCAGGCGTGCAGCGAATATCTGTTAAACCACCAGCCTCAAGGCAGCACAACCCCAAGCAGATGGTTTCAGCTCAGGCCGGATTTTTTATTTAATAACGGGAAACAACGCCTGGTCGCTGATACTAAATGGAAACTGATATCCAGCCACGATAACAATACCTTTAGCAAATATGGCTTGTCACAATCTGACCTTTACCAGATGTTTGCTTATGGAGCTAAATATCAGAGCTCCAACGGTCACATGATGCTCATCTACCCTAAGCATAAAAACTTTCAGGAGCCTCTCCCTATGTTTTCATTTTCTGATGAACTTCATCTTTGGGTTGTGCCGTTTTGCCTTGAAGCAGCGGAATTAGTAAGTGGGGAGTGGGAAGGTCATTTTGAAATGTTCACTTCAAGACCGAGTATTAATTACCCAGAAGATATATCAAATGTATAGCGACAGCATCAACTGTCGCTAACAATGCCGAGTTCGACGTTTGCTATTATTGCTCAACAACACGGATAATACTCCGCGTACCTATCTTATATAGTCCTTGTCTTTTTTTATCTTTGGTTGCAGCTCGAACCGCATAGCCATCAGAGATCACAAGTTTTCTCATCTCATTTTCATCATCAACTTCCATACCAGCTTCTTTAGTATTACCCCCGGTCCCACCGGGCGATACTCTAAAAGAAATCTTGCCAGTATCCTTATTTTTCATTCGTGCTGGGTATAACTTATCACCTGATTCATGTTCTAAATAAAACAGTTCTGAAAACACTGAAGAACTCATATATATCCTTATCATTTCAAATATTACTGTAAACCAAAGCTAACTATTAACCCTATAGCCTCTGTCTAGTTCGCTAGTCCCCAGCCCGCTCTTTTTGGTAACCACCAGCTGCGCAGGAATGCGTTCTTTCATTGCTTCAACGTGGCTAATTACGCCAATCATTTTGCCAGTGGCATTTAAGTTATCCAATGCATCAAGTGCAATATCCAGGGTTTCTGAATCCAGCGTACCGAAACCTTCATCTAAAAAGAGTGAGTCGATACTCGTCTTATGGCTGACCAGGTCGGAAAGTGCTAATGCCAGAGCCAGGCTAACCAGAAAACTCTCACCGCCCGAGAGGGTTTTAGTATCTCGCTCAACGTCGCCTTGCCAGGTATCTAGCACACTTAAGTTAAGCCCTTCGCCGGATTTTCGTTTTAGCATATATCTGCCGTGAAGTTTATCGAGTTGTTTATTGGCCAGGTACACTAGATTATCCAATGTTAACCCTTGGGCAAATTTACGGAACTTGTCGCCACTGGCAGAACCAATCAAACCCTGTAGGTAGCTGAGATCATCATACTCTAGTTTCTTCTTTTCAATATCAGCAGTCAGATCTTTAAGTTTTTTACGCTGCTCCGCATCGGCAAGTAAACGCTGCTCAACCTGCCCTTTTTGTGCAATCAGTTCATCACGTTTTGCTTGTAGAGCAGCTATTTCAGATGACACCTGCTCTTTGGGCGTTGCTGACCACTCAATAGCTTTTTCTTCACTATTGAGTTCTTCCAGCCGGTTTGCAGATTCTTCCAGTAATGTATTTGCTCTGGCGAGTTTACTGTCGAGGTCACGTTTAATAGCAGATAAACGCTCGCGCTCGTCCTTAGGCAACAGCGCACTCTCAAAGTCAGTGTGCATTTCAAATACGCTGGCTTCAAACAAGGCATCCCACTCTTCTTGCTTTTTAGCCTGAGCGGCAGATTGCTTTTCTAAACTCTTCGCTAATGACTCTAATGAAGAGTTATGTGCAGAGTATTCTTTGTCTGCGTGATTTCGCTCTTGTTGGCGTTGTTCTTTTTCCTGTTCAAGTGAACGAACGCTGTTGGTCATCGCATTGCGAACATCGGCAACACTCGCATCGCCAAATAACTTATGACGTTCAGCGGTCATTTCGCTTATAGCAGCATTTATTGCATTGCACTCACCTTGCTGAGTTTTAGCTCGCGTAGTTTCTTCAGCAAGTCTTTCACTTAACGACTTTGCTTTATTTTCCTCAACAACAATCGAATGCTGTTGCTGCTCAAAGGATTTCGTTTGGCGCACGTATTCAGTACTATCCCCTTTTTTCAATGCTATCCAATCAGACAAAGCCTGTTCGTCAGGTGTAAACCCATTCGCTTTAATTTGCTGAAGCAATGTAGAAAGTGCATTGTCTTTAGCCGTAACGGCAGACTCATACTTATCCTGTGACAAACGGAGAGCTTCGTTATTAGTAGTTTCCTTCTCTGCTAATACCTTGAAGTCGGCCGAAATCCGTTCAACTTCTCGCTGCTGAACATCAAAGCTTTCTTTTGCGTTTTGGTATTCGGTAGCAGCAAGCCTAATTTGTTTAATTTGGTTTTGTAATGACTCAGTATCGCTATTGATGGTTGTCTCGATCTCAGTCAGACCGTCTTTGTCGGTAACAGCGATCGATGTATTCAGGTTACCTAACACCTGTTGCCACAACTCAGATTGTTCAGTCAGCTTTTGAGCAGTTTGCTCCAGTCTTGATTCAAGCTCTGTTTGATGTCGAGCGCTGGCCTCTAGATCCTGCCTTGCTTGTGTGCCTGCAGCTTCTATCTGTTGGAGTTCTAATTCGGCTTGCTTCTTACGCCCTACTGTCTCGGGTATATCCAGCGCGGCAACATCCACTGCATGATCTTTGCCACCGCAAAGGGGGCAAGCTTCGCCCTGCTGAAGTAACGCACGATACTCTCCCAGCGCTTCCTCTTGACTAATTAGCCGTGTGATATCCTGCAAGCACTGTTTTTGCTTTTTATACTCAGCAGCGAACGACTCGCGTTTTGCCGTTAAGGTTTCAACGCTTTGTTTAACGCCTTCCAAGGCTTCAGCAAGCGATGACTTTTCGTCTTGATGCAGCAAATAGTTTTGCTGAACAATTCTGGCCCTATCAAGCGCGCTTAGCTTGCTTCGCCCTTCATCTAATTCGTTTTGCAGTGCAACTTCCGTAGTATTGCCTAGCAGGTTTTGCCATACACTGTGCTTTTCATCCATGTAGTTTTTTGCTGCTACGAACTTTTCCTCAGCTGCTTTCTGTGTAGCGTTAAGCTTTGCCCTTTCCGTACTCAAGGCCTTTTGCTTTTGCCGCAGCTTAGTCAACTCGTTTGCAAAAGATTCTGCCTGTAGTTGAGCATTATTTATAGCTTGTAACTGTAACGTCCAATCAGCTATGCAGTCGCTCAATACTACGTCTGTCTTATGCTCATCTAAATACTGCTTCGCTATATCACGAGCGGCATGCAGACGTTTTATTGCGGCATTGGCATTATCTAACTGCTCTTGAAACCTGGCAGATTCGCTTTTACTTTGTTGTAACTGTTGCTGAAGGCTGTCGAGTTTTTCCTGCTGCGTTCCAATTTTTGAATCCAGAGGCAGAACCTTGTCGGTGATTAGTAGCTCTTGCTGCCGGGCTTTCTCTTTGGCTACTGCAAGCTTCTGTTCCGCCTCAGATAACGCTGAGGTTGCCGCACTTAACTTAGCTTCTAAGGCCGGCTTAAGTGCCGTTTTACTCTCAACTTCACCTTTTAATCTCAATACTTCCGCATTGATAGTTTTGAGCATTTCCCAAGGCAAACGCAATTGCTCAGCGGGCTCACTGTTGGCAAGTTTAGCCAAATCAGCTTTAGCGTTTTCAATCGCTTCATCCACCTGCGCTTTATTCTCTTTTGCCGATTGCGCTTTAGCCTTGGCGGCCTCGATATTTTCCAACCACTTTAACTGAGCTTGTAATGCCGAAGATTGAGAAACCAACGTAGTTTGAGCGGTCTGTAGCTCAACTTTCTGCCCTTCTAAATGTGATTTTTCTTCTTCGCTTAATAGCGCAAAGCCCCCCGCTTTTGCTTCCAAGAGTTCTAATTCTTTTTTACATTCAGCATGATGCTCATGCACTTTCCTGGAAATCTGGCCATAGATTTCAGTACCGGTAAGCTCTTCAAGCAACTCAGCACGCTGGCCTTCTTCTGCATTAAGAAAGGCTGCAAAGTCCCCTTGGGATAGCATCATGGATTTGGTAAACCGCCCAAAATCGAGCCCTGTTAAGCGTTTTACCTCATCGGCTTTTTGTCGAACTTGTGTGGTGATTACTTTGCCAGAGGCAACATCAGCCAGCTCTGTTTCGGCAGGTTGCAATTTCCCCTCAGGGTTATTGCGTGCACGGCGCATACTCCAAAATGCACGATAGGCTTGGCCTTTTACTTCAAATTCTACTTCAGCCAGGCACTCAGCGGTGCCTCGGGTCATAATTTCATTGGAATTAACAGATAACTGCCCCAACCGGGGCGTTTGATGGTAAAGCGCCAGGCAAATGGCATCCAGGATAGTGGTTTTACCCGCCCCAGTTGGCCCGGTGATCGCAAAGAGGCCGTTATCGGCGAAGGGCGATACAGTAAAATCAATCTTCCACTCGCCTTTTAAGGAATTTAAGTTTTTTAACCGCAGCGACAGGATCTTCATGCGTTATCCTCCTGATGCTCAACTTCCGATAGAATTTGTGCAAAACGCGCTCTTATTCGCTCAGCTCTCGCCGTCGCTTCCTCAGTATCGAAACTCTCCATTTCCAAACGCTTTTCAAACACTTCTGTTGGCGTTAACTCTGCCAGGGTTTCGGTTTGTTGTTGCGACAGCATCTGACGTTGTTTATTGCGAACACGACGAAGCTGGAGCACTTCAACGTTTACCCCGTCTATCATTGCTTGTACGCGTTGTTGCAAGTCAGAAAGGTAATCGTCGCTATCTACCTGTAAACACAGCCAGGTTGGTCTGTCACCGGAGGTATCAAGCGATTTAATATCCTGTTCAATTTGAGTAAGACTACCGGTAATGGTCGTCATGGGCTGAAACACCGGAATATCGACTGGTGTAATGGATTTTCGTTCAGCTCCATCAAACTCAACTATCACCACTTGTTTGCTGGAATTCAGCTCATCAAAGCTCAGATAAATGGGTGAGCCGCTATAACGAATATGCTCAGACTTAGCCACTATCTGCGGGCGGTGAATATGCCCCAGCGCAATATAGTCAGCAGGAGGAAAGCCATCTGCCGCAAAAGCTTCAAGCGTACCAATATAAATATCACGGGTACTCTCTGATGTAGTAGCGCCAACTGCGGTTAAATGGCCGGTAGCAATAATGGGTAACTCACCACCTGCCGCCTTACGTTTTGCGACTGCCAGTGCATACAACGAGGCATAGTGCGCTTTAATTGCGCCCCCAAGCGCCTGACGTTTATCAGTTCCGGAATCACCGGCCTGGCTTTGCAATACGTCACGAGGGCGAATATAAGGTACGGCACACAATACAGCGCCAGGATTACCTTCGCGCGCGGGTAGTTCAACAACTTGCTCATCTAATTCCAAACCAGTACTGGCAATGACATAGGTGTTTAACCGCGCAAGTAATGGCTTTGACTCATTCAGCATAGCAACAGAATCGTGATTACCGCCAAGCACAACTAACCTGCAGCCACGCTGCTGTATATCCACTACAAACTGGTTGTACATCTCCCGGGCATAGCTCGGCGGTGCACCGGTATCAAAAATATCACCGGCCACAATCAGCGCATCAATTTGCTCACGGGCAATCAAATCCAGGAGCCATGTAAGAAAACACTGATGCTCGTATTTACGACTTTGTGTGAAAAATGACTGACCTAAGTGCCAGTCAGATGTATGGAGAATTTTCATGTCCCTGAACCTTATATAGAAATATGAGGTGTAACAAGCCTGTAATCAGTGGCTAAGATTCGTTTAATCTATAAATTGGTTTCTTTTAGAAGTTTCAGCATTTCTGAATTAATCAACTCGAATTTATAGAACCTCTGATTGGTCGAGGCCTTTTTCTCCTCAGCGCTTCTGACATCGATGAACCATTCTTTTTCTATAATCCACATAAACGCACAACGTACAGAAGTTGTAAGTTCATCTTGCCCCTCAGTCATTCCGAAATCCGTTCTAATCCTTTGTTGAAGGGTAGCATCTCTATCAGGATGAATTCTTAACTGCAAAGGTAAGATCAAGTTCCATTCTTTGTCTGATTGAAGTGTTTCATATGATTTTGCTTTGTACTCATTTACTTCAAATAATTCATCCACCTCTTTTGCACGAGAAAAATGGAAGTTCTTAAAAAAAACACTACCGTCAGCTTCTCGATGGTAGCCCCTAAACATCCAGTTCACCCCATCATGCATTATTGCTAGCGGGATAATTGTACGCCTTTCATGATTATTACTGTTCTCAGAACGGTATTCACAGCTAATGGCATATTTGCCGGTGATGGCGCGGGTAATTTTCGCTATAAAATCAACAGAAAGCTTATTTGGTAGCCTGCCGATTTTTTCAAATGGAATACTTGTTTTAACTGGTTGAGATAGTTTGTTTTTATTAAATCCATGCGCAAGCATACCTAGTGCAGTTTCAGCATCAAAATCAATTAGAGGTTTAAAACTTTCTCTAACAATTGCATTCGCCCTCACGCTTCTGTTGTATTCAATATTATGCTCACAAACTTCACCATATCTCGCCAAAACCTTCGAAGCTGCGGCATCTGACAAATTAAACATGTCACCAATATCTGCACGTTTTACCACCCCGGTAAAACGCAACATGAAGTCGATATAAGCAAACCGATCAGCGATATTCCCATGTTCTTCCTTCAATTCTCGATAAGTGAGCATTGTTTTAGCCTTCGAATACTTTTTCTTAACATTACCCCAACGCCCCCACACGAGCAATATTTATCACCAAAAAATAAATTAAACTTATATTTTAATAGCCCACAAATTTAATTTGACTTATAAAAATTAAACGCAAGATTGACACGGTTAAAATTTAATCATACTATTGGATAAGGTTGGGGAATAGGTCCGCAATCGTGAATATAGATAACGGGAGTTAACTATGGCTAAGAACGGCAAAGTTGGTGATAACCACTGAAATGGTGCTATACGACAACGCTCACAAACTCAATCTAGCTCAGGTCACTGGGTAAAACGTGATGCTAATACAGGCAGGTTTATGGATGTAAAAAGTGATGGAAAACCATTTAAGGGGGTACGAAAAGAAAAATAAAAAGCACTATCAGTTAACTGAATAGTGCTTTTCTGTGAGGTGATTTATCAACCATGCTGCAACATAGTTGATAAGGCACGACACCTAGGTGTTAAGCCCATCAAGAAATAGACTGTCTACCTGTTAGAGATGCGATAGTACCTTTCTTTGATGCTCACCTCAATCTTGATTGTCATTTCTTAAACAAAATAAAGAATGACATGTTTACCGAAGAGTTTGCTCTAGGTAATCAATTATTATTGAGAGAAAAGTAATGAATAGAAAAATCTTACTGAATGACATTTCCAGTGTACTTCGAGATCAGGGCTTTATCGAAACTACATCAGATAGACCAATGACTTATCAGAGAAATGTGAAATATCCGAGCATATTCCCAAGCAAAAATGACTATGCTCACTACGTAGTTCACACGCCAAAGCGAACCATTCAAATAGTAGCCAAATTCCAGGAAACCAATGGCACCGCCATAGAAAAACTTGGATATACCGTTATGGATGCTGCTAGAACTCCTTACGACGATTACGTTGTTGTATGCGGAGGTAGCGAGCTTTTAAAGGATGATCGAGCAGTTAGCTTTTTAAATTCTTATCGACATGCAGCTCCAAAACTCACGGCATTAACCGTCGGCGACTTGGCTAATTTCATACGCACAGATTTAAACAAAAAGGCGGCATAATAGAAACTGATGGACATGTGCTTCTCGGCACATGTCCAAATACGCTCAGTATAAATTCAACTATGAAAAAGTTGCCATCTACACATTATGTTATAAAGAGCCCAGCAAATTGGCTTAAATGTAAAAGTCGTTAAACGATTTAAAGCGATGAGGTTACGTTAGTTGTGTATGCAAGCTTTTTATTTAAACTCCATGCATGTTACAACCAAACATATTGCACCTCTTTTGATGCAATCAACCGTTCGAAATAATACACTGCTGTATTAGATAGTTAGTTACCCTACTTAATCAAAAAGATCTCATTTTTCAGGGAGTAGTACCAATGATCAAAACGGTGAAGCAAGCATGTCGTTTTAATCCGATAATAAAGGATTACAGAATGAGCCAGGGGATTGAAAACCTGGCAGATCTAATCAACGATGCTGGAGATGGCAGAGAGTTTTTTTCTCGGAACTATGTAACACATGGTATGGAGCAACTCTTTCGAGAAGGGATGCTTCGTCTCTCAGGTAAATCTGATCAAGCCGTGTTTGAACTCACCCAAGCAATGGGTGGTGGTAAAACTCACATGATGATCGCCCTCGGCTTGTTAGCAAAGCATTCTCATTTGCGGCCTGAATTTCTTCCCGTAGATTTAAATGATCGATTAAGTTTTGGAAATGCCCGTATCGCTGCATTCAATGGCCGAAACAATCCAGACAATTATATTTGGGGAGAGATTGCGGCTCAGCTTGGCGAGGCAGAAAAGATCAAAGAACATTGGGTGAATGGCCCCAAGTCTGTCGACCAACAAAAATGGAAAGAGATTATAGGCGACACCCCTACTCTAATCATGATCGACGAGCTGCCGCCATACCTTGATAATGCAAGCACACAAGTCTATGGTTCTGGAACACTAGCGAACATGGTTGTGTATAGTTTGAGTGCTCTAATGAGTGCAGCACTGGAACTACCTAACTGTTGTATCGTAATTGCGAATTTATCCGGAAGCTATGGCGCGCAAACAAAGGCATTAAAGGAAGCCATTTCGAATCTTCAACAAGAAACTCGAAGACAATCAATGACGATTACACCTGTACAGTTATCAGGTAATGAAATCTACGAGATTCTTAAAAAGCGCTTAATTGATGAATTGCCGGACGAACAAACTATTGCTGATATTGCAGAAGAATATGCACAGCAAATAAAAAAAGCAGAAGACGGTGGCTATATCATTGCATCAAGCATTGAACAAATCACTGAGCAAGTTAGAGAAACCTACCCCTTCCATCCATCATTTAAGCACCTAGTGGCACTGTTTAAGGAAAATGAAGGTTTCCGTCAAACTAGGGGATTAATGCAATTTACTGCTCGTTTATTAAAAAGTGTTGAACAGCGACAAGCCGACGATGTCTTTCTTGTGGGTACACAGCATTTAGATCTTAACGACGAACAAGTAAAAGATGAGATTGAACGTATCTCACCCAAGTTAATACCTGCGGTAACCCGAGACATAGCCGACAAAGGTGACGCAATCGCTGAGAATATTGACAGCGAACTTAGCAATGATTCAGCAAGTCAGTTGATGACGCTGCTACTAGCATCCTCTCTTTCCAGAGCTGTGGGCGGACGTATAGGTCTTTCAGAAAGTGAGGTAGTTGAGTTTTTAACTGCCCCTAACCGTAAAGCAGACGAATTTATCGAAGCGTTGAACAAATTACGCGAGCAAGCTTGGTACTTGCATCGTGAAGATCAGCGATTTTTTATTAAAGAAACAGAGAATTTATCTCGTCAAATAGAACGAAATGCCAAGGAAATACCCCAAGTAAAAATTGATAACGCCTTAATCAATAGGCTGAAAGGAATTCTTCAACCTAGTCGGCGGAACGTTTACCAAGACGTACAGGTGCTTCCGCGAATCGACGAACTTAAGCTAAGTGGTCCTCGCGTGCTCATCGTAATTAAATCAGATGGAAAAGTCCCGCCAAGCGAGCTCACTAACTTCTTCGAATTTCAGCAAGAAAGAAATAACTTTCTGGTACTTACGGGCCAGGACAGCATTATGGCCGATGCAGTAGAAGATAGATTGCGAGAACTCTATGCTATTGAACAAATAGAAAGTAGGCTGAAATCAGGCGATACGCTTTATGAAGAAGCCCGCGATCGACTAGAAGATGCAGAGAGCCGTTTTAATAAAGCACTCTCCGCTGCCTACAACACTATCCTTTTCCCTGGTATTGATGGTTTTGATGGATCTGAGCGATTACTGAAAGTAACTATTGATAATGGACTGAAGCTGGGGGAAGGCGAACAGTCTGCCGAAGCACAAATAGAAACACTAATGGCAAGCCATAGAGCGGATTATAAATTTGCTGCCGATCTTAAGAACGAATTTATTCAGTATATTGCTATGGCAGAAACTGAGCTTTGGCCTTCTGGTAGCAATAACCGTCGTACCCCATGGAAAGATGTTGTAAATAGAGCTAAATGCAACCCTGGCTGGCCGTGGATGCCTGGCAGTGGAGGAATGGACACGCTAAAAACCGAGGCTCTTAATCAAGGCCAGTGGCGTTTAGGCGAAGATGGCTACATTGAAAAAGGCCCATTCCCCAAAGACAAAACCAGCGTCAACGTATTACTTTTAGGCACCTCTCAAGACACTGGAGAGTCATTAATTAGTCTCACGCCAAGAAATGCAGGTGAGAGTCCAGTCATCCATTACTCAACTACTGCCGATGTTTCCAGTACAGACCCGAAAGTTGATGATTTAGAAAATTTTGCCACTACAGAAGGTTCGCTGTACTTCCTTGTTGTTGATCCAACAGGTAAGTACGAAAGCGGTGCACCAATTCGCTGGGTGGCAGATATTAAAATTAAGCATCAGGTAGAGCCATTCGCTGATAAGCGAAAAGTCACATTGCAAAGCACGCCTAACGCCGAAATGTTCTACACATTAGATGGTTCGAATCCTAAAGACGGACAGGTATATACAGTACCCTTTGAAATTGGTCAGGAAGCTGCTCGCTTGCTTGTGTTTGCTAAAGCTGGAGAAGCCACCCAAACTGCTGACTTTAAAATTCAGCAGAGCGGTGACAAGTCCGTTCAAATAGACGATGCCAAACCTGCGAGTTTAATTAGCGACCGGCGCGTGCCTCTCGACAATACTGAAAAAGTATTTTCCGTGATAAACAAATTTAAAGATCAGTCCAATACGAAATTCAAAGGAGTTAGAATCGAAATTGGTGAAGGTGAAAACACTGTGATGATTCGCTTTAATGAGCGCAAAATCACCGCTGCAATGATTGAAAGTACGGTTAACAGCTTGCGAGCAGTATTAGATGAAGCAGACGCTAACGTCTCGGTGGCAATTAGAGAAGGTATAGAATTTGAAAGCGGCTTTGATGCAAAAGAATTCGCAAAAGTAGCCGGCATCGAATTAAAACCTGGCGATATAATCCAAGACGACTAATCGTTAACAACATTACAAATGATAGAGGCAAGAAATATGGTAAGGGCAACATCAAAGTCGACACATGCAGCAGCGCACTACAATACGCTGGGCTTTGGTGTTCCAGCTACCAGCGATCCGCACCACTTCAAAGTCATCATTCCAAAAGCTAACAGCGGGCAAGTGCAAATTATTGAGTATTTAGGCTTGCAGGCTCAAAGTGAAGAATTTGCGGTTATTGAACGTTTACAATTGGATCGTAATCGCTGGTCAGCCATTCGAGCAGAAGTACAGAGAGCATTCAATGTACGTTTAAAAAGCTATGGCCTAAAAACAAGTTCATGGCAGGTTGGAGAGAACGTAGTAGACCGCTTACTAGGTAAAGAACTCTGTGTACTTGCGTGGGCAGTAGAAGGGATGGACATAGAAAATATTCCGGTTGCCGTGCGCAACTGGCTGGCATTAGTACCGGAAGAGCGTTGGTGGCTTTTTGGCATGACAGCAAGAAGCTCAGGAAATGCTGAAGATAGGGACGTCGGCTGGCGCATTGCACTTCGCCATGCACTGGGAGATGTTGTACAAGCTGAGCAGGTTGAACTCTCACCAAGTAAAGAGTCGTCTTATAGTCAAACAAAACCTAAAGCACGCACTATTAAGAGCGTATCTAATAACTACCATGAGTTACCTACAGGTAATGACGCTAACTTATTGCCTAGCTTAAGTGAAACCAACGATACCTTACCCTCCACTCCCCTAAACTCTGAATCTCTTGACGAAGTAAAAAGCAACTCAGAAAGTGAGCAAAGTTTATTTCTATTCGAAGCCAAACAAGCAAAAGCGATTGGACTACCAGTGGGAGAAAAAAGCAGTCCTGAATTTCTTGTCAAGCAAGGCTCTACAGCCAATCTAGCCATAGCGAAATCGTTGCGCCCTGCGATACGAGAGTTAAGACAAAAACTATTAGATGATGGCATTCTGGTAAAACAAGGGGATGTCTTGACCTTTACGCACGAGTACCTATTTAAAAGCCCAAGTGCCGCAGCCTGCGTTATCGCAGGCAACCCACGAAGTGGAATGGATGCTTGGAAAGATTTGCAAAATCACAGCCTAAAAGGCCTAGGGTATGGAAAGAAAGCCTGATACCAAGAGTATAATCTCGTTAATCTTCATACCCTGATTTAGTTAAAAAATTAAAGACACAAAGCAAAACTCATCGCTTTTGATGTTAGGAGACAATAATTAAATGGCAGAACTAACTCCATTTGCACTCGAAGACGCCCCTTCACTTATTGAAGCTGTTTTCCCCGCACAAAAGATCTCATACGAAGCACAAAAAGAACGCAAAGCCAATCTTGGTCAAACGCTAACAGGTTTAGGATCCTACTGGAAAGGTAGAAAGCCGCTGATCCTTGTTCGCTCCATAGTGCTCGGCATGCTGCTGCCTCAAACCGAAGACACTGAAAAAGATCTCGAAATTTTCGAGATGCTAATGGGCTTTGATATCGAAAGCCTCAGTAAGCGCGCGCTCATTCAAAATAACATTAAACCTGCAGAAATCGCAGCACGCATTCAGCTGCACAATCCTTGGGATTACTTCAGTCACAACGTCAAAGTCACTGACGATAATTTCAATGATATTGATACTCTACAATTTCCCATCAATAGCGATACGCTAGGTTTAAAGCTGCGCTGGCGTCGCGACATTGAAGAGAACGAAAAGCTCGCTATCTATCGCGACTACTTAGAAACCATCGAAGGCTACGAAGCAAAGGCAAGTCTTTGTAAAAGACCAGAAGAAGTGGCTCAGGATTGGCTATACGATCACATTTGGCCTAATGTTAGTCGACATTATCAAAACTTGAATGTCAAAGCTAAATCCCACCAAGAACTGATAGAGCAACTTGGACAACTTCGTTATGGGCATCGCCCGAAGCTAGCAGATACATTTAGTGGTGGCGGTTCCATTCCATTTGAGGCCGCACGGCTGGGTTGTGATGTTTATGCGTCAGATCTAAACCCTGTTGCCTGTATGCTTACATGGGGTGCATTAAATATTATTGGGGCCAGTTTGGAACGTCGTTCTGCAATAGAGATAAATCTAGCCCAAGTCGTTACCGCTGTCGATACTGAAATCACCAATCTAGGCATTGAACATGATCAGGAGGGTAATCGTGCCAAAGCCTTCCTTTACTGCATAGAGGTACGCTGCCCAGAGACGGGTTGGATGATCCCACTAGCGTCATCATGGGTGTTATCAAAAACAAAAAACGTAATAGCTAGGCTTGTTCCCGATTATTTACATAAGCGGTTTAATATTGATGTGGTTAATGATGCATCGAAAGTTGAAATCAAGGCTGCTTCAATGGGCACGGTTCAAGACGGTTTTATGGTTTATGAGTTAGATGGAAAGATTTATCGCACCTCAATAAAGACGATTAGGGGAGACTACCGTGGCGAGGATGGAAAGACACGAAACCGAATACGGCGCTGGGATAAGGGCGATTTTAAGCCATCAAAGGGGGACGTTTTCCAGGAGCGCTTGTATGCTATTCAGTGGATCGACAAAAACACATTGCAGGATCCGAGGCCTAAAACATTCTTCAATTCGGTTACGGACGATGACCTTGATAGAGAAATAATGGTAGAGGACATCATTGCCAAGAACATATTGGACTGGCAGAAGCGTGGCTGGTTGCCAGATATGGAGATTGAGCCAGGCTACAATACTACGCAACCGATCCGAGAGCGAGGATGGGCCTATTGGCATCACCTTTTTAACCCGAGACAACTACTAGTTCATCAACTTTTTCAAAAGTACTCGGGTACGCCTGAGAGCTACCTCCTCTCAGCTAAGGGTTTAGACTACTGTTCTCGTCTATGCAGATGGGACGCTGGTCATGCAGGGTCTAGTCCACAGGCGATGGGCACCTTCACTAACCAAGCACTTAATACACTTTACAACTATGGAGTAAAGTCAGGGCATCATCTTTGCGCTCTTATCCGAGTTCCAGCTCAGCACTTCCCTTTGAATGTGGACGAAAATGTCTTCACTTCACAAGCGTCAGAAGTCAGGAAAAAAGCTGATTTATGGATTACAGACCCTCCTTATGCCGATGCAGTTCATTATCACGAAATCACCGAGTACTTCATTGCATGGCTACGTAAGAATCCACCCAAACCATTTGGTGAATGGACCTGGGATTCACGCCGTGCTTTAGCCATCAAAGGCTCAGGTGACGACTTCCGCAAAGGAATGGTCGATGCCTACAAAGCTATGGCCAACCATATGCCAGACAACGGCATGCAGTGCGTAATGTTCACCCACCAGGATACTGGGGTTTGGTCTGACATGATAGGTATTTTCTGGGCGGCAGGATTACAGGTTGTTGGGGCATGGTATATCGCAACCGAAACCACTTCTGAGCTGAAAAAAGGCGGTTATGTACAAGGTACCGTGATACTAATGTTACGTAAGCGTCCTGCGGGCGATAACGCGGGCTTCAAACAGCGTCTATTACCTGCTGTACGCGCTGAAGTAAAGCGACAAATAGAAAGTATGATGCACCTGAATCACGAAGTAGAAGGCAAACTGGGTGAACCCGTATTTAATGATTCTGATTTACAAATGGCTGGTTATGCTGCGGCGTTAAAAGTACTTACATCTTATACTCATATTGGTGGAGAAGATGTGACTAGCTTCGCGATGAAACCCCGCACGAAAGGCGAAGTAACAGTTGTTGATGAAATAGTTCAACAAGCCGCGGAAGCTGCAAATAGCTTATTGGTACCCGAAGGTCTGAATACAGATACGTGGCAAAAAATAAACGGCATCCAACGTTTCTATTTACGCATGATGGATATTGAAACCACCGGCGCTTCTAAACTCGATAATTACCAGAATTTTGCCAAAGCATTTCGCGTTGAAGATTACTCTCGCGTAATGGGCAATATCACTGCTAACAAAGCTCAATTAAAAAGAATTTCTGAGTTTTCTTCACGAGACCTCACCGATAGCACCGAAATAGGTCCAACATGGCTTGGACATTTGATTATTGGCTTACAACAAATACTGAATGAGAAAGAGCCTCAATCGGTAATAAGTCAACTTCAGATCGATTTGCCAGACTTTATGGAAGTAAGGCCTATTCTTATCAACATATTATCTTTTATAGAAAATAAGGATCCAGAAAAAGCAACTCGTGACGCTGCTGAGGTATTAGGTGCCAGATTGAAGAATATGCGCGCAATTGGATAAGAAATGGCGACTATCGCTTTAATTGCTCTAATACTTATTATGCAGATGTACGAAGCAAGGACAGGGATTAAACATAAATGAGCATACGTCGTTTCTCATCACGCACTCACAGACTCGATAGTAGTTTTCTGTTGGAGCATCTCAAGAATGCTCGAAGTTATAAGCGGATAGCGGGTTATTTCACGAGCTCGCTTTTTGAAGTGGCTAACGAGCTTATTGAATCTATCCCAGATGTGAAAATTGTCTGCAATGTAGATATTCATCCTGATGATCTCAAAGTTGCGCAATTACGCGAGTCTAAAATGATCGGGCGTTGGAATGAGCACAACATTGAAGCTGAAAGTCTTCTCAACCGTGACCGTTATCGTCGTTTGGACAGTTTTCTGGCTAAGCATGGTCAGGTAATTCGCGTTGCACCGGATAGCGTATGCGGATTTTTGCACGGAAAAGCCGGTGTAATCGAATTAGCAGATGGCAGAAAAATTGGCTTTATTGGCTCTATGAACGAAACCAGCAATGGCTGGCAACGCCATTATGAAATTCTATGGGAAGATGAATCGCCAGAAGGCGTGGAGTGGATTGAGCAAGAGTTTGACTATTTGTGGAACGCGGCCCGCCCATTACCAGAAGCGATTATTAGAGAAGTAAAACGCCGTGGTTATCGTCGGGAAGTCATTTTTGATGATATTACAGACGAAGAAGACATTGCCCCAGCAGCGCTTATTGAATCACCGCTGTATAGGCAAGGCTTTTCGCTACAGCCATGGCAGCAAGGCTTTGTAAGTGAATGCGTACGACATTATCGTAACCATGGCATTGTGAGATTACTCATCGCCGATGAAGTTGGCTTGGGGAAAACCCTTTCAATGGCTACTGCAGCGCTCTCACTTTGCCTACTGAGTGACAGAGAAAATAAAAAGCGAAAGCCAGTCATCATTTTTGCACCAGCCACTCTTTGCGAACAGTGGCAAGTAGAAATGATTGATAAACTTGGTATTCCTTGCGCTCGATGGCAAACACAAAAAAAAGTCTGGCTTGATCCTGATGGGCGAACAATTTCGCCAGCAGGTCAAGAACAAATAGCTAAATGTCCGCTCCGGGTAGGCATCGTATCTACAGGATTAATGATGCGAGACTCAGCGGAAAAAGAATATTTACTGGGATTACGTTTTGGCGTTTCGATACTAGATGAAGCCCACAAAGCCCGAAGTCGACAAGGTTTCGGTAAAGAGGCTGGTACACACAATGAGTTGCTTACTTTTATGCGTAATATCGCCGAGCGCTCTGATCACGTCATACTAGGTACTGCAACTCCGATCCAAACGAGACCTGAAGATTTGTGGGATCTGGTTGGTATATTACATCAAGGTAGCGGTAACTTTGTGCTGGGCAATGATTTTTCAAAATGGCATCGTCCAACAGAGGTTATTCCTGTATTAGCCGGTGAACAACGCGTAACGGCACCTAGTTTTGCCTGGGAATTGTTACGCTCTCCACTTCCCCTAGTTGATTCTACCAACGAGCCATCTGCACGCCGTTTGTTCAGTTCTTTGCGACAGGATCTTGGTCTGCTAAATCGAAATGATCAATGGGACATTAGAAAATCGCTTTCTGAATTGTCGGAAGACTCCATTGAATATCTGGAGGACGAATTAGATAGAGATATTTCTGGCTCGAGCTTTTTTCAACGAGAAAACCCCTTTATTAGGCATATAGTTTTGCGTAAACGCGTAACTCTGGAAGATGCCGGGCTATTACCCCGAATAGGGGTAGATGTTCACCCTAACAAAGAGTTTGCTACAGACCTTCACCGTTTTAACACCTTATTCGAGGGAAAAGCGCTAAGGACGAGTGAAGATTTCAGAGAAGCTTACAATGAAGCGCGGTATTTTGGTAAAGCATTAGCCCAAAGTGGCAAAGGTAGCGGGTTCATGAAAAACCTCATGGAACAACGAATTTGCTCCAGTATCGCAGCTTGCCTTAATACTGCAAGAATGCTTTTAGAAGGCCGAACGGTAAAGGAAGAAAACGATGAACAACTTATTGAAATTAAGGCTGAATCATCAGATGAGATTGCTGTACTGCAGCGAATGATCGAACGCCTAGAACTGATAGAAGAAGACCCCAAACTTAAAGCTGTTGTCCATTACCTGGAAAATGAGAAATGGTTACGTTTCGGAGTCATTATTTTTAGTCAGTATTATGATACCGCAAAATGGATAGCCGATTCGTTGGCCGATAGATATCCAGATCATGCCGTAGGACTTTACGCTGGTGCAGGTAGAAGCCGTCTCTACCAAAAAAGTGATAGTGTTAATATTGAACGTGAGACGCTGAAACGAATGGTTGCAGAGCATCAACTCGAAATTATGGTTGCAACCGATGCTGCTTGTGAAGGCCTAAACCTCCAAACGCTAGGCGCGCTAATTAATATCGACTTGCCCTGGAACCCTACTCGACTAGAGCAACGTATAGGTCGGATTAAACGCTTTGGTCAGGTTCGTGAAAAGGTTGATATGCTTAATCTCGTCAATGAGCAGACTGTTGACGAAAAGGTGTATGATAAATTGTCTGAGCGAATGCAGGACCGCTATAATCTATTTGGCTCTTTACCTGATACTATTCAAGACGAATGGATTGATGATATTGAAACTATGGGCGAAGAAATGGACAAGTATATCAATGCTCAGAAACAGGCAAATGGCTTTGATCTTCGCTATACCGAGACTATGTCCCCTTCTGAAAAGGATTGGCGGGACTGCACCGAAGTATTATCAAGACGAGATTTTAATGAGTTGATGACCTCTGGCTGGGACAATATAAAGTGATTCGCAAATAAGATCTTCATAATGCCTCAAAAGATTGCCGCACTATCAAATGTACGACAAGACAGCGTAATGCGAATACAGATGGAAACGTGATGAAAATAAAAACATTACAGCTCAGTAATTTTAGGGCTTTTAAACACTTCAAGTGCCAATTCAATACTAGAATGAATGTTCTTGTAGGTTTGAACGGTTTCGGAAAAACATCTGTTTTAGACGCTATCGCTATTGGGTATGGCCAATTTGTTGGCGGGTTTGAAACAAGTAAAGATAAAGGCATCCTCAACTCAGATATTCGATTAGCCAAACATTTATTAGGTAGGGAAGGTGAATCTATAAATGTGCAAAATGCTACTGCCAACCGAATAAGAATGGAGAGACAATTTCCAGTTGAAATTCAAGTAACTACTTATCAAGAAACTCAAACTAGTTTACCAAGTGAATGGACCCGCACTCGAAACACACTAAAAGGTCGGACAACCCAAGTAAAAGAACTAAAAGCGGTGGCCAAGGAATTACAGAAGTCAGTACAAAACAATGAAAAGGTTACATTACCTTTACTCAGTTATTATGGAACAGGACGGCTGTGGAAGGAAAAGAGGCTAACAGAGAAGAAAAAGAATCCTGCTGTTAATATAAATACTCGCTTGGATGGATACTCGGATTGTTTGGACCCTGAATCTACATACTCAGCGTTCGCACAATGGTTAAGAGTTGAAACAATTGCCGATTATGAACGAACAATGCAGCTTATTGAGGAAGCTGGACTAGAAGGAGCTATTGTTCAGGGTAGCACCTTCCGAAGTAAATTATTAAAGGCAATTGAGAAGGCTGTAAATACAGTTCTAGAACCATCAGGTTGGCATAATATTAGATACAGTGCAGTAGCTGAAGAAGTAGTAGCAACTCATAAAGATCAAGGTGATGTTCCTGTTTCTTATCTGAGTGACGGTGTGCGCAATATGATTGGGATGATTGCCGACATCGCTTATAGAGCTATCAGACTAAATCCTCACCTGGCTGAAGATGCAGTTTCGAAAACCAGTGGAATTGTGCTGATAGATGAAGTGGACATGCATTTACATCCACAATGGCAACAACTTGTACTGCAAAACTTATCTGAGGCATTCCCCACTCTACAATTTATTGTAACAACACACAGCCCTCAAGTTCTCTCCACGGTGAAGAACGATGAAATACTGATTTTACCTAATATTGGGGCGGGTGAGTTTGAAGCTCTGCATCCTGTGGGGGAAACTTACGGCAAGCCGAGTAATTATGTATTAACTCAAACCTTAAATGTTGACGCTCGCCCTCCTCTTTCTCAGGTAAAGCTCTTTGATGAATATATGCGACTTATCAATTCAGGGCTTGGTAAGAGTAACGAGGCGAGAGAAAAGCGAAGTGAGTTGGAAGAAAAGTTAGGCAAAGGTCATGAGGACCTTGCGCATGCTGACAGGGTATTAAAACGCAAGGAATTGCTTGGAGAATGAGGCATATAAAAAAAGCCGTAAACGAAAGCACTGTTGAATTGGATCGGCAAAATCAAAGAGGAATTCCAACAACAGACATCGAAGCAACTAAGCGTTGGAATCGTTTTTCTGAAAAGGATGTAGTGAGTAAGATTTTAATAGAAAGGCAATTTGGACTTTGCTGCTATACGGAACTAAATCTTACGGATTTTGCTAATGAACAAAATAGGGGCTCCCATATTGAGCACGAAAAGCCCAAGAGCTTATACCCACAGCTGACTTTCAAATTCAATAATTTATTGTTGTGCGCATTGAATGATCAAGACTTGCAACATTTTTCAGGTCCTCTTCAATTTGGTGGGCATTTCAAAAAAAGCAAATATGATGCACAACTATTTATTTCGCCTCATCAATATAATTGCAGAGAGTTCTTTGTTTATTCGTCTAGTACAGGTGAAATAACCCCTAATTTATCCCGTTCTACTGCAGAACAACAGAAAGCTCAATACACAATAGACCTATTAAACCTGAATGCACCATTCTTAAAAGCTGAGAGGCTACAATGGCTACAGGAGATAGAGGATTGCCTAGAACCATTTATTGATAGCGGTGATAAGGCGTCAATTGAACTGATTGCTGAAACTGAACTATTACCTTATGAACGAGAACACCCTCAGTTGATGCATAGTTGTAGTCAACTTAGGAAATTTCATTCCGCAGTGCGCTCTATTTTTGGAGCCGTGGGAGAAATGGTAATTAGAACCCATTGCCCTACCTTAGACTAAGTAACCTTATCGATAACGCAGTTTTTGATTGCCTATTTTTGCTAAATTAGATTCGAAATATAACACAGAGATATAAATATTCTAGAAATCGAGCAACACTCAACTTGAGCAATATTCATACACTTTGAAATTCGCAGATGTCACAGAATGGGCACAATTTGGGCACAGAGCGATTTTAGAAAATTCAGAAATGATGTAACTGATTGATTTAAATGGCGCACCCGATAGGATTCGAACCTATGACCTTTGCCTCCGGAGGGTCAGGGGCAAGCTGCGAAAAATGGAGGTTTATCTCTCTAAGCCCGCAAGGGACGTGTTTATGAACCGATTGCAGCTAATTAGTTCTAATTCATACTAACTAGATACGTGTCCCAATAGTGTCCCAATTATTTACCGAAATCAACATGTCCAATCAAAACTGTAGCTGTTCATCTGAACTATACGTTCTCTGAGGAAACGAAAATAGAAGTGGTGTAGTTCTAAGCTTTGCAGATTGAAAGACTTGTCTGATCGTAGGTCCATCAAATTTTGAATCGTTTTCGTATTTTTCGCTTCGCTGACAAGTAGCCTCACCATTATCATCATTACTACAAAACCACAGGTCTTCTTTCATCATATATTTTACATTTAGTATCTTAAGAAACTGATCTTCAAAGCACATCCTTGCCAGAAAGTGCTCTTCTCCAAAGAATTTTGCTCTTACAAATGCAAAGCCAATAGCAATAGGGGCCGCAATATGAATCGGTAAAATATTTGAATGCAGCAGCTTATCTGTATCAAGTTCATGTAAGTTAACGGAAGATGGTCTTACATAGGCTGTACAACTATCCCACTTGTTTTCTGGGAATAGAATGTCAAATGCCCTACTTTGACTGTCCAATAAGGAGAAGACACCTGAGAAAATGCTCGACATAGTATATTCATTGAGAAGTCTTTGTATCTCTTTAAACTCGGGATGCTGCTCATCTCCATACGACTCTATCGCATCTAGGAGTGACTGGTTAATAATCCAGACCGCCGAGGGTAGAGAGTAAGTTTCAAGAACTGAGAATAAATTTTGAGGTCCTTGATCATGTGCTAGTTTACTGCCTGGTATCAGGCGATCTATTCGGTTTTTTAACGAATTAGGAACTGTGCGTAAACCACGTTTGAATTGACCGACGTATCCAGAGAACTCGTACCCAAAATCTTTACTTCCATTGAGCTTAAGTAAACGGTCAGACATAGCTCTATACGAGTACCCCCCTACAGTCAAAGGATGTTCAATAAGTTGTCGCAACTTTTTAAGACGTTGGAGCGCCATTTTGTCCATACGGTTCGAAATATCATTGATCTCTTGCAAAATCAGCTTTTCTCTTACAAACCAAAACCAATACTGAGCTTTAATCTTCCCCAAAAATCCAGCGAGCATAATTTTCCTTAATTAAGCATGACAATTTTCATTATCTTTTGTCTCATAAAAATACCTATCATTTTGATAAAATTGAAAAAATCAAAATATAAGGTTTAAATCATGGATGACGAACATCTCTTAACAACAAAAGAACTAGCAGCTTTTCTTAGAACTAGCACAGCCCACATTTATAACCTAAGCAGCAGAAAAGCTTCTGATGACGCTCTTCCACAACACGTCAACTTCGGCAGAAAGAAGTTATGGATAAAAAGCGAAGTATTGAGGTGGTTAAACGCTCAGCAACATGTTAATAAAAATCACAAGCTGATTTCAGGGGTATCCTCGGGTCCCAAGCTAAACAAACTTTAGCTGCTATAGTTAGGTTGTATCCAATGAAATGTAACCATATGATTCCTCTTTTATGATAGAAACATGCCTTTCTTACAACGCTACAAAAACCCAAACCAATGAAATATAAATGAATTTTAAATGTCCTTTTATTATATATTCAAAGGGGGGTGCCAAAGGCAGCCCCAAACCAACAATCAATATCCGTAAAGTTTTTGGCGAAATTCTTCATTAACTGTCAGTTGACCTCGAAAAGCAAAAAGCGGTGATACGATAAACACACCATCATCACTCCTGATCAAAATCCCATTCTTGATGAACGCGACGAGAGCAGACCTGAATGTGCTCATGCTCGTTCCGAGCTTTTTTGTGATTCGCTTTCGCGCAGCCGTCGAGAGATCAACCTCACACGAGTCCATGTCCATCAAACGTGTAATTTCGATGATAATTCGAATTTGAGTTCCACTAAGTCTATCCAAATGTTCACTGGCGTTGAACAGCATCACGTACTCTGGAACCCCCTTCTTTTTTTCTACTTTCATTTCCTTTTTTGTTTCATGTGACGCTTCACCTGTTTTCAGATCGAGGTTAGTTGTCGTGGTTGTTGTTTCATAAAAACGTGCCATTTTAATTCCTTAATTTAGTTAGACAATAACGCGACTCCATGCCGACGAGTAGTCATTATATCACTAAAAAATAAGGACTTTTTCCAGTTAACAATAATGCTTATTAATATAACCAAAGCCCCAAAAATCGCCATTGATTTACTTGAAAAAATATTTTTGAATTTTTTTTCAGGGTTAAGTACCAACCAAATATTTGTATGAAAAACAAGCAAACCTGGAAAGAAAGTTTAAATCAATAAATTTGTAATGAGCTATTCCCAGGCAGCTAAAAACGTTTCAACCTATTCCATATTAAGGCTTCTACATGCTTGTTATTACCAATTTAATAGTTCATCTAGTATACTTAAGCATGTAGTGTGTTATTGTGAACTGTTATACGAATTGTGACTGTCCTCTACATGAGTTTGATTAATGCCTTTTGAACCAGTTTCCAGAGTAAAATTTCGAAAGAACCCCTTGGTAGAGGTGGTGTGCCAGCTAGCATTTTTTTCTACAGTGGATGAAATTGTTAACGGGCAGCACCTAATAAAGTTGCACGACTTGGTCAAGGAAGAGTTACCTTTATTTAAAAAGGCAAAAAGTGTAAGCCTTCACGTCAACGCTGATACACAAACTGTTTCAAACATAGAGAAACCTGTTTTTGAGTTTTCTTCGTTAGACGAGTCAATAAAAGTTGTTTTGGAACCTGACTCTCTATCTTGCGTAACTACCGCATACGAATCTAAAGAGAAGTTTTTTGGTACGCTTTTTAACGTTTATGATGCTTTAGACAAGCTTGACCTGCTAGTTCCATATAAAAGAGTAGGTTTACGGTATAGAGACGTAATTCAAAGAAGTGCTCTTGGTGATGCTTACATCAACGCCGATTGGTCTAGACTTCTAAAAGAACCATTGGTTGCTATTCTTCAACAACAAGAATTAGTAAATAATCTTTTAGGTAGTCAATCAAATTTTACATTGGCATTGGAGAGTATTCACAAAAACGCCAAAATGAATGCAACATATGGAATTGTCAATAGTAATCAAAATAATGAAAAATGTTTTTTGATAGATAGTGACTTTTATATAGAGGGAGTAATTAAGAATGATAGCGCAAGACAGTTCTTGGATGACGCAAACATCAAGGCAAGAGACTTTTTCAGATGGTGTATTAAACCAGAACTATTTGACGCCCTTGACCCAGAGCCCCTCGAATAATACGCCGAGAACAGTAATTGTTGCAGGTTTAACTGCAGCATTCGTAATTGATGCTGTAGGTGCCGCTACAGAATGTGTAGCGTCTGAATTTTACTCTCACATCTATGAAAGCAAGTTTTCTACAATATCTGAGTCTAAAAAGGTGTTGGTAGATAATAGTACTGCAAATAATCTACCATGGTTAAAATCTTTTTACGAAACTTCACATGAAGCACATACTGCTAAAGAGATATTACCGTTAATTTCAGGCTTGAAGAATCTGCTGGCTGATGGTAATTATCAAATAGCAAATGATGCCCTACTAGAAATGAATTTGAAGAAGCTTAGTCCGACAGCAATGGTTAGTTTTATTAGCGCAACCTATCCAGCAAAAAATAAACTGGAAGCTTGGCAAGTTAGTTTTTCAAAAGTTCGGAATGCGTTACTTAACCAAGGCCTAGACGCTGATTCTATTTTACATGGATTAAACTAATTCAGGTAATGAAGCTAAATATCTCTACAGAACATAGTTTTTCTGAAGTCGATGGTTTTGGAGTAGCACTTTCCCAGCCCGGCACCGAGCAAAACCATATTGCAATTCTGTTTAAATTTGATGATGAAAGCGATGAAGTAAAGCTTCTTCATGTGGGCGGCCATAAGACTTCCCTTCTAGACGAGCCCTCTTCAAACTACTTATGGGTTGATTTTGGTCCTGATTTCAATCCAATACGAAAACAAGTAATATTAGCATCTTTGCAACAAATTGCTGAAGTTAATCAAGATACTCTTATCAGATATGGCTTGGATCACGGGGTCTATTGTTTTGACTCTGAAAGTGGAAAATTAAATGACAATTACGATTACTCGATTGGTTTTACGTGCGCCACTTTTGTAATTGAAGTTTTTTTGTCGTTCGGAGTTCAATTAATTGACTGGGACACCTGGCCTCCTAGTAAAGAGCGTAATTTAGATTTTCAAAAAAAAGTACTAGGGTATTTAGCATCGCAACATGCACGGGCCCCTAGTTTAGTTACGCTTGAATACTTAGAATCACAACAAAAGAATGAAGGAAAAGCTCGATTCCTACCTCAGGAAGTTGCGGCAGCGACGCAAAGCATACAGCCATCTACCAAAGAAGAAGTCGAACCTTTAGCTAGTGATATACACAAGCAGTTAACTCAATTCACACAATCATTGTAAATTATCTATCGATAGGTCTACGACACTTTCATAAAGCGCTTCAATATCTTTCCATTTAATCCTGAACTGATTTCGTTTTTTAGGTTTCCATTTTCCATCAATGAATTTCATGTTGATGCCTGGATCATAATAAACAGCCTGGACAAAGAGTGAGTGAAGATAGTTTTTTATGCCAGCACCTTCAGCCAGTCTAACTAACGGACCAAACTGGAAAAATATCCCGTTGTTATCCTGTTTGCTATAAGAGACGAAGCAGGTTCTGGAGTGCTTTTTCTTCCAGTGCTCAAGTATTTTACTATATGTCCACCCAGCGGCCACATTACCGCTTTCATCAACTAAAAGAAGCCCTCCGTCAGGATCGGTGATTTCTTGTTTATCAGGATCATAACCTTCCATCACTAGTAATAACTGAGTCCGTTTATTCAACAAGTTATTTTTATGAATGCTTGCAAAATCAATTCTGTCAGGCTTATTTGACCAGCCGTAATTTCGCAAAAATTCTTCAAGGTTCTGGGTATAAAGGCCTAAATTAGGCTCAGGAGTCATAAGGGTTACCACACTCCCCGAGTGTGCTTTAAGTTCCCAGTCTTTAAAATCAGGCTCAGCTACACCGTTCGGTGAGATTCCAAAAAGGCTCTCAAGAGTAAATCCTGCGCCGTTTTGGGCAACATATGGAATGATCTCGCCGTTTTTTATACGCTGAGATGGAACCATTCCCATCTCATATATGTTTTTCAGTTTATTTAACAGATCAGATTTCGTATCTACAGCATTGTCGTCTAAATCATAAAATACTGTTGCAATAGCCGGATACTCGTTAGCCTCCACCATTGCATTTACGGTCAACGAAACTTCTTCATCCCAGTGGGTAACGTAGCCAATCACCCGCTCGTCAGCTAAGCCCAAAAATAAAATTCGATGTTTATTCTGCCTTGCCTCTCGTTCTTCTTTGCTAGGAGCTTGCATTAATTTACGTGGGGAACATTTGCATTTCTTTAGAAATCCACTGAAGCGAATTTCAGGATATTTGGGGTATAGAATGAGCTGAGCTCCTGGTGCTTTCTCAATTTCACCGTCAGGGGATAACCAGTGAAAATCCAGCGGGGCTTTAAATATTGGGCCTTTCTTGCTCATTCCAGCAGAGTAGATTTCACCCGATGGCAGCAGTTGGAGTGCGTCAAAACTCCCCCCGAAGTACACTTGTTGCTTGGTGTTATCGTTGTTAGCCAGCGGCTTAAAAACTATTTGAGTAGCCCCATGTCGCTTTAATTCACTAGTTATTCTCTGAAGATCCATCTTTTAAGCTCCGTTACGGGGCTCGTTTAAGCCCATCAGCGTCCAGCACACAATTATCGCCGAGTTCCACCAGCCAACGTTCTATCAGCTGATATAGAACTGAATCTGGCAGTCTCCGCTTTCCGGTTTGCGAACACTCCCAAACGACAAGTGTTTTCATGCCAAGTACATGAAGTTGTTCTATATTCTTTTTGTCCCGGAGAATCGTAGCAGATATTTTTTGTTCCCAAAACTTTTTGTTTGTACCCGGCCATTTAAACATGTGACAGTGATGACCGTGCCAGAAGCAACCGTTCACTAAGATGCACGCTTTATATTTTGGGAAATATATATCAGGCTTTGAGGGGAGCTCTTTTGGGGAGATTCGGTAACGAAAACCGTTTTTGTGAAGTAATTTTCTGATGTTGATTTCAGGTTTCGTGTCCACTCCCCTGATCGCCCGCATGTTTTTGCGGCGTATTTCAGGAGAGTGAACATCAGCCATACTTAAGCTGCTATTTTGCCACGTTTATCGACGTCAATAGCTTTCAGGATATAAGGCTTCATAAGCTTTGCAACCGCCGCGAAGACCGGTACAACTACCGAGTTACCGAATTGCTTGTAGGCCTGGGTATCTGATACGGGAATCTTAAATTCATCATTTTTATCAGTAAACCCCATCAATCTGGCACACTCAAGGGGTGTCAAACGTCTTGGCCGGTTAACAAGGTTACTGGCATCATCAAATTCTTTATTAAAGTCCCAGCCGCGGTCGACGAGAATCTCAGAACCATCTTTGTAGTACCTTGCCGATAGTGTCCTGGCAATACTGGATTCATTTACCAGGCCAAAGCCAAAGCCATTCCCCTTTTCTTTATGCTTTTGAGCATAATCGAACAGGTACTTCCACAGCTTTGGAGTCAGGATATACTTGTCATCAACATCACTATCCAATATATCACCCATACTTGGCTTCCGCTCCGGGATAATTTTCTCAATATCTTTCAGTGTAAAACCATGGTGTATATCAAGGTCTTTTCTGAACCCTACCAGCACGATCCTTTCTCTGTGTTGCGGAGTAAAATGTTGGCCGTCAATGATTTTAGGATCCTTACCATCAAATGAGCGATCTGCAACTTCATAACCTAGTTCATCCAGTGTTTCCATGATCACTCTGAATGTTTTACCCTTATCATGAGATTTAAGATTTTTCACATTCTCCAGCACAAATGCTTTAGGTCTGCGGGCTGCAATGATCCTAGCTACGTCAAAAAATAATGTTCCCTGAGTATTACACTCGAAACCATGCGCACGGCCCAGCGAATTCTTTTTAGATACCCCAGCAATTGAAAAAGGCTGACAGGGAAAGCCTGCGAGCAGTACGTCGTGTGGAGGAATATGATTCTTGATATTTTCATACGCTTCATCTTCCGAGACAGTCTCGTCATCAGACAATGTTATGCTGCGGATATCTTCGTTGAATTTATGCTCACTTGCATTACCAAAGTTTGCTTTGTAAGTTTTAACAGAATACTTGTTCCACTCACTTGTGAATACACACATTCCTCCCTGGGCTTCAAAACCCTTTCTGATACCGCCAATCCCCGCAAACAAGTCAATGAATCGAAAATCACAATTTTCTTCAGTAATCGTAGGTTGAGGAATCAGCTTAAATAAAGCCTCGTATTCTGCGTGAGTAAGGGAAGGTTCAGCTTTGCCTTTCATCCATCGATTGATCGTTTCCCGGCATAGCGAACTGCCCACCTCTTCATTCAGGTAATTCGCCAAAGACTTTTGATCGTAGATATCCAAAAGCGTTGTTAATAGCTCTCTTTCTTCCATTGTTACTGCGCCTAAAAAGGGAATTACGTGTGACTTAAGATCACACAAAATTCCCAAAATGTCAACACTCAACTGATCTTATGATCAGTATTTATAATGACATCAAATCCGAATTTTCGATACCACCACTCTTTTTCTAATGAAAACACACAGACTACAAGGTCACACTTAAGCATAAAAAAATCAATCACTTAAAAAATAATTTTCACAAATCCGAAAAATTTAAAAAAGCCAGATACTATCTTTAAGTCAGCGAACAGGAGAACCAAAATGCCAGACAAACTAATTTACTCGGAGAATGATAGGTCATCTTTAATTGCAGGTACTTTCCGATCACATTGGGTGAGAGGAAAACTCTGCGGTCTGCACGACTCTGAAAGCATCAGGCAAAACAAAAAAAAATTCGCCGGTGAGGCTGAAAAGTTGCTTATTATCATTTCAGGAAGCGACAAAACTTTTCGTCTCAGGAAGCAGAGAATCTGGACTGACAGGAAGTACCAAGAAAAAGTCATCTTCTCGTTTTTTGCAGGAGATGAAAAGGGGATAAAGAAAGTACTGCGAAAGGTAAAAATTTACAGGCTTCCATGCACTTGTATTTCTCCAAGCCCCATTGAACAACCCTGTAATTCCCCGAACTGCATACATGCCCCCATGCAAGGAGGCAGAAATGAGTGATATTCCACGAGTATCGGTGCGTTGTCGTTATTACAAACGTCCAGCGGCATTTGCAGTTCTGGATCATGCTCATCACAAAAGAAATGGATTTACAAACTCGCAGAACGTGAATCCGGAATTTACTCACAACAATACAGGTTTCTACTACCATGGCGCAAATTCCTGCGCAGAAGCACTAGAGATCCTGTGTGAAAAGCATAAGAAAATCATGGGCAAAAAGGTTCGTGCAGACAACAATATTTTATTTGAGCATGTAGTTTGTTGGAGCGAACAACAATACAAGAAACTTGAATCAAAATTCTCTCCAGCAAGAGTAAAAAAAGCGATAATTACAAAATTAAAGTCTTATGCCCAAACAATCAAAACTCAATTTGGCTTCGAACCTTTGGGGATTGATCTCCATTTAGACGAAGGCTGGTATTCCACATCACCCACTGAACCCAAAGCAAAAAAGTTTATTCGTAACATTCATGCACACGTTATGTTTTTCAATTTTGATTTTTCGCCAGAAAAGTTACTTGCGCCGCTCCGACATCTGATGAAGAAAGGCACGGATAATAACGGTCAAACATTAAAATTAAACCCCAATTTTGAGAAGATTCAAAATATTGCTCACGAGCATTTCAGGTCGTGGGGGTTTAGCAGGGGTCTATCAAAAAACATTACTGGTGAAGATCATCTGACTAAAGAGTCACATGTCCAGCGAAAGTTGATATCGCTCAGAGAACAATCGGCCATTCTTCAGAATGACAATGAAAAACTAAAAGTTCAACTTATCGACAAACGCTGTGAATTTGACGAAGTTTGCAACAGCTTAAAAAGCCTTACACTTCGGATGCATAAGCTAAGAAGCCAGGTTGATGAAATCTATACTCTAAAAAAGGAATTAAGCTTAGCCATACAGCAAAACTCAGAATTTGCCCTGAGAAAAATTATAAGTAAAGCGCGGGAATTCAGGAGTCCCACAAGACGTCGGCGATGAACTCACAGATAGATAGGTGAAACAAAGGTTTTAGTGGGTTAAAGCCTATCTTTTGAGTGGCTTTCAATTGCAGCTTGCACAAATGAGTATTACCAACCAAACTTGACAAGAGTCACATTAAATCAATACCTTAATTTCGACAAGAGTACTAACATTTTTACAAAACACCGTTTTTTAGACTAAGGCTTTGGAGGGAATAAAGAAATGCGCTCGCTGAGTTTTTGGGCTTTTTTAACACTTTCGACTATCGGTTTGTTTGCGTGTGGGGTATCTGATGATAATTATGACATGTTTGAAAAAGAACCGAGCACCGCTGATGACATGCTTAGCTTTAAAGGTACGAATTACTCTGAACAGACCAGAGCCTTTCTGATACTTTCAAATTTAAGTAATTCTCCCGGTGAATTTCTTCATTTCATAAAGCAGTGTCGCATTGATGTTAACTATCATAAAGACTGCCAACATATGCTTATGGAGCTAACAGAAGGAATTAATGATTACAGAAGTGCTTTGCAAACCGGGAATATGCAACGAATGGCAAATGCAATAAATTTAGCTCTTACTGCACCTTTGGATGAAACCATTATTAGTCAGCCAGCCACCCCTCCCGGAGATAAAGTACAGAGATAATGTGTTTTCTTAAAACACAGGTTTAGTCAAAAACACTTAGCGACTAAAACTGGAATGCCACATCAACATAATATTTTATATTATTCAAACACATCCCCCCCAAAATAATACACGTTTCGAGTTTCAGCATAAAAAATAGTATTAATATTCATACTATTGTATTCAAATTTAAACAAATACACCGCTCTCTAAAAATTGAGATAAACACCTAATTTACAGCAACTTAGACAGTTTACAATTGAGAGACCCCCTCAAATTACACACTGTTTGGATTAACCGCAACCACCACTGCACAAAAAATATACATAAATCATTAATTTTAAACATTTATTCTGGATTTTGAATTTTTAACTGACTGAAGTTTAGTATTTCTCATGATACTCTTTAAGCCAGAATTAGTTAAGGAAAGGATTCTCAGGTGAATTTCAAAACAGTCGTATTTTTTATTTTGACGATTTTAAGTGTCACTGCATGCGGTGGCGGTGGTGGCGGTAGTACTGATACTCCTACTACAAATCCACCAGTTACCGGTGGTAATGGAGGCGGTGACGGTGGTTCAGATGACGGTGATTCGGATGATGGTGATTCGGATACCGGCGAGGACGATGGTGATTCAGGAGATGGTGACACTGGCGGCGGTGACGACGGTGGCGAACAACCGGATCCTGACCCGGAGCCAGAGCCATTGCCGGATATGACAGCAACACGCTCTGCTTCAGTGAGCGAGATAGACGAAGGCGAACAAGCCACTATCGTTTATCAGTTAGAAAACCCCAATGGATCAGTGACTGTAGAGTTAGAGCCAACACTTATTGGTGGGGCCTCAGCGGCCAGTTACAGCTCATCTTTTGATGAATCGAACAATACGGTGACGGTAACACTTCAGACAGAAGATGACGTAATTAAGCTTGGCCGTATTCAACTGGTTGTTACGATCACTGACGAAGCAGGAACAGTTGTAACGTTTAACGAAGATGTTTACGCAAAAAATGCCAGTGGCGAAGACAAAATCGCTAATGTACAAGCATATGTTGATGGTTTGGCGGGATTCCTTGAGTTCAACGAAGAAGATGTTCTTGTTGGTCGCTTGAACACACTGAGCCTGATGATGAATCTTGGTGTTGGTGCACAGAGTGACGCCGTAGAGAGTGTTGCGACATTAACTGATGAATACCAGCAAGAACAGTTAGAAATCAGTGTAGATGAAGCTCAGCGCCTTATCGAAAGCTATCAAAACATGGAAGCAGACGAAATTCAGCTTGATGACTTCATTCTTTCGAGAAAAGACATTCTGAAAGAATTTGCAAGCCCTATTGCTGAACTGGTAAACGCTGTGGCGAATAACGTTGGCGGTGCGCTTCCCGAACTGTCTGTAGGTGACATTTATATTGAACAGGAAACCGGGACGGTATCCATGTTTGTAGGCAACCCGGCTTTCGGTAGCTTCGAAGATGGCGAATGGCGCTATTCAGAGAGCTATGCCTTTATGAACGAAATCTCGTTCCCTTACACCGCAACATGTAACGCAGAATAGTCCACAGCGCAGGAGAATGATGATGCAGAAAATGAAAATGACTTTAATGGCTGCCGCGCTGACAACTATTGCTGCGCCAGCAATGGCAAAGAACGATACTGTAAGACTGGTTGTTTCAAGCTACAAAAATGCGGAATACGGCTATACAACCCCGGCATCCGTTAGCGATAACGTTTGCGTGATGTCACTTGGTGGGGAAGCTAAATGGTGCGTCTCTGGTGCCGTTGCGAAGAAAACAGGGTTAACAACGCAAGCCTCAACTTCAAAACGTGTACTGAAAACGGAAGTGGTTGAGCTCGAAAGCCATGGTTACGATGCGAAGGACATTGCGCGATCGCTCAGGGAGACTGGTCGCTTTGATGAAGTGGTGGTTGATGTGCCAGTGCGCCATGCGTACACATTCACTGAGACAGAGCCAACGAAGTCTTATCAGGATCGTTATTTTGGTTCGTCGAGCGACTTCGCTTCAGGATCGAACGTTTATGGCGCAGCCGCAATGATTGGTGAGCCTAGCGGGGAAAAACTGGATGTATTGATACTCGACTCTTCGTTTTACGATACCGATGATGTCGTGTACCATCCGGGTTCCGGTCGTTCATTTGTAACGGCTACAGATGAAATCCCTAACGATGATTATCGTCCTCGTTCTGCTGAAGGTTGTGACGGACATGGTGTCGCTGTGGCGGGTATTATCGGCGGTACTATCAATAACGGTGCTGGCGGCGATGGAGTAACCAATGCAGTAAATCTTCATCCTGTACGAGTGATGAACTGCGGCAGTGGTTACCTGTCAGATATCAGCCGGGCGCTGAAGTGGGCCAATGGTGACAGCGAAAATCTTTTCTACGGTGATACGTCGGATGCGTCGCCTTATGAGGGGAATGTAGGTGTTATTAACATTAGCATCACTGGTTACACAGGCAGTGAGGAAAGCGGTGACGAAGCTCCGGCAGGTTGCCCAATCTATATGCAGGAAGCCATTGATGAACTTAAGGCTTCAGGGTGGAACGTGGTTGTCTCTGCGGGTAATAATTACGGCGAGCAAGCGCGTGACTATTCACCGGCAAACTGTGATGGTGTAATCAGTGTGGCTGCGCTTGAAAGCTCAGGCGACAAAGCGAACTTTAGCAACCAAGGTGAAGTGTCAGTGGCTGCTCATGGTACCAGCCTGGTTAGCTCTTGTGACGAAAACAGTGACGCTTACTGCTTATTCAGTGGGACTTCTGCGGCTTCACCATTCGTAGCCGGTATTATGGCCATGGTGAAACAACACACTAACATCGAGGCTGAAACACTGGATATTTTAACTAAAGCAACGGCATCCAAAGCCAATTTTGGCCCGGAATGTCAGGGGAAAGGCTGTGGTAATGGTCTTGTCAACGCGAAGGCACTCCTTGAAGCCGCTGTGAAAAATGATGCTGGTGAACTTAACACCATTAGTTTTGCCTTGAACGAAGGCGATGACTGTGACGCTGCATGGTTTATGGACCACTTTGGTGGAGTTGCCAGACTTTGTGAAATGTACAGTGTCAAATTCGTTGGTGGTTTCGACCAAGATGATGCAGTATACCGCCTAATCTCAGCCCCGGAAGGTGTTGACATGAGCGACTCCGCCAACCAAACATTACTTGGAGAGTTTGAGAAAGGTCATGTAATGCTTCAGGACCTTCAAATTGAAGGCAATAAATTTGGTATGCAAATCTGCTCTGACGGTCAGTGTGGTGAAGTTTTTGAAATGAACATTTCAGGAGCGGAATCAGAAAACCAGCCTGTTGCGTGCCAGTAAACATTTCAAAAACCCAAAAAGCATGAGACGTATCCAGCCCTCCCCCGCAGAGTCAGGGCTGGATTCCTGAAAGCTTCTTCCCTCTATTATTTTGAGACAAGCTTAAATCCGCCAGACGTTAAACGTTCATCACGCCAGTTTTTTTGCAAGATCCGCGGGGCGAAGGTGAGTGTATCTCTTTAAAGAAGCAAGGTCTTTATGACCAGTAATTGCCGAGACTTCCATTAATTGTAAACCTTTCTCGAAAAATCGGCTGGTTGCCTCGTGTCGCAAGTCATGAAATCTCAGATCGTCAAGACCAGCACGACTGGTTACTCGCCTAAATGCCTGTCCTACCGAGTCCCCCCGAATGTCGAATATTTTTCCGGAAAAGCGTCTCTCCTGGCTCAGAATAAGATCCCGGGCTTTAGGTGATAATGGAACTGTTCTGCTCTCTCCATTTTTCGTATCTGGCAAAAATACCGTTGAATCCTTCAGATCAAAATGCATCCATTCCATTCCAATGATCTCACTACGTCGCATTCCTGTTTCTATAGCTAAAAGTACGATATCGTGAATTTTCCCGCCATAAGCTTTTGCTGCATTCAAAAGTTTAGCTTCTTCGCCAAACTTCAGACGACGATCCCTCGCTTTACCTTTCACTGGCAGTGCAACTGAAGACAGAGGATTTCCTCTGGGTAAGTGGATCTGCCACTCACGCATTGCATAGTCAACAAATCTTCGGAGTAAGTTCATTTCTTTTCGAACCGTATCCCCTGAGACTTGTTCAAGACGGTAGGCTTTGTACTCCCGAACCGACTCTACTGATAAATCTATAAGACGAAATGATTTAAAGACCTTTTTCAGGCGGTCTACCATGTAATGTAAGTTATCAGCAGATTTTTTCCGGATCAGTACCTCCGTCCAGTAACGCTCCAGCCCTTCGAGCATTGTTAAAGATTCGGCTGCTGAAGTAGATTGGAAAATAGATTGGTCCATAGCTCTTTCAATGTCGCGAGCCCACTTCACAGCATCCGATTTCTTATCAAACGTTTTACTTTGAGTCTGGTAACCTTTTCGCCGACATTTTGCCTGCCATTTGCCATTTTCTCTTTTGGTAATCGTTGCCATACAACCTCCCTTTATATGCCAAACCGACGAACACAATTATCGCCAAACCAGTGAAAGGAAGCTGAGACAAAAACAGACTTAGTTTTGTCTTGGATAGTGAAGTAGCTCTTATTATCTGAGCAATATTTAACGTGAAACATTTGATGCCTCTCAGTGACAGAAAAGACGCTCAAAAAAACTGAGTGTCCCGATTTTGTCCCTGGGGCTATTTGAGAGGATGGCCCACCCGAGAGGATTCGAACCTCTGACCTATGCCTCCGGAGGGCATCGCTCTATCCAGCTGAGCTACGGGTGGTCACATTTTTAAAACTCTTTAAGGTTGGCAACCACTAACTTTCATCAACAAAACAATTAATGAAATCAGCCTGCCAAACTATACCATTTTTCGCTACCCTTTATTGCGATCTCCCCTTCCGGAGGGCAACGCTCTATCCAGCTGAGCTACGGGTGCTTTCTGTGTAAACGGCTAGGAACCGTCTAGAGTGGCGCATTATAGGAGTTCATCTGGTTAATTTACAGTAAAAAATGAAAATGCCGGTGCTGATGTTTAAAAATCAGGCAAATTTGGCTTTTGCTTCGCGTTCTGAATTGACTTAGTCTGGTTTTAACAATAAAGGATGTTAAGTGTATGTCTCGAATTTGGCTGGTTATTTTGTGTGGTTTTTTGGGTGCGCTGGTTTCATTCTCGGCCCTGGCTGATGAGCAAAGCGATTTGGATTTTTACAACAATGTGTTCAGTGCCCCTCCATTGTTACCCAAGCAATACAGGTCTGATTGCAGCATTCCCGACTGCATTGCGAACATGATGCCAGGCGCGAGTATGCGCAGCCGCAAGCCAAACCCGGATTATATTACTGTTGCGCAATCTGGCATTGAACCTGGTTGGGAAGAGCGGGTAGCCAGTGACTGGAACTACTTTAATGTGCCTGCTTCACTGGGCAAAATTACCGCTATCGATTTTGGCCCTACGCCCGATGGCACCGGCTATCGCTATCTGGCGAATGCCAATACGCAAAATATCCTCTACGAGCCCTGGAGCTCCTCTAAAATTATGGCTTTTGCCGGGGCACTGGCGACGATTGGCCGGGAAGTGAGTGCTTCTACTCTGGTAGGTGATGTAAAGCTGGGCGACCTGATCACCAGTATTAACAGTTATGCGCCGTCGGGTAAGGCAGATGGTAACTCCAATGCCATTGCCACCTACTTTGCGAACATTGCCGGGCGGGAATTTTTAACCGGCTTGTTTCATGATAAATGGCTTAATATGAACAATCCGGCCATTCGCTTTCGGGGGGCTTATGGCCCTACTGCGTTTGCGCCGAACTCAGCCGACTGGCAGTTCGATTTACGCAATAAACTGGCGGTGGAGCCGTTTGCAGAGGCCGGCGACGATCCTTTTTATCAAGCGTATCGCTGCGATGAGTGCGGTATTACCGGTAATAAACCCATGACCACACTGGCTCAGGCTGAGTTTTTAAAGCGCATGGTTACCCATAACTCAGAGCCACAAACCCGTTTACCGGGCTTTATGCCCTCTCACCTTGATATGCTGTTATACGGTAATGGCCATAGTAATTCGGTGGTCGATGCCGGCGGCATGCAGGCGGGTATCGGCGTACTGTTGGCCCGTGCCATTGCTGATGCGCTGGCGCCAGGCTCTGATGCCTCGGCAAAAGCAGTTTTGGATGAATTAACTGGCGGCAGATGGCGTATTTTTCAGAAAATTGGTGCCGGGCCCAGTGAAACCCGCGGGCAGAGCGAAACCGTTTTGTTGGCTCATGTGGTGCTGCAATTTAACGAAGGCTTGCCACGGGAGTTTACCCTGGCGGTGCAAACTGAGGTAGAAGGTAACAGCGAAGCCGGTGTTGGCCGGGCTGGCAAAAAAATGCAACAGTTGCTGAATATTGCCATGGCGCAATTGCTGAGCGAAAAGTCATCTAAAATGGCTGCCCGGCAGTAAAAAAGGTTGCCCGTAAGCGACACAGCGGCAAAAAAACCGATTTTTATTGGCTTTTTGTCGGATAAGGACTAATCAATTAGTCTCAAACAGTTGTCGCGGCTGGATTAACCTTTATAATCATGCGGATTATTTATTTTTCAGACCAAAATTGCCTGGAGACGATTGTGAAATTAAAAACGTGGTTAGGTATGGGCGCTGTAGTACTGGCAGCTTTTGCGGTAAACGCTCAGGAAATGTCAGACGAGGCGATCAAAGAGCGTATTAAGCCAGTTGGCTCTGTGCACGTTGCAGGCGCTGCGGCCGCTGCACCAGCTGGTGCAATGTCGGGTGAAGACGTATTTAACAAAGCGTGTGTTGCTTGTCACGCTGCCGGTGTACTGGGTGCACCTCGTGTAAACAACGCGGCCGACTGGGCGCCTCGCCTGGAAAAAGGTTTCGACGCTGTATTAGCCAACGCGATTAACGGTTTTAATGCCATGCCTCCTCGTGGTACCTGTGCCAGCTGTAGCGATGACGACATCAAAGCAGCCATTGAGTACATGACCGAAGAGCTCTAACACTCGGTAACACCGACAACCTGCATGTTTTGCGCAACTTCGGCGCATTTCGAAACCAAAACGGCAGGTTGTTGGTGAGTACATTCCCTCCAAAGCTCTGGCAAAATTATCCACAATAGAGTAAGTTATTCGTTTTACTCTAGCGGATTGCCGGCTGCTGTTTTTTTATGTCATCTGAGCCAACAAAATACGAGTTGTCAGAAGCGGAATTAAGAGAGCTTATCCCGCAGCTGCAACAGTTAACTGATAAATACAAACGTGCTGAACGAGTTCAGAAAGCGCTGTTTAACATATCAGAGCTCGCCAGTTCCGTTAGCAATCTGTCTCGCCTCTATCCTGCCATTCATGAAATCATCGCCGACTTTATGGATGCGAAAAACTTTTTTGTTGCCTTTTACTCGCCTGATACCGCCATGTTGGACATGGCCTACTTTGTTGATGAGTTCGATGAACAGGTGGTTAAGCAGCTACCCGCCGAAGAACTAAAGAAAGGCCTTACCGGTTATATTCTTGAGTCGGGTAATCATGTTTTCTATCGCAATGAAAACCAGGACGAGTTTGATAAAGACCATAAAGTGGAGCTGATTGGCAGTCAGCCCCACCAGCTATTAGGCGTACCCTTAAAACGCGGTAGCCAGGTCATTGGTGCCATGGTGGTTCAAACTTACGACGATAACGTGAATTACACCCAGGAAGATCTGGAAGTGTTGCTGTTTGTTTCCCAGCACATTGTTACCACCGTCGACCGGGTAAAAAACCGCGAGCTTACCGAGCGTACCATTCGCGAGCGTACCCGCCAGTTACGCCAGATCAACGACGACCTGCAGGAAGAAATCCTCGAGCGCCAGAAAGTCGAGGCGCTGCAGCAGGCCCTGTTTGAGATCTCTGAGCTGTCGGCCAACGCCAGCCGCGACATGGACTCTTTCTACTCCAGTTTGCATGAAATTATTGCCCGGCTGATAAGCGCGCCTAACTGCTATATTGCTATCCTCGATGAATCTAAGCAGTTCCTGAACTTCCCGTATTTCAGCGATACCCAGGATGAAACACCGGGTACCCGACCCTTAGGCTTTGGCTTAACCGAATTTGTTATTCGCCGTGGCCAGGCGGAGCTGATCGACCCGTCGCGTATTTTATCGCTCACCGAAGACGGCGAAATTGACGTTACCGTGGCCCAGCGTATTCTAAAACAGGCTAACTCCTGGCTGGGCTCACCGCTTATTATTGATGGCGAAGTGTGTGGTGTTATTGCCGTGCAAACCTATGGTAAGTCGGCCAAGTACACCCCGCGCGATTTGGAATTAATGCGCTTTGTATCGCACCATATTGCCGTTGCGCTGGAGCGTAAATTCCGTGCCGAAGCCATGCATGCCTACAGCGAACAGCTTGAAGAGCGGGTTCAAGAGCGCACTACCGAGCTTAACCGGGCCAATGATGTGCTGCGCCAGCAAATTGAAGAGCGTAAGGAAATAGAGCGCAAGCTTATCCACGACGCCCATCACGATACCCTTACCGACCTGCCTAACCGCTCGATGTTTGCCAGCCGACTGGAGCTGGCCATTGCCTATAAACAGCGCTATCCTGAAAACCTGTTTGCGGTACTGTTTATCGATTTAGACCGGTTTAAAATTATTAACGATACCCTTGGCCACCATGCCGGCGATGAATTCTTAATTGAGGTATCCAAGCGGATTACCAAGTGTATCCGGGGCCACGATTTACTGGCCCGACACGGCGGCGACGAATTTGTGCTGCTACTGGATAACTTTAACTACACCTCCGACGTGGAAGAAATCTCCGCGCGCATTATCGATTCTATTTCTGAGCCGTTTATTCTCGACGACAAAGAGATGTATTCCGGCGCCAGTATCGGTATTGCCCACGTAGAAACCTACTACCGCAGCGCCGATGAGGTGATCCGCGACGCCGATGCCGCCATGTATCAGGCCAAATCGCTGGGCCGTGGCCGGCTGGTGATATTCGATAAGAGTATGCGTGAGCGTCTGCTGGAAGAGCTGGAGCTGGAAAACGAATTTCGCCGTTCACTGCGCGACCGGGAATTTGAATGTTACCTGCAACCGGTTATTAATCTCAACACCAAGCAGCCGCTGTATCACGAGATTTATGTGCGCTGGGTGCATCCGTCGCTGGGTAAAATCTCCCGCGAGCAATTCCGTCAGGTAGCTGAACAAAGTGGCTTAATTCTGGAGCTGGATCTTTATCAGTTGCGGGCTGCCTGCGAATTACTGAAAACCTGGCCGGACGCCGAACGGGTAGGTTACGAACCGAAGATTGCGGTGAATGTATCCATTAACCATTTATTGCAGAGCTCACTGGTACAAAAAATTCTTAATGTCATCAGTGAAGCCGGAGTATCGCCCGCGGCACTGGTATTTGAGTTCGACGAAAACGATCTGAACCGCCGCTCACAATACATTTTACCGGCGATTAAAAAGCTAAAACGCGCCGGTGTTACATTAGTGCTGGATAACTTTGGTAGCGGCCTGGCCTCGCTGAGTTATTTATTCTCTTACCCGTTTGATTACATCAAGATTGATCACCGCTTTATTAAATCACTGCCGCGCTCGCTGCGTAATTTAAAGCTTATCCAATCGGTTATGCTGATTTCCGGGCACCTCAAGTTCGACGTGATTGCCGAAGGTATCGACAGCTACTCACAGCTTGAGGCGTTAACCGAAATTGAGTGTATTTACGGCCAGGGCAAGTACCTGGAAAGCTCGCAGTTACTGCCGGCACTGAATCAGTCGAGCGCCTAAGACCTACCCAGCATTTCGCGGATATTGGCAATGCTGGCCTGGCCTTTTTGCTGGCGTTCCTCGGCAGTGACCTTGCGTTTTTTCTCTTCCCATTCCAGATCGTCGGTTGGCAGCTCGTATAAGAAACGGCTGGGCTCCGGCTGAATAACTTCGCCAAACTGACGGCGCTCTTTCGACAAGGTAAAAATCAGCTCCCGCTGGGCACGGGTGATCCCTACGTAAGCCAGGCGGCGCTCTTCTTCTACGTTATCCTCATCAATACTGCTCTGATGTGGCAGCAGGCCTTCTTCCATGCCTACCAGAAATACAATGGGAAACTCCAGCCCCTTGGAGGCATGTAAGGTCATAAGCTGCACCTGATCGGCCTCGGCTTCTTCTTCGCCGCGCTCCATCATGTCCCTTAAGATTAAGCGGTTAACCACTTCGGGTAAGGTCATGGGCGCGTTAAGCTCATCACCTTCGAGCATATCGGTTACCCAGCCAAACAGCGTACTCACATTGGCCATGGCCATTTCGGCGGCCTTGGGGCTGGTGCTGTGCTCGTAGAGCCACTCTTCGTAGCTCATGGCGCGGATCATGTTGCGAAGTACCGCTGCGGTATCGCCGCGCATCGCTTCGTCGGAAAGCGACACAATCCAGCGCGCAAAGTTATGCACGGCCAGATAGCCTTTGCCACTCAGAACTGAATTAAGGTTGTCGTGGCAGGCCGCCTCAAACATCGACACACCCAGCTCATTAGCAAAGTTACCCAGCTTTTCCAGCGTGGCGCGGCCAATCCCCCGGCTGGGCGTATTAATCACGCGCAGCAGCGCGTTGTCGTCATCCTGATTCACCAGCAAGCGCAGGTAAGCCATGATGTCTTTTACTTCGGTACGGCCAAAGAACGACATCCCGCCGCTGATTTTGTAAGGAATACGGTTACTCATCAGCAGCTTTTCAAACAGGCGGCTCTGGTGGTTACCACGATACAAAATCGAGTAATCCTTAAATTTGGTGCGATTGGTAAATTTATGGGCCAGCAGTTCGGCGACCACCCGCTCGGCTTCGTGCTCTTCGTTTTTGGCCATTAACACCCGTAGCGGCACACCGTAGTCCAGAGCCGAGAACAGGGTTTTGTCGAACATGTGCGGGTTGTTCTGAATAAGAATGTTAGCGCAGTGCAGAATACGCCCGGAGGAACGGTAGTTTTGTTCCAGCTTGATCACTCTTAAGCGGGGAAAGTCTTGCTGCAACAAATTCAGGTTTTGCGGCCGCGCACCACGCCAGGAGTAAATCGACTGGTCATCGTCGCCAACCACGGTAAACCGGGCCCGTTCGCCCACCAGCAGTTTTACCAGTTCGTACTGACTGGTGTTGGTATCCTGATACTCATCCACCAGCAGATAGCGGATTTTGCTTTGCCATTTGGTGCGGGCTTTTTCATCCACTTTGAGCAGCAGCGTGGGCAGCATGATCAAATCATCAAAATCCAGCGCATTGTAGGCGCGCAGATGGTTCTGATACTGCTGATAATACTCAGCAAACTCTTTTTCGCCCTGACTCACCGCCTGCTTTAGCAGTATTTCCGGGGTTAACAGATCGTTTTTCCAGTTGGAGATGCAGCTTTGCAGTAATTTGAGCTGATCTTTATCGCCGTCGAGTGAGTGGGCGGTGAGGTCGTCCAGCAGCGCCATGCTGTCTTTATCGTCAAACAGCGAGAAACCGGCCTTTAGGCCGAGCGCTTTCACTTCTGACTTAATAATATTTAAGCCCAGAGTATGAAACGTGGAGACTTTCAGGCCTCTGGCTTCTACTTTGCCCAGGGTCTGCCCTACCCTCTCTTTCATCTCCCGCGCCGCTTTGTTGGTAAAGGTAACCGCGGCGATATAGCGGGCCGGCATGTCGCACTGGCGCACCAGATGAGCAATTTTGTTGGTGATCACCCGGGTTTTACCACTGCCGGCACCGGCGAGTACCAGGCATGGGCCGGATACAAAGGTAACAGCGGATTCTTGGGCGGGATTAAGCTTCATTAACGGGTATTCTCAACAACAAAGGGAAATGGCAACGGTAAAAGCGGTATTGTAATCGACCCATGCCGAGAATCCGAGTACTGATTGTATTGCATCGCTGTGGAAGTGTTTTAGAATAACCCGGCCAATTTATGTATTTGCCAAGGAAACGCCATGTTAGATCCTAAAAAACTTGAAGATATTGCACGCCAGATTGCCGACTCGGTACCGCCAGGCGTTAAAAACATGGCCGAAGAAGCCGAAGGTAAAATTAAACAGGTGCTGCAGTCACAATTATCCAAACTGGATCTGGTGACCCGCGAAGAGTTTGATATTCAAACCCAGGTGTTAATTAAAACCCGGGAAAAGCTGGAAGCGATGGAAGTGCGCCTGGCCGCTTTGGAAGCCGAGCAAGCTGCCAACGACTAAGCCTGCCCCAGCACAATTAAATCCATAATCAGCCCCAGCGCAATCACCAGCCCCACGTAGTGATTATCTAAAAAGGCCTTAAAACAGGCCTCGCGCTGGCGGTGACGAATATTGTAGTGCTGATGAATAAACAGTGCAGCAGCTCCCACCAGGCCAGCATAAGCGAACACGCCAAGGTTATTGAGCATAAAAACCGCCACCAGTAACAACAGGGTGATAACTTCCAGCAGCGCCACAATCAGTTTGTCCATGCGGCCAAACAAAATGGCACTCGACTTGATACCGATAATCACATCATCGTCGCGGTCGACCATGGCGTACATGGTGTCGTAAGCGATGGTCCACAGTAAATTCGCCACAAACAGTAACCAGCCCCAGGCCGGAATGTCGCCTCTTACCGCCATCACCGCCATGGGAATAGCCCAGCCATAGGCAGCACCTAATACTGCCTGTGGCAAGTAGGTATAGCGCTTCATAAACGGATAGGCCGAGGCCAGCAGCAGTGCTACGCAGGAGAGCAAAATGGTTGCCCAGCTCAGTTGCAGCACAATCAGAAAAGCAATCAGGATGAGGGCACCAAACAGTTGTAAGGCTTCACACTCGGTGACGTGCCCGGCCACCAGCGGGCGCTCATTGGTGCGTTTTACCGCGCCATCTACGTGGCGATCGGCGTAATCGTTAATTACGCAGCCTGCCGAACGCATTACTACCACACCGAGGGTAAATAGGATCAGCTCTTTCAGCGGCGGCATACCGCCAGCAGCCAGCATTAATGCCCACAGGGTTGGCCACAGCAACAAATAGATACCAATCGGCTTATCGAGCCGCATGAGTTTGGCGTAGTGAGGAAAGTTTTGCAGGGTCAGCGTCATGTTTTGGCATACCAGCGCGCAGTGAAGACGCCGGAAGTTTAACATTGCCAGCAACGCCGAGACAATCCACCATCCGCCTTTAGTCTAAAGTTAGGTTGTGCGCTGTGGTTGTCTCAACTAGAATTTAGCTAATTGAATTTTATGGATAACCTTAATGAAGCAGTTTCTTCGGCTGATTGTGTTACTTGGCATGCTCGCGCCTTTTTCCAATGCCTCAGCACAGGATCAACCGTCTTATGCCTACATTGGTATTGAACCTGAGATTGTCACCAATTATCTGGGTCCTAGTGCCACTAAGCTGGGCTATGTACGGGTAATGATCGAAATTATGGTTTCGGATGTCGACCAGCTCGAACTGGTAGAACACCATATGCCGCTGCTGCGTGCTACCGCCATTGAGATTTTTGGTCGTCAGCCGGAAGAGAAGGTTAAATCACTTACCGGCCGTGAAGACATTCGCCGTGCCGTGCTGGCCGCACTGCAGGATCACATGCTGCAGGAAACCGGGGCCAAGGTAATTAAAGACATTATCTTTACCAAGTACCTGCATCAAAAATAGCGTTACAGCTACCGGGCAGTTGGTTTACCGCTGCCCAGCGTTAGCAGCCAGGCCATCACACACCCTGAGATCAAGCCGGCCGTATGCGCCGCGTTAGCCATATTGACCCACAGTACATCAGCAAAACCCAATAACAGCCATACCAGCATAAAGCCAACAATGGCTTTGGGCAGATAAAGCCCCCATTGTGGCCGCAACCAGCCGGTGATCCACACAAAGCCCACCAGGCCGTACACCACACCAGAGAGCCCACCAAAATTCGGCCCTGATACAATCAGTTGGGCCAGGTTACTCACCAGCGCGGTCACCACAAACAAAATGATAATAAAACTGCTGCCAAACTGACGCTCTACCTGAGAGCCAAGCATGCTCCACCACAGCAGGTTAAAAATAAAATGCAGTACACTAAAATGAATAAAGGCCGGCCCTAACAGGCGCCACCATTCATGGTTTTGCAGCAGATTACCGAGCGGCATTATCATCAGCGCGGCGGCAATAGGTTGGAACAGGCCCACCAGTGAAGCGCCAAAGATAAGGGTACAAAGGATAAGAATAATACCGGTGACGGGCGCGCGGCGCAGGGAAACGAGCCAACGGCGCATGCTGTTGCCCTTGGCCTGCTCTACCGGCACATCAGTTCGCTCAGAGTGCTGCCAGGCCGCCTGCTGATACTTTGGATCATTAGGGGCCTGAATAAACGCCTGGCAAATCTCCATGGCACGTGCGTGGTCGTTATCGTTGTCGAGCACCAGCACGTACTGGTTTTCTTCCGGCACGTGATGAACCTGCACCGGGATCTGTTGGGATTTCAGGTAACTGGCCAGTGAGTCAGCGTAACGCAGCTGACTGATTGCAATCAGTGGTTTTGCCACAATTAGTCGCTAACCACCGGTTGACCTAAACGCCAGCCTTCAAAGCCGCCATCCATACTGTACACTTTTTCGTAGCCCTGACCGGCCAGAAACTGCGCGGCCTGCTGGCTGCTTACGCCGTGGTAGCACACCACCACTACCGGTGCAGTTTTGGGGGTGGCTTCCATAAACGCGGCCAGATTATCGTTCGACAGGTTAATGGCGCCTTCCATATGCGCAGACTGAAACGACCCCGCATCGCGGATATCGGCTATAACCAGATCGTCCTTTTGTTCAGCGACGTCGGCGATAGAGATGTGTTGGAATGGTTGCATAATACTTTTATTGCCAGTTAAGAATGACTTTTCCTGACTCTCCGGAACCCATTACATCAAAGCCTTGCTGAAAGTCGTCAATGGCAAACTGATGCGTAATGATGGGGGAAATGTCCAGGCCACTTTGCAGTAAGCTCGCCATCTTGTACCAGGTTTCAAACATTTCCCGGCCGTAGATACCTTTAATCACCAGGCCTTTAAAAATCACCTGATTCCAGTCGATGGCGACGTCCTGCGGCGGAATACCAAGCATGGCAACTTTACCGCCGTTGTTCATGTTATTGAGCATATCGCGAAAGGCCGCCGGGACTCCAGACATTTCTAGGCCGATATCAAAGCCCTCGGTCATGCCCAGCGACTGCATAACGTCTTGCAGCGATTCTTCGGCTACGTTTACAGCGCGGCTTACGCCCATTTTTTCGGCCAGTTTCAGACGATACGGGTTTACATCGGTGATCACCACATGGCGGGCACCCACGTGGCGGGCTACCGCGGCTGCCATAATGCCGATTGGGCCGGCGCCGGTGATCAATACATCCTCGCCCACCAGATCAAACGACAGCGCGGTGTGCACAGCGTTGCCAAAGGGGTCGAAAATAGAGGCCAGGTCGTCGCTGATGTTATCCGGAATTTTAAACGCGTTAAACGCAGGGATTACCAGGTATTCTGCAAAGGCACCGGCACGGTTTACGCCCACACCTTCGGTATTGCGGCACAGGTGACGGCGGCCAGCACGGCAGTTACGGCAGTGGCCACAGGTGATATGGCCTTCGCCAGACACCCGATCGCCCACTTTGAAGCCCTGCACTTCCTGACCCATGTCAACCACTTCGCCCACATATTCGTGGCCCACTACCATGGGCACCGGAATGGTTTTCTGCGCCCAGTCGTCCCACTGGTAAATATGCATGTCGGTACCGCAAATGGCGGTTTTACGAATTTTGATCAGCAGGTCGTTATGACCCATTACCGGCTTATCGGTATCAAGCATCCAGATACCGCGGGTTGGCTGATGTTTTACCAACGATTTCATACAATTACTCCCAGCTCACGACCCACTTCAATAAATGCATCTACTGCTTTGTCTACGTGCTCCAGAGTATGGGCGGCAGACATCTGAGTACGAATACGGGCCTGCCCTTTAGGCACCACAGGGTAAGAGAAGCCAATCACATAAATGCCTTTCTCCAGCAGTTTTTCGGCCATCTGGTTAGCCAGCTTGGCATCACCAAGCATCACCGGAATAATCGCGTGATCTTCGCCTGCCAGCGTAAAGCCGGCCTCTGTCATGCGGTTGCGGAAGTGTTCGGCATTGCGCCACAGCTGGGCACGCAGATCGTGGCCGTCGGCCATCATGTCGAACACTTTTAATGAGGCTGCCACAATTGGCGGCGCTACAGAGTTTGAAAACAGGTATGGGCGCGAACGCTGGCGAAGCCATTCAATGGCAGCCTTGCTGCCTGAGGTGTAGCCGCCGGAAGCGCCGCCTAAGGCCTTACCTAAGGTGCCGGTGATCAAATCCACCCGCCCCAGCACGTCACAGTATTCGTGGCTGCCGCGGCCGTTTTTGCCCAGAAAACCGGTAGCATGGCAGTCGTCCACCATCACCATGGCGTCGTACTTATCGGCCAGATCGCATACGCCTTTCAGGTTGGCAATGATTCCGTCCATCGAAAACACGCCGTCGGTTGCAATTAGAATAAACCGGGCGCCGTCTTCGCGCGCCTGCTTTAACTGTTCCTCCAGCGCCTGCATGTCGTTGTTAGCATAGCGGTAGCGCTTAGCTTTACTAAGGCGCACGCCGTCGATGATGCTCGCGTGATTAAGCGCGTCAGACACGATGGCATCTTCTGGCCCAAGCAGGGTTTCAAACAAACCGCCATTGGCGTCGAAACAGGACGGGTACAAAATAGTGTCTTCGGTACCCAGGAAGTCGCTGATTTTGGCTTCCAGCGCTTTGTGAATGTCCTGGGTGCCGCAAATAAAGCGTACAGAGGCCATGCCGAAGCCATGAGTGTCCAGACCACTCTTAGCCGCTTCTATCAGTGCCGGATGATTTGCCAGTCCCAGATAGTTATTGGCACAAAAGTTAATAACGTGGTCACCGCTCTGAGTGGCTATGTCGGCTTGTTGCTGGGTGGTGATCACCCGCTCTACTTTGTACAACCCATCCTCACGGGTGGCGTTAAGCTGTTGTTCGAGATGAGAAATAAAAGAAGCTGACATGCAAGCACTCCTGGCCGAAAGGGTTGGATAAAAGAGGCGTATTGTACCGAAGAGCCGGTGATGCTGCCTATGCCACCAAGCATGGCAGCAGGTTTCTGCACGCACAAAGTGTAAACTTTTAAAGACGCTCGGTAACTGCTAACAGAGCAATGACAGGTTAGAGCTGCCAGCGCCCCAAATATACCTTGGTTTGCAGCACTTCCCACAGGGCACGTTCTTCGATGGGTTTACTAATGTAGTAACCCTGCCCGTACTGACAGCTCATGTTGGCCAGTTGGAATAACTGCTCAGGTTGTTCAATGCCTTCGGCGATAATTTCCTGCCCCATGCTGCGCACCATACTGATGGTGGAGCTAACGATATTGCGATCGCTTTCAGTCTCGAGCATGCCGGCTATAAAAGAACGGTCAATCTTAATAATATCGCTGGGGATGGTTTTTAGATAACTCAATGACGAATAGCCGGTACCAAAATCGTCTACGGCAATTTTACAGCCGAGGGCACGGATCTGCTGGATCACTTCTACTGCGCGCTCAATATCGGCCACCAGCACGGTTTCGGTGAGTTCCAGTTCGATGTTGCGCGCGTCCACCTTATGCAGCTCAATAAGCTCCATCAGGTATGGTAGCAATGCGCTGTTAGCAAACTGCGCCGCCGACAGGTTAATGGCCATTTTTACGTTACGGTAGCCATTACTTGCCAGTCGCGAAAGTAGCTCGATAGCTTTTTCCATCACCCAAAAATCTAGCTCAGACATCATTGCCGTATTTTCGAGCATGGGCAGAAAATCGCCCGGCGGCACCAGGCCGCGCTGCGGGTGATTCCAGCGCAACAACGCTTCAAACCCGGTTAATCGCTTGCTGGCCAATTCAATTTGCGGTTGCAGGGCAAGGAAGAA